>Ga0180434_10007679_pt1 | contig 12094 bp, 13 predicted proteins | sample SS_ome_7_FD_132453 | JGI IMG/M metagenome (GOLD analysis project Ga0180434, IMG submission 132453) | Hypersaline lake sediment archaeal communities from the Salton Sea, California, USA - SS_1_D_2 metaG | ecosystem: Environmental > Aquatic > Non-marine Saline and Alkaline > Hypersaline >... | reverse complement strand
ATGGTGCCCACTTATCCGAGCGGTGTGATAGGATTCTCGTTCTGCTCGAAAAAGCATGAGCCTTTGGATTTCGATGAAGAAAAAGCGAAAGAGCTGAAGGATTTGAAATATTATACGCCGGACATTCACAGGGCCGCTTTTGCCCTGCCGAAATTCTTCAAGGATTATACAGGGCTTTGATTACCTGAAAGGCCTTGAATTCCTTCTTAATGGTCTGAAGGAGGTCCCCAGTAATGAAGCTAATTCTGATTTTACTTTTTCCATTTCATTCGGGTCCATTGCAGCGCATAAGTCCGCTTCTATCAAAGGAGCCGGATATGCATAGCTTTCGCTTATTGCTGAAAGTGAATTGATTATTTCCGGAATCCTTTCTTCGTTGTTGTCTTTTACGAATTCCACCCTGAGAGGCAGGTCGATATCGGACGGCTTTATGTAGAAACAGAATACCTCCCCGTATTTTTTCAATTCCGAAACAGCAGGAGTTTCTTCTTTTGCATACGGGAAAATATTCGTTCTTTCCCCTTTTTTCAGCAGGAAATTCGTGAAGTAACTGTCTGAAATGTTTTCATCCATTATTTTCAATTCATTCACCAGCCTTCTGCTCCTGGCATCCTTTATTACTCCAATCAGGTTGCAGTTTCCCCTGCACGTTTCGTAAAGCTCTGCATATAATGCGATTATCTTGTTGTATTCGTTGAAAAGAATGCTTTCCTTGTTCGGCATGTCATTGGGCAGGGGAAGCAATGAGCCGTCGAAAAGAAGCACCCTGGGCGAAAATTCCTTTACAGAATCTATTGCTGTTTTTATTTCCATGTTGAGCCTGAACAACGATGCATAAACCATCGCCTCATGCTCGTCCAGTCCCAGCTTTGCGTCAAGCACCCGGACGGGGAATTTTTCGGGAAGATATCTGCAAGATGAAAGTTTCGAATCTTTGTAGTCGAAAAGCACTGCAACCGCTTTCCCCATTATGATATCGCTTCCATGGAACCTTTCGGCAAGCAGTCCGCCGTCAACAGCACACACCGGATAATTTATTTCAGATGTTTTTACCGGAAAATAAAGCTCTTTTTCCTGCCTGAATTCCTCTGCCGTCCTTCTTATTTTCTCCTCTCTTGATTTGATTGCGTCGGCAACTTCAGGAATACCCGCCATGTATACTGATTTGTTGCATCTTTTTAAATTCTTATTTGAGAAACTAAATCATGGTATATTCGGATAATGACATCAAAAAACTGCTGAAAAGCGGGAAGATAAAGATAAAGCCGTTGAAAAAAGACCAGATAGGACCTGCAACCGTAGACCTTACCCTGGGCGATGAGTGGTACTTCTTCAAGGAAAAATACCTCGGAGAGCTTGTCGACTTGAAAGAGGTTGATTTCAAAAAGGCGCATAAAAAATTCAAATGCGAAATGATAATTTTAGGGCCCGGGGAAATGTGCCTGGGAAAAACTCTTGAAAAGATAACTCTTCCTGCCGACATAATGGGAAAATTAGAAGGCAGAAGCAGGTATGCGAGGATGGGGATTTCAATCCATGTAACATCTTCGATAGTCCAGCCGGGAAGCAGAAACCGCCAGGTGCTTGAAATAGTTAATCTTGCTCCGTTTCCGGTAGTGCTTCATAAGGGGATGAGAATCTCCCAGATAATGTTCCTTCCGATGAACAGCCCTACTTCGAAACCATATTCAAAACACGGAAAGATAGCGAGGGTGCAGTGATGGATAAAAAGAAATTTCCCGTGTGGATAGCCGCGATTGCGGTTTTCCTGATAATCGTGATCATGGGTATTATGATGTTTCCCATTGAAGCGCCCACCGGCCCGGATGAACTTCCGGTATTTGAAGAGGATGAGGAACCGCTTGCAAAAAAGACAAATCTTACCCTGGAACCCGGAGAGGAATACGTTTACAATTATTATACGGGCGAAGAGGATCTGGAAAACATGAGCTTTATCGTAAGGGAAAGAAAAGGATGTCATGTTTATTTGTACACTCCAGACGTTGAAATATCCCCGGGAGTATGCCTGGACAGGGAAGGTAATGACAGGACAGGCTCGAATGTCAGCTATTATGACCCTTACATATACATGTTCCGTCCCTGGATGCTGGCAGTGGATGAAAACTGGGAGTGGGAAGTTAATATCTATGCGGTTAAAAACGAGAGCAGAACGCATGTCTTCGACATAACCTACGAGACACTCAGGATTGACAATATCAACGGAAGGCCTGCTTATGTCGTGGAGATAAATACCGGGGAAGGGCTGCAGACGATAGAATGGATAGATGTTGAAAAAAGAATACTGGTGAAAGAGGAAGCGCTGGGAACCACCATAGAACTGGTTGAAATGCCCGGCTGATTATCCCGCAGTCTTCATTACCGAAAGGGGTATAGCTTTTTCCTCAAGCTCTATTTCCGCGACTTCTATGAAGCTCGTTCCTTTCTTGACTTTCACCACGGGCGGGGCTCCTCTTGCCAGCTGGAGCGCCCTGGCACCGATAATGCGCGCAAGCTCATATTTTGAAAGTTCCATAAAAATAACCCTCCTTTTTAGAAATGTTCATTACAAGACAATATAAACGTTTCCTTTTTTGCTTATCGTGAGCGCTGTTTCCCCCGAGAAGTCGAAAGTCTTGGCATAGCCTTTTACGATTTTTATTTTCATCTGGGGGCCGAGCCCTTCTCCCCTGTCGTCAAAAAGATAAAGAACGCCTTCATTTCCTTCATCATCTGCAACAATGGCCCTTTTTGCGATTGCCTTCTGTTTCTTGGTCTTCTGGTACTCCATTGATTCGACTTCGACTACCGTAAGTATGTCGGTGTTGATATTCCTCATCCCGTCCTTTATTTTCGTGATGTCTGTGATTTTCCTCTGCTTGAACTTGTCTTTTGCGATTTTATATGCAAGCTTGATGTCTTTCTGGGCCTGCGCAATCATCCTTTTCATCTCGCCCTTCATCACGTCGTCGTCTCCGTCCGAAAGCATCATCGTTTCGTATGCCTTCTTGAAGAAAGTATCCGGCAGGTCGCTCTCGAAATTCTCCTCTTCCTTCATTTCCGCAAAGTCATTGGCTTCTATGTCCATTATTTCGCTTGAAACCTTGTCCAGCTTTCTTTCGTTTGTTCCGACTTCGTCGAGCTGCTCGACCGCCGTTCCGTCCCCTGCAATCGTTTCAACGACTTCTGTTTCTGGAACCTCCACCTTGGTGCTTACAGACGCTTCCGGCTCTATCTGTTCCTGCGGGATTGCGGTTTCCGAGTCTCCGTTCACCCCGGATACCGCTTCAAGATAATTGGTGAGGAATTCCTGGATTACCTCCTTGCCGTGCTCTTCGTTGATTCTTCCCCGGTTTCCTGATTTCTTGTAGAGCTTTTCTATTGTCGGCATCATTTTCAGCCTTACTTTCTCGGCCTTTTCCTTTCCGAGCCTCTTTTCGAAAAGATTGTTGATCGGGGACATGATCTTTTCTTTCTTGCTCAGGGATTCCTGTTTTTTCTTCTCCTTCTCTTTTTCCTTCTCCTTTTCCTTTTTGTTGCCCCTGGAGAATATTTCGGCGAAGGACATCACTTCCTCTTCGGTTTTCTTCTTTTTGTCGAGTATCTCCTGTGCTTTTTTTCTTACTTCGGGCTCCTTGTCGTAGCTTAAATCGACAAGAGCAAAAAGAGCCGCGGGGTCGTCAAGTTTTCCCAGAGATTCGGCTGCTTCTATCCTTATCTTAGGACTTTCATCGAACGTGAGGGAGACTAATTTGCTTAAATCGCCTTGTGCAGCCATAATAATCCCGTGCAGATAGATTGTGCTGCGATAGGTATTTAAGGATGTCCCTGACCGAGGTAAAGATATGCTTATTTGGCTATGATTCCGTCGGTGAAGCTTTCTCAATGACAACCCTATTTTAGCTCAGATTTTGATATCTGCAGTTTGTCTGCATTTTCGAGTACTACCTTTTTTATTTCCGGGTCCTTTTTTGCAGCTTCTATAATAGCCACTCGTAGTTCATAGACTTCAGTACTTCTTGGGAAATCAGTCCCATCCATGTTGAGTCCCCAAATCCTATTTTTTGATCCATCTGGTTTGGTTTCTGGTATCCATCTTTCTGTTGAGTAGTGCCGGTGCCCACTATATAGATACAACAGAGCCGTGATTTTAACACCTTCACCGTATTCGTTAGTTCCCAACACCTTTGAAAAACCTATTATTTGGCCGCTATCTTCGTCTTTTAATACTTCCAATGGGCCGGCCTTTTTGAATGGGTTTTCATCTTTTTTTTGCTTATTATCTATATCATGAACTAACGGTGCTTTAGTTGCCGATGAAACTCTGGGTTTTGCAGCTGCCGGTTCTTCACCACCTACCCGACCTCCGCCGCGTTTTAAACTAGATCCCATAAGTACCATAACCTCATTTTCAACATTCTTCATGGTTTTCTTCATTTTCTGTTTCTTTTTCGGGGCGCTTTTTTCGTATATCCCGAACAAGGCATCAAGTTTTGTGTTACCTGTAATAGTAGTTTCGGTATTGATTTGAGAAAACAGGGTTTCCAGTTCTCCTTGAAGTTCGGGTGTCAAATTTCTAATCCTTAATTGTCCCAATTTTTTAGGTTCTATTTCCATAAGACTGTAATATGTCCATATGCCCTATAAATTCCTTTCGTTCTGGCATTATTTTGCAATGATTTTCTCAATTCCGTCGAGACATGTGTCAAGCCATGATATCTCGAAGTTGCCCATGTGCGCTATCCTCAGGCCGTTGTCCTTGTACACTCCCCTGCATCCGACAATCTTCACATCGAATTCCTTTTCCAGCCTGTCCTTGATTTCCTTTGCCTGTTCAGGGCTTTCGCATACAAAGCCAGTAACAGTATTTGATTCGAAACCCTTTTCCGCAGTAGGTCCGAATCCCATTTCCTGCAGTCTCTTGCGTACATGCGCCGCAGCTTCCTCGTGCCTTTTCACAGCCGAAGGAATTCCCCCTTCCCTGTCAAGGACGTTGAATGCTTCCTGCAATGCCCAGAAGAGGGTTACTGCAGGAGTATTGGGTGTCTGCATGTCCTTGTCAAACCTTTTCTTGTGCCTTTTCAGGTCCATGTAATAAGAAGGAGTATCTTCCCTTGCACTGAATCTTTCGACTGCATCATTGCTCAATCCGAGAAGCGCGATTCCCGGGGGAGCGCCTATTCCTTTCTGGCTTCCGGTAACGAATCCGTCTATGGAAAATTCCTTCATGTCCATAGGAGTTCCGGGCCATGCTGAAATCGCATCCACAATAGTAAACATTCCTTTGGATTTAGCATATCTGCACATGTCCTTGATGTCATTTTTGATTCCATATCCTGTTTCATTGTAAACGCAGATCATTACCTGTGCATCGCTGTTGTCAAGCGCTTCCTTTGCACGTTCAAGATTCCAGCCTTTTCCGCCTTCGATTTCCTGCGGGTCTGTATTTGTATGCACATCCGCAGTGAGAACCATTTTGTTTCCGAATTCACCGTTGGGGAAGCAGATTGCCTTTTCGTCTTTCTTGCAGATGTTGAGGATAAGCGTTTCAAGGCCCAATGCACCCGAACCGGTTATCATGTAAGAAGTATCCGCATTTACATAATTCCTGAACCTCCCCGCAACGTCGTCGTATAAAGCGCTCATCTCCTTGCTTCTGTGGGTTATCATTTCCTTTGTCTGCGCCATCCTTATTTCTTCCAGTACGGGTACCGGACCCGGGGATAAAAGTATAGTCATGCATACACCTCAAATCAGTAAATAACAGTAACAGGCTCGTAATACTTTCTTACGTTTCCTGCATATGCCCTTTTCTTGAGCATTCCTTCAAGTTCTGCCAATGCTTTTTCCCTGCTCATGTTCAGCCAACCCAGCCTCATATTAAGCCTTACTATTCTTCCCGGAATGATATGCCTTGTAGATTTGGGGGGAAAGGGGTCGTGTGCCTGGGCTGCCTTGATAATCTCGTCTTTTGTATATGAACGCCTGTAAAGAATGGATTTTCCTTCGGAGAGATATTCGTCTACTTCTTCGTCGGGAATGAAATCAACGTCGTTTTTTTCAATAAGAGTCAATATGTAATTCTGCTCCTCGATCATTTCCCTCATCTTGTAGTCCCCGGGATTGAGAAGGTGATGCTTTCCATCCGAAGTCATTGCCATGAAAGGAGCCTTGAGGTTCTGGACCGCCTCTTTTCCAGCTTCCTTGTCAACTTCTTCATGTTTTATCGAGTCGAGCTTTAAGATTTCATCGAGTGTTTTTGCAATCGTGGGATACCAGGTTCTGACATCCACTCTTTCGCTTTTGTAATCAACCGTCTGGCATGCGGTAAGCGGGCATTCTATGATATCAAGGACCTTAAGCCTGTGATTCCCGTCAAGGACTACACCCGTTTCCTTGTCAATGATAATAGGGTCCACCTGCTGGCCGAGATTGAGCATAGCGAGCTTAAGCCTTTTCAGATTCTTTGACATTGTCTGCTCGTGCCCGTAAAGGCTCTTTACCTCCCTTATTTCCAGTTGGTTCAGCATCTCATCTAAGACTGCCATTACCTCAACTCTAAAGAGAGGATAGTAATTAGGATTTAAATAGCTATCGCGGGGGATACTGGCAAATGACGAAAAAATGCGATCGTGAGAACTTCGTTCTCATCTCGCAGTTTCGCCTGAGTAGAAACCCAGGGACGAAACCGAAGATAAAAGGCAAAACTGCGACCGCCGGGGCTCGAACCCGGGTCACTAGATCATTGCGACTTAACGCCTCAGGGCTTTTTCCAGGGTTTTTGCCCTCATAGAAGCCCAAGTCAAAAAGCCTTGGCAATCTAGAATCCTAACCATTATCCAGGCCTGAGATGGCTCATGACCTTTTAATTAAATTTTTGCCATCAGAATAACCTTAGCAAAAATTTACTAGACTACGGTCGCGTAGTGGATAGTGGAGTTTGTAGAAAGTTTTTATAAAGTAATAAGTTCGGAAGCAGAAAAGATTATAAAAAGTTGCCGAACAAAGGTTGCCGTGAGAAGACGGGAAACCAGATATATAAGTACAATAAGAACAAAGACGGCAATGGCCAGAAGTAGCGCTAAACCCAAAGGAAAGTTGAAAAGTCTGATAAGAAAGCACAAAGCGGGCCATGCAATAAGAGTCGTGCAGGGAAAGGACGGGCTTAACAGCGAACTCAGGGAGGCAGTAAGAAAAAAGGATGCGGAAAAAACAAGGCGGATTCTTAGCAGAGGAGCGGATGCAAATCTTAAAGACGCTGAACTTCTCCACAGCTCTGTAGTGAAAGGGCAAAGCGAGATAACCGAAGAGCTTCTTATGGGCGGGGCGGAAGTGGATGCAAGAAACTGCGCGGACAGGACACCATTGCATAATGCATGCTGGAAAGGACATTTTGGGATTGCAAGAAACCTGGTTGATTTCGGGGCTGACGTAAATGCAACAGACAATTATTTCACAACCCCTATTATGGAAGCCGCCAAATTCGGACATATGAGTATAGTTAATTTTCTTATGCTCGAGCATGCGGATATCGATATCTCCGATAAATGGGGTGCAACGGCCCTGATGAAAGCTGCATACAAAGGCCATATCGATATAGTGGAATGCCTTATTGCAAACGGGGCGGATATACATAAAAAAGACCTCGGAGGGGAAGATGCATTTCTTATAGCATGCAGACTGGGAAATACTGAAATAATTGAAATGCTTTTTGCAAACGGGGCGGACAAAAATTCAAAAAACAAAGATAAAACCACCGGGCTCATGCTGGCTTCCAGTGCAGGGCATTTCGAAACCGTTAAACTTCTTCTGAGAAGCAGAATCAACATAGATGCCGTTTCAGAATGCGGATGGACTGCAATGGATTATGCTGAAATCGGCGGTCATTTTGGAGTCATGGAACTTCTTATGAAATTCGGGGGCAGGAAGGGAGTAGCTTTTTAACATTTTTTCGAGTACTCAGCACATGGAAAAACTATACCGGCTCTTGTATCCGATGAAGGTAGTACTGATCAGTGTCAGGCATGGGGGTAAAGAAAGCATAATGCCCGCAGCATGGTGTTTTCCTGCTTCAAAAGACCCTGCAATATTCGGGGTTTCGATTGCCAAAAGCAGGTTCACCTACGGCCTGGTGCACGAAAGCGGAAAATTCGCAATAAATATCCCCACTCCGGAAATGAAGGAAGGGATAGTTAAATGCGGAACATCCAGCGGAAGGGATACCGACAAATTCGCTGAAACCGGCTGGAAGAAAGAGGAGGGAAAGCTCGGGATTCCCATGGTGGGCGAATGCTCAGCAAGCGTTGAATGCGTCCTTGAAAAAGAGGTTGAAACCGGAGACCATGTGATATTCTTCGGAAAAGTTGAAAACCTTGTCAAAAGGAAGGAAGCTAAAGGTATCTACCAGGTAGGCGGAACGGAGTTTACAGAGTTGTGAAATGAAGCTTGATGACAAATACAAGGCAGTACTGCAGATACTTGCTGGAATAGCGATAGCTGCATTGATATTCGCATTTTCAGACAAAATAGCGGAGCTGCAGGAGTACGGATATATCGGAGTATTCTTCGTTTCAATGTTCAGCGCTGCGACGATATTCATCCATGCTCCCGACTGGGCGGTTGTTATAACCATGGGCGGGATACTGAATCCGTACCTGGTTGGAATAGTTGCGGGAATCGGAAGCGGAATAGGAGAGATCACCGGCTATCTCGTGGGAAGCGGTGCAAGGGAACTGAGCGATACAAAGCTCGGAAAGTACAGGGATTTCATTAAAAAATACGGAGTGGCTGCAGTATTCGTGCTTGCATTCATCCCGAATCCTCTCTTTGATGTTGCCGGGCTGGTTGCAGGTGCATTGAATATAAGAATATGGAAATTCATAATAGCATGCATTCTGGGAAGAACTTTGAGATACATACTTCTTGCATATTTCGGGGCATGGGCTCTTGCGCAGTTCTAATCCTGATCCGCATTTAAAACATCATATAAAGAAAGGGTACTGGATTCCTTATGCGCCGGCCCGTCCAGGGATAACGGGGATACGGCCTTCAAACAAGCGGCTACATCCTCATTTTTTATGTCCAATAAGGAAGCGGTCAAAACCAACAATTCGGATTCGGATTTATCAGGAAACATCTTTGCAATGGTTTTGTAGGAAGAAACCACTTTCCGTTCGCGCTCGGATACGCCATGCAATTCCATAAAGCTTTTGATAAATGCGTTGTTAAGTATTTTTGCAATACTCGGAAAAAAAACATCGGCAGAAAGCTCTGTTTTTTCAAGAAGAGCCCCCCTTGCAACGGAAACACCTTCTTCATAGGTAAATCTATATTTTCCAGATAATCTGCCTATGATTCCGGAATAGCGCCTCAGAAGCTCATTCCAGGCCGACGCATCATCGTCCCTTAATTTTTTCATCATTTGCTTTTGCTGGGCCGTCGCTTTTGATCTTTTCTTTGGTTTCTCGCAACTCCCGAATCCCATCTTTTCTTTTACTTTATGATAACCCCCGTGATACTGGATTGCATGGGCCAGCGCCCGATCACTGCGCGCCTCTATAATTATTGACGGGGGAAAAATGCCTCCGAGTTCGCCAATCAGCTTTTTCAGTTCATTTTCAAAATTTTCCCATATGCGCAAGGAGTATGGACCCATGCGTATTATTTTAAGGCCGTTCATTGCACGCACATTGTTTATGCCCTTGTACAGATGATAAGCCGCATATGCATAATGCCTGCCTTCTGGCAGATTTTTTAGGACGGCATGCGTTGGGATGGTACCGAACACCCTGATAAGCATAACGGTATAATCGTCAAATAAGTCCGGATTTTTAACAAACGAATTTTCTCCACGCATCTGGTTTCTCTGTGCATTCATTTTTTTGCGCACTTGAGTTATGCCGCCATGGTGCTTCATGGCGACTGTCAAATCGAACCGTTCCATATCAATTAAATCGGTGTGTGTGGGAAATCGTTCTAACTTTTCCTCTATCTCGGAAAGTTCGTTTTTCATATTTTCCCATACGCTCAGGCTGTCAGCACCGAGTTTTCTCGTTTTAAGGCCTAGTTGCTTTTTGAAATTTGTATAGCCGCCAAAAACAGAACGAATTCTCGATAGAAGTACGCCATCTTCTTCTGCCAGTTTATCATATGTAGGTATTGCGCCTTTCCTATTCCTTACAAGAAGATTAAACCTGCTTATCAAGTATTGTTTATCTTTCAATTTCTCATTTTCTTCAGGAGGCGGATTAATTTTGGAGGCCTTCCATCCCATCTTTTTCTTTACTTCGTGCATACCACCATGGGAACGTACTGCGGAAAGGATATCATACCTTTTAAGATTCTCAAGGTCTGTCCAAGTTGGAACATGACCAAGAGACGTTTTAACCGCAAGCAGTTCTTTTTTCAGATTTCTCCATACTGTCAATGACTCTTTTCCTCTTTTGTATGGTCTTCGTTTTCTATAGGAATCAATTAATGGTTCTGCTTTGTGCGGTTTTGAAACTGTATGTGTCCTTTTTTGCATTTTCTGCGCAGCTAATTTCCTCCCACCCATGTTGTAATATTAAGATTAAAGTGCTTTTAAATACTGCAGAATCAATCTACGGAATATTTCCTTACTTTCACTCCTGCCTGTTTCAGCAGGTCCATTGAATGTTCATCAATGGAATAATTTTCATTATAGACGACTTCGGAAATTCCCGCATTGATTATCATCTTGGTGCATAAAAGGCACGGTGAAAAAGTAGTGTATATGGTAGAATCCCTGACGCTTACGCCATTGTACGCCGCCTGCACTATCGCGTTTTCCTCTCCATGCGAGCAGAAGCAGTCCTCAAGGCTTTTTCCCGATTCGGTGAAGTTGTTGCACCTGGGACATCCGCCTTCGTTGCAGTTTCTCGTTCCCCGGGGAGTGCCGTTGTATCCTGTTGAAATAATCTGCTTGTCACGCACTATAACTGCTGCCACTTTTCTTTTAACGCAGTTGCTTCTTGTTGCCACCTGCTTTGCTATGTTCATGAAATAAGCATCCCATGTCGGCCTTTCCATCTTGAACTCTTCGGAAATCGAGCCAAGGGCCCTGTCAACCTCCTCGTAAAATCTGGCCTCTTTTCCGTTGTTCTCTATCTTCTTGTCTGCCATTTCGAATGTTTTTTTCAGGTTCTGCTTGGTTTTTTCGGCATTCTCCATTTCCAATTTTTCTATTTCCTGGAATGCCTCGAAAGTCTTGGGGTCTTCCTCCCTTCCCCTTTTCTTAAGCCTTTCAAACCTTATCCTGCTGTCTGCTGTTATATAAATAAGGAAAAAATTGTCAAGTCTTTTCAGCTCTTCAACTTCCGCAGGATTTCTTATGGAATCAATTACGTAATTCTTGTCATGAGTCATCTTTTCCTTCGCCCTTACTGCAAGGATAGCAGGGCCCTGGTTTTCGCGGAGGTCGTTTCCCTTCTGTATAAGGTTTTCCCTTGTAACCGCCTTGCCTTCGGCCTGCAGCTCCTCCCGTATTATGTCGGAAAGCGAAAGAGGATAGAATCCTTTTTTCGAAAGATGATCTACTGCCGTGGTTTTGCCTGCGCAGTTCTCACCCGTCAACCCTATAACAAGCATATAACTGTAATTGGGAGGTTGGGTTTAAAAGATTAACAACCTGAATTAGGGTTATGAATGAACTTTATATCACCCTGAACAGGGTTTCAAATGAATTCATACAGAAATACGAAAATATAGAACTGATACTTTACTCGTTTGCAGTTTTTCTCATACCTTTACTCATTCCAAGCCCGCAGATGCTTACCGGAACTTTGGTTAATGCGTTTCTCATAATGGCCGCACTGCATTTCAGGGGATGGAAAGCCGCGCCCATTGTCATTTTGCCCTCGATAGCGGCATTGTTCAGCGGACTTCTTTTCGGCCCGTTCACTGTTTTCATATTATTCATGATGCCGTTCATATGGATTGGAAACTTCGTGCTGGTTTACCTGTTCAAATACCTTAATCTTGCAAAGAACATTAACTACTGGGCTGCACTGGGAGCTTCGGCAATAGCAAAATCAGCGGTTATTTTCGGAGCAGCATTTGTTCTTGTGAATTTCAGCAT
>Ga0180434_10007678_pt1 | contig 12095 bp, 7 predicted proteins | sample SS_ome_7_FD_132453 | JGI IMG/M metagenome (GOLD analysis project Ga0180434, IMG submission 132453) | Hypersaline lake sediment archaeal communities from the Salton Sea, California, USA - SS_1_D_2 metaG | ecosystem: Environmental > Aquatic > Non-marine Saline and Alkaline > Hypersaline > Sediment... | reverse complement strand
GCCACCGCCGTCGCCGGGGGTATCGGCTTCGAGTCCGGACGGACATCGCTGCGCGCCGCGGTCTTCGAACAACTCACCGGAATCCGGCAGGCCCAGGCCCGGATACTCGAGTTGGGCTTGTCCGATCTGCGGGGCTCACTGCAGATATTCTCCCGCGGAGAGACGGTGTCCAGTGCCCTGAGAGCCTTCGACGCGGGCTTCGAGGACCTCGCCAACGCCCCGATCTCCCCCGCGCAGGACACCGCGATCACCGACTTCTACAACCGCCGGTTCGCCAAAGCGGCCGAGGACGGTGTCGATGTCGCCGCGCTGATGCCGACGTCGAACGCGGCGCGCTACCTGCAGGCCACCTACACCGTGCCCCTGGCCGAGCCCGAGAAGGCGGTCGCGGTGGATGACGCGAAGGACGGCAGTGCATGGTCGGCGGCCAACGCCCGGTACAACAGCTACTTCCGCGATATCGCCACCGGGACCGGATTCATCAACGTGTTCCTGATCAACGCCGAGGGTGATGTCGTCTACAGCGCGGGCAAGGGCGTCGAACTCGGCATGAACGTTCTCACCGGCCCCTACCGCGGGGAAGGCGACCTCCCGGACGCCTTCCGAAAAGTCATGGCCTCCAACGACATCAACTACGTCGTCAGTACCGACTTCGCCGAATACCTGCCATCGAGCCAACCGATGGCCTGGATGGTGGTCCCGATCGGCCCGCCCGGCCGCCCCTCCGGGGCGATGGCGGTCGGTTATCCGTCATCCGTCGTCACCGACCTGGTGACCGACAACCAGGGCTGGGAACAGGCCGGTATGGGGCAGACCGGGGAGACTTTCGTCGTCGGCGACGACAATCTGATGCGCTCGGATTCGCGGCTGTTCCTTCAGGATCCGGAGGCCTACCGGCGCGACGTCATCAGCGCGGGGACACCTCCGGATGTGGCCGACCGCGCTATCGCACAGGGCACCACTGTTCTGATCCAACCGGTCGGCACGAAGGCCACCGAGGCGGCCCGGCGCGGCGAGAAGGGCACCCTGATCGCGACGAACTACCTCGGTCGGCGGGCACTGCATGCCTACGCTCCCCTCGCCATCAAGGGACTGGACTGGGTCATCATCTCCTCGATCGACTCCGATGAGGCTTTCGCCCCCGAGTCGAACTTCGGCAAACGTCTGGTGCGTGCGACGGTGATCGTCATCTTCGTGGCCTGCCTGGCAGCGATGCTGTGGTCGAAACTGTTCGTCCGACCGATCCGGCGCCTGGAGGAAGGCACGGAGAAGATCAGTGTCGGGGACTACGACGTCACACTGCCGGTGAACTCCAACGACGAGTTCGGTGACCTCACGGTGGCCTTCAACGAGATGAGCCGCAACCTCTCGGTCAAAGACCAGTTGCTGACCGAGCAACAGCAGGAGAACGACGAGTTGCTGCGGTCGCTCATGCCGGAAAAGGTGGTTCAGCGCTACCGCGGAGGCGAGGAGAACATCGCCCAGGAACATCAGGACGTGACGGTGATCTTCGCCGACGTCATCGGCCTTGATGAGTTCTCCGGGGAACTCGAGGCCGGAGATTCGCTGAAGATCATCAACAAACTCGTGCACCAGTTCGACGCCGCGGCGGTCACCCACGGGGTCGAACGGGTGCGCAACACCCACAACGGATACCTGGCCAGTTGCGGCCTGACGGTGCCGCGCCTGGACAACATCCACCGCACCGTCGACTTCGCCCTCGATATGCAGCGCATCGTCACGCGGTTCAACGCGGAGACCGGACAGAAGGTTCAACTGTGGGCAGGCATCGAAACAGGCACGGTCACCAGCGGCCTCATCGGGCGGGCCGGACTGGTCTATGACCTGTGGGGCGGCGCGGTGCACCTGGCCTCACGGATGAGGCACGGCGCGGATCAGCCCGGCGTCTACGTCGGCCAGAAGGTCTACGAAGCCACGCGCGACACCCGGCAGTACACCCCCGCGGGCGCCATCACCGTGGACGACCAAGAGGAACAGGTCTGGCGGCTGGCGGAGGACCAGCGATGAGCGTCATCAGCGCACCGTGGTTCTACTGGTCGGTGATCATCGCGATCGGGCTGCCGACCATTTTGGTGCTGTTGACCGAACTGCAACAGTCCCTGAAGCGGCGCGGCAGCTTCCGGGCCAAGCAGGTCGGACTGCTGCGCAACTACATCGTGCCGCTGGGCGCGGTGCTCCTGCTGATGTTCAAGACCACCTCGATCTCCGTGGAGACCACCGGGGTTCGGCTGCTGGCGACCGTGTTCGGCATCCTCGTGCTGATGATGGTGCTGTCCGGGGTCAGCGGCACGGTCTTCGAGAACGCCCCGGCCGGCAGCTGGCGGCGGCGGATGCCGTCGATCTTCGTCGACGTAGCGCGCTTCGGCATCATCGCGGTCGGCGTCGCAATGATCTTCGCCTACGTATGGGGAGCCAACGTCGGCGGCATATTCACCGCACTCGGCGTCAGTTCCATCGTCCTGGGCCTGATCCTGCAAAATTCGGTCGGCCAGATCATCTCCGGGCTCCTGCTGCTGTTCGAGCAGCCTTTTCAGCTGGGCGACTGGGTGAAGACCACGTCAGCAACTGGACGGGTCGTCGAGGTGAACTGGCGGGCCACCCACATCGACACCGGCAGCGGCTTGGAGATCATCCCCAACTCGGTGCTGGCCGGTCAGGCCTTCTCCAATCTGAGCCGGCCGATCGACGGCCACACCATCACCGTGGACACGAAGTTCGCCGGAACCGCCGCACCCGATGCGGTCTGCGCTCTGCTCACCGCCGTCGCCGGTGACCTTCCGCAGTTGCACGCCGAAAACCGTCCGGTCGCGACCGCGACGTCCAGCACCGACTACAGCGTCGTCATTCCGCTGCGCTCGGCGGCTGACGACAGCACCGCACGATCGACCTTCCAGCGCTGGCTGTGGTACGCATCCCGCAGAGCCGGGCTGGTGCTCGACGGCGTGGCGGACGATTTCTCCACACCGGCCCGGCGGGCCGAGGCTTTACGGAGGATCGCCCCGATCCTGCGGGCGAGCAGTACCGAGTTGGAGACGCTGCTGCCGAAGGTCGACATCGTCCGCTACGGATCCGGGGAGACCATGCAGCGCAGCGGGGAGGTACCGGCTGTCATGTCCTTCCTGATCAAGGGCCGGGTTCGCATGGTCGTCAAGGGCACAGATGGTCAGATCATCCCGGTGACCACCCTTGATGAGGGGGATTTCCTCGGACAGTCAGCGCTGACGAGGGAACCTGTCATCGGCATGGGCTATGCGCTGGACGAGGTCACGGTTCTGCAAATCGACCGGGAAACTCTGGAGCGCTTGGTTTTTCGTAAGCCCGATCTGCTGCAGGACTTCAGCCAGGCGATCGACGATCGCCGCCATCGCTTTCGGGAACTGGCGGCGGGGACCGCGAACACCGCTAATCCTGACTCGAACTAGCCTGTCCCCGCTTGTGTTTCACCGCGTGATCTGATCGTTGCCCAACTGCGACTAGGCACACCGTGTTGCGTGCCTTTCGTCGACCCGAGCCGGTGTTTGACTACCGAAGCACAGCAGTGACGCTGACGTAGTCGTACTAAAGGTGATGGGAGTCGTCATGAAATTGGTCAAGAAGTTGCGAGGCAAATGGGTGCGCCGCGCGGCCGCAGCCGTGGCTGCCGCAGCCTGCGTGCCCGGTCTGATCGGCGCCGTCGGCGCCACGCCGACGGCGTCGGCGTTCTCCCGGCCCGGCCTGCCGGTGCTCTACCTCGATGTTCCGTCGCCCTCGATGGGACGCGATATCCGGGTGCAGTTCCAGCACGGCGGACCGCACGCGGTCTTCCTCCTCGACGGTCTGCGCGCCCAGGACGACTACAGCGGCTGGGACATCAACACCCCCGCCTTCGAGTGGTTCCTGAACTCCGGCCTCTCGGCGGTCATGCCGGTCGGCGGGCAGTCCAGCTTCTACACCGACTGGTACCAGCCGTCGCAGGGCAACGGTCAGAACTACACCTACAAGTGGGAAACGTTCATGAACCAGGAGTTGCCGGCCTACCTGCAGGCCAACCACGGCATCGACCCCAACGGCAATGCTGTGGTCGGCATCTCGATGGCGGGAAGCTCGGCGCTGACCTATGCGATCTACTACCCGCAGAAGTACGTCTACGCCTCGTCGCTGTCAGGCTTCCTGAACCCCTCCGAGGGCTGGTGGCCGATGCTGATCGGTCTGGCCATGAACGACGCCGGGGGCTTCAACGCGCAGAGCATGTGGGGCCCGTCCTCGGACCCGGCCTGGCGGCGCAACGACCCGATGGTCAACATCAACCAACTGGTGGCCAACAACACCCGCTTGTGGATCTACTGTGGCACCGGCACCCCGTCGGAACTGGACACCTCCGGCGGCGGCGGCAACCTGATGGCCGCACAGTTCCTCGAAGGGTTCACGTTGCGCACCAACAAGACCTTCATGGAGAACTACCTGGCAGCGGGCGGCCGCAACGGGGTGTTCAACTTCCCGCCTAACGGCACCCACAGCTGGGGTTACTGGGGTTCCCAGCTGCAGCAGATGATCCCCGATATGCAGCGGGTTCTCGGCGCTACCCCATCCGGCGCCTGAGTTCCCGTCACCAGCAGGCCTGTCGCCCCAGGGCGGCAGGCCTGCTGCATTCGCACCGACTCTCAGGGGGCTGCCGACGCACCGACCGGGCCGAGGTCGGCCCGCCCATCCGGACCCACTCGGACCTTGGCCCCGGCGATGTCCTCGGTCACCGCCGCGGCGGCCATGTCAGCATCGGCGATCACCGCCAGGGTCCGGCCGCCGTCTGGGGTGCGCACCGCCAGGAAAGCCTTCTGCGGCTTGCCCTCCCGGTCGAAGGGCACCGTCCAGGACTCCACCGATCCGGTGCCCTCCCATTCGGTATGCGCACGGCGGGTCGGCTCACGGTCCACCACGTCCTGCACGTCCTCCCAGCGGAAACCGCCGGGCGCGGGCGTACTCGAGTACACCCCGAAACTGTGCTTGGTCAGATAGCCGCCGTTGGCGCTGATCAGACCACGGCTTCCCGGGTTGCGCCGCAACAACTCCGACATGGTGGCGATCGAGTGCGTGACGTAGTTGTTCCAGGGACCCCCGGCGAAGGTCAGTCCGCCGGTCACCGTCAGTGGGCGCCGCTCGTCTCCCACCGGCAGGCCCAGCTCCCGGGCGGCAACCTGCACCGCCGAGGGAAAGCAGGAGTACAGGTCGACGTAGTCGATGTCGTCGACCCCGACGCCGGCGAGTTCCAGGGCGCGTTGCCCGCCGATCCGGATCGCCGGGCAGCGATGCAGCTCGTCCCTTTCGTCGATCAGGTAGGTGTCGTGGGCGTCAGTTCCGGCCTGCGGAAAAATCCATGTGTCCCGGGGTATTCCGAGGTAGTCGGCCTTTTCAGCCGAGCAGAGCACCAGCGCCGCCGCCTGGTCGACCATGTTGTTGGAGTTCATCAGCTTGGGGTAGGGCCAGCTGATCATCCGGTTGCCCGGGCCGGGCCGGGCGATCTGATCCGCGGACAACGGATCCCGCACCCAGGCGTGCGGGTTGCCTGCCGCGGTCCGGCTGAACTGCGCCCACAACTCACCGATCCGGCTCTGGTGCTCCGCCACGGATTCGCCGGCGGAGATCCGCAGCGCCTGCTCGAAGAGGGGGTAGACGAAAGCGGGCCGGTCCAGACCGATCCGGTCCTGGCCGGGGCCCGACATCGGAACTTCGCTCTCCCCGCCCGGCGGGACAGCCACCGTCTCATCCTGCCGGGTCCAGTCCGGTCGGATTCCTTTGGCGCGAAGCCGCATCCGGGTGCGCCAGGTCTCGCCCCCGGCAAGCAGCACCACATCAGTGCGGCCCCGTTGGATGTCCAGGCAGGTCTGGTTGAGCAGCGACTGCGGGGTGTTGCCTCCGATGCCGGTGTACACCGTCGCCGGGGCAGCGGCGCCGATCAGCCGCCCCAGCAGCAGACCGGGGTCCCGGTAGCGCCAGGACAGCAAGTTCACCACGCGGATCGAGTCGACGGCGGCAAGCACCCGCGGGTCGGCAGCCTCCCGCGCGGCCGCCGCCATCAGGTCGACCGGTTCGGTCTCGGGGCTCTCCTCGCGCTGATTGACCTGCCCCGCGCCGACGAGCACCGGAGTCCGGGGGTCCAGGCTCATCGGCAGCCCCTTCCGCTGGTTTGACACCCGTCAGAAACTAACACCGGCGTGACTGCCGCCGGTCTACCGCCCGGGGGCGCCGACCCGGTAAATGGACTTGAGCGTGAAGAACTCTTCCAGCCCCTCGGGACCCAGTTCGCGCCCGATACCGCTGGCCTTGACACCGCCGAACGGGGCATTGATGTCCAGTTGGTAGTCGTTGACCCCGACCGTGCCGGTCCTGATCTCGCGGGCCACCTCGGTGGCGCGTTCGGTGTCGGCCGACCAGACCGTGCCGGCCAGCCCGAACTCGCTGGCGTTGGCGAGTCGGACCGCCTCCTGATCGCTGTCGTAGGGGATCACCGCCAGCACCGGTCCGAAGATCTCCTCCTGAGCGATGCGATCGGTGTTGTCGACGTCGGCGAACACCGTGGGCGAGACGAACCATCCGCGCGGCTGATCCTTCGGGATGCCGCCTCCGGCAACGAGCCTGGCCCCGCTGTTCCGGCCCGCCTCGATGTAGCCCAGGACGCGTTCGCGCTGCCGGGAGCTGACCACGGGTCCGATGTCGGTGGACTCGTCCAGCGGGTTGCCCACCGTCAGCCCGCCCGCCAGCTCGGCGAGGGCGTCGACCACCTCGCCGTAGCGTGACCTCGGCGCGAGGATCCGCGAGCTCAGGAAGCAGGTCTGCCCGTTGTTGATGAACGAGACGGTGCGCAGCCCGCGGAGGGTGGCTTCGAGGTCGGCGTCGTCGAGGATGATCGCTGCGGACTTTCCGCCCAACTCCAGGGTGACCGGCCGCAGCAGCCGGCCACATACCTCACCGATGATCCGGCCCACCTGCGTCGACCCGGTGAAGCTGACCTTGTCGACTCCCGGATGTGAAATCAGGTGCGCGCCGGCCTGGACCGCGCCGGGAACGATGTTGAGAACGCCCGGCGGAAGCCCGCTCTCCTGCGCGGCTTCGGCGAAGACCATCGCGTCCAGGGCCGTTTCCGGCGCCGCCTTGAGGACGACGGTGCAGCCCGCGGCAAGGGCGGGCGCGAGCTTGAACGCGGCCAGCGCCTGGGGGTAGTTCCACGGAACGATGGCGGCCACAACGCCAACCGGCTCCCGGCGCACGATGGTGTGCCCGGTCGCCGCGGGCCGGACCTCCTCGATCGGGGTTTGGGTGATCAGCTTCGCGTAGTAGCCCAGCAGGGCGGCCGGGAAGAGGCCGTTGGCGGTTCGGGACAGTGTTATCGGCATCCCGTTCTCGCGGGTCACCAGTTCATCGGTGCTCCCGGCACGCTGGTGCAGCGCCGCGGCGAAGGCCTTCAGAACCGCCGCGCGGTGATCCGGCGAGGCCGATCGCCACTCGGGCAGGGCTGCCTGCGCGGCTTCGACCGCCGCGTCGACGTCGGCCTCGGTGGCGCTGCCGCCGTCCCCGATCAGCTCGCCGGTCGCGGCCTCCAGTACCGGCTCGGCCTTGTCGGCGACCCGGAACTCCCCGTCGATGAACAGCTGTGGAGGGTTCTTTGCTGTCATTACCGCACTCCTGGTGTCTCGGTGTTCCCGGCGGTGCTGAACAACACCCCGGCGGCCATCAGGCGATCGATCTCCGCGGTGTCCATGCCCAGGACTTCCCGGCAGACGAATCGGGTGTCGGCCCCGGGAAGCGGCGCCGGGCGCTGCGGGGCCGGCGGGATGTTGCGGTAGGGAGCGGGACCGGATTCGCTGGGAAGGGCGACATCAAAACAGGGGTGGTGCATCTCGGCCAGCACCTCACGGGACAGCAGTTGCGGATCCACCAGCAGGTCATCGGCGCGGTACATCGGACCGGCCGGAACACCGGCGCTCTGAAGACGTTCGGCGACCTCCTCAGGGGTGTGCTCGCGCGCCCACCGGACAAGCGCATCGACCGGATCGCCGCCGCCGGCCGCGACGACGTCGGCAACCGCACGCCGGTCGGCGTCACCGGTCAGCGAGACGACGCACCACTCGTCGTCGCCTCGGCAGGCCAGTACCCGATGCTGAAGGTGGGCCTCGACGACTTCGGCCCCGCTCGCCTCCGCGGCGAGCGTGACGTAACGGGTGTCGAGTTGGTTGATGACCGCCTCGGCCTGGGAGACGTGAACCCGACCGCCCCGTCCGGATCGGCGGCGGCGGATCAGGGCGGCCAGAGCGCCGATCGCGGTGATCCTGCCGACAACGTGGTCGGGGAAGATGGTCGTGGCGTCGTAGAAGGGGTGCCGGGCCGGCTGTGGCTGCTCCTGTTCTGCCTGATCCTGTTCTGAGGTCCACAGGCTGGTGACCCCGATGGCCGCCCGAACCAGGGGTCCGTAGCCCATCCGGGAACTCCATGGGCCGGTGTCGCCGAACGCGCTGCTCTCGGCGAGCACCAGGGACGGTTGTATCGCAACAAGCTTCCGGTACGGAAATCCCAGGGCGGCAAGTGTTCCCGGCTTGAAGTTGGCGAACACCGCATCGGACGCGCCGACCAGCTTCGCGAAGAACTCGGCACCTGCCGGGGTGCGCAACTCCAAGCCCAGCCCCAGGTTGTTGCGATGCGCGCGGGCGAAGGATTCGCTGATCGCCTGCCCGGGACGTTTCTGGCGCAGTCCGTCGGGGTAGTCGGCGCTCTCGACCTTGAGGATCTGGGCGCCGAGGTCGCCGAACAGCCGGCTGAGTTCACCGCCGGCCACGATGATGCCCAGGTCGATCACCCGGATTCCCTCCAGAGGGCGGTCACCGACGGGGCCGGTGGGCTCCGGGTCGAAGCGCGGCTGCGACCAGCTCGCCGCACTGCTTCCCGGCGCCGGCGCCGGTTCCCGGTAGCCGGCCCGATGCCCGTCGACCGTCCAGTAGCCGAGGGGAACACGGGCGGTCACCCCCGGGGCCAACTCGGCGGCACCCAGCGCGCGGACCTCTCTGAGGTGATCGGACTCCAGCGCATCCGCGGGTGTCAGCACCGCGGCGATGGGAACGCCGTGGGCCTGTCCCCCGGCGAGCAGCTGCTCCATGGTCTGGTCGGCGAACAGTTCGGCGATGAGGCCACCGAGCTCGTCGAAGGCGCCGACGCGCGCGGCGATGCTGTCGAAGCGCGGATCGGCGAACTGAGCCGGCTCCCCCAGCCATGCCCGCATCCCGTGCCACTGCCTCGGCGAGAGCACACAGAGGCGCACGTAGCCGTCCCGGCAACCGAAGATCGGGTAGAGATCCTGGTTCTTCGGCCTGCCCCTCCACCGGACGCCTTTGGTCCGGGCGGTGGCGGCCTGGCCCTGGGTTCCGAACGGTGCGTCCAATGCCAGGACCACGGCGTCGAACCGGGCGAAGTCGATGTAGTCCCCGACGCCGCAGCGCAGCCTGTTGAAGTAGGCGACCAACACCGCCCACGCGGCCTGCACCGACGCGGTGGCCGAGGCGATCCCGTCCGGCGGGAGCACCGGCGTTCCGGTCGTCGGGCCGGAACGGGACAGCGCCGTCGACATCGCGTAGAGCACGGGGTCGGTCGCGCGCCACGACGCGCGGGGACCCTGGGAGCCGAAGTCGGACACCGTCATGGTCACCAGATGGCCGAAGCGTTCGGCCAGCCCCTCGCAGTCGGTTCCGTAAGCGGCTGCGCGGCCGGGCAGGCCGCTGTCCACGACGATGTCGGCGGCGCCGGCGAGTTCGATCAGCCGATCCCGGTCGCGGGGGTCCCCCGGATCCAGGACCGCACTGCGTTTGTTGGCGTTGCGCAAAGCGAACGGAATGCTTGCCCCGCGCAGCGTCGGGAGTGCGTTGCGGGCCGGGCTACCGCCCGGAGGCTCGATCTTGAGCACATCGGCGCCGAGGTCGGCGAGCAGTCGGGTGACGCCGTCGGCCTCGTCCCCGCAGAGGTCGAGCACCCGTAACCGCGACAACAGCGGTTCGTTGTCGGCAGGAGCGTGTTCGCTGGTCACCGGGGTGAAGTTTAGTGCCGGTCCGGCCGGCTCCCGCGCCCGGCCGCACCGTCTGACCGGCGTACAATCGAGCCCAAATGTCTGCTCACAGCGCGATCGCCGCGCCACACCACCCGGTGCTCGCACAGCTTGCCGCTCTGCAGCGCTTCCGGGTCTACCTCGACGTCGCCGTGGTGGTCGTCGTCCTGGCGATCAGCAACGTCATCGCTCACTTCACGACACCCTGGGCCAACGTGGTGACCGTGCCGGCCGTCGCCGTCGGCCTGGTCCTGCTGGTCCGCGCTCGCGGCATGGGCTGGTCGGACCTGGGGTTGGGCCGCGAACACTGGCGCACCGGCGCGGGCTACGCGGCCGCTGCGGTCGGGCTGGTGGTGGCCGTCATCGCCGTCGGCGCTCTGCTGCCGTGGACCCGCCCGATGTTTCTCAACGACCGTTACGCCACCCTCTCCGGTGCGCTGGTGGCGTCGATGATCATCATTCCGCTTCAGACCGTCATCCCCGAGGAGCTGGCGTTCCGCGGCGTCCTGCACGGAGCGCTGGATCGGGCCTGGGGTTTCCGCGGCGTCGCCGCCGCCGGGTCTCTGCTGTTCGGCCTGTGGCATATCGCCTCCTCGATGGGCCTGACCGCAGGCAATGTCGGGTTCACCAGGATCCTCGGTGGGGGCGTGCTGGGAGTGGCTGCCGGCGTTGTGGGGGCGGTGCTCGCCACCGCCGCCGCCGGATACGTGTTCACCTGGCTGCGTCGTCGCAGTGGGAGTCTCCTGGCGCCGATCGCCCTGCACTGGTCGCTCAACGGGGTGGGTGCCGTTGCCGCCGCGCTGGTGTGGCATCTGGCCGGCTGAGCAGGTCAGGGCACCAGCACCGCGGCGCCGGCGATTCGGCCTTGGGCGAGGTCGCCCAGAGCCCGGTCTGCCTGGTCCAACGGGTAGTCGGTGGTGGCCACCGACAGCCGGTGGCGTCCGGCGAACTCGAGGAACGCCCGCGCGTCGGCTCGGGTGTTCGATGTCACCGACCGGATCTGCCGTTCGTAGAACAGGTGGCGCTGATAGTTCAGCGCCGGGACGTCGCTGAGATGGATGCCGGCGATCGCCAGGGTGCCACCGCGGTCGAGCGCCTCCATCGCCGACAGCACCAGGTCCCCGACCGGGGCGAACAGGATTGCCGCGTCGAGCCTGACCGGGGGCGGATCGGCCGCGCCCTGCGCGGAAGCGGCGCCGAGCCGCAGGGCCAGCTCACGCGCGCGGGCCCCCCGGGTCATGACGTGCACCTCGGCGCCTTGAGCCAGGGCGACCTGGGCGGTCAGGTGCGCGCTGCCGCCGAACCCGTACAAACCCAGCCGCCCTCGCGGCGGCAGGTCGGCGCGCAGCAGTGACCGGTAGCCGATGATCCCGGCGCACAGCAGCGGAGCGAGTTCGCTGTCGGAGTAACCGTCGGGCAGACGGTGGGCGTAGTGCTCGGGAACGGTGGTGAATTCGGCGTAGCCGCCGTCGGCGTCCCAGCCGGTGTAGAGCGAGTCCGGACACAGGTTCTCCGAACCCCGCCGGCAGTATCCGCACCGGCCGCAGGTCTGTCGCAGCCAGGCGATGCCGACCCGGTCACCGACTGCGAAACCCTGCACCCCGGCCCCCCGGGCCACCACCTCACCGACGACCTCGTGGCCGGGGATCACTCCGGTCCGGTGGACCGCGAGGTCTCCCTCGGCGACATGCAGGTCGGTCCGGCAGACACCGCAGGCGCGTACCGCGACCAGCAACTCGCCGGGTCCCGGCCTCGGCACGGCCACGGAGCCCTTCTCCAGCGGCCCACTTCGCATCGGACCGGGCCGCACCACCCGCCAGGCCCGCATCGTGCCGGGCGGCCGGGGCGCGTCGCGCAATGGCCCGGCTACCTCTTGGCGGTGGGACTGGATTTACCCACCCGCGCGGCCACCCACAGCAGGATGACCGATCCGAGCACCGCGGTGAACAGAGTGAACCACCAACCCCCCGCCGCGGTGTCGAAGAAGAAGCTCAGCAGGAAGCCCCCAATCAGG
>Ga0180434_10007674_pt1 | contig 12100 bp, 8 predicted proteins | sample SS_ome_7_FD_132453 | JGI IMG/M metagenome (GOLD analysis project Ga0180434, IMG submission 132453) | Hypersaline lake sediment archaeal communities from the Salton Sea, California, USA - SS_1_D_2 metaG | ecosystem: Environmental > Aquatic > Non-marine Saline and Alkaline > Hypersaline > Sediment... | reverse complement strand
GATATCGTTATGTGTGAAGCCTTTGGGAGTGTGGAATGTGAAAAGCTGGTTACCGATCTTTACGCCCCTGTGTGTGGTGTGGTGACAGAAGTGAATCGAGAGGTGATTGATAATCCTTCATTGATCAATCATTCGCCCTACAAGAAGGGTTGGGTCATCCGCGCCAAACTTTACAGTGCCGGAGAATTAGAGCTGCTGATGTCGGCTGATGATTACGAGGAGTATATACTGACCGAAAGGCTTTGAGCACATCCCCTGTTAGGTTTTTACCTTTGCCTGATTTTCAGCAACCCTCCCAGCGACAGTTCCCCCTGGTCAAGCATTCTCACGACACAGATTTTTCCCTTGCGAGCTCTTAGTTCCCCTCCAACTGAAACACGTCTGCGTCCTCGGGTATCTTGAATCTAAACAAGGAGGCATCAAGCCCTTGGTTAAATCTGAAATCTTCAAATCGTATGGTCGTCTTGTCTCCAAAGGCGTTAGAGGTCACCGATTGGACGATGTCAAAGGTACGCTTTGAAACAGACAGATCAATCTGGACTAGACTGGGCCGGCTTCTCTTGGGGAGGAGCTTTAGAACCAACTGCTTTTCTGTCTGGACGTCCGAAGGCGCCCACTGTACGACAAAATCCTCGAGCAGGGCGTTGGGTTGGGTAAAGAACTCTGTCCACTTTATATCGCCGAAATATTCGGCAGCTCGGCCCACCATCACCTGGTTTTCCGTTGGCCGATACACCCAGACCGCTTGTCCGTCTGTCATAATGAAGTATTCCTCAGGTGTTTTATAGTGCCAGCGCATCATAGCAGGGGGCTTAAAGGAGACATGTCCCTGGGCAGCATCGACTATGCCCATGGCTTTTAGATGAGATTCCTGAAAGAAATCAACCTCAAAATCGGCTGCTGCATACCGGTGCTGAACCCGCTTCAAGATCTCACAGATCGGAAGGAGATCTGAGGCAGCGCAGGGGCTGTGGGGCGCAAGGTTCAACCAGATGAGGCACAAAGCTACGCACCAACATCCCGGAAGTCTTTGGGTTTTTTGAGAGAGGAAAAGGTGTGTCATACTCAACTCCTTATCCGAATCAAAGGACTCAGGCCTGAATTCAAAACAATCGGGAAGAAACTACAATGACTCATGGACGGATTGCTCATCCGTCAAATCCTGGAACCAGAACTTCTCTAGGCTTGCCTGCTTCAGCAGAGCTGACGACGCCGTCTCGCTCCATCATTTCGATCATGCGGGCCGCCCGATTATATCCCACTCTGAGACGACGCTGGATCATGGAAATGGAGGCCTGTCGAGTTTCTTTGACTAGGGCCAGCGCTTCGTCATATTTCTCATCGTATTCCTCTTCACCACTTTTTTCCTCTTCCTCGGGACGAGCCTGCAAAATTTCTTCTTGGTACACCGGTGGCTGTTGTTTTTTTAGGAAGTCTATGATGCGGCGAATTTCTGACTCCGAAACATAGGCACCGTGGATGCGTTGCAGTTTGGCCGTCCCCGGCGGCAAGAGGAGCATGTCGCCGTTTCCCAGCAAATTTTCAGCACCATTGGCATCTAGGATCGTTCTGGAATCGGTGCGAGAAGAGACTTGAAATGAGAGCCTAGTAGGAAAATTGGCCTTGATAATGCCAGTCAAGACATCCACTGAAGGCCTTTGCGTTGCAATCAGCAAATGTATCCCTGCCGCACGGGCCATCTGCGCTAGCCGTGTCAGGGCTAGTTCCACATCTCTTGAGGCTACCAACATGAGATCGGCCAGTTCGTCGATGACGATTAAGATGAGGGGAAGCTCCTTTTCAGGAAGTTTCTCTTCAGAGGCGCCTGAGTCCCCTGATGTGGTGATGTCGTTAGCGGCGCCCTGTTCCTTCAGGATTTTTTTATTGTACTGGTAGATGTTTCTTACCCCTTTTTCAGCCATAAGGGTATACCGGCGTTCCATCTCCTGCACGGCCCAATGAAGTCCCCGTGTTGCCTTCTTGGCATCGGTGACCACAGGGACGATGAGGTGGGGGATCCCCTCATAGACAGACAGCTCAATACGCTTGGGATCAATCAAGATGAGTTTTACTTCATCAGGGGTGGCCTTATACAGGACACTGCAAATCATGGCATTCAAACCGACGCTCTTGCCGGAGCCAGTGGCACCAGCGATCAAGAGATGTGGCATCCTCGCCAGGTCCGTCGTGAGAGGGTTGCCCATAATATCCTTGCCCAAGGCGAGGGTCAGCTTTGATTTCGGTCTTTCAAAGGCTTCAGAGGCAACAATGTCCTTGAGTCGAACGATGTCCCTCTCAGTGTTTGGGATCTCAATGCCAATGACCCCCTTGCCTGGAATGGGGGCTACGATACGAATGCTTTCGGCCCGAAGAGCCAACGCCAAATCGTCTGCCAAGTTCACCACTTTATTGATTTTGACACCAGGTGCAGGCTCAAACTCGTACATGGCCACCACTGGCCCTGGAGAAACAGCGACCACCTTTCCAGACACATCAAAATCAGCCAATTTCTTTTCCAACAACCTCGATTGCATCTGAAGGCTTTCGTGGTCCACTGATTTGCCGCCAGCCTCTGGGCCGTCCAGAAGTTCCACTGAGGGGAGCCTGAACGTTTGATCACCGGCCATGAACTCAAAAACTTCCTGCCTGTGCGGCGGAATCCCAGGAGGCGGTTTGGGCACCCCTTCTACGATTTTCACAGGAGGGCGCTTTTTCTGTGATAGCTTTTGGTCGGCCCGGGCCCTGCGCTTTGCCTTTTGGCGGCGTTCTTTCCAGATAATCCAGGATGCTTTTGTACGGCTAAAAATGCCCCGACAAAGATTGGTGAGCCATTTGAGTAGCGCCAAGAGTGACACGCGGGTGGTCATAATGAAGGCAATGATCCAAATCGTCAGTAAGAAAATGAGCCCACCGGTTGTATTCACACCCTCCTGAACGACTCTGGCCAAAGGAATGCCTACAGTCCCGCCACTTGAGACCCGTTTTCCAAAGACCAAGTAATTCGTTTGGTGCATGGACAGAAGGCCGCCGGTGGTGATCATCAACAGAAGTCCCCCTGCGACGGCAACAACAATGGTCGGCCTAGAGTACGCCTTAAAGACGTGCAAGGTGATCACCAGCAGAACGATAGGCATCCAGAAGGCACCCAGCCCGAAGACAAAAATGAGAAAACCGGCTACGTGAGCGCCTGCCAGTCCAAAGAGATTGTGAACCTCTCCTGAGGCTCGCACATAATTAATGCAAGGATCTGATGGATCGTAAGAAAGAAGGCTAACAGCGGTGAAGACGAGAGTAAAAAGGAGGATAACCCCTAGAATTTCTTTTCGCATCTCAATACTTTCATACCCCCATTACTCACGATACCATGATGGATAACCACTGGACATGGATGTCTTGATCCTCTCAAGATCTTGTTTCATGATGGAGCGAATGGTTTCCATAAGGGCTTTTTTGGTTTTGTTGTCGTAGGAAGCCGTTTCAACCGGAGCATGGATACGAATCACAACGAGGCCGGGGCGGATACGCAAACTCCCCTTTGGCAGGACATGGTGAGTGCCATAGATGACGACTGGGACGATGGGCCTTGCAGAACGCACAGCCAGGTGAAACCCTCCCGCCTTAAATGGCTTAACTCTCCCATCGGTACTACGGCTGCCCTCGGGGAAGATGATCACAGAAACGCCTTTGGCAATCTTCCGAGAGGCCTCCAGGAGGCTCTTGTGAGCCGCCTTCCGGTTGGACCGGTCGATGCTGATATAGCCAACCCGAGACATGGAGAGCCCGAAAACTGGAATTTGAAAAAGTTCCTTCTTGGCCAGCCACCGAAATTGAACAGGGAGATATCCCAGGAGGGCTAAGATGTCGAACATACTCTGGTGATTGGCCATGAATATGTATGGGGCATGGGGGGCGATATGATGCAGCCCTTGCACACGCACCTTGACCCGGCTGACAAGGAGCACAGATTTGGCCCAGAATCGTCCTGCCAGATGGGAGAGGTCCCCGCCTTTTCCAAACAACGACAAGATAATAGCCAGGCAAGCACAAAATACCGTGATCACAAAGGTCCCTATTAAAACCACAACGGTGCGGATCATGTGTCAGCCATTTGGATGTGAAAAAGGGTCTAGGATCTCAGACAGACGACCCCGGTGCAGCAAGCCCGGCCTTCTGGCGGGCGAGCTCCACACCTCAGCTTAGAATTTTCAGCGTCTCAAATATGGCGTCGGAAATCTGAAAAATGCTCTCTCTTTGTGCCGCATTGGCATAACGGATGCAGTCGCACCGAACCCTGTTTCGTGTTCGGATCAGCAGTTCAAAGGATATGGCCGTCGGTCTCAACTCAATAGCAAAGTAAAAAGGCTGACAGTCCGTATGGGCTGTTTGAATCTCGTCTAGTAGATCATCGTCTAAGGGGAGCCAGTAAAGGCCCTCCATTTGGGAAGGGCCGTAATGCTCATCCAGATACGCCTTGAGCCTTTCGTAGTCTTCTGGCCGGAGTTCATCGATGCGATACTGCTTCATGCCCTGCGAGTCCGTTCATCATAACAGGGTTGAAAAATTGACTTGTTTACAAATTCTCAAATATCATACCAGTAAACCACAATAAAGGGAAAACCCCGCACAACAGAGCAAAACCCATGGCCAGTCCGTCACCCGTTAATAAGGGATTCTTCAGGGAATCCTGTGGAAAGGGAAAGGCAGGAGATAACCATGTCTGGGACCTGTCTTAAAGGGAGGTGGCGGTGTTTTTGGGCGTATGGGTGAATAAACAAAGAATCCCGCATCAATCGTGTTGCTACGGGATTCTTCATTATTTGATGACACAGGCGTGGAGACGATTACTTGTTGTTGTTGACCTCCTCAAAGTCTGCATCAACCACGTCCTCATCCGGGGCTGCCTTAGATTCACCCTGAGCGGAAGCCTCGGCACCGGCCGCTTGGTCAGCCCCCTGGGCGCCACCAGAGGCTTTTGCATACATGGCCTCGGCCAATTTGTGAGAGGTTTGCATCAGTTCCTCGCTCAGGCGCTTGATCTCTTCAGTATCGGTGCCTTCCATGGCCTTCTTGAGCTGTTCCATGACGCCTTCCAAATTCGTCTTGAGTGTCGGGTCTACCTTTTCACCCAGTTCCTTCATAGACTTTTCGGTCTGATAGATCAGGCTATCCGCATGGTTCCTCGCCTCAACAAGGTCCTTTTTCTTCTTGTCTTCCTCGGCGTGTGTCTCAGCTTCTTTAACCAGCCTCTCAATTTCTTCTTCTGACAGACCGCTTGAGGCCGTAATCTGTATGGATTGTTCTTTTCCTGTTCCCAGGTCTTTTGCCGACACATGGACGATGCCGTTGGCGTCAATGTCAAACGTCACCTCAATCTGGGGGATACCCCTCGGTGCGGGAGGGATGCCGACGAGCTCGAAGCGGCCCAAGGTCTTATTGTATTCAGCCATTTCACGTTCGCCCTGTAGCACATGTATGGAGACTGCGGGCTGATTGTCAGCGGCCGTGGAAAATATCTGACTCTTTTTGGTAGGAATCGTGGTATTCTTTTCAATTAATTTGGTGGATACGCCGCCCAGGGTTTCAATGCCAAGAGACAGGGGGGTCACATCAAGGAGAAGCACGTCATGAACATCACCCTTTAAAACACCAGCTTGAATGGCGGCACCCATAGCTACGACCTCGTCGGGATTCACCCCTTTGTGAGGTTCCTTTCCAAAGATCGCCTTGACCTTGTTCTGCACAGCGGGCATACGAGTCATGCCGCCCACCAAGATTACCTCGTTGATGTCTGAGGCTTTTAACCCCGCGTCTTTGATGGCAGTTTCACAAGGTCCGACCAGTTTTGCCAGGAGATCATCAACTAAGGATTCAAGTTTGGACCTGGTCAGTTTTATGTTCAAATGTTTTGGTCCACTGGCATCCGCGGTGATAAAAGGGAGGTTGATATCCGTCTCCATGGCCGTGGAGAGTTCCATCTTGGCCTTTTCTACCCCCTCTTTGAGGCGCTGCAGGGCCATTTTGTCATTTCTGATGTCAATTCCTTGGTCTTTTCTGAATTCATCAGCAAGGTAATCAATAACCCTTTGATCAAAATCCTCGCCCCCGAGGTGGGTGTTGCCATTCGTTGATTTTACCTCGAAAACACCTTCACCAATCTCCAATATGGATATATCAAAAGTGCCTCCACCCAGGTCAAAAACTGCAATTTTCTCATCTTTCTTCTTGTCCAGACCATAGGCAAGGGAGGCCGCAGTGGGCTCATTAATGATCCGCAATACATTGAGCCCCGCAATCTTGCCGGCATCCTTGGTGGCCTGCCGCTGGCTGTCATTGAAATAGGCCGGCACGGTGATGACCGCTTCGGTGACCTGCTGACCCAGATATTCTTCGGCCGTCTTTCTCATGGCCTGCAGGACATGGGCTGAGATCTCAGCCGGGCTGTAAGCCTTGCCCTGAATCTCCACCTGGGCATCACCATTGGCTGCCTGGGCAATCTTGAAAGGGGAGATCTTCTTGTCCTGCTGGATCTCTTTCGACGCATACTTTCTCCCGATGAGCCGCTTTACGGCGAACACGGTATTCTCCGGATTGGTAATAGCCTGACGCTTTGCCGTTTGGCCTACCAAGCGCTCACCGCTACTGGTCCAGGCGACCATGGATGGTGTCGTCCGCGCCCCTTCTGGATTCGTAATCACCTTGGGGTCCTTTCCTTCCATCAGAGCTACACATGAGTTGGTCGTGCCGAGATCAATTCCTATCACCTTACTCATCACTTTCCTCCTTAAACGGTATGTTGAAACTAGTGAACGGTTACCTTGACTCTGGATTCATTCTTATGATTGGCTGATTCAGCCTTCAATTTGTTCTCCGGCTTTTTTGAGACCACGACCATCGGGGGCCTGAGGAGTCGGTCCCCAAGCATGTAGCCCTTTTGGAGTTCCTGCGTCACGATATTTTCAGGGTATTTATCAGATTCTTCTTGTGACACGGCCTGGTGATAATTGGGATCAAAGGCTTTTTCAAGGGCCTCCATGGGGACAACCCCAAACTTCTCTAGGCTGTCCTTGAGACCCTTGAGGGTCATTTCCACCCCTTTTTTCATCCCATCAAAGGCGTCCCCATCCTTCTCATACTCTATTTTCAGGGCCCGTTCTAGGTTGTCCATGATCGGCAAGATTTCCTTGATGAGAGACTCGTTGGCAAATCTTCTGAACTCATTCATTTCCTTTTCCATCCGTTTCTTATAGTTCTCAAAATCAGCCGTCACCCTCAAGAGACGCTCGTAATTCGTTTCAGCCTTCGATTCCGCTGCCCTCAGGCGTTCCTTCAGGCTATGCCTTCGGGGAGGCCTCCTCTTCTTTTCTTCGGCAGCCTCTCCACCGGATATCTCGGCCCCTTCAGACACAGCAGGTTTATCGGATAAAGGTTCGTTTTGGTCGTCAGTCAAAGGCACCCCCGTATCTTTCCCATCTGGTTACAAGGATTTTGCCTAAATTTTTCACTGAAAATAAGAACCACACCGGCGTTTGTCAAGGGACCGTTCCACAAAATGGCATTCCCTTCGAGTCGATCTAGATTGCCGTGTCCTGCCAGTCAACGAGACGAACGTCATGGGTGGGCCAATGAATCACGAACATGGCCCTGGCTAGGCCGGTAGCGTTTGGCCTGGCAAGTATCCCGGTCATCAAGTGTCTTCCAAATCAGGGAAAGGACCCGTTGTTTTTGCAGAGTCCATATTGGCGCTAGGAGGCCACAGGGATTAGGATCCCCGGTCAGACGCTGAACGATGATTTTTGGATCAAGGCGTTCCAGAAAAGCCACGACCCAGTCCACGTATGTGTGTTCATCCAGGGCCTTGTAAACGCCGGTCTTGTAGAGATGCGCCAAGGGTGTTTCGTGGAGGACATACAAGCTGTGAATTTTGATACCGTGTATGCCAAGGTCGGCTACGGCTGACGCTGTGTCAAGGATATCCTGCTTGGATTCACCAGGAAGTCCCAAGATGACATGGGCGCAGATCATGATGTTTCGCCCTTGGGTCATTTGAACGCTCCTGACAAAATCCTCAAAGGTGTGACCACGGTTAATCGTCCTTAGCGTTCGGTTGTGCATTGACTGAAGTCCATACTCCATCCAAATCATATGAGTCGCCGTGTATCGCTCAATAAGGTCCAGTTTTTCTTCATCAACACAGTCCGGCCTTGTCCCAATGGCGAGTCCCACGATATCTGCATCGGCCAAGGCCTCATCATAGCGTCTCCGGAGGGTGTCACAGGGGGCATAGGTGTTGGTGAATGACTGAAAATAGGCAAGAAACTTCTTGGCCTTATAGCGAGCAGCTAAGCGAGCTTTTGCCTGTTGAATCTGATCCTTGATGGATTGGCCCTTGGCCGCCGCCCCCGTGCCCGAGCCCTTCCTGTCGCAGAAGAGACACCCGGAAAAAGACAGCATGCCGTCCCGGTTCGGACAAGAGAAACCTGCATCTATGGCGATCTTCTGGACTCTACAGCCAAACCGTCGTCTAAGATAGGCGTTAAAATCGTTGTATCGTCTTGTCATGATGATCTCGCCGAGAAGACAACCCCGAAGGAAACATAGACCTTAGCTCACGCGACCGAAGTGATGGTGAGACAGCAGTAGCCCCCTTTGTGGAACAGGAATTCTAGAGGGCGGAGGCAGGAAACGGGTGTTGACTTGGTTGCGCACCCTTCATCGAACCCTTTCCACGACGCCTCACGTTGTCATCATTTGGCCGGAGCCGGCCCACGACACAGGCTGGATCACTTACCGCTGCTTCCTCCCGGACCTGACGGGGTTCGTAACCGCCTGTTGCATGGCGGCCGACCAGGGACAACCTTTGGCACATGGAGTGATGGACCCTCACAAGGGAATTCAGCCCCGCATAAGCGGATTTCGGGTGACAGGACACCGCTAGCTTCCCGCCTAGCGCAACCAAGTTTATCTTTTATAACCTAAAGGGCATTCGATTTCAACGGCAAAAGAATAGAAACCCTCTTTTCCCTTGACTTAACTTCTTTAAAAACTTTAATATTTTTTGTATTGGGTGATCATGCTTAAAAGGGAAAAGGAGTTTTTGAGGACGGTTGAGGCGGCTATCTGGCGTCACCACATGTTGGCGTCCGGCGACACCGTGGTGGTGGGCGTCTCAGGTGGGCCGGACTCTGTTGCGCTGCTTCATTGCCTTGTTGCGTTGAGGAGCAAGTGGTCTCTCCGCCTGGTCGTCGCACATCTCAATCACCAGCTGCGAGGCGAAGCCGCGGCTCAGGAAGCAGCCTTTGTTGAGGGATTGGCGTTAAGATTAGGGATCGCCTGTGACATCGATTCTAGAGACGTGGCATCCTATGGCGCCGAGCACCGGTTGTCCATCCAAGAAGCAGCCCGAGAGCTTCGTTACGCGTTTTACGATGAGGTGGCCACCAGGCGTGGAGCCGCAAAGATTGCTCTCGGGCATCAGGCAAACGACAACGCTGAGTCGATTCTCATTCACCTGTTGCGAGGAACAGGGCCCAAGGGCCTGGCAGGAATTCCACCCGTGCGCGACGGGCGCATCATCCGGCCCCTTATCGACTCAAGTAGACCGCAAATATTGCACTTCCTCGAACAGCGAGGTTTGGAATATGTACGAGATCGTTCCAACCTTGATCCCAAATACCTCCGGACCAGAGTCCGACACGGACTGTTACCCCTCCTGAAGGAGGGATTCAATCCTGGGGTGGTTCAGGCCTTGACTCGCCTTGCGTCCATAGTGAGGCAGGAAGAGGACTTCTTCAACGGACAGGTCGAGAGTGCCTTTCAGGACCTTCTACGGGAGCAGAAGGCGAATCGCGTGACGCTGTCGGCCTCTGGGTTGGCTCGCCTGCACCCGGCGCTGCTACAGCGGTTGATTCGCCAGGCCGTGCTGTCCATAAGAGGCGACCTGAAGCGGTTGGGGCATAACCATGTAGAAGCGGTCGTCCCATTGGCCAGGGGGCCTTTGCCTTCAGGTCGGTTGGATCTGCCCAATGGCGTTCAGGTGCTTCGTGATCGGGATGACGTGATATTTTCGGTGGGTCCGCCTGAGTCAAGGCCCAGGTTCGAATACCACGTCGCTGGCCCAGGGACGACCTTGATTGAGGAGACCGGCACATGTCTCAGGCTGTCGGTGTGTGACGCCGATGGCGTGGCTGTTACTTCAGGGCATCCTCGCACGACGGCGTTCCTGGACCTACAGGCGGTCCCTTTCCCGGTGACGGTTAGGAGCATCAGGCGAGGGGACCGATTCAGGCCTTTGGGGATGTCCGGTTCCCAAAAGCTCAAGGCCTTTTTTATAAACCACAAAGTTTCCCGATTCCAGAGGCATCAGTGCCCCCTACTGCTGAGCGGCGGCACGATTGTATGGGTGGGAGGATATCGCATAGACGATTCGGCCAAGGTTACAGAAAAAACGAAAAGGGTGTTGAAAGCCGAGCTATTGCCGGCGAGATGAAAAAGATTGAAAAGGGGCTTGTATTGTATTATATTTTTAAATAATTGTGCCGAAACAATGGCACATAATCCTTTAAGGAGGTTGTTTATTGAATCCTTTCTACAAGAATCTAGCCCTGTGGCTGGTCATAAGTCTTGTCATGATCTTGCTCTTTAACCTGTTCAGCCAGTCGAGGGTACAGGACAGGGAAATTAGCTATACGGAATTCATGGGCAGCGTGGAAAAGGGGGGTGTGGCTGGCGTGGTCATTCGGGGGCAGGAAATTTCCGGCACTGACGTGAATGGCCTCCGTTTCAAGACCTTTGCTCCTCAGGACGGAGACCTGATCAAGACCTTAAGAGGTCATGGGGTCACCATTAAGGCCAAGCCTCCTGCCGAATCCCCGTGGTATATGACGGTGCTGGTGTCCTGGTTCCCGATGATTCTGCTGATTGCCGTATGGATCTTCTTTATGCGCCAGATGCAGGGAGGGGGAGGAAAGGCCCTCTCTTTTGGCAAAAGCAGGGCAAGGCTTCTTTCAGACCAGTCAGCAAGGGTAACCTTTGAAGATGTTGCCGGGATTGATGAGGCCAAGGAAGAGTTGAGTGAAATCATTGATTTTTTGAAAGATCCCAAGAAATTCACCCGTCTGGGGGGAAGAATCCCAAAAGGCGTTCTTCTCATGGGGGCTCCTGGTACCGGCAAGACGCTTTTGGCCAGGGCGATTGCCGGAGAGGCGGGCGTTCCTTTCTTCAGCATCAGCGGCTCGGACTTTGTGGAGATGTTTGTGGGGGTGGGGGCATCCCGGGTGAGGGACCTGTTTGTTCAGGGAAAAAAGCACGCCCCATGCATTATTTTTATCGACGAAATTGATGCCGTGGGCCGGCACAGGGGTGCCGGCCTTGGGGGCGGGCACGATGAGAGGGAGCAGACTTTGAATCAACTCCTGGTAGAGATGGATGGATTTGAATCAAATGAAGGGGTGATTCTCATATCAGCGACGAACCGCCCAGACATCCTGGACCCTGCTCTTACACGCCCTGGACGTTTTGACCGCCAAGTGGTTGTGCCAGTGCCCGATGTAAGAGGACGCGAAGGCATTCTTCAGGTCCACAGCCGAAAGACACCCGTGGCGGATGATGTGGAATTGGCTGTATTAGCGCGAGGCACACCTGGCTTTTCCGGTGCTGATCTTGAAAACATGGTCAACGAAGCCGCACTCCTGGCGGCCCGGGCCGATAAGGACGTATTGGAGATGGCGGACTTCGAGGAGGCCAAGGACAAGGTTCTCATGGGCACAGCCCGAAAGAGTATGATCATCAGCGAAGAAGAGAAGCGGAATACCGCTTATCATGAGGCAGGTCACACCCTGGTTGCCAAGATGACACCTGGAACCGATCCCATCCACAAGGTGACCATCATACCCCGGGGTCGTGCTCTGGGGCTCACCCAACAGCTGCCCATGGATGAAAAGCATACGTATCCCAAAACGTATCTCCTCAATAATCTGGCGGTGCTCATGGGGGGGCGGGCAGCCGAAGAACTCGTCCTCAACGAGATGACGAGCGGTGCGGGTAACGACATTGGACGGGCTACGGAAATGGCCCGTAAGATGGTCTGCGAGTGGGGCATGAG
>Ga0180434_10007673_pt1 | contig 12101 bp, 10 predicted proteins | sample SS_ome_7_FD_132453 | JGI IMG/M metagenome (GOLD analysis project Ga0180434, IMG submission 132453) | Hypersaline lake sediment archaeal communities from the Salton Sea, California, USA - SS_1_D_2 metaG | ecosystem: Environmental > Aquatic > Non-marine Saline and Alkaline > Hypersaline >... | reverse complement strand
GGATTCAGGTATATAGCCTTCGGGGTTGACGGCGGTAATAACAAGATATTGGAGATAGTAAAGAAGGGCGAAACCATAGAGACTATAGAACAGGCAATTAAGGATGCCTGCGAGCTGCACTATGACGTTAAGCTGCTGTTTGTCGTGGGCACACCGTATGAAACGAGGGAGGATGTTGAGGATAAGGTCAGACTCAGCAGAAGGTATCCCATACAGGAGGTTCATTTCTACAATACTATCCCCTATCCAGGGACGGAGCTCTATGACTGGGTGGAGGAAAACAATTGCTTTCTCAGAGAGCCAGGGGATTATCTAAACGATGTCTCCTGTCTTGCCAGTGTTCCTGTTTTTGAAACGCCGGAGTTGCCTGGCGAAGAACGGGTAGAGGTGCTCAATTACCTTGGCAAAGTTAGAAAGCAGGTGCATCGAGATGCTATTTCGCGAACGTTCCGTAAGCGCAAAGTGATAGGGGTATTGGCGAGTCACGTGTTGGCCAACAGTCTTGTAGAAAGGCTTTTCTACCAGAGCATATTCTGGAGAAGAATAATAGAAGGCTTCAGATACAGGTTGGCCATAAGCAAATAGGGCTTGAGTAAATTGATATTTACAGGTAAAATCACGAGACAGGAATTGCTAGCGGCGATTCCTGTGTTGTTTGAGATGAGCTTAGAATCTGCAGCGCTGACCTTTCTCTAGGAGCAGCATGGTGGGTAATAGGAAGCTAGTTTTTCTGGGCCTGGTGCAAGCCTTGGCAACCTTTTTGGTGTGTGCCTTGGCAATCTGGCTCGAGGAACAATTGCAGGAGTGGGAGGGTCCGGGCAATGGCTACTTTGATGATGTATCCCTTCTACTGGTATTCGTGACTACAGCCCTAGTTAGCGCTGTCCTAGTTCTGGGCTATCCGCTCTACTTACTTTTCCAAAAGCAAATCAGAGAGGGATTTTTGCTTCTGCTATCTACTGGGGGATGGTTGGTACTAATAGCGGCAGGCGCTATCACTGCCGTCGTGCTTGGAGTGCATGGCTGAGACAGTGAGAGACAATCCTTTGGCTCCCTATCTGAATGCTGGGCCGGTCAACGATCTGTAGTACTCCGCTGCCTGGGAAAGGCCTTCACTAAGGGTAAACTTGGGCTTCCAGCCCAGCTCCTTCTTAGCTTTGCTCGAATCGAGGCAGATTCGATGGATCTCGCCCGGGCGAACCGAGGCGTAAATCGGGCTTCCAGTGTAAGCCAGTGTTTTCGCCAGGGTATCGAACATCTCCTGATCAGAGGTCTCTACCCCGGTGCCCAGGTTGTAGGTGGCCTTTTCCCCGTGTTCCATTGAGAGGAGATTAGCTTCGACAATGTCAAACACGTGAGTGTAGTCTCTGGTTTTATCCCCCGGGCCGAAGATAGTGGGGCGCTCCCCCCTGAGCATCTGGCTGGCGAAGATAGCGACCACACCTGCCTCTCCACCGGGGTTCTGCCTTGGGCCATAGACATTGGAGTATCTCAGCACCACGTAGTCGAGCCCATCGCGTAACCCGTACAGATGAAGATAGTGTTCTACGGTGTGCTTGGAGACCCCATATTCTGAGACGGGGTTAACCGGATGTTCTTCATCTACTGGCAGGTACTCTGGTTCCCCATATATCGCCCCGCCGGAGGATACGTAGATAAGTTTCCGAACGCCGAATTGAATGCAGTTGCGAATAACATTCAGGCTACCGAGTATATTCTCCTGGGCATCAAACAGCGGGTTCTCTACCGACCTCTTAATAATCATTTGAGCAGCGTGATGGTTAACTAGGTCTGGCTTCTCCTGTAGAAATACCTCAGCTAGCTCTTGGTCACAGATGCTCGTCTGGTAAAGCTTGGCTGCGGGGTTAACGTTATCGATGAAACCGGTGCTGATATTGTCTACAACTACTACCTGGTGCCCCCGGTCGATCAGAGCATCGACCAGGTGGGAGCCGATAAATCCGGCTCCTCCGGTGACCAGGACTTTCATTTCTGCCTCGCTTGAGTCCGCTCGTCGGTGGGCAGGGAGAAACTAAAGGTACTGCCCTCGCCGACGTTTCTCTTGGCCCAGATATGACCGCCGTGTGCTTCCACAATAAGCTTACAAATATGAAGGCCCAGGCCTGCTCCCGAGGTAGCATGGGTCAGTCTATTGTCCACGCGGTAAAACTTCTCAAAAATCCGCTCTAGCTCATCTTCAGGTATGCCGATTCCCGAATCTCTAACTTCCACAATCAGGCAGCGGTGGTTTATCGAAGATGTCTCTCCATACATTGCCACTGACTCCTCTTGGCTCTTAATCTGTCTCAGGGAAACCTCGATATTACCACCTTGCGGTGAATATTTTACAGCGTTTACCAGCAGATTGATTATCACTTGCTCGATCTTCTTGTGATCGATATTAACTAACGGTGAGGAGCGAGGCAGGCGGAGTTTAATTACATGCTGAGTCATCTGGCCTTGCATTTCACTCACGATCTTCCGTAGCAACTCGGGTAGGGAGGTAGATTCTACGGCGAGGTCAAGGTGGCCAGCCTCAAAACGGGATGCATTTAGGAAATTCTCTGCTAACTGGGTCAATCTGTTGGCAGCGGATTCGATGCCTCTAAAATATTGGCTTCTCTGTTCCTCGGTGATGGTTTCACCGAGTTGTAACAGGGTGGCAGTATATCCTTTGATCAAGGTGAGAGGAGAGAGTAGCTCGTGAGACACCGCGGCAGTGAGATCCGGCTTTGTGCGTGTCTTCTGTTTTCGATTGGAGATTTCGCGCACATTGACGATCTGCCAACCATCTCCACAATGGGGTGGGCAGGGCAATCGGGTGTGATCCATAGAAACAGTGACCTCAGTGCCTCCGCTGTTGGTGAAAGTGTGCTCGAGGCAAGAGCCGGCGTATCCTGCATTCTCTGCCAGCGGGCAATGATGGCCATTCTGTGCTGCAGTGCTGCTATCACCACAATGATAGATCTCCCAGCAGTGCTGCCCCAAAGCCTGCTCTTCCTGCCATCCAGTTAACTTCTCTGAGGCATGGTTGAAGGCAACTATTTTATGGTCGGCGTCAACGATCATGATGGCATTGCCAATGCTATTGATGGTAGCCTTGAGTAGCCTAAGTTGCTGCTCCAACGCGTGTGGTGTGTGATCAGAGGGAGACAACTCTTTCGAGAGTGCCTGCTCAAGCTCAGGCTGCCCGAGGCCAATCCTTTTCAACTCAACCACTCCCACCGGATCAGCCACATCACCGATTTTGAGCATCTGACTGGGTGATATGTCCTTTATCATTCGACTTCCACTCTAGCCAGCTTCCCCTTTTTTACCCCAGCAGCCTTTTCCCCCGCCTTCGCGCATTCCTCTACATCCTCCTCCAGAATGAAGTACTGCACGCCAAGCTTCCTTGCTGGCAGCTTGCCAAGCCTGACCCAGCGCCGAATCGTCTCATCACTTACTCCTAGGCGCCTCGCTGCCTCGGTCGCTGTTAGGTAATGATTTCCGTTAAACTGTTCCATTTCTCCTTCGGCTTGGCACAAAAAAAAGCCAGAACCCTTCCATAGAATGCTTTCGCATTAACAAGGGATCTGGCCTTAAAGACCCGACCACGTCACTCGTGGTACTTTAGTACCACAATGCGCCGTGTGTAGTTTTATACCACACGGGCGCTATTTCTGTCAACCCCTTTGCTTAATAGTAGACTAATGTCTTGTAAAACAGGTGCATTTACATAAATATAGATATTATTACTTAACAGTATATAAATTCCCTTGAAGGCAGATATATTTATATACGATAGCACAAAGAGGCCTTTGGCTCAATGCGAAGTTGGCGGTGCCGACAACACCGCACTGGGAATGCTCCCTAGGGAGAAGCTGGATGAATGGCAGTCTCAAATAATGAGGCGTCAGAAGGGTACCACGGTTACAAAACACTCACAGATAGTTGACTGGGGGTTTCCCTATCGATTACTGTGGCTGTGCCAAAACACCGCTAGCGTGGCTAGGGTAGAAAACGGTATCCCACACCCCTTTCAGTCAAGATCCACTTCGGGGCACTAGGGTCTTTCTCGATTTTCTGGCGCAGGTATCTAATATACAGCTTGACATAGCTTCTATCGCCGAAGTAATTCGGTCCCCAAACCTTTCTCAACAGCTCCTCATGAGTGACGATCCAACCCCGGTTCTCAACCAAGCAAGATAGCAAACGGAACTCTGTTGGAGAAAGCGTTACTTTTTGCTTTCGGACCCATACCTGGCGGCTTCGCCAATCTATATCGATTTCCTCATTGTGGAAGGTGCTGTTATTGTCCTGATCCCGCTGCCAGGTGGTACTAGACCGGTGCAGTACAGCCTGCACCCGGGCTATTAATTCCGGGAAATGGAAGGGCTTGGTAACGTAGTCATCGATACCAAGGTTGAATCCACGGAGCAAATCGGATTTCTCCCCGTTCACGCTTACTATGATTATAGGCATATCGCACATCTCCCGAATGCGACGGCAGACCTCCCAACCTTCCATGCGCGCCATGTTGATATCCACAAGCGCCAGATGGGGACGAGCGCTATACACCTGACGAAGCCCCTCAATCCCGTCTTCTGCGATGAACGGCTCATATCCGGCATCTTGAAGCCAAGTCTGAGCTAGGCTCAAAAGCTCAACGTCATCGTCAATCATGAGGATTTTCTCTTTCACCGTGTCGATCCTCCTGTCAGTGCAGCCACTCCTGCGACGGAAAAGGCCCAAATATGCAAGACCGGTTGCTAATATGAAAAACCAACTCACTAGGCAGAGGGATCACGAGGCTTCCCCGCTAGCCCCTCTGGCACGAAGGACACATCCCGTAGATGTGTACGCTCTTTAAGTGGCCAGCGGACTTGACTACTGATTGCAAGCCTTTATGACAGGCCTAAATCGCGCCGCTCTTTGACATGTGCATAAACAATGCACAAACAATGCACGTATTATTGTAGCTATAGATTTCAGAATTGTCAATATAAAATCCTATAGACTCAGCGCAGCTACGCAAATTCTAACCATTCTCTAACCTGGCTCTAATCTAGTTGTAGCATATGGCTTCGCTTGGCGCCTGTTTTGGGTTTGTGGAGTGGCCGCACTGCTCAAATCCTGCTGACTGTGAATGAGGTCCCAAGTTCTAACATTTTTCTGACCAAGCTCCAACTCCGTTCTAACATAGCTCTGTTAGAGTGGCCTGTAGATGGGAGGTTCGCGTGGTAAAGGATGAACAGGAGGTGTAGGCATGGGAAACGGCGCCCTAAGCCGAACCGAAAGAACCGTGCTGGTGGTCGATGATGACCCAGGGGTAATTCAGATCCTTGAGGCTAACCTGCGGCATGCAAATTTCGCAGTAATCACAGGTGTCAATGGTGCCCAAGCATTGGCTAAAGCCTCTAGGGAGAGGCCGGATTTGATACTGCTTGATGTAATCCTGCCTGATATGGATGGCCTTGACATCTGCCGACGTCTAAAGGAGAGTCGGCCGACTAGCCAGATACCCGTGATATTGATCAGTGCCAAGGTGGAGAGTGGAGACATCATAGCAGGCATGGCTGCCGGGGCTGAGGACTATATTGCCAAGCCCTTCTCTCCTTCTGAGGTCGTGGCTTTGGTGGAATCCAGCTTACGACGAGTAGAACAGCAGAAGAGCATAGATCCCCTCACCGGGCTGCCAAGCGGCGATCAGATAAGTGCCGAGATCAATGCGCTGATCAGACAGAACAAGCCCTTGGCCATCATTTATGTGGACATCGATTCTCTCAAAGCTTTCAACGGTGCATATGGCTTCACCCAGGGTGACCAAGCGATCCAGATTTTAGCTGAGATACTGGCTGAAGCAGTGCGCTTATTTGGTAATCTTGGTGATATGGTGGGACACCAGGAAGGTGATGATTTCGTAATCCTCACTACCCCGCAAAAGGCACAAACCCTTTGTCAAAGGATTATCGCCGCCTTTGATAGCCGCATCAAAACCCTCTACAACCCCGTGGACGTAGAGAGAGGTTATGTCGAGTGCGAGGGCCGATTGGGTCAACAAGGGGAACACCCGATCATGACCCTTTCCATTGCGGTGGTCACCAACGAGAGGCGCAGGATCGAGGGTTATCTGCAGGCCAGCGAGATCGCTGCCGAGCTAATGAATAATATTAAGGACCTTCCTGGGAGTAACTACTGCTTTGACCGGCGACAGAACAATATTGCGGCGCAACAGACCCTCTACCCCAAGAGTCAGCTATCTTCTAATCGACAGGAATTGAGGACGATGCAGGGAGTGTTGGCATGGACAACCTATCTGGTGAGAGAGATAGAAGAGCCGATAACTGCGATAAGGGGTTGTCTGGACGCGCTATCAATTGAGGACTGGGTTGAGGATCTAGACCCCCAGCAGCTGAACATCCTGGGATCCATCAAGGGGAGTACCAATCAACTCCTCGACATACTCAGGGAACTCGAGACCTTGGAGAGGGACGAGCGGAATATAGCTGAGACCACTTTGTGTGAGATCGACCTCAAAAGGACCCTTGACGGAGTTACGGCGCTGGTACGTGGAGTGGCCGAGGAGAGGGAAGTAGAGATTGAAATCCAAGGTGCCGAAGACATTCATGAGCTGATGGTGGACGAGAGGAGCCTTGCACAGGGTCTAGTGTACTTATTGAAGAGCGAAATTGAGGCAAGCGCCCCTGGTGACCAGGTGCTGGTAAACGCTTCCGAGGCGACTGACGCTTTTATCGCCATAGAGATTATCAACCGTAACCGCTACATCCCCCGACGTGAACTGGTAACGCTCTTTCGAACTCAAAGGGAAAGAACGGATGGCAAGCAGCTGAGAAACGATCTCCACCTAGCCATGATACTAGTGCGGGGCTTGGGGGGCAAGATCAAGGTTGAAAGTCAGGAGGAGACAGGGACGGTTCTCACCGTCCTAGTTCCCAAAAGGTGGCGGAGTTCAGTTGAGCGAATCAACCGCTTGCAATCTGAGGCAGAGCGGGGTGGTCGGGCGGCGAGGGCGCAGCTTAACGACATCTGCCGTTTTGTGGCGTCGACCAGTGAACAAGGCCCATTGGCGTTGGAGGAAAGTGTGCAGGGCCTCGACTCGAGGATACGAGAACTCGAAGTGCTCTGTAATCGCTCTTTGCTGCTGGCGGATGACCTCAGTAGCGATCTAGAAAGGGAGCAAGTTCGGATCCTCGAGCAGGAGAACGAGCGGCTTTCAGCTTTGGAGGCCATCGTGGTGATTGCCAAGGAGGTCGCCAAGTTGGGACGGGCGGGGTACCTCTTCGATTTGGATAGTGCCCGACGCGTATCAAGGTGCGCCATAGCAGTCGCTTCTGAACTCAAGGTCTCAAGAGATGTATTGCAGGCACTTCACTATGCTGCGTTGCTAAAGGATTTGAGCATTGTTTCAGTTCCCCCGGAGGTGTTTGACCAGAGGGGACAACTCACTGCTGAGAGGTGGGCCAAGCTGAGCGAACGCCTAGCTGGCCTGAAGGATACCCTGTCACAGGTCAACTCTCTGGCACTGGCCTTATCGTTCGTTTCTCACAAGTATGAGAGATATGATGGCAGCGGCTATCCCTCAGGCCTAAAGGGTGGTGACATTCCACTGGGAGCCAAGATTCTAGCTGTCGCTGACGCCTTTGATGCCATGCTCTCTGGGCTGTCCCTTTCGGGACAGTTAGACGTGGAGGCCATGGTGAGGGAGATTGCTGCTCATTCAGGGGGGCGCTTCGATCCCCAAGTGGTGAGCGTCTTCCTGCGGGTGTGGCGGAGGGGCAGACTTGTAGTCGCGTAATTTGGCGTAGGCTGTTGTTGGAGGTATAGAGATGGCAAGAAAGATAAGCATTATCGGGGCAGGATACGTGGGCCTGGTAACGGCCGCCTGCTTTGCCGAACTGGGCCATCAGGTGACTTTGTTGGAGACCGACCTGGAGAAGTCAGCTGCCTTGCAAGCCGGGGTGCTGCCCGTTCACGAGCAGGGACTGCCTGAGCTCTGGCATCGCCATTGGGCAAATGGAAGACTGTCTCTGACCCACGACTATGAAAAGGGGTTAGAAGGCAGCGAATTCGTATTCATTGCTGTAGGAACACCATCAACCACGAATGGGAAACCTGATCTGAGGTGGGTACGCTCGGCAGCAAGGGGTATCGCTGAGGCAGCCAATGGCCCTCTAATTGTGATCAACAAGAGCACAGTACCAGTAGGCACTGTTGACCTGGTGTCCAGAATAATATCACGTTACAAGCGCAATAATCACGACTTCGCCCTAGTATCCAACCCCGAGTTCTTGCGAGAGGGCTTGGCGGTCTTCGATTTTCTACATCCCACCAGGGTAGTTGTGGGATCAGAAGATGTGAACGCAGCTAAAGCGGTGGCCCAACTCTATGAGCCATTGGATTGCCCCATCATCATATGTGATGCCGCGACTGCAGAGATGTCTAAGTATGCATCGAATGCTTTACTTGCTGCTAGGATCAGCTTCATCAATGAGCTTGCCTTACTCTGTGACAAGCTAGGGGTTGACATTGTAGACGTGGCAAAGGTAGCCGGCATGGAGCCTCGATGTGGCGATGGTTACCTCGGGGCAGGATTGGGGTGGGGTGGCAGCTGTCTGCCCAAGGATGTAAGAGGCCTAATCCATATGGCGAAAAATCAGAGGATCCATGCCCCTCTACTTCGCTCAGTGCTTAAGGTGAACCTGCGCCAGCCACGTATGGCGGTGACGAAGCTTCAAGGGCTGCTGGGCTCGATAAGAGGCAAGACTGTCGGCATCTTGGGGCTTTCCTTCAAGCCCAATACAGATGATATGCGCGAAGCCTCGTCGCTGGCGGTCATTTCTCTCCTCGAGGAGCAGGGCTGCCGGATAAAAGCCTACGACCCGGCAGCTATGAGGACTGCGGCCAGGCTCATGCCCATGGTGACCTACTGTGCTAACGCTTATGAAGTAGCCGAGGGCAGCGATGCCCTCGTACTGATTACCGAGTGGGATGAGTTCAAAGAGCTAGATATGAGAAGGGTCAGTTCCTCGATGAACTGCCCTATCCTCATCGATGGTCGCAACTTCTATGACCCCGCGGAGATGATTCAAGCGGGGTTCATATACGAGGGTATAGGCCGCGGCAAAATCAGCCGTAAGAATAAAGTGCTTCCGTTGGGTGAGCACGAAGTCCACCCGGAGATGGAAGCAGTTGAGTCAATTCAAAGCTAAGCCAGGGAGTAGGAGTGATGAAACTAGCAGGCAAGAAAGTTTTGGTTACTGGCGGGGCTGGATTCATCGGCAGCCACGTTGTTGATGCCCTGGCCACTGCCAATGAAGTGACTGTCGTGGATAACCTCTCCAGCGGGAACCGTGGCAATATCGAGCATCATCTTAGAGGGAACACCATTCGCTTTGTTCAAGCCGATATCTGCGACCCTGAGAGGATGAGGGGGTTAGTAGGAGATAGCCAGGTCGTCTTTCACCTCGCAGCGCAAGGTCTGAGGGTCTCCTTGTTCAACCCTCAAGTGGTACATGATGTGAACGCCACCGCTACTTTGAATCTGTGCATGGCTGCCCTAGAGGCCGGCGTGGAAAGGTTTGTATATGTCTCTTCCTCTGAGGTCTACGGGACGGCCATAACTGTTCCCATGAGGGAGGACCATTCCTTGACACCTACCACTCCATACGGAGCCAGTAAACTGGCTGGGGAGGCCTATGCTAGGTCATACTATCTGACCTTTGGCCTGCCTGTGGTGATAGTGCGGCCCTTCAATACCTATGGGCCGAGGGAGCATTTTGAGGGGGTTTATGGTGAGGTGATCCCCAGATTTGTGCTCAGGGTAATGAATGACCTGCCCCCCATAGTATTTGGCGATGGCAAACAGACACGGGATTTCACTGCAGTCAGCGATATCGTTCGAGGTATTCTTCTATCCTCTGAATGTGAGGCCTTGATCGGTGAGACGGTGAACATCGCTGCCGGCAGAGAGGTATCCATAAATGAAGTAGCGCAGATTGTCCTCAGTTCGCTCGGCTGGGACGGCAACCTTGCGCCCCTACACATGGATGGTAGGCCTGGCGACGTGAGGCGACACTACGCCGACATATCCAGGGCTCGTCAGGTTTTGAATTTTGAGCCTGAGATTGGAATCGCCCAGGGTATCCAGCACTACATCTATTGGGTGAGAGATCAGGACTGGGATATTGAACGTCTTCAGCAACAGGAGATGATCCTCAATTGGAGGCCTTAAAATGATGGCTGATACTGGGCATGAGATACAGGGAAAGCGTGTTTTGGTTACCGGCGGTACTGGATTTATAGGTTCAAGGCTGGTCAAGGAACTCCTTGACCGCGGTGCTGAGGTAACAGTTTTAGTGGATGGTGAGTCCAAGTTGTGGAGGGTCGAACCGTTGTTGGCCAACCCAAGGCTTCGCCTGCTGCTTTGCTACCTAGATGATTCCAATTCCGTGGCAGCCCAGCGGAAGATATGGGGAGATATAGACCTGCTAGCCCATCTGAGGCTGCATATGCCATTGACTACCGCTCTCTGCGATCAGGCCATGGAAGACATCAACGCCAATCTGTTGCCTACTCTGAATTTGATCAGGGCATTGGGTGACTCGATCCAGGGCATTTGTTTTGCCAGCAGCGTTGCTGTGTATGGTCGCCCGGCTCATCTGCCGGTGAAAGAGGATGAACTGCCCAATCCCATCTCCAGCTACGGAGCAACCAAGCTGGCCATCGAGAATTACCTCAGGGCCTATGGGCAGGTAAGCCAAACGCCGGTGACTATACTGAGATATGCTACCGTATATGGCCCGGGGGAACTCGGTCACCGGGCAATACCCAATTTCTTGCACGCACTTGCCCGGCAGCAGTCTCCCCTGGTCTATGGCGATGGCTCCGAAGTAAGGGACTATGTTTACATAGGGGACGTGGTAGACGCCACTACTCGGGCCTTGGTGCGAAGACCTGCCCAGGTGCTGAACATTGGCTCTGGCCAGGGCTACAGCAGCCTGCAGATCGCCCGCAAGCTGATTACGCTCTGGTCTTCCGATGTACAGCCCCGGTTCCTCCCCAGTGCAGCGGAAAACGTCGACCTTATCTGTGACATTTCTGCTGCCCAGGAGGCCCTGGGTTACTTTCCCAAGATAACCTTGGAAAATGGGCTGAGACAGGAGATCGAGTGGTACAGGGGGCAAATGCCTGCCCCCCTACGTGAGGAGAGGAGCCTGAAAATATGAGCATGCCGAAGGGCAAACGAGGGTTTCGCCGCTTGTTCGCCTATGCCGCCTGGAAGGGGGCGTTAGACCGTGTGCTGGCTCTGCTGAGCATAGTGGTCTTATCCCCGCTCTTGGTTCTAATAGCAATTGCGATCAGGTTCGATTCCCCTGGGAATCCGATATTTTCTCAGGAGCGCGTGGGAAAGGATGGTCGCCAATTTATCGCCCATAAATTCCGAACTATGTACAACAATAACGACGACACCGAGTATAAAGCATATTTGACCCGGCTTATTACCCAGGGCGCTCCCTATGTAATAGACCAGCGGCAGAGGGCCGTGTATAAGGTGGTCGATGACCAACGAGTGACCCGCGTGGGGGCTCTGCTACGCAAGACCAATCTGGATGAGCTTCCCCAGCTTTTCAATGTATTGAAAGGAGAGATGTCATTCATCGGTCCCAGACCAGACATTCCCTTTGCCGTAGAGATGTATACCAGATGGCATCGAAAGAGACTATCAGTCAAACCGGGCATTACCGGACTATGGCAGGTATGTGAGCGGACTAACCGCTCCTTCGATGAAATGGTGAGCCTCGATATCGACTATGCCGAGAGGCAATCACCTCTGCTAGACAGCAGGATCGTGCTGCGCACTCTGGTTACCATATTAGGACGAGATGGCAGCTATCGGGATCAAAAGGAGGTACGGGATGGTTAATGTTGGCATTATCGGCTGTGGCTACTGGGGGCCAAAGCTTATCAGGAATTTCCACGAACTTCCAGAAGCAAACCTGAGCATGGTCTGCGACCTTGAGAAGGGCAGGTTGGGGAGGGTCCAAAAGGAATATCCTTACGTGGCAACCACCACTGACATCAGCGAACTGCTTGAAAGC
>Ga0180434_10007671_pt1 | contig 12101 bp, 9 predicted proteins | sample SS_ome_7_FD_132453 | JGI IMG/M metagenome (GOLD analysis project Ga0180434, IMG submission 132453) | Hypersaline lake sediment archaeal communities from the Salton Sea, California, USA - SS_1_D_2 metaG | ecosystem: Environmental > Aquatic > Non-marine Saline and Alkaline > Hypersaline > Sediment... | reverse complement strand
TAGCTCACCTACTTAAAGAATCAAGTCAAGGGGACGATGTTTACGCTCTCCGGCCTTATCTCCGGCTGTGTGGATACAGCCTCGCGGCGAGCGTAGATTACAGCGCCAGCCACGGCAAAAAGCATGGCAATGATAACCATGTTATTGACCTGAGAAGTAGAAACCGTTATGACATAGCCCAATAGAATTCCCCAAAAAACTGCAATCAGATCAGGATCAGCCAGGCTGCCTGCTACCCACCCCCGATAATGCCGATATCCATCGTATACCATCAAAAGCAGCCACCCAATGTAGGGTAAGAAGCCAAAGAGCCCAGCCGACACCAGGATCTCAAGGTGTTCACTCTCAAGGTCATGATCAGCATAGCCAGCTTTTATAGCACGCCGAGTGTATTGACGAACCCCGATGCCTCTCAGAGGGCTGGTGGACCACACCTCAATTCCATTCTCCCATCCCTCGGTCCGCCCCTCGATGGTCGAGCTCTCGCTCTTGATTCGACTGGTATATACAGTACTATCGGTGATGCGGTCCCCATAAAAAGCGATCGCGACAGCGACTATGACCAAAAGCACGATGAACAAGCGGCGAAATTGGGGGTAAAAGAACTGCATCAAAAACGTAACTGCAACTGTTGCAATCCAGGCTGCACGCTTGTAGGTAAGATACATACCGCCAAAAACTAGAGCCAAGCAGATAGCCCAGAAGAATTTTCGGGATGGCGATGACGTTTTGAGGTAAAGATAGAAAAGGATCGGAATCGCCATAATAAACACCCGCCCAAAGGCAAAGTTGCTTCCCCAAATGCCGCGCAATATGCGCAAACCAGCTTCGCGGTAGAAGAAAAGAGTGTCCTGACGTTTAAGTAAGAGCACATTGCCCGTTGTTGTTTCGTAGATGGCGTAGACAGCGCTGTACAGGGCCATGAACAGTATGGCATAGAATACCAAGTACATAGACCTTCGATCGGAAACCAGATTCTTAACGGCGAAATAAGTCAGCACCGGGATGAAGTAATGATCAAAAATAAGCTGAAAGCTACGCATACCTCCTGTTTCTCTGAATCCAGTCTGAAACATACCCACCATGAAAGCCAAGACAACAATATCAAACTTGTTGACCGGCTGTAGTCGTTGGAGCCTGACAGCCGCTCGCGCTAGCAGCAAAACAGTGATCAGGGCGATGCAGAGCCGGCTGAGAGACAGGTCAGGGATGCCATATCCCAGAGAAATGTTAAGGTATCTCTCGAGCACAGGCTGAGTGACCATCCATAGGAGCAACCCCTTTAGGGGGGCAATCAGAATAGTGACAAGATACACACTAGTGCCAGCGATAGCAATGGTCAGGTCTTGTGAAGGGGAATAGAGGCCAAACGCTAACCCTGCGCCCCCAACGATGGCAACAACGGTGATGATCCCCTCTCGCATGTTATGTAATCGCATCAGAACTGCAGCTACGACACGTTGCCTCGCCGACACACTTATCGGACCTATCCTATTCCACATCTTTAGCACCTGTTTAGTCAATGTAACCCAAATCTCGTAGATGTTGCTCCAAGACCCGATCCAGCTTAATGTCTCCTTCCGCTGTCGCATCTGGGTGCTGAATGGAGTTAATAAAGTCAAAGAGACAATCTTGCAGACGCTGGGCCTCTTTGGGATAAACATCTACAAGATTTCGCGTTTCAGCGTGATCTGTCGCAATCTCATATAACTCGTGCCTACCATTTGAAGCCCAAATATACTTGAACCGAGGGGTGCGGATCGCCTTCAAATCGCGCTCGAATTGCTCGTAATCAAACCCAGAATGCCTGCTGAAAGTAGACTGCCACGAACGCCCCGCCCTCTCAGCTACAGCGAATTTTCGCGGACGGTTGGCAACCTGATCAGGTAACAGGCTGAATCCTTGAAGTTGGTCTCTTATTTGGGGTTCGTGAATGTCGAGAACTTCCATCAGTGTTGGAAAGATGTCCACCAACTGCACCTGGTCGTCTATCGTCGTCCCAGGGGTAAAGCAAGAGGGATAGCGAATGATAAGTGGAACCCGCAATAAGGTATCGTACAGGCACCACTTATGGCCCATCAGCCCATGGTCGCCGAAATTCTCCCCATGGTCCGCTGAGACAATGATAAGGGTCTGATCCATCAGGTTTTGCCGATCCAGATAACTGAAAAGCTCCCCCAGCTTGGTATCTAGATAAGCTATCTCCGCATCGTACAGAGCGCGCAATACATTAAAATCTCTTTCATCCATGGGTACGGTGCCAGTGACATGCTTAACAGGATCATAATTAACTCGCTGAGCCTCGGAAAAACTAAGGCCATACGGTTCAAGAAAACGATGCGCAAATGAACGAGGTGGCTGATAGGGAGCATGTGCTTCAGAATAGTTGATAAAAATGAAGAAGGGCCGAGCAGATTCCCTGTGGGCCAGCCAGCGTTTCACATAACGGTTGGTGAGAGACGCGCCTCCCAATTTTCGCCCCAGGAGCATCCATAGGATCTTTGACAGGACACGTCTTATCAGAACTGGAATGCTCCGGCCTTGGTGAAGGCGATAGACCTGGACAAAGGTATCGAATCCTCGAGTCAGTCCTGCATTTTCGTTCAGCCAGCCTACATTCGTGAATCCGGCCATCTGATATCCCCAATTCCCCAAGGTCTCGGCTAATGTAGGTATATTTTCATTAAGGATGGGATGTCCATCCCGAGCGCCATGGAAACCGGGAAAGGTTCCGGTGAACAAGGAAGCGTGGGTGGGGACCGTCCATCCGCCGGTACTTATGGCATTTGTAAAACGCACCCCTTCCTCTGCCAAGCGATCCAGATGTGGAGTGGTCGGCAAGGGATACCCATAGCACGACAAGTGGTCCGCTCGAACCGTATCCATAATGATTAACAGAATATTGGGGCGTTGCGCATGCTGGTTCATCAATCGATCACCTCTCTCCTTGGCGCGATCTTGGTGTCCTTTGGTAACACAAGCAAATTTTCGTAAAGGTCAACGTAACGACCAGCAACGGAGCTAATGGCATAGCGGTGGCGAACTACGCTCCGAGCACTGTGAGCCAACTTCTCTCGCAGTGGTTGACTTTCCAGCAGGGAGACCATCGCTCTGGCAAGGGCTTCGGGGTTCTCCGGCGGCACCAACAACCCGTTGACACCATCTTCAATGAGGTCGGTATTCCCGCTGATGCGCGTGGCGATGCATGGCAGGCCAGCCGCCATCGCCTCCAGCAGAGCATTAGACATGCCCTCGGCCCTTGAGGGAAGGACAAAGATGTCAGCGGTCACTAATTGTGCTGGCACATTTGATATCTGACCTTCAAACTGAACCTGTTCAGCAATTCCCAGGTCATCCGTCAGGTTCTCATACTCTGTGTGGCGCGGGCCGTCACCGAATACCCTTAGCTTCCAATCCGAAGTGGGACGGATGGCTTTCAGTCGCGCCAGAGCTTGCAGTAGGACATCGAGCCCTTTCTGCCGCTGCAGACGACCGACAAAGACCAGGCATGCCGGTGTATGTAATCTATAAGTGCGCTTCTGAGCATCGCTCATAACCACGCCGTTTGGCACGAGGCCAATCCGCTCTGGCGCAAAGCCGGCTTCTTGCAATTCCTTGACCGTCTCGCGGTTGAGAGCAACGATGCAATCACAGTAGCGGAGAATGAACGGCAGCATATATCGAGTTCCCCACACAAATACGTTATCGCGCATAAGCTTCAAATCGCTCCACTCTCCGCTGGCCATCACCTTGATCAATGTCGGCTTGTTGAGAAGTTTACCCGCCAGGGTACCGACGAAGGCACTAGCGGACATCGAGTGGACATGGATGACGTCGTATCTCCTTCGATGCCTCACCAGATATGCCAGCAGGGCCAGCATGTAGGTGTATGTGCCAAACTTGCGCAGTCCCTTGATCCCTCCCATGTTCCAAAAGGTGAAAACTCGGTGGACTGGAATCCCATCGAACGTCTTAGTCCGAGGTTCTTTTCGCGACCACCAGCCGGTGACGATCTCTATATCAAGACCCTGATCCGTCAACGCCCTTGCCAGCTTATACAGTTGTCGTCCAGTTCCTCCAACCGGGCCTGAGGAACGGAAGCGGGTTAGAATCATCAAGACGCGCATTAGTCAGCTTTTCTCACCGCCGATAGTTTAAAATCCTTTTGCTGCCGTCTCGCTCCCAAACAAAGGGGCACTCTGGCAAAGACGCCAGGGCCTTAGGCACGTCGCCGTGGCGTTCCACTGAGCAATAGAGAATGGGTCGTCACCATAGCGTCCTCTCCTCAAGCATAGAGGGGAGATGGGGCTCTACCTTGCTCAGCACACGATCCCAGGTAAAGTGCTCTAGAACGCGAGCATAGCCGCGCTCTCCCATGCTTTGCATCTTGTTTTCGTCCTGTAGCAAGGCGATAATAGCCTCGGCCAACTGTCTTGGCTTTTCGGGAGGCACCAGGTAGCCAGTTTCACCATCTAGAACCATTTCGGGGATGCCATCCACGTTGCTGGCGACCACAGGCAATTTCATGGCCATCGCCTCACGCACAGCTCCAGGTGAAGGATCAATCAGGGGCGTCATGGCGTACAAAGCTGCGTCTTCCAGCACTTGCCTTAGACGCTGGCGGTTGTGGATAAAGCCCAGGTTGACCACCCCCGGCTGAGGGGGTATCCGCTCTGGACTGAGTCCGATCAACAGGAGTTGGGCGTCGGGGACCGCCTCTCGTACCAAGGCGAACCCTGCCAGCAAGTTAGGCACGCCTTTGCGAATGAAAGCGCTATCTTTACCGATGAACACAATCTGGGGACGGTCGTACCTCTTCTCTATCGTCGGGTCAATCGGCTCAAGGCAAATGCCAACGCCAGCGTTAACAACTTTTTCGGGGCCTACGCTATAGTCCTCAATCATAGAACGGCGTACTAGCTCATTGTAAGTAAATACCCGGCTTGCCTTACGATACGTCTCACCTTCCAAGCGATAATAGGTTTCACGTTCCTTATCATTGCGGTGAAAACTATTGCGATACGTCGGGTAACTATGGGCATCACCTAGCTTGGTTGTATAATCTGTGTAAATGGCATAAGGCTTAAACGGTTGCCCTATGAAAGGCGCATTCAGACCCTGTCGCTGGATGACTAAATCTATCTCCTCTTTCACTTGCTCAACTAACCGCTGGGCAACGCGCGAACGAGCCCTGAAGAGCCAGGGGTTTTTGCCAGCGTACCGTCTCCAGACACGAGGTTGCAAAACAAGACTACGTAGCTTATTAATGTAATGCGCAAGACCTTTTACATTCACGTCGCCAAGTGTCACCTGATGTCGCTGTGCCAGATATCGAAAAAAGTGAGAGGAAACACCGCCGTATCCGGTCGTCGCAGTCAGATTTTCAACAGAATGAGGGCAAATGCCCAGGATACGGAGTGCCCCTTCGGCCCGACTGGTCGGGTTCAAAGCCGTCTCCTTCTATTCCACACTTCAACTTGGTCTGGTCCATAGGTCCTCCCGATGTCCTTGCCTCAACAGGTTGCATGCCCTGATGCTTGCAAAATGAGCACTGATCAGCATCACAAGATTCACGATCATCTCTTGGGTATAAAGCGGGTAGGGAGAACCAACCAGGGTAGCGCGCAGTGCACGAAAGCCAAGCTTGGCTAAGGACCATGGGATGCCGATGATAAGATGAGCAAGGCTCTCAATTACGATTTGCCGCCTCACATTATTATCTAGCCCGAGATACCTCTCGATATGTGTTATACGGCTGATGTTATAGCGAGTATAGACTCGCCAGAGTTGACGCAAAGTGGCACGATGACGATGATATACGATGGCATCGGGCACGGCTATCAATTTCATATCACTCTGCTGCTGCAGGCGGATAGCGAACTCCACATCGCCGCCGCCAAAGCATGTTGCGTCAAAAAGGCCGACTTTCTCAAACGCTTCGCGTCGGTAGGCGACGTTAGACGTCGGCGCGAGGGGAAGCGAAGGCAACCTGGGGTCGTCATAGTAGGTGATCAGACCCAGCCACATTAGCAGGCGGGATAGTCGGCGAGTAGGTCGTTTAAACGATCGCTTCAGTGCTGCCCGAACTCTGTCGCCTGAGGGAGAGTAACGTACAGGAGACATATGGCGGTGTCGGTTCAGCACCGCTTCCACCCAACTTCTGGCAGGTTCCACGCCATATACAGAGCCAGCCGCGCCTCCAACCATCGGGTCGTGAAAAGCAGCCTGCAAACAGCGCAGCCAATGGGGGTGAACCAGACAATCTGCATCAGTGAAAGCCAAAATCTCGCCGCGCGCTTGTCTGATGCCCAAATTGCGAGCCGCATAGGAGCTTTGCACGGCGTGCTCGTGCAGGAGCTTCACAGGATAAGCAGCGACAGCACTTTCCAAATCATCGGTAGAGTTGTTGTCTATCACAAGAACCTCATACCGATCGGAGGGATAATCGAGCTGCTGAATAGAGTCAAGCAGCCAGCCAATGGTGTGAGTTGCATTGCAGACAGGTATAATGATAGAGATTTGTGGCAACAGACTAGCTTGTAGCGCCGATGAGTCAGTTGACCCTGGCCGGCTGCCGTTCAGGCAGAAAGTCACTGTTGGTCTCCTCTGACCAGACACGGCTGGTCTCCATATACTCCCAGATAAAGGCCACTGTCACCCCCAGAACCAAGCTCAGCACCCCTCCCAAAACCAGTATTGCTTTACTGAAAGTTGAAGTAGAGCGGTGTGGAGGACTGGCCGGTTCTACCACCTGAATGAAACTCACGTTGCGAGTCTGGTTCTCGGTGATCTTGGCCTCCGCCTCTTTATCCAGCAGGTAGTCATACGTACTCGAGGCCTGAGCTACAGCCATCTGCAAAGCCTGGTATTGGGCGCTGAGGTTGAGCAAGGTTTGAAGCTCTTGCTCGCGCTGGGCAATGAGCACGTCGTAGGCATTGGCCTTGGTGATGTCGTTACTGGCTATCGCGTCATCGCGAGAGCGGCGTAGCGAGCGGATGAAACTGGTCTGCTGGCTGATATCGTCGTCAAGAGAGCCGATTTTGCTTTCGATCTTGAACTGCATCAGGGCCATCTGGGCCCGGTCCAGGTCCTGGCGGGCGAGTTCAAGTTGTGCGCTGATAAATTCCGTGGATGTTCCTGATGATCGCGCCAACAGCTCACCGTAATAAGCCAAGGCCTCGGCAGCCAGTCCATTGGTCAGTTGTGCCGCCTCGTCAGGCGTGTCACCGGTGACCGTGAGTTTGATGAAATCAGACTCAACGACAACCCCAGTACGCTCCTGCAATTCCTCTACGCTGAGATGGGTGTCAACCGCCTCTACGGTACGACCGGCGACAACCCTGCCTGTAAGGATTTCGTTGAAAGTGTTCTGGGTGTAAGCGATCTCATCCCGGAAGCCGCCAGTCCGAAAACCGCTGTAGAGCGTGACCGCCCCGGGCGGCGGCGCTATGACTTGAAGCTGTGCCGAGGCCAGATAAACTCGAGGCGCAAAGATGGAAAGGATAACCAGCGTGATCATGGTTCCCAGGAACAGGCCGACTATTGGTTTCCAGCGCCTTTTTATCACCTGAATGTATAGTACCAATTCTCGAATAGCCATTTCTACCTCCTACTCTAATGTAATCAAGCTACATCGCCGAGCGTGTGGCTACGCTCCCTTGGCTTCCAGAAGGAAATCAAACTTCCCCTGGATTTCGGTTGCAAACCGCTGAACGGTAAATAGTTTCAGCGCTTTCTCTCGTGCCTTTGCCCCCATGGCTGAAGCTCTCTCCCGATCGTTGTAGAGGGAGAGAATAGCCTGGGCCATTGCCTCTGGGTCTTCAAGAGGCACGAGTAAACCATCAACACCCTCTTCTATGCTATCCAGCGGGCCTCCGCCTTGAGTAGCTATCACCGGCTTGCCAGCAGCCATACCTTCGATGACAACGAGACCGAAAGGCTCCGGACGAGATGAACTGTGCACAACGACATCCATAGCCGCCAGCAGGCGGGGGACATCTAGGCGGAAGCCGGTAAAAATTACCTGCTGCGCCAGGCCATAGCTTGCCGCCAGGGCTTTCAACTCGTCCAGATAAGACTCATGTCCCCGGTTCGGCTTGCCGACAATCAGAGCTTTCAGATCGGGCACTTTGTGAGCGATTTCTGCCAGAGCGCGGATAAAGACGTCCTGCCCTTTCCAACCAACTAACCGGCCCACGTTGCCGACGATGAAATCATCAGATGACAGGCCAAACTCGGCCCGCGCTGCGGCCACGTCGTAGGGGCGCAGGTAATCTGTTAGCTCCAGTCCATCGTAGATTACAGAACCTACGGCGGCAGGCCACTGTGACTGCACGTGAGCCTCCAGGGCCCGTGACATGTACACGAAATAGTCAACGGACCGGAGCAAGGGCACGTCTACCATCTCAAATCTGTCAAAGACGCGAACGTGACATACGCAAGGCACACCGACCAAGCGGGCGGCCATAATGCCCCCCCGATGGCTATGCACGGCGTTGTTGAGATGCACAAGATCAATCTGCTGCTCTTTGAGGATGCGAGCCATCGTCAGGCAGCGTGGCAGGTCAACGGCCAAAAAATGATGACCGCTGCGCCATACGCTGTAGGCTGCCTCCACCGGGCGGTGTCGCCGTTTCCAGGCGGCCAGTTGCTCAACCCAGGAACTGCGCGCACGTCGGTTGGACGTGTGCTCCCGCTCAAGTGGTGCATCAGCCCCGTCGTTTCTCAGAGCCAGCACCTCAACGTCCAACTCTTGCAGTTTGATCACGTAATGGTCAGTCGGGCCGCACTTGTGGAAGAGGACGATTGGCTCGTACCACTGCCGATCCAGGTGTTTGATGAGACGATACAGGCTAACCGTTGCTCCACCGCCATGAAATGGACTGGGGTCGACAAAAAGAACACGAGCTCTGCTCATTATCCCTCGCCCCCATGGGCACTGTTCGGCCCCTCCGTACTGTATTTGACCTGCAGGGTGTCCTGAATAAGAGTCGAAAGTTGCTCCACCCGCGCCTCCCAGGTGTTTTGCTTTGCGATGCCAAAGCGCCGAGAGGTGAGACTGCCATCCTCTCGCAATGCTTCCTCGATGCACTTGATGAACGTCTCTCTGTCTCTGGCAATGTATACTACCTCAGCAAAAGGTCGCACTGATGGGATGTCCACGCTCACCACCGGCTTGCCGCAAGCAAAATACTCGTACAGCTTCAACGGATTGATGTTTCTCGTTTCCTCACTGTCTACATAAGGGATCAGACAGACATCACAAGCGTTGATATACTGTGGGATTTCTTCAGTTGGCTTGCATCCTAGAAAATGGACATTGGGCGACGATTGTAACTGCTTTAGCTCTTCAGTGTTTTGCATGCCTCGCACCGGTCCAATCATAACCAACGACCAAGCAGAGTGACTTCCGGCTATGAGTCGGAGCAATTCATAATCCTGCTTATGGCAGATTGATCCTACAAAGCCGATCACTGGGCGCTGCAAGGAGCTGATATCCGTTGGCAAGGATGTGTCACTGGCTATGATCCGGGCGAAAGTCCCATAATCCACCCCGTTCTGCATCAGGTAGGTGCGGGGATTCAGTTGCCTTTTGGTTTTCCACAACGCCTGTGAGGTCACAAAGATGATGTCTGCCTGGCTGGCCAGGCGTGCCTCCCGCTCTCTAGTCCAGCGGGCCAACTCTGGCGTCTGTTTCGAGTATGCGCTGTATTCGTCCACAATGTGATAAATGAGCAATTTCTCTCCGAACTGTCCCACCAGGTCTACCATACCTGGGCGGAAGAGCCACAAAATAGGCTTAGACATTTCCAGATGACGGAGCGTCCGGCGCAACAGGCCAAAGCGCAACGCTTGGGTGATGGGTCCCAAAAGGACATGGCCACTGATAGGCGCAAAGACGGGAGGGTGATACACATATAATCCATCCTGTATCCAACTTACCCGGCGACGCCACAGATGAGAAGATCCGATTTCACCACGGGCAACTTTTCGTAAGGTGGGTCGAAAGTGAAGTTCTGGTTCGACGTAGAGCACTCTGTTGCGTCTGGCCAGAATAGACATAATTTGAGATTTGTCCGGCCAGATACTTCCCCACGGATCTGGAGAGAAACAGAGGATATTCTCTCCTTCCAGCATGGTCACTTCCCTCCTGATATCATTCTGACATCATTGCCTTGGCTTTCGATATCCCGCCCTACGGTCTCAGAAAACACCGGCGGGCTGGTTCAGCCCAACCTCCTTGGCAGAGCATCCTCTATTACTGCGGCTTATCTTGGAGTCTTTGCGACCAGTTGGGCTTGAATCAAATCTGATAGTTGTTCTACCCTGGCCTCCCAGCTATTTTGGGCGGCAACCTCTCTCCGGGCTTGGCGACGCTCTGGTGCTGTGTCAGCCAGAGCAGTTCGCACAGCCTGCGAGAAGCCGTGAGGACCATTGGCCAGATGAATGTGCTGACTGAATTCACGAACAGCAGGAATATCCACCGAAGCAACAGGCAGCCCGGCTGCTAAATAATCGTAAAGCTTTATAGGGCTTACATGTTCAGTTTCGCGATTTTGAAGGTAAGGTATAAGCCCTACCTGAAAACCTTTGACATAGTGCGGCACCTGAGATATCCCTACTAGCCCCAAATAGTGAACATTGGGCAGCGCTCGCAGTGCCCGCCAGGTCTCTATTTGTTGAGAAACATCCACCTCTCCCAGCAAGACCAAAGACCACTGGGGATTTTGCTGGGCTAATTCTTTGAGCACGGTTAAATTGAGCCTATCGCCAATGAGTCCACTGTAACCCAGACGAGGGGTTTTGATGACTCGCAAATCATCAGGCAGGTAGGGATCGGCTAGAGCAGCGGTATAAGCCTCATAGTTCACCCCATTGGGAACCAGATACGTATTGGGGTTAAAGGGACGTTTGGCCTCGTATAACTTTTTCGAGACCACGATCACAGCGTCAACGAAAGCCATCATTTTCTTTTCCCGCTCTTCGATCCGGCGACGCCTGGCTGGCGTAACACAAGGGTACGCCGTATATTCGTCAACAACGTGATATAAAAGCAAGCGAGGCAACGGTATATCGTTAACCAGGTCAATCATTCGTGGGTGATGAACCCATACAATTGGCTCAGATATTTGTAATTTCCGTAGGACCCACCTGAGAAAGAGCCGTCTAACGATTCCAGCGAGCTGATTAGATGGAAAGCGCGCGCTGCTAATGGGTGCCCATATGGGATAGCGAAAAGTATGCAAATTCTCCGAGATTCGCTGCAAGGACGGGCGGCGTAGGTCAGACAGCCCCAGCTCACCTCGATGAAGACCAGACAATATTCTCCGGGGACCAAACGGTCGCCCTTCAACAAACAGAACCTTATTTTGCGTGGCTAACATGGACATAAATTGCTGTCTGTTACGCCATAGTCCATCCCAGTTGTCAGCCCCCAAGTAGATGATGCTGTGCCCTTTTAACACCATGTCCTCCGCTGAGGCCTCGGTTGAGAAGTTATCTGTTTTTTCACGCCCGAGACTGCTTCTTCAGCATATCATGCAAAGGTTAGAATTTGTTAGGAAATATGTTAGAAAATGGTTAGAAAGTATCAGGCCCTGATATTTGGTTTGATAGACTTATCCCACTACAGGATATAATCAATTACTTTTAATAATGACGGGAAGGTAGATATTAGCTGAATAAATCATATCAATCGACGTAGAGCCGGTGACACTCCAGACGCTAGCAACGACCTCGGCCAGGTCGGCATCGGAGTCCAAGGTTAAGGTGGTAGTAGCCTGACCCTCCGTGACAGGGGCCGTGTAAGTTGAACTTGCATTTGGAAAGGTGCCCTCAGTGGTGGAGAATTCGATCAGTGTGTCGTTAGGCACAGGGTTGTTAAGGTGGTCTCTCACCACGGCTGTGATAGTTGAAGTTGCAATCTGACCTGCCTGTACTGTGACCGTGGAAGGATCGGCTGAAACCTCTATCTCAACAGCGGAAATGGTCAAGCTGAACTGGCCCGGGACCAAGGTCGTGGTAAGATAACCGGACGTATAATCGTGCAGGTCATTGTTGCCTTCTCCCTGGACCAAATAAGTCGTCGCCGGCAGCCCCAT
>Ga0180434_10007670_pt1 | contig 12102 bp, 9 predicted proteins | sample SS_ome_7_FD_132453 | JGI IMG/M metagenome (GOLD analysis project Ga0180434, IMG submission 132453) | Hypersaline lake sediment archaeal communities from the Salton Sea, California, USA - SS_1_D_2 metaG | ecosystem: Environmental > Aquatic > Non-marine Saline and Alkaline > Hypersaline > Sediment... | reverse complement strand
CTGCCGGTCGACCTCGAGGTCGGGTCGGGCAAGGGCATGTTTCTGGCGGCTGCCACAGCCGCGCAGCCCACGCAGAACTACCTCGGCATCGAGGTCAGCGGTGGCTACGCCCGGCTGGCGGCCGGCAAGCTGGCCGCTGTCGGCTGCCCCAACGGTCGGGTGATTCATGGTGACGCCATGCAGCTCGTCAGCAGCCTGCTGCCAGATCAGTGCCTCAGCGGCGTCCACGTCTATTTCCCCGACCCCTGGTGGAAGGCCCGCCATCGCAAGCGGCGGATTCTCAACCCAGTGTTTCTGGCCCATGCCGCCCGGCTGCTGCCCCCTGATGGCCGGCTGCACATCTGGACCGACGTCGAGGAATACTTCCAGGAAGCGGTGGCCGCGACCGCCGCCACCGGCCGGTTCGGCCCACCGGCCGAGGAACTGCCCGGCGGCCCCGACAGCGACTACCGCACCCATTTCGAGCGGCGGACCCGGCTGGCCGGCGATCCAGTCTGGCGGGCGGTCTTCCGCCGCAATGAACTGCCGGCAGCAGTAGCCCGCCTCGATCCGCCGGCTGCTAGCCCGGACTTGCCAGCGGCCGAATGAGCAGCCGGTCGATCCGCCGGCCGTCCATATCGACCACCTCGATCGCCAGGCCGTTCCACTCAAAGGCGTCGCCCACCCGGGGAATCCGTTCCAGCTCATCGAGGACAAGCCCAGAGACGGTCGAATAGTCGCGGGAGCCACCGGGGTCGCGGATCTCCAGCCGCTCAAGCAGTTCGGCGATCGCCAGGCCGCCATCGACCAGCCACGAGCCGTCGTCACGAGTGACGAACTCATTGTCGCCATCGCCATCGTGCTCATCCCGAATTTCGCCGACCAGTTCCTCCATGACATCTTCAAGGGTCACCAGCCCCTCGGTGCCGCCATATTCGTCCAGCACAATTGCCAGCTGGTTCCGCTCTTTCTGGAAGAGCTCGAGGAGTCGGTCCAGCGGCATGGTCTCGGGCACAAACAATGCCTTGTGCAACATCTTCCGCAGCTCGATCGGCCAGCCCATCCAGTTCTGTCGCAGCACGTCACGGATTGAGACATAGCCCAGAATCTGATCCAGCGACCCTTCGTAGACAGGCAGCCGCGAATAGCCCGCCATCGCAATCGCCCCCAGCACTTCAGCCGCCGGCGTGTCGATGTCGATGGCGTCAAGATCGATGCGGGGCCGCATGATGTCGCGAACGGTTCGCTCGCCCAGCCGCAGGGCCTCAGCGGCCACCGCCTGCTCAACCGCCTCCAGCACCCCTTCGGCCCGGCCCGCCTCCAGCAGGTGCTCGATGTCGTCCACCGACACAGTCGGCCCCTCCTGCTTGTGCGCGCCCAGCAGGAACAGGACGGCCGAAGTCGAGATGCCCATCAGCCAGACCAGCGGCCGCGTCACCGCCGCAAAGATCTGCATGACCGGGGCAGCGAGGCGGGCGAAGTCCTCGGCCCGCCGCAGGGCCAGCCGCTTCGGCACCAGTTCGCCGAGCAACAGGGTGAAGAACGAGAGCAGCGCGACAAACGCGGTCAGGGCGATCGGCCGGGCGACAGCCCGCAGGCTGAGCGGGCCGTTGGCCGTCAGCCACTGTGCCAGCACACTCACCACCTGATCGCCGCCGTAGGCCGCGGCCAGCGTACCGACAAGCGTGATGCCGATCTGCACGGTCGGCAGGAACTTGTCGGGGCTGAGAGCCAGGTCGAGCGCTTTGGCAGCCGCCTGATCACCCTGCTCAGCCAGCTGCCGCAGCCGGCCCCGGCGGCTGGCGACAATCGCCATCTCCGCGCCCGAAAAAAATCCGTTGGCGAGGATCAGCGTGAGCACGATCAGCAGCTGTTCAAGTATCGTCGGCATCAGCCTGTGGCCTCTGGAAGCGGATCGGTCCGGCCGGGCAGCTGTGGTTCGTCCCGCTGAATCACGGCCAGATCATCCCGATGAATCACCGCATCGCAGCCGCAGCGGCCGAGCCGCTGGAGCACCTGTTCGGTCTGGAGCCCGCGAATCTTGTCGAGGTCGGCAGCCGCATAATTAACCAGCCCCCGGGCAAAGATTCCTTCATCCGGTGTTTCCAGGGTCACAATGTCGCCGGGCCCAAAGCTGCCGGAGACGGCAAGCACACCCGCCGCGAGCAGGCTGCTGCCGCCGTCGACGACCGCCCGCCGGGCCCCGGCGTCCACCACCAGCGTTCCACTGGCCGGGGCCGACCAGCCCAGCCAGCGTTTGCGGGCCGGCATGGTGCACTGTCGAGCGGGAAACAGGGTGCCGATGTCACCACCACCGCAGATCATCTCAAGCACGTCGTCCCGCTTTCCCGGCCCGATCACGCAGTGGCAGCCCGAGGTGGTCACCATCCGAGCCGCCGCCAACTTGCTGGCCATGCCGCCTTTGGACAGCCCACTGGCACGATCCTGGGCCAGCCCCTCGGTCGCGGCATCGATCACCGGCACCAGCGGAATCACGGTCGCCCCCTCTGCCTCGGGCGGCCGGTCGTACAGCCCGGCGACATCCGAGAGCAGAATCAGCAGATCGGCCGGCAGCAGGGTGGCTACCAGGGCGGCCAGCCGGTCATTGTCCCCAAATGACGTCTGGAGTTCTTCGACACTGACCGTATCGTTTTCGTTGACGATCGGCACCGCCCCTTCATCGAGCAAGGCCCTCAGGGTGCCACGAATGTTGAGGTAGCGGCGGCGATCCTGCAGGTCCTCGGCAACCAGCAGCACCTGGGCAACGTGCCGGCCGTGGAGCCGCAGCGACCGCTCATAGGCTTCGATCAGGCAGCTCTGGCCGACGGCCGCCGCCGCCTGGAGCCGGGGCAGGCTCCGCGGCCGCCGAGCCAGGCCCAGCCGTCCCATCCCGGCCGCGACAGCCCCGGAACTGACCACCACAAGCTGCTTTCCGGCCGCCAGCAGCCGATCACATTGTCGGCCGATCGTCGCGATCCGCTCGGTGTCGAGCAGCCCGTCCGGGGTGGTCAGCACACGGCTGCCGATCTTGACGACGATCAGGCGGGCGGCGGCAATCAGGTCCGGGCGGGACTGGCTACTCATGGTCGCTGAATGGTTACGGGTCGGCCGCCGGGTGTTTCCCACGGCCGGCAGACCCGCCATCGTACCCTCACCCCGTTCGCGGGGGCCACTGCGGCAGCCACAACGCGGGCTGTGGGCCCATTCCACCGCCTTCCCGAACCGCATGGTTGAGGCGTTGGGCCACGGCAGCATATAACCCCGATTGGCTCAATTTCTCTGCCACACGAGGGCCCGGTGAGCGATCTCAAACACGAGTGCGGCCTCGCGGCCGTTTATCATCTGCCGGGCGGCGTGGCGAGCGATCTCTGCCCGCCCGCGGGGCCTGAAGAGGTTTCGCGGCTGATTCCCCGGATGCTGCTCGACATCCAGAATCGGGGGCAGCTTTCGGCCGGTATGACCGTCTGGAACCCCGACCGCAGCCAACTGCTGGCAACCCACAAAGAGGTCGGCAGCGTCAGCGAAGTTTTTCGGATGAGTCACCGCGGCAAGTTCGAAAGTCTGATGGCGCAGCACTGCGGACGGGCGGCGATCGGCCATGTCCGCTACGCCACCTGCGGGGCAGAGGACCGCGGCTATGCCCAGCCGCTGGAACGGCCCCACATCCAGAAACGGAAGTGGTTCTCCTTCGGCTTCAACGGCCAGCTGGCCAACTACCCGGAACTGCGGGATGAAATCCTGACCGATAACGACAACCACTTGGCCCGGGAGAATGACACCGAAGTCATTCTCCACGCCATCGGCCGAGAACTGGCGGGCAATGCGGCCCCCTCCCCTGCCGAACTGCTGGCCACACTGGCCGACCGGTTTGACGGGGCCTGGAACCTCGCGATTCTCGATGCCTGTGGTCGGATGATCCTGGCCCGCGACCCGCTGGGGATTCGGCCGCTTGAATATGCCCAGCGCGGCCAGCTGGTAGCGGCGGCCAGTGAGAGCGTCGCCCTGCTGAACCTCGGCTTTCCGCCTGAGTCGATCCGTTCGCTCGAGCCGGGCACCGCCCTGGTGATCGACGAGCACGGCCTGCGAACTGACCGCTTTGCCGCGGCACGCAGCCGGGCCCACTGCTTCTTCGAGTGGATCTACTTCGCCAACGTCGCCAGCACCATGGACGACCGCAGCGTTTATCTGTCCCGCAAGCGGCTGGGCGAAGAACTCGCCCGGCTCGAGACGGTTCCGATTGACGGCGACACCGTGGTGGTGCCGGTGCCCGACACCAGCAAGGCGGCCGCCGATGCCATGGCCTATCGGCTGGCCATTCCGAGTGTCGAAGGGCTGATCCGCAATCGCTACACCGGCCGCACCTTCATCGACGGGGCGGCCAGCCGCCGGCAGAAGGCTGAAAGCAAGTACACGCCGCTGCGGGAGGTGCTGGAAGGCAAGCGGGTGATTCTGGTGGAAGACTCGATCGTCCGCAGCACCACCATGCGGGTCCTACTCGGCCGGATGCGATCACTCGGCCGGGCCCGCGAAATTCACGTGCGAATTGCCTGTCCACCGATCGTCGCGCCTTGCTTCTACGGCATCGACATGTCGACGATCGACGAGCTGTTCGCCCCGCGGTTTCTGCATGGTGGGAGCGTCTCCGAGCAGGCCCAGGCCGAGATGGCGAAGGTGCTCGGGGCCGACTCGCTCCGCTATCTGCCAGTCGAGTCGGTCGCCCGGTCGATCGACCTGCCAGAAAATCAGCTCTGCCGGGCCTGCATCACCGGCTGCTATCCGACGCCGGCCGGCGAGCGGCTCTACCAACTGGCAGCATCGCAGTCCCAGGCAATCGGGCGTACCTACGAAACCACCGCAGCCGCGACGCCCCGGTGAGCCAGCGGCCGCTACCCCTGGCCGTTGAGCACGTCATCCAGGATGAAGGGGCTGGGGAAGGGCTCGTCGAGCTGCTCCAGCACCTCGCGGTACCGATCGACGATCTCCTGGAGGTCATCCCGGGTGAGGGCATCCTCCCGCAGCACATCCGACTTGTCGAGCACCTGTCGCCAGGCAGCAAAGGCCTCTTCGAAGGCCTGCTTCGCCGGCCGCAGACGGGCGGCTTCGAAGTCTTTTTCTGCCCGCCAGGTCGCCTCCCGGGCCCGCAACGCAGGCTCGGTCACCTCCATCTCGCAGGTGGCCCGCCAGAAGTCGAAGTTCACGATATCACGATAGCGATCGATGATTTCGGCGGTCTCGCTCGCCTCAACATACTCCGCAGCCAGTTCCTTGGCCCGTTCCCGGACGGCAGCCGGCGCTTCCCGGGCAACCATTTGCCAGGTCACCTTCATCGCCTGCTCCGCCTCCGAAACCAGCTGCTGTTGCTCTTCGGTCCGGTCGAGGGGCGGCACCTCGAGGGCCTGGCGTTGGGCGTCGCTGAGGGCGGCCTTGCGCGCCGCTTCGAGGGCCTCAAACCGGCCCGGCAGCAGGTCCTCGAGTTCGCCCGCCAGCCGTTCGGCCCGGGCCAGCTCGGCCTCCCGGAGACCGAGCCGGATCGGCACGTTCCAGCTGGTGGGAATCTCGCGAACGGCATACCGCCGCATCTCCTCGCCCGCCAGGGTCCAGCCGTCCCGGCCCTTTTCACCGAACGTGCCGTCGGCCGCCAGGCCGCGGGCATAGTTGATGGCGGTCATCATCGGCTCGGAGTGAAAGATCAGCGGCGTCGTCTTCAGCGGCGCGCCTGAGTCGGCCAGCTGCTGGGCGGCCAGGTACTTCTCACGACCCACCAGCCAGTTGTCCCGTTCGGCCAGGGTCCGGCCCGGCCGATCCCGCTCGTGGAAGTCGTCGTCGGCCTTGAACAGCCGGCGGTACTGCACCTTTTCGTCGGCCCGGCCGATCTTCTGGGCGATGAACCAGCCCATCCGGCCCAGCAGCCGCGGCTCACGCGTATTGAAGAAGATGCCCTGCCGGAGGAACTCAATGCCCTTCATCACCCAGGCATAGCGATCGTGATAGTCATCGAACTCGACCGAGATGTTGTACGAGAGGTTGTGAGCCTGAAAGTCCCAGACCGAATAGAAGTTGGGCTGGAGCTTGGTCATCTGCTCGAGCACGGCCGACAGGTTGGTCCAGTCTTCGACTTTCTTGTAATAGTTGGCCCGGTCCCAGAGCAGCGTGACGGCGATGTTCTTCAGGCCGAGGGTCGCCAGCCGCATCGTCTCGCTGGTGGGGTCAATCTCACCGAGGTCGGCCTGGGAAAGCTGGGCCTCGGCCCGCAGCTTGGCCAGCTGGCCACCCGCCGATGAGGAATCTCGCGGCTGGCTCAGGGCCGACAGTGGCACCAGCAACACCGCGATCAGCACCAGCATCACGAGGGTCTCGGGCCGCAGGCCGAGCCAGGCAGTTTTCTCCCGGCGGCGGGCCGGGCGGGTTTCGGTTTGCTGCGTCATGATGCCACCTCCCGTGATTTCAGGCAGAACATTCCGGCGACGAAGAACGCCACCAGATAGCCAAAGGTCTCACAGCCATGTGCGGCCAACAGGTCGAGCGGAATATCGAAGCCACCGGCGACGAAGTCACTGGTGCCCAGGCTCGACAGCGACGGAAACAGCGACGCGGCCAGTCGCATCGGGGCAAGCAGAAATGTGTCGGCCGTTTTCATCGCCGTCACCAGGGGCGTCTGCTCCAGATCGACCGTGATACTCGCCTGTGTCACCAGGCGATAGAGCGACTCGATCGGGCCGCCGCCCGGCATCTCCTTGGTGTTGCCCGTCAACTGGGCCTCGAAGAGCCGCTGGATGAACTCCCGGAACTGGCCCACCAGCACCACGGAGAGGGTTGCCAACAGTGCCACCGGGCCCGCCAGGAAGGTGCTGAACATCACACCGATCGCGGTGACCAGCAGCATGGAGAACCAGATGCCGAGACAGCTCTTGGCGTAGTTGAGAACAAAGGTGCCGCTGCCGCTACGGAGGTAGAAGTCGGCCTGGGCGACGCCGTAGTACTGGGCCGGTTCCAGGCATTGCAGCACCACCTCGACCCGTCCCCCCGAAACAATGTCGGTAAACAGATCGACCTGCCGGGTGCCGCCATCGGCTGACGTCGCCGCCAGGGTTCGCGGGATCAGCAGCGAATCGATCGTGAACTCTTTGGCCGTGAAGTAAAACGGGTCACCCTGCAGTCCACTGGTCGGGTTCCGCACCCGGACACTGCCAGCAATTCCCTTCTCGATGTCCCCCTTGTAGGTTCGGAACACCCGCACCAGCATCTCCAGGGGCAGCCCCTCAGGAAACTCATCGGGCTCGATTCCGTCGAAGGTCCAGATGGCGGCGGCCAGCGAGCCGCCCTCGATGTACTGTCGGTACGACCATTCCGCCCCGACGCTGATCCCCTTGTCGCTGGGCCGGCCTTCGCGGTCGAGAAACCGCAGTTTGCCGCGGAGCGGTCGCCGGGCCTCCAGCAGCCCCTCGACCGGGCCGAGGGCATATTCGGCCGTCTCGCCCTCACCGGCAACCCGCCGCACGGTATGGCGGTGTCCCTGGGTCGTATCGGTCGAGCCGTTGCCGTCGGGGTCGAGTTCCACCCGGTGCCGGTGCCCACGGTCGAGGCTGGTCCGCCCCTCATAGCCGACCACCCGGCCATCCTCGAGCCGGTCAGCCAGCAGATCGGCCGCCTCCAGCGTGTGCGAATGGCTGACGCTGCGGACCACGAACGCCCAGCCCACAACGCCCATGATGGCCAGCAGCACGGTGCCGACGATGGCAAAGCCGAGGATGCGGCCCAGCACGATCTCGCTGGTCCGGACCGGCTTGGTGGTGACCGTCTGAATGGCCTTCGCCTTGACGTCGGCAGGCAGGCTGAACACTGAAAGCACCAGCACCACCAGGCAGACCAGCAGATTGGTCGCCGCCAGAATGAAGCCGAGGTAGAGCTTGCCCGGGTTCACACTCTGAGGATCGAGGAACCAGCCGGCGAACAAGACGATGAGAGCGAAGAGCCCGAGAACCACCAGCACGTTTCGCCGCAGCGACTCTTGAATCGCCAGCCGAGCCAACGCCCAGATCCGCCGGCCCGACATGCCGGCCAGGTCGGCCAGGCCGGCCAGCACCCCACGGTAGACCCGGTCGCCCGCGGTCAGCGGTCCCGACGACGCCGACAGTGAAAGCCAGGCCAACAAGGCGGCAAAGACCGCCACCAAAGCTGCGATCAGCAGATAGGAGGCAAACGCCGGTCCCAGCCAGGCGGTGAATGCCGGAATTTCTTCTTCGAGAACCATCGGATGTCTGCCCGTGTGAAAACCGAATAATGAATCTGTTTGGACCGCCGACCGATCGCCGGGCGGCAACCCGCCTGCCGGTCAGCCGCTGCAAGAGAACCGTGCCTAGCTGCCGGCAGGCTCGTCCTGGGGCTGCCTCGCCCGCCTGCCCGGCCGGGCCTCGGTATCCCGCACGACTTCCAGGAACAGGTCTTCAAGGGTGGTCGTCGGGCTGCCGATTTCGATGTCGGTGCCCCCATGCCGTTCGATGATCGCCCTGATCTCGGCCTGGGCCGCCTCCGGCAGGCCACTGGAGCGAATCTGCGTGATGTCGGTGACCCGCAGCAGTTCATCGACGCGGCCGAGTTCCTTCAGCTCACCCTGGTGCAGCACGGCGATGCGGTCGCAGACGTCCTCGACGTCGGCCAACAGATGCGAGCACATGATCACCGTCTTACCCCGCTCCTTGAGGTCGATGATCAGGTCCTTCATCTCGCGGGTGCCGATCGGGTCGAGGCCGCTGGTCGGCTCGTCGAGCAGCACCAGTTCAGGATCGTTGATGAGGGCCTGGGCCACGCCGATCCGCCGGGTCATGCCCTTGGAGTATTCACGCAGCTGCCGCTTCTTGTCGCGACTCAGTCCGACCATCTCGATCAAGGCATCGGCCCGCCGCTTCCGCTCCTCCGGCGGCATGTCAAACAGCCGGCCGTAAAAATCGAGCGTCTCCTCCGCGTCGAGAAACTTGTACAGATAAGACTCTTCCGGCAGATAGCCGATGCGGTCGTTCTTCGAGACATCGGTGGCGTCCTTACCGAACACGATCGCCTCGCCCGAGGTGGGGAAGATCAAACCCAGCAGCAGCTTCATCGTGGTTGTCTTGCCCGAGCCATTCGGGCCGAGCAGACCGAAAATCTCCCCCCGACGAATCTCGAGATCGAGCGGTTTCAGCGCGACCTTTTTGCTGCGGCCCCAGAAGTCCCGATAGGTCTTCGAGAGGTTCCGGGCTTCAACAATGACCTCTCCCGCCGCCTCAGACGACGTACTCGTGGGCTTCTCCATTCCAGCAGCTCTCCCGTGGGCCGGCCCTGAGGCCAGCTGTGGTTGCAATCGGTGGACTCAGGCCACCGCCCCGACCGACACTCTCTTGTACCCAAAAAGAGGCCGCCTGTTGAGTGCCTGGACCGAAATCGACAAAAAATTTGTCGGCGACCAGCCGCTGCGGCGGGCCGAAGTCGGCAAGCTATCGGAGCAGGATGCTGTGGCCGCCACGCCGGCCGTGTCGCCCGTGGCACCGCTGGTCTCGCCAGCCCGGCGAGGCCGACCTGAGCAACCTAGCCCTCACCGGGCGAGCGGAATTGCCGGGATGCCGGGCCGCTGCCAGCGGCACCGCGACCGGTTCGTTCGACCGCGATCGCCACAACCTGGCGGGCGGCGAGCAATTCAGCCAACGAAAAGTACTGCAGATCGGGGGCACCGCCGGCCCGGTCGATCTTCTCGGCGGCAAGCTGCTGCCAGGAACGGCCACTGGCCAGATGCCAGGCGGCTGCCTGGGCCACCTTCTGAGAAATTTCTCCCCGGCCCAGTGCCACCATGATCGCGGCCAACGCGGGGTCTTCTGAAAAACTGTCGAGTCGCACCAGCCGATAGGGCAGCCGGGGCGAGGGCTCATCCTTGCCGTATTCGAGGCAGACCGTGGCAACCTTGACCACCTTCGTCTTCTCCGGCGGCACTGAAAACATGCCGCCGCCCATGCCCCCCATGCCGCCGCCCATCCCCCCCATGCCGCCGCCCATGCCGCCCATGCCACCCCTCCCGCCGCCGCCCATAGCCTGACCCCCCCCCATGCCGCCGCCACCGATGCCGCCGCCACCGAAGCCACCGCCACCTTGGCCGCCAATTCCCCCCATGCCGAACTGGGCCAGCACCGGGACGCCGGCGAAGGCATCGGGCAGCCGCAGGGTCAGCGGCTGGTCTGATTTGTTCTCAACCACGACCTGGGCCGAGCGGGAATCGTTGGGGATGTACTTAAGCGTGATCAGCCCGGCCGCCTCGGCTGCCAGCACGTCACGGGCCGCCACCGGTGTGACGGTAGCCGTCGACCGCTCTGCGGCCGCTGCCATTGAGGTTCCAATCGCTGCCAGCAGCAACGCGACAAGCCCAACCAACCGTTTCATGGCATCAATCCCTGGCCGTTGATTTCTTCACCCCACGGGCCGGCGGCGATCGCGGCTGGCCCGGCAGCTCGAGCGAACGTCAAGACTCCGACAACACTCCAAGTATTGCTTCGGAATCCGCCGGGTGAAAATCGGACCAGATCGACAGAATCTGCCGATCGTCGGGATTGTGGCAGAAATACGGTCGCTGGAAGGCTACCGCTTTGAGAATTGCGTGCCACGGCGGGCACCCCGCAGGCCGTACTTCTTCCGCTCTTTCATCCGGCCATCGCGGGTCAGCAGGCCGCCCTGCCGCAGCGGTTCAGCCAGTTCGCCGTCGAAGTCCTTGAGCGCCCGGGCAATGCCGAGCCGGCAGGCACCGGCCTGTCCGGTCGGCCCCCCGCCCGTCACCGTGATGTCGACATCGACCGCCTGCTGGCGGCCCACGTGGCTGAGTGCCCCGGCGACCTGTTCGCGGTCCTTGACGGTGGGAAAATAGACATCGAGCGGCCGACTGTTCACCATCACCACGCCGCTACCGGACCGCAGCCGGACCCGGGCCACGGCAGTCTTCCGCCGACCCGTCGCAATCACATTGCCGGCCAGATCGACCCGCTTGCGGGCAGCCTGGGTCGGCCGCACCACGGGAGCCGCCTCGGTGGCAGGCTCAGCAGCAGCCACGGGAGCGGCCGAAGGCGGCGTGACCTCAGCAGACGGTTCAGGTGAAGCGGGCGATGACGAGGCGTCAGTGGACATGCGGGTGAACTCCGGTTGGATGGATCGTATGGGGTGAGACTATTGGCTCAGACGGCAGCCACCCGGCTGACACCGACTTCCTTCGGTTCCGGCTGCTGGGCGAGGTGCGGGTGGTCAGGCCCCGCGTAGACCTTGAGTTTGCTGAGCATTGCCCGCCCGAGTTTGGTTTTCGGCAGCATCCGGCGGACCGCTTCCTCAATGATCAGTTCCGGCCGCCGCTCCCGCCGCTTCTCGGCCGTCTCGGACTTCAGCCCGGTATAGCCCGAGTACCAGCGGTACTCCTTCTGCTGCCACTTCTTGCCGCCGAACTCGACCTTCTCAGCGTTGACGATCACCACGAAGTCGCCGGTGTCAACATGCGGGGTGTAGGTCGGGCGATGCTTCCCCATCAGGATCATCGCGACGTCACTGGCGAGCCGGCCAACCCGCTTGTCGGCGGCATCGACCAGCCACCATCGCTGCTCGATTTCACCCGGCTTCGCCATGAATGTTTTGGTCATTTCTGCTTCGTTCTTCGAGCGATCGTTTTGATCGAGGCAACCACCAGCCGATTCCGGTCACCGGCCGGGCATTCCTCGACCCCGACGGGACAGTTCTGGGCCAACGTCGGGAGCCCCGGAGGATAGCAGGACCGATCGGTCCACTCAAGCCGCCGGGCCAAACTGCCGGCCACGATCGGGTGACCATTTGCCAGCCGCGGAACAAAACGGCAGAATCGGCCCGCCGCCGGGCAACGTCCTCCCATATCCCACTCTCTTACTCAGCCTCGAGCAGCCGAATGAAAATCGCGGTCCTCAAGGAACACTTTCCCGGTGAAACCCGCGTTGCCCTGGTGCCGGCGGCGATCCCCCCGCTGCTCAAGGCGGGCCACACGGTGCAGGTCGAGCGGGCCGCCGGGCTTGCTGCCGGCTTTGCCGATGACGACTACGCAGCCGCCGGTGCCGAACTGGTCGAGCGGGATGAGGCGTTTCGGGCCGACTGCCT
>Ga0180434_10007669_pt1 | contig 12102 bp, 11 predicted proteins | sample SS_ome_7_FD_132453 | JGI IMG/M metagenome (GOLD analysis project Ga0180434, IMG submission 132453) | Hypersaline lake sediment archaeal communities from the Salton Sea, California, USA - SS_1_D_2 metaG | ecosystem: Environmental > Aquatic > Non-marine Saline and Alkaline > Hypersaline >... | reverse complement strand
TGGAGCGTAGGCGACCGGCAGGCTCATCAGAATCCCGAGCGCCAACGAACGGGTATGTAGCGGCCTGGGGGGTCCACCTCTTTAGAGGTGGGGAACGCGAATTGAAACCTATTCGTGTCCCCCACGGCTAAAGCCATGGGCCGCCCATCCATCAATTGAGTTGTAACAGAGCACCAGCGCCTATGGCAGGTTGAAACGATGGCGAAGAAAAAGAACCACGGTCTCGATACCTTTCCCAATCCCAACCCGCAACGCGATTATGTGATCAAACATGTCGCGCCCGAGTTCACCAGCCGCTGCCCGGTCACGGGCCAACCGGATTTCGGCACGGTCGTAATCGAATACGTGCCGGATAAACTCTGCGTCGAACTGAAGAGCCTCAAACTCTATTTACAGGCTTTTCGCGAGGACGGCATATTTTATGAAGCCGTCACGAATCGGATTCTCGACGAGTTGGTCGCTGTGCTGGCCCCGCGTGAAATGATCGTCGAAACGCGCTGGCGACCGCGCGGCGGGATGCATTCGGTTGTCACGGCGCAATACGAAAAACCGCGCCGCAAACGCGCGACGCGGTAGTTCGTGGAGAGCCTGCTTGCCCTTAATATCTTTAGAAGCCGGTTCAGGCGGTGTTGTACAGCTTTGAATGCATCCTGTTAACGACGGCGTCAATCTTGTCGTTCGTCAGATACGTCCCGGAAGCGATTTCCGACCGCACGCGCTCCACCAATCCCTGACGAACCAGAGGCGGCTTTTCCTGGTTAAGCTGTTGGCGGGCGGCGCTGGATAGCTCGACCGCATCCTTCATGTCGGCCTGCTCCTGAGCATGAGTTTCCCCGACATGCGCCTGGCCGCTATTGGCCGGATGCTGCGTGTGCGACTGAATCAGATTGGTTACACCTTCGATCATAGCTTTATACCTAACAGCGTCATTTTGTACGACACGGTCGCATTTGCGTAACTGTCGCCCCCCATGACGCTCGACAACCTCGATCCCCAGATCCGCCGCTCTCGTGACAGATCGCGACCGACCAAACTGCCGGCCATTAGTTATATCGTCCATATGTGGGAGTGACTTTCGTACCAAGATAATGTTTTTTGGAAATTTTTGAGAGCTAACCTACGCGGCTGCAAATACTTACCGATGTTAACATCCGGGATTGCCCGCGTGTTAATATAGGCAGCTAATGTTCGGCGGGGCTTAATATTGTGTGAATTGTTTGGCCGGATTGGTTATCGGCCGTTTGACGGGATCAGCATCTTCAAATCTTCCGGGGCGGCAATGCCGTCGAGAAAACGTCGAACTTGCGCTTGTTTGCTATTCACCAGGTCGTCCGGGACGCCGTCGGCGATAAAGCGTCCGTCCCACAGCATTAGCAGCCGATCGCCTACCTCAATCGCGCTTTTCATGTCGTGCGTGACGACGACGCCCGTGACGTTCATTTCGTGCTGAAGATGGCGGATCAGTTTGTTGACGACGTCGGCGCGTTGCGGATCCAGGCCGGCGGTCGGCTCATCGTACAGAATTATTTTGGGAGGGGGATCCAGAGCGATGGCACGCGCAAAAGCTACGCGTTTCTTCTCTCCGCCCGATAACTCAGACGGGCGTTTGTGCTCGAAATCCGACAACCCGACGAGTTCCAAACAATGACGGACCAGAGACTGGATTTTTCGCTTGTCGGCGCGCCCCGTGCGTTGTTCCGTCATCGTGAAAGCGACGTTCTCGGCGACCGACATCGAGTCGAACAGGGCGTTGAGTTGGAAGACGAAGCTGATCTGGCGACGAACGGGCGTCAAGGCGCGTTCTGAGAGATGATCGATCCGTTGATCCTCAAAATAGACTTCGCCTCGGTCTGGCCGGAGTAAACCGACAATATGTTTGAGTAAGACGCTTTTGCCGGTCCCCGAGCGGCCGATGATCACGGTCGTTTTTCCGCGCTCAATAGCCAAGTCTATGTCAGTGAGGACGCGCTGTCGGCCGAAGGCCTTGCTTACTCGGCGCAGCTCGATGACAGGATCGCTGATATTCACGTCGGTCTCACCTTACAGGAGCAAGCCGCGGAAGCCGTATATGCCTTCATACAGCCGGTTGATGACGAGGTTCAGGAAAAAGTCGAGCACGAGGATCATGATAAAGCTGATGACGAAGGCCTCGGTGCAGGCTCGGCCGACGCCCTCGGCGCCGGCTCGGCAATGAAATCCTTTATAACAACTGATTAATCCGATCGCGCCGCCGAAGAAGAGAGCTTTTACCAAACCGGTTCCGAGATCCCAGTATTCGACGGCCTGACTGGTGTAGAACCAGTAGGGCTCCGACTCGCCGCCGTAATACAGCGTGTAGACGGCCCATGCCCCTAGCGCGCCGAGTAGGTCGGCATAGAGCGTGAGTATCGGCGCCAGCAGCAGGCAGGCTAGAAAGCGCGGCGTCGCCAAGTGGCGCACCGGATTGCACCCCATCGATCGCAACGCGAGCAATTGTTCGGTCACGTTCATCGTGCCGAGTTCGGCGGCCAGGGCGCCTCCGACGCGTCCGGCCAACATAATTCCCGCGAGCACGGGGCCGAGTTCGGAAGCGACGGAAATATTCACGATCACCCCGATCCGATCGGCCAGGCCGGCGGTGTCGAATTGGGAATAACTTTGTACGACGAGGACCATGCCCACGAAGGCGCCGGTCAGCATGATGACAGGGACGGAGAGCGTGCCGATGGAGAAACACTGGGGCATCAGGTGTCTCCAGCCGCGGCGAGAAATCAGTTCGAGCGGGCCGAACGTCATGGTCCAGAAGCTGAATATGCAGAAGCGTCCGAACAACGCGGGCATTTCCAGCGCGCGCTCGCCGAGTCGGGAGATCGCTAAAGCCATGGGTTTGGCGCGTGGCATCGTTTTGTCCGCGTCGGGAAAATCGCCGGCGGCGGCGACAACATAAAGACCTCAAACTCGCGCATAGGTTATCGATATTTCTTGAATAATGCGATAGACTACGCTCAGAGCGAGGAAGGCTCAACCCGTATTCACGGGCGACGGTTAAGTTCAAGGATGGGCGGCGTATGTCGCGCGATGACCAGCGACGTCTGGCTTTACACTTCATCGTGTCAACCGTTTTATGGTTGGGGTGCATTTTCGCGTGGGTCGCCGTGCTCACGTTCGATGTCGCCGATCCCCCTTCCGCTTCCATTTGGCCGACGAATTCTCAGCCGCATAATTGGTGCGGCATAGTCGGGGCGCGCTGCGCTCATGCCCAACATTATTACCTGGGGCTGGGCGTTTATCCGGCTTTACTGTTGATAACGGCGGCGGTCGCGGCTTGGTCGCACAATCTGCGGCTGACCGAACCGTGGCTGCGTTTTCTGGGATTGGCCTTGGTTGCCGCGGTCGTCAGCACGTTCGCGGACATGTTCATGGCGCCCTCTGAACGCTATGTAATCAGCGGGCCGGGCGGAATTCTCGGCGCTGCCTCGGCGCATTTTCTCCAGGCAAAATTTCAAACGCCCGGGACGTTGATCGTGCTGGCGGGCGCGTTGCTGGTGGGCTTGATTCTCGCCGCCGACGAAGCCGTGATTCGTTTTTTCCGCTGGGCGCTGGGCGTCGGCAAACGCTCCGGCCCGATCCTGGTTCGACACGGCGGGCATATGCTGGCCGGCGCCGGGGCGTCGATCGCCGAAAGAGTATCGAACGTCTCCGGCCGCCTGGCGACGGCCGGCGCCGATTCACGCGCCGCCCGGACGGACGAGAAGCCGGCGTCCGCGCCGATGCAACTCGATTTCGATCTGCAGGAAGACGAGGACGAGTATGAGGCTGAAGCCGCTGAACCGGACGGAGAGGTTTACGTCGGCGAGGCGCCGGGAGAAAACGAGTCCGAGGAGAAGGCGACTCACGAGGCGTCGGTATGCGAGCCGGACTTGCCGGACGCACAATTCGCCCCCGCGCCGTCCGTGAAAAAAATAGGTCGTTCGATCCCGGCGGCAGGCGGAGTCGCGTGGCCGCCGAGCAGCGCCGAGGCGGGCGATTACGAATTGCCGTCGATCGCCTTGCTGGGCGAGTCCGAGCCGATCGACAAAGAGTCGGTTGAAATAATTTGTCGCGAAAAAGCGTACATACTGGAACAGACGCTGAATGAATTCCGGCTCGAGGTGCGCGTGGTGGCGATCGAGACCGGGCCGGTGATAACGGTATTCGAGTTGAAACTTTCGCCGGGCATCAAGGTCAGTCAAATCGTTTCGCTGTCGAACGACATGGCCCGTGCGTTGAAGGCGCCTTCGGTGCGCGTCGTCGCGCCGCTGCCGGGCAAGAACACCATCGGCATCGAAGTGCCCAATATCGACAAGGAGAAGGTGCGGCTGAAGGACTTGATGCAGCATGCGCCGGCCCGCGTCAGGAAGTACGACATTCCGCTCTATCTCGGCAAGGACGCCTCGGGCGCGCCTCTGGTAAGCGACTTGACCAGGATGCCGCACCTGTTGATCGCTGGCACGACCGGCTCGGGCAAGAGCGTCTGCGTCGCCAGCATCATTTCGTCGCTGCTGATGACCAAGACGTCCGACGAAGTCAACATGATCCTGGTCGATCCCAAGGTGGTCGAGTTGGCGGTCTTCAAGGATATTCCACACCTGATGTGCCCGATCGTGACGGAGGTGGCCCGGGCCGAGGGCATTTTGGATTGGGCCGCGACCAAGATGGACGAGCGTTACGCGCTGCTGGCCGAGGCGGGCGTCAAGGATATTCGCGGTTATAACAAGCTCGGCGCCGATGGTTTGAAGGAGCGCATGGAACTCGACGACGAAGAGTTGGCGCGCGTGCCGATCAAGTTGCCGTACATTCTGATCGTCATCGACGAACTCGCCGACCTGATGATGACCTCGGCCAAGGAGGTCGAGTTTTACCTGTGCCGGCTGGCGCAGAAGAGCCGGGCGGTCGGAATCCACATGATCGTTTCGACGCAGCGGCCGCAGGCCAACGTGGTTACGGGGCTGATCAAGTCGAACTTGCCCTGCCGCATCGCGTTTCGCGTGTCGTCGCGGCTGGACTCGCGCATCGTGTTGGATCAGAACGGCGGCGAAACCCTGATGGGGCAGGGCGACATGTTGTTCTTGCCGCCCGGCAGCGCTAAATTGCTGCGCGCCCAGGGCACGTTCATTCCCGACGACGAGTTGCGCGCCGTCGTCAAGCACGTCCGCGCCCAGGGCAAGCCGAACTTCAACGCCGAACTGATGAAGGCCCCCAAGGCGGCAGGCGAGGGCGGCGGCGAGCGCGACGAATTGTTCGACCAGGCGGTGGACATAATTATCCAATCCGGACGCGGATCGGTCAGCCTGCTGCAACGACGCCTTACTGTCGGCTATAGTCGCGCGTCGCGCCTGATCGATCAGATGTACGAAGCCGGCATCGTGGGCGAATACAAGGGCAGCCAGGCGCGCGAGGTCATTATGGCCAAGGAGGATTGGGACGCGGTCCGTAAGGCGCGCGACCGTGAGGAGGCCCAGGAGGAATTTGATCTGTAGAGGGGGCGGAGTTAAGGGTGCAGAGTTAAGAGTTAAGAGGGAAACAAATCGAACGGGGGGGGGGCGTGTCTCGCGTGCCAGCCGACGACACCGCCGAGGGCGGCCGTGCTACACGCAATCAGAGCCCCGGGCGCCAGCGAGCGGGCATTTTGCATTCAATATTTTTGACGGCCGCTTCGCCGCGCGAACTATCCCGCATGCTGCGGCGGCTTGACTTTTGCGGTACAATGCCGTGGTACACGCGGCGTTTGCGCGGAATACGAGTCAAGCGGTTCCGGCGGTTCGAGAGGGAGCGCGGGGAGCTGGTATTGATAGAGCGACACGATGGCTTCGATAGTTTCATCCAACACGGTAACGACGACCGCTCCCGATTTGACGGAGCGTTTTCGCCGACTCTGGACGCGTCGTAACACGATTCGCTACCTGACCAGCAGCAATCTCAAGGCGGGACATCGCGACAAAGTGCTCGGGCATCTCTGGAATCTGCTCGATCCGATGATGTTCATGCTGGTGTACTACTTCGTGTTCGGCGTGTTGTTCGGGCTGGCCGGCGGGGGGCGATCGGCCGATTTCATGCTTTATATCCTCATTGGCGTGCTCACGTTCAGCTTCATTTCGGGGACGGTTCAGCAGGCGACGATGTGCGTGCGCGGCAATCGCGGGCTGATCCTCGAGATTAATTTTCCCAAGGCGGTTTTCCCTATCTCGGTGAGCCTGTCGCGGCTGTACGACTATTTGTGGGGCTTGATTGTCCTGTTCTTATTCTTGATGATCGCGCGCGTCTGGCCGACAGTTCATTATTTATGGTTGCCGGTCCTGCTGGCGATCACGGTATTATTCACGACCGGCGCGGCCATGATTACGGCTTACCTGGGGACGTTCTTCGCGGATACGAGCAACGTTGTCAGCGTGGTTTTGCGACTGATGTTTTACTGCTCGCCGATCTTCTATTTCGTGCGCGACGAGGTGCGGATCGAAGAAGTAGACGGCGTGGTCCGCACGGTCGTCAAGCACTCGGCCATGTTCCACACGGACCTGTATCGCTTGATATACATGTCCAATCCGATCGCGGCGTTGTTCGAATGCTATCGCGACGCGCTGCTCTGGGGGCGAGCGCCCGATCCTCATCTCATGGGTTACACCGGAGCGCTCTCGATCATCATTTTTCTAGTCGGTTTTTCAATATTCACGCGCGGCGAGGGCCGATTTGCCAAGTACCTCTGATACAACCAATCCTATTCAACTAGAACCGAGCGTTCTGGCGGAAAACCTCGCCATCGCCTTTTTGATCCGCTATCACCGCTCCGAGGTTACGTTGCGCGAGACCTTCGTGCGGCAGCTCGATCGCTTTCGCCGCAACGGGGGCGCCGACGGGCGCTGGAGCCAGGTTTTCTGGGCTTTGCAGGGTATTAATCTTTCCGTCCGGCCGGGAGAGGTTCTTGGAATCGTGGGGCGGAACGGCTCGGGCAAATCGACGCTGTTGCGAGCTCTGGCGGGCATTTTGGGGGCCGATCGCGGTCGCGTCACGGTACGCGGCAAGATCGGCTGCCTGATGAGTTTCGGCGTGGGTTTTCGGACGAACCTGAGCGGTCGCGAGAACATCTTCATCAACGCGTCGATTCTGGGACTGAGACAGAGCGAGGTCGCCGAGCGGCTCGACAGCATCATAGAATTCAGCGAACTGGGCGATTTCATCGACGCGCCCGTGCGCACTTATTCGGCGGGCATGAAAGGGCGTCTGGGGTTTTCGATCGCGGTCAACCTCGATCCGGACGTTTTGTTGCTGGACGAAATCCTGACTGTCGGAGACGCTTCGTTCCGGGCCAAGGCCGGCTCGATTCTGGATCGCTTTCGGAACGACGTCAAGACGGTTATTATCGCCAGTCACAGCATGGGGCTGATACAGAAGCGGTGTACGCGCGCGATTTGGTTGGATGAGGGGCGTCTCAGGATGGACGGCGACCCGGGGGAAGTGGCGCAGGCGTACCTCGCCGATTCCGAGGGACGGAAAAAAGCCGCGGGGCAGGCGGGCATATGAGCAGCGATCGCGTAAACGAGGTATACGAAGGCCAGATATTAGACCAACAGAATCAGACGGCCTGCCGTCTGCGCATTCACTGGATGTGCGCGCATGCGGCGGGTGAGCGCGTGTTGGATTTCGGCTGTTCGCAGGGAGTCGCTTCGTTGATTCTGGGACGGGAGGGATGTCAGGTCACGGGAATTGACGTCGATCCGAGCGTAATAGAATACGCCCAAACCGAGCTTGAGCGGGAAGAGGATTTCGTCAAGGCTAATATCACGTTCGAACTAGTGAAGACCGGCCGGCTGGGCTACGCAAGCGACACGTTCGACTGCATCCTTTTGGGCGACGTGATCGAACGCCTGGCTTACCCGGAAGCGCTGTTGAGGGAATTGCGGCGCGTGCTCAAACCTCGCGGTCGATTGATTATCACGACGCCGTTCGGCGTGCTCCCGCATCCGGATCATATGCAAACCTATTATTTAAGCAATTTTATCGAGTTGATGCGTCCGTTGTATGCAATCGATCAGATAGAAATTTTAGAGAAGTCCATATGTTGCGTCGCGCTGGCCGCGGATGACGAAGCCGCTTCCGCGGACGTCGTCGATGCGAGGCGTCTCTTGCGGCAGACGGAAACGGTTTTCGAGCGGGCCGAATGGACCAGTATCGATTGGCGTCGGAAGCTGCGCGAACAATACGAGCAAAGCACTCGCCAAGCTGAACTGCTGCAAGCGAAAGTCAATGAGAAAATCGAAGAACTCGGCGAGGAAAACAGAGAGCTGCGGCGCGTGCATGCCGAGGAACTCGCTTGCGCGCAAGCCGAGCGTCAAAAGATCGTCGAGGCGCAGCACCGCGAACACGCCGAGGAAATGCGGCGCTTGGAGCGAGCTTGCCGGGAGGAGCACGAACGTGATCTACGAAAGGTTCAAGCTTCTCTAAAGGCTGTCACTTTAAAGCAACAGGTCGCCGCACGGCAAGCGGACATCCTCAAAAGTCGGCTGGGTCGGCAGAAGGACCAACTTGATTATTTTAAGGCCGAACTCAAGCTGCGCGTGAGTGAAGTGCGTTATCGGCTCGGCGACGCCTTGGTTCGCTCATGTTTTCATCCGGCCGAGATCTTCCTGTTGCCGAGTCGTATTGCTCGGCTTGGCGTGGAGGGGCTGCGGCGCAAACGGCGGCGACTAAAGGAAGAGCAAGCGGAGGCCGTGCTGTTGTCGTCGGGCTCGTCATCACCGGCCTTGAAAATTGCGCCGACAAGCGGCGCCGTCTCGGGCGACGGACACGTCGCGGTCAAACCGAAACACGAATCGACCGGCGCCGCCAAGGCGGATCCGGAAATCACGTTCACGCCGACGCCTCGACCAAAGGCGGCGCCGCGCCTGCCGTTAAAGGCCGGCGTAATTATGGATGAGTTTACGATCGAGTGTTTTCGCGATGAATGTAACTTGATCACATTCACGCCGGCGAATTGGAAAAAGACGTTGTCGTCCGAGCGCCCGGACATCCTGTTCGTGGAATCAACCTGGAAGGGCAACGACGGCGCTTGGCGCTATAAGGTAAACCGCACCGAGTACAAGCGCGACGATCCTTTGCCGCAGCTGGTCGAGTGGTGCAAGTCGCAAAACATCCCGACCGTGTTCTGGAACAAGGAGTATCCGCCTAATTTCGAACGGTTTATCGCGGCGGCCGGGCAGTTCGACCGCATTTTTACCACGGACGAAGATTGCATTCCGCGTTATCGCGAACGCGTGGGGCACGATCGTATCGAGTCCCTGCCGTTCGCGGCGCAGCCCGGCATCCACAATCCGATCGACAGTAAAAGGAAGCGACTCGGCCGGTTGTGCTTCGCCGGCACGTATCACCGCGATAAATATCCGCAGCGTCAACGTGATCTGGAAACCCTGTTGCGGCCGGCGCGGAAGCGCGGGCTGACCATCTTCGATCGCCAACACGGCTACGGGCAGGAGGACCGCTACAGCTTCCCGCCGGAATATCACGAGTTCGTGCGCGGAGGCTTGTCCTATATGGAGATGGTGGAGGCCTATAAAGCCTACGAGGTCTTTCTTAACATCAACTCGGTGCGTGAATCGCCGACCATGTTCTCGCGGCGCGTGCTGGAGCTTTTGGCCTGCGGTACGGCGGTCATCAGCACGCCCGCGGCGGGGATCGAACGGCTGTTGGGTCGCGACGCGGTGGCCGAGGTGGATTCCGAGGAACAGGCCGCTTCGTGGATGGACCGACTCCTGCAAGACCAGGAGTTTCGGGACCGGATGGTGACGTGCGGGCAGCGGCGCGTCTTTACCGAGCATACGTATGAATTACGCTTGCGCCGAATCATCGACGCGCTCGGGTTGTCCTGCCCCGCGCTGCGACGACGCGTAAGCGTGGTGACCGTCACGAATCGCCCGAATTGCCTGGATCAGGTTCTCGATAATTACCGGCGGCAGAAATACGCGGACAAGGAATTGATCGTCGTCTTGAACAGCGACGATTTCAATATACACGAGGCGCGAGAGAAATTCGCCCCGATCCCCGATGCGCGTGTCTTTCAGAGACCTGAATCGCACACGCTGGGGCAATGTCTGAACTATGCGGTTGACCAGTCCGAAGCCGATTTCATCGCCAAGTTCGACGACGACGATTTCTACGGCGAGCATTTCCTGACCGATCAGGTAAACGCTTTCCTTTACAGCGGCACGGAGATCGTCGGCAAGCGCGCCTATTACGCGTATTTGGAAAATCAACGCTGTCTGGCCATGCGCTTCGACGACCTCGAGCACCAGCGCGTGAAGTTCGTTTCCGGCGCCACTCTGGTGGTGCGACGCGAGTTATTCGAGGTGCAGCGTTTTCCGGAGGACGTGCAACGCGGCGTGGATACCAAATTCCAGCAAGCGTGCATGGACCAGGGATTCAGCATCTATTCGACCGATCGATTTAACTTCGTTGCGACTCGATTGAAGTCGACGGACCAACACACCTGGCGGATTTCGGATGAGGAATTCCTCCAAAAGTGCCGTATCGTGGCGTATCTAGATGATTACCGCGCGCAGGTCTGTGTTTAACGGTCCGGCCGTCGTGACGCCCGCTCGGAGGAGGCGCCACGTAGTTTCCCTCAGCGCCGTCACGTGGGATTTCGGCCTGGTTGGTCGTACGCGAATGCTGACCGAAGCTTGGCTGCGCCAGAATCACCCCACGCTGTTCGTGCAGATCCCCTCAATGCGCACCGCGCTCGAGAAAATCATCGCGCCGCTGCGCGCTCCGAGCAACGCCCCCGTCGTGCGCCCGTGGCCGATCTATCCGTCGCGCTGGTGGAATCCGAATAACGAGTCCAGACTGCGTCGCGCGATCAAACGTCGCGGCGCAAGTCTGCGGCGACAAATGGCGAAAAAGCTGGATTTTCAAGAGGCGACGGCGGTCGTGGTGTCGCCGATCTGGACGCCTTGGTTGGAGCAGCTGCCGTTCAAACACGTCGTTTACGATTGCATCGACGACGTCGCCGTGCACGTTTCCCGTCCCCGGTTGACCTCGCTGATGAAAAAATGGGAAGACGAGTTGATTCAACGAGCGTCAGGCGCCGTCGTGACGTCCGAAATGTTGGGCGACGACTTGCGACAGCGACGCGCTGATCTGCCGATATCGACCATACGCAACGGCGTAGACGTCGATCGCTTCGAACGACTCGCCGCGGCCGCGGCGCGGCCGACCGACTTGCCGAACGGGGAACGGCCGATCGTCGGCTTCGTCGGAGCGTTGTACGACTGGATTGACTGGAAGTTAATCGCCGAGGCTTGTCTGGCGATGCCAGATTGCGATTTTGTCCTCGTCGGTCCGTCGGACAAACGCTTCGACGACTGTGACGCCCGTTTGGCTAAGAACGCGTACTTCTACGGCGCCAGACTTTATTCAGAAGTGCCGGCGTACATGCGGGCCTTCGACGTTTGCTGGACGCCGTTCGATCAGAGCCGCGTATCTCGTGCGGCGAATCCCGTGAAAATCTACGAATATCTGGCGATGGGAAAGCCGGTCGTCACGACGCCCGTAGCCGATACCGATAAGTTCGACGATCTGGTCCGCGTCGGCGTCGACCGCGCCGAAATAATCGAACACCTGCGCGCGGCATTAACCGAGGAGCCGCGCGTGGAGGAGAGAAAAGCTTTTGCCAGAGCGAATTCATGGGACGTTCGGGCGGCGGAATACGTATCATTCATCCAAGGCCTGTAGCGGCCGACCCCCATGTCGGCCGTAGTCCGAGGGATGCGTAAGCCTTTAAGGAAACCTCCCCAAGCGTGCCGCACGGAGCAAGCGCGATGAAAAAAATACTCGTAGTCTTCGGAACCAGACCCGAGGTCGTCAAACTCGCCCCCGTAGTCTTCGCGCTGCGCGAGCGTCCGCAAGACTGCCGCCCAATCCTGTGCTCCACCGGCCAACACCGTGAGATGCTCGACACCGCCCTCGCCGCATTCGAACTCAAAGCCGATCTGGATCTGAACCTCATGCAGCCCGGCCAGCACCCCTGCGATCTGCTCGGCCGTTTGCTGATCGAGCTGCGGAAGGTGCTCGAAGAAATCAAGCCGGACGTTGTCG
>Ga0180434_10007667_pt1 | contig 12103 bp, 14 predicted proteins | sample SS_ome_7_FD_132453 | JGI IMG/M metagenome (GOLD analysis project Ga0180434, IMG submission 132453) | Hypersaline lake sediment archaeal communities from the Salton Sea, California, USA - SS_1_D_2 metaG | ecosystem: Environmental > Aquatic > Non-marine Saline and Alkaline > Hypersaline >... | reverse complement strand
TGCTCCGCTGCGTGTGCTGTTCGAATGACGTGGAAGGGAAGACATCCGGAGATTGCCCAACTGCCGGGAGAATACCCGTCGGGCGTGAAGCTCAGACGGAAAGAAATGGAACCGTGGGAAGCCCGCCTGGAACGCTCCGCAACTCTCCCGAAATACGACATCACGATCAAGCCGCAGGGTGCGGCAATGGCGGGAATTTGGTTTCCGCCGCTCGCCTTAACGGTGATTTCATAAGGCATTCCATTGCCCAACCCCACCATCTTGCGTGGGTCTGGCCCCCTCGGCAGCCAAAATCCACGCTCTCTGCCTACACGATTTTGTGCCAAATGCAAAGTGCGGAATGCCCCCCTTGCGGATTCCCCCGACTTTTGGTGTAGCGTCGGATGGCAACTTTTTCTAAGATACCGCCTTGGGACGACACCTCGGCAGTCGCGCGCCTTTGGGACGCGGCGGCGGGGGGACGATCTCAGGGGCTGTTTGGAAACGGGTACCGGCTCCCGGGCGTGTGTACTGATCCTTAGCCTTTCCACAAGAGACAGGGTGCCTGTCCCCCTTTCCAAACAGCCTCTCAGGAGCCGAACGAAAGCAGGATTAGGGCGAGAACCAGCAGAATCGCCACGGCAATCCACCAGCCGGGTCGATTGGCGAAAAGGCCGCTTCCGCTGGGGATATACGTGCCGCAGACCGGGCAGCGCACTGCGTCTTCGTAGACCTCGGCGCCGCACTCGGGGCACGCGACCGTCTCGCTGAGATCGTCGTCACACGGGTCTTCGTCCGGGAATTCCTCGTCGCGGAGTTCGTCGCCCGGCTGTTCGAACCATGAGTTTTCCGGAGGCATGGTGCTTTGGGGAGTGAGGATAAGCTTTAGCGGGGTTTGGCTTTAGGATATACGAGCAGCGCGAACGCTCTTTTCAGTAAACAAACCGCACTCGGTGTGATTCGTCAAGGAGGACGACCATGAACTCGGTCAAAACCCTGGTATTTATGGGGGTATTGGGCGTCATCGCGTACGGGGCGTATGTGACGCTCACCCGCAGTCCCGAAACGGCCGACTCGACGACGCTCGGCGACGGTTGGGGCGAGGCCCCGAAGGTCGAGATTCCCGGCCCCGGCGCGGCGGAGCCGCAATTCGGCGGCGGTCTCCAGGTCGGCGGCGGCATGGCGCCCGCCTATGCACCCGCTGCGGCCGGTGGCGAGGCGCCGCGGCTGGGCTTTTCGACTCGATCGGCGCAGCCCGAGAGCGTGGCCCCGATGGACACTTCCTCGTCGGCCTCTCGTGGCGAAGCCCCGCCGCTTGCTTACGCGGGTGCTCCGGACGCCTATGGCCAGGCGCCGGCTTATGGCGGGGCTGGCGCGACCGAGGGCCCCTATCCGCAGCAGGCCCAGGGCCCCTACGCCTCGTCGGCACCCAGTGACGGATTGTCCGGCGCGGCGACAAACTCGCAAAACCAAGGCGGTCTTGCCGACGCGTCGTCCAACCAGGGCCACCGACCCTATCCTCAACGCGGCCCCCGAGACGCACAGACCGATCAGGTGTCGATGTCGGCCGGCCAGGAGCCCTACCCGCCTTATTCCAGCAACGCCGATCCGCCGTCGCCGGCTCCCGCGGTCGCTGCCGAGGGTCCTGCTGAGGACGAAATGCGGCTGAAGTTCGAGTCGTTCATGACCGAAGTGCAGCAGAAGCTCGACGAGGGGCGGCTGGCCGAGGCCCATTTGGCGCTGAGTTCGCTCCACGACAATCCGGACCTGCCGGTCGAATACGCCCAAAAGGTCACCGATGTGCTCGATCAACTGGCCGGCACGGTGATCTACTCGCCTCAGCACCTGCTCGAACCGCCGTATCAGGTCCGGCAGGGTGACACGCTCGAGAGCATTGCCCAAGCGCATAACATCCCGTGGCCGCTGGTGGCCAACATCAACGGGATTCGTGTTTCCCGGTTGGAGCAGGTCCGCGATCCGCGGTTCCTCCAGCCGGGCCGGGAGCTGAAGGTCGTCCGCGGCCCGTTCACGGCGGTGGTCGACCTGGACCGGTACGAATTGACCCTATTGCTCGATGGCCGCTATGCCGGGCGGTTTCCCATCGGCCTCGGCGAAGATTATGATATTCGGGAAGGCGCCTACGTGGTGAGCAACCAGACGGTCAATCCCGAGTATTACGGTCCCGACCGCACCCGCGTCGACGCCGACGATCCGAACAACCCCTACGGCGAGCTTTGGATCGGCCTGGGCAACGAGGCGGGCGAAAGCCTGTCGATCGGCCTGCACGGCACCAACGATCCCCGCAACCTCCACCAAACCGGCGGCCGCGGCTCGATCCGGCTCGGCGAGCGCGATATCGAAGACGTGTTCGGCATCCTGTCGATCGGCTCGCGGGTGGTGATCCAACGGTAACTCCCATCATGTACGATAAGAACGCTCTGATTGAACTAACCCGGCAGAAGGCGCTGCGGTTCGGCGACTTCACGCTTGCCTCCGGCAAGAAGGCCACCTACTACCTCGACGGCAAGCAAATCACGCTCGACCCGATCGGCTCTCGGCTGGTCGGCGAGGGGATCCTCGATCTGTTGGCTGAGACCGGCATGCCGGACGCTGTCGGCGGGATGTCGATCGGGGCCGACCCGATCACGGCCGCCGTGGTCACCATGTCGGCGGTGCGCGAGACGCCGCTGCTGGGCTTCATGGTCCGCAAGGAGCCCAAGGGGCACGGCACGCAGCAGTATCTCGAAGGACCCGTCCGGCCGGGCCAGCGCGTGGTGATCGTCGAGGACGTCGTCACCACCGGCGGCTCGTCGCTATTGGCCATCGAGCGCGTCGAGCAGTTCGGCCTTTCGGTCGATCGGGTCGTGGCCATCATCGACCGGATGGAAGGCGGCCGGGAAGCCTTCACCCAGCGCGGCTATGCCTTCTCCAGTTTGCTGACCATCCGCGACTTCGGCATCGAACCGCCGGTGGCGTAAAGAACCTGCCGATGGAAACCTCGCTGCACCGGGAACTCAAAGCGCTCTACGCCGGGCGCGGGGCTCGCTTCGAAGTGCCGCTGGGCGATTACCGCATCGACGTGGTCTGCCGACGGCGGCTGATCGAGATTCAGCACGGCCCGCTGGCCGCCATTCGCCGCAAAGTCGAGGCACTGCTGGCCGAGCATCCGGTCACGGTGGTCAAGCCGATTGTGGTCGAGAAGCTGCTGGTGAAGCGTTCGAGCCAGGGCGGGCCGGTGGTCGATCGGCGGCGCAGCCCGAAGCGGGGTCGGCTCTTGGATCTGTTCGACGATCTGGTGCATTTCACCCGGCCGTTCCCGCATCCGCGATTGACGCTGGAGGTGCCGCTGGTCGACATCGAGGAGTGGCGCTATCCCGGCTCGGGGCGCCGGCGGCGTCGGCGCCAGCGCGACCATCTTGTCGAGGACCAGAAGCTCGTGGCCGTTCGCGAGACCCATCGCTTCCGCTACCCCGGCGATCTGGTTCGACTGATCGACTGCCCATTGCCGAAGGTGTTCCACACGGGCGACCTGGCCGCGGCGCTCGACGTGAAGCGCTGGATCGCCCAGCGGATCGCCTATTGCCTTCGCGAGACCGGCGCGACCCGGCAGGTCGGCAAGCAGGGCAACACGCTGTTGTACCAATATCGCAAGACGGCCCGCCGCGCGGCGTGAGGTCTTCCATGTGGATTTGCCCGAGCGACGATCTCCTGCGACAGCCCGACGCCCTGCACATCTGGCGGGCGGCGTTGGATGTCGGGCCGGAACAACGCGCGCGGCTGTGGCATGCGCTTGAGGCCGACGAACGGCGTCGGGCCGAGCGGCTGCGGTTCGAGGTCTTGCGGCAGCGGTTCATCGCGGCCCACGGCATGCTTCGGGACGTATTGTCGCGCTATATGGCCGTGCCGCCGGAATCGGTTCGCTTCGCCGTCCGTCCCGGCGGGAAGCCGGAGTTGGCTTCCGGCGAGTCGGCCTCATGGCGGTTCAACCTGTCGCACTCCGGGGCGATGGCGCTGGTGGCGGTTGCGTGGCGGCGGGAGGTGGGCGTCGACATCGAGCAGCTTCGCCCGATGAAAGGCCCGTTGGATATCGCCGCGCGGTTCTTCGCGCCCGGCGAGGTGGCGGCGCTGAGGGCGATGCCGCCCGAGCAGATCGACGCCGCGTTCTTTCGCTGCTGGACGCGGAAGGAGGCCTACGTGAAAGCCCTGGGCAAGGGTCTTTCGCTGGGGCTGGAGAAGTTCGAAGTGACCCTCGACCCGCACGAGCCGGCCGCGCTAAGGCATGTGGTCGACATGCCCGACGAACCGCGGCGTTGGTGGATGGAGCATCTCGAGCCCGGCCCCGACTACCTCGGCGCGTGTGTCTGCCAAGGGCGGCCCGCGAGGTTGCATCTTTGGGACTGGCGGCTTGACTTGGGGGAGACGGGGTAGGTGCTGAGCCCTTCCGTAACTGCTGAACGCTTCACCCCACCGCCTGCCCCACCCACAACAACCCCACGCCGCCGGCGACCGGGAGATCGCAGATTCCATCTGCTCGCGAGAACCTACGCGCCGGAGCTTCACACCTGGATCCCGGCGGCAAAGCGTCCTCGGTGGGGTGGTGTCCTCAACGCCTGGCTTCGGCCGTCTCGTTCAGATGAGCGGCGATCCACTGCTCCAACTCGGCCCAATCGACCGGCGGGAGCTTCGAGCGGTCGGGCCGCAGACTGGCGGCCTCCTTGATATAGACGTGTACGATTTCGTCCGACGCCTTTTCCGTGTTCCAATGCAGCAGGATGCGGATGCACTGCCGCAGCGAGCCAGGCACGTCCAATTCGTTGACGCACATCAACGCCACGTCGAACCAGCCCAACTGTCGTACGGCCAGGGCGGGAAACTCGGCGTCGAGGTCCCGAGTGGTGGAGAAGATTACGCTGGCGACGTCCTTCTCCTCGATCCCGTTCTGCCGGATCAGCAGCGCGAGCAATTGTCGCGTCGCCTCCAGGATGGCTTCGCGAGTATTCGCATCAGCGGTGGACGCCCCCCGCACCCCACGGCATGGCATTAGACACTCCCCTAAGGCAGGATCGGCTCGGTTGATGGTATGTCCCAGTTTAGTCAAGCCTGGGAGAAAGCGGAAGGGAGGAGGGCAAATCCGAAATACGAAATACCGAAACCCGAAACAAATTCAAATACCGAAACCGTCAATGACCAAAGCCAGGATCGCACCGCAGGCGGTGACGGAGCGAAGAGAAACCCGTTTTGAGCCTTTGCTATTCGTATTTCGAGATTCGGATTTCAAAAAGGGGCTTGCCCAGGCACGGACGCGACAGCTCCGCGCCTGGACGGAACGCCCCCCAGAAAAGCCGCCGGCCGGCTACGCCGACTTGACCTCGATCTTCCGCCGCCGGACCTGTTCGGTCTTCGGCAGGTGGAGTGTCAGCACGCCGCCGGAAAGCTCGGCCGAAATAGCACCGGCGTCGACCGCCTCGCCAACCTGGAACGTCCGGTAGAAGTCGCCGACGCCGAACTCCCGCCGGACGAACGTGGTTCCCTCCGGCTGCCGCGGCTCGACCCGGGCATGGATCGTCAGCATGCCCTCTTCAAACTCGATGTCCAGCTTGTCGCGGGTTGCACCCGGCATGTCGGCCAACACGAGCAGTTCGTCCTCCTTTTCGAGGATGTCGACGTTTGGCCGGTAATAGTCGCCCGTTCGGGTGTACTCGGCCGGGGTGAGCTGTTCGCTGGTCGCTTTGGTGATATTGGTATCGGTATTCATGGTCGACCCTCCTAAAGCGTTAGGCGGTAACTGTTTAAGATAAACTGCACACGCAAGCAAATGCCACATTCAGTTTGCTTTGACCGAGATCTTCCGCGGCTTGGCCGCCTCGGTCTTCGGCATGGTGATCGTCAGCACACCGTCGTGCAACTCGGCCTGCACCTGCTCGGCGTCGACGCCGTGTGGCAGCGGGATGACCCGAGAAAACGAGCCGACCGGCCGCTCGCGACGGTGGTATAGCACCCCCTCGGCAGACTCGTCGGGTACCTCCACTTTCAGCGTCAACTGCTCGCCGATCACCGAGATGTCGATCTGGTCGTTCTTGACCCCGGGCACCTCGATTTCGGCCATCAGGGCCTCTTCAGTCTCCCAGAGATTGATCGCCGGCTGCCCTCGCCACAGCCGCCCACCATCGGGAACGGCGCTGAGCAAGCCGCTAACCAACCGATCCATCTCATCGCGGAACTGGTCCAATGACCCTGGCAGATTTCGGTAACGGAATACCATGGCACTTCCCCCTTTCTGAACTGCGGACTTCGACACAGGACTCAACCCACGCCACGTTTGGCCTTTCGCCGTCATTAAGATTATTGCAAAGCAAATGCCAAAGAGAAGGCGCGTTGTGCAAGGCATGTCCACAAAAGGACTTATGATACCGGCAGGATGTTCGGCCGAGACAGGCGGCTGCCACTTTGACAGCCACCGATAGGTTTTCACAAGCAAAACCGGGAACGCCAAACTGTTGGCGCTAAATGGTATTACGGGTTTTGCTTGTCGCGACTCATCAGTTCCTGTTGCGGAAAGCGGGTGCCGTGCCCACGTTTGTCGTGGGCATGCCCGAAAACACCGGCAAACCCCGCACCATGGCCACGCGAGCCTGGCCATGGCACCCATGACTCGGACCTTCGGCAACAGAAACTCATTAGGGCGGATTTGTACTTCGTCGTTGTGAAGAAGGCGGATTACAAATCCGTCCTACATACAGGTAGTCCCCGTAGGGGTGCGTGGCAGGTCCGTAGGTGCTGTACGAGCCATGCTGGGCGAACGACGCGGTTTTTGCCGTTTCGCAGTTGTGTCGTCTGGCGGCAGGAGTTATACTGTTTGGCTTGTATTTTGCCGTATTGTCGAGTTTCTCCAAGCGGGTTGGTTTTGCCGGGTTGCCCATGCGATTCAATCTCATCGACCGCATCGTCGACCTTCAGCCGGGCGAGTCGCTCACCGGGGTGAAGAATCTGACGATGGCGGAGGAGTACTTGCGGGATCACTTCCCGAATTTCCCCGTCATGCCCGGCGTGCTGATGCTCGAGGCGATGACCCAGGCCGCCGCTTGGCTGGTTCGGGTAACCGAGGATTTCGCCCACAGCATCGTGGTGCTCAAGCAGGCAAACAATGTGAAATACGGCCAGTTTGTCGAGCCGGGGCAGACGCTGACGGTCGGCGTCGACTTGGTGAAGATCAGCGATGACGAAGCCAAGATCAAGGCTCGGGGAATGCTCGACGGCCGTGTGACGGTCAACGGGCGCCTAGTCTTGGCGAAGTACAACCTGGGCGACCGCAACCCGATCCACAAGCATACCGACGAGTTGATCAAGCGGGATTTGCGCCGCGCGTTGACGCTGATCTACCCGGAGCCCTTGCCGGTGGCACCGAAGAGCCCGGTCTGATCGGGCCAAAAGCGACGAGCGCCGCCATCCCTACTCTACCGCAAAGACATTTCCATGCGATTTGAAGGCAAGACAGCAATCGTCACCGGCGGCAGCCGCGGGATTGGCCGTGCGTGCGTCGTTCGGCTGGTCGTCGAGGGTGCCCGGGTGGCCGTGGTTTACCGCAGCAATCAGGAGGCCGCCGAGGCGCTGGCCGAGGAATTGAAGGACGCTCCCGGCGAGGTCCGGCTCTGCCAGGCCGACGTCTGCGACCACCCGGCCGCCGGACAATTGGTCGAGCAGTTGCTGGCCGACTGGGAGCACGTCGATGTGTTGGTCAATTCGGCGGGCATCGTGCAGGACGGCCTACTGGGGTCGATGCCCCCCGAACAGTGGCAGAAGGTGATCGACACGAACCTTGGCGGAACGTATAACTATTGTCAGGCCGTCACACAGCCGATGATGATGCAAAGGCGCGGCAGTATTGTCAACCTATCCAGCACAGCCGCTGAATTCGCTTCCCGCGGCCAGGTGAACTACGCCGCCAGCAAGGGGGGCATCAACGGCCTGACGCGAGCCCTGGCCAAGGAGCTGGCCCCGCGGAATGTGCGGGTCAACGCCGTCGCGCCGGGCATGATCGAGACCGACATGAGCCAGGTCGTTCGCGGGATCGCCGGCGACCAGATTAAAAAGGCCATCCCGATGCGGCGGATCGGTCAGCCGGAGGAGATCGCCTCGGCGGTCGCCTTCCTGGCCAGCGACGACGCTAGCTATTTGACCGGCCAGGTGCTGCGGGTCGACGGCGGGTTGAGCCTGGGGGGGCACTGAGCACTTGTCCTGAACAACCTCGGCGACCGTCGCGCCGAACCCCGACTCGCCGGAACCCTGTGACCATCCCGGGACGCATTAGCCACAACCCCCATGCCCGACGGGCACACCCTATCCTACGACGATTCCATTTCACCGTGAATTTTGGAGGTACAACCCGATGCCGACGAAGGACGAAATCTTTGAGAAGATCCAGGCCGCTCTGGTCGATGCCCTGGGCGTCGATGACGAAGACGTGACCCCGGAAGCCACGCTGGTGGGCGACCTGGGCGCCGAGTCGATCGACTTCCTCGACATCGTCTTCCGCCTGGAGAAGGCCTTCGACATCAAGATCCCCCGCGGCGAGCTGTTCCCCGAGGACGTCTTGACCGATTCGCAATATGTCCAGGACGGACGTGTCACCGAAGAGGGTCTGGCCGAACTGCGGAAGCGGATGCCCTTTGCCGACCTTGACAAATTTGCCGAGAATCCCGTCGTGCAGGACTTCGGCAACCTGCTGACCGTGGCCGACATGAGCCGTTACATCGAGAGCAAGGTCGAAGTGACCGGGTAGATAGGATGGGACGTTTCCCGTCGCCCCCGTGGAGGCAACCGGATGCGCTGGTACTGGATCGATCGATTCCTGGAATTCGAGAGCGGTCGCTACGCCAAAGCGGTCAAGAGCATCTCGCTGGCCGAGGACCACCTCCACGACCACTTCGAGAACTATCCGATGATCCCGCACTCGTTGGTGATCGAAGGGGTTGCCCAGACCGGCGGGCTGTTGGTCTCGGAGCACACGGATTTTGTCGAGAAAGTCGTCCTCGCCAAAGTGCCCAAGGCGACCTTCTACTGCGATGCGATCCCTGGCGATACCCTGACGTATACGACCACGATCGAGTACATCAAGGACGAAGGGGCGATGGTCAGCGCCACCAGCCACAAAGGCGACGTGCTGCACGGCGAGTTGGAGATCGTCTTCGCCCACCTGAACGATTCCCGCCTGGAAGCGCTGATCGATCCGGAATCGTTCCTCCGCATGATGCGTTTATTGGGTGCCTTCGATGTGGGGCATGCCGCCGACGGCAGCCCTCTGGTCCCGTCGCCCCGGTTGCTGCAGTCGATTGAGGTCGGTGGCAACGGCCGGGCAAACGCCTCCTGAGGAACCGTAGTATGAGACAGCGTGTTGTCGTCACCGGGATAGGTTTGGTCACGCCCCTGGGATCGGAGATCGAGCAGGTCTGGGCGCGGCTGCTTCAAGGCGAGTCGGGGGTCGGCTATACGACGCTGTTCGACGCCAGCAACTTCCCCAGCCAGATCTCCGCCGAGGTCCGCGATTGGGATCTCTCCGACGTCGGCGAGAACCCCGACGATTGGAAGAAGCAGGGCCGGCACACCCATTTCGCCGTCGGCGCGGCGAAGAAGGCTGTCGCCGACTCCGGTCTGGAACTGAGCAAGATTGACCCGACCCGCTTCGGCGTCTACACCGGCAGCGGCGAGGGACAGCAGAACTTCGCCAGCTTCACCCAGATGATGGTGGCCGGGCTCTCCGGCGGCAACGGCCTCGACATGGCCGCCTTTCTGCGCAAGGGCCTCGAAACGCTCGAGCCGACCGCCGAGCTGGAGCAGGAGCCCAACATGCCGGCCGGCCATCTGGCCAGCCTCTTCGGTGCCGAGGGCCCCAACCTCAACTGCCTGACCGCCTGCGCCGCCAGCAGCCAGGCGATCGGCGAGGCGACCGAGATCATCCGCCGCGGCGAGGCCGATCTGATGCTCGCCGGCGGCACCCACACGATGATCCATCCGTTCGGCGTCACCGGCTTCAATCTGCTCACGGCGCTGAGCACCCGCAATGACGAGCCGACCAAAGCCTCGCGCCCCTTCGATCGGCTCCGCGACGGGTTCGTCCTGGGCGAAGGCTCGGGCATGCTCGTGCTCGAATCGCTCGATTCGGCCCTTGCTCGCGGGGCGCGGATCCACGGCGAGATCGTCGGCTTCGGCTCCACGGCCGACGCCTTCCGCATTACCGACACCCATCCCGAGGGCCGCGGCGCGATCAGTTGCATCAACATGGCGCTGGGCGATGCCCAGTGCAACCTTGACGACATCCACTACGTCAACGCCCACGGCACCAGCACGACGGTCAACGACAAGGTCGAGAGCCTTGCGATCCGCCGGGTCTTTGGCGACTTGGCCGACAAGCTGCCGGTCTCCAGCACCAAGAGCATGATGGGCCATCTGATCGCCGCGGCCGGGGCGACCGAACTGATCTTCTGCCTGTTGGCCATTCGCGACAATGTCCTGCCGCCGACGACCAACTACGAGAACCCCGATCCCGACTGCGATCTCGACTACATCCCGAACCAGGCCCGCGAGGCGCGCTGCGATGTGGCCTTGAGCAACAGCTTCGGCTTCGGCGGCCAGAACATCAGCCTTCTGGTGAAGCGGTTCGCGTAGTCGAGGTCTCCAGAGTCGGGTACAAAGAACGTAGCCTGGCTCTCCCGAGCCGGGTAACAAGCAACTCGAACCTGCTCAACAACAAAGCAGGCCGAGTAGCGAAGAATTCTTCGCGATATGTGCGGAAAGGATATTCGGCTCGGGAGAGCCAAGCTACAACAATACCAATCCCAAAAGCGCGGGCAAATAGACCAACGACGCCCGCAATAGCCAGCGCGCGGTCCAGTCGGTGCGGCGGACGGTGAAGAGAAGAGCGGCAAGGAAATAGCCGGTTCCCAAGACGCCGGCAAGAATGGTGCCAAGGCCGTCGGATGCGGTCAGCACCCAAGGCGCCAGGCTCAGCGGCAGCAACAGCCCGGCGCCAAGCAGGGCAATCGCCCCGGCAAGCCGCCCGCTCGGGTCGACCGAGGGGGCCAGCTTCACACCGGCCGCGGCGAACTGGTGCCGATAGAGCCAGGCAATGGCCATTGCGTGGGGAAGCTGCCAGAGGACGACGATCCCGAACAGCACCCACGCCTCGACACGCCAAGCCGCGTCGACCGCCGTAGCGCCGAGCAACACCGGCATCGCTCCGGCCACCGCGCCGACGGGCGTCTGCCAGGCACTCCGCGATTTCAGCGGCGTGTAGAGCCCGACGTAGATGGCCCAACTCACGGCCGCCAACGCGAAAAGCGTCCCATTGCCGAAAAACGCGAGATACCCCAGCCCGGCCCCGGTCGCCAGCCAGCCGAACACGACCGCCTGTCGCTCGGTTATCTTCCCTGCCGGCAGCGGCCGATCGGCGGTTCGGGCCATCATCGCGTCGCTGCGCAATTCGAGCCGCGCGTTCATCGCCACGGCCCCCGCGACGACCAGGCCGGTACCCAGAAGCAAATGCCCCAGCACCGACGACGATGGCGGATAGTCGCCGGTGGAAAAGGCGGCTGCCGCGGTGGCCAGAAGCACCAGCGCCAGGATGCGCGGCCGGATCAATCGGAAGTAGTGCTTCACGAAGGTCTTCCAGGCGACATGTCCCGAAACGTCCACATGGCCAGGTTCAACGCGGCGACCAGCGTCAGCGACCCGATCGCGGCATGGCCGGTGGTGGTCCAGACTTGCAACGGGCCCTCGGCTACGATCGTGTAGTCGATCGCCCAAATGTAGTTGGCGAACCAGCGCGGGATGCCGTAGTTAACGACCCAAGTCAACCCGCCGAGAATAAGCTGAACCGAGAACAGACCAAGCACCAGCCACGCCCGGCCGATGAGCCGCCGCGATTGGCCGAACTGCTGCCGCGGGTCGACGGCGATCCAGATCAGCCCTGCCAGCACGACGCCGGCGAGGATCAGCTTGCTCCAGAGCCAGATGGTGAACCAGCCCGACCAACTGTCCCACGGCTGATGGCGTAGCTGAGCGCCCAGCACGATCAGTCCATAGACGGCCACGGTAGCCAGGATCGTCTCGCGACGCGAGCGGCCGGCCG
>Ga0180434_10007666_pt1 | contig 12110 bp, 4 predicted proteins | sample SS_ome_7_FD_132453 | JGI IMG/M metagenome (GOLD analysis project Ga0180434, IMG submission 132453) | Hypersaline lake sediment archaeal communities from the Salton Sea, California, USA - SS_1_D_2 metaG | ecosystem: Environmental > Aquatic > Non-marine Saline and Alkaline > Hypersaline > Sediment... | reverse complement strand
GGAGAGAGGAGATAGGTGGTGGTTTTCCTGGAGTGGTTCCTGAATCCGGGACTCCTCGGGTGGATGGGTCTTGCAGCCGTGCCCATCATCATCCACCTGCTCACCCGCAGGCGGGTGATCCATCTGAGGTGGGCGGCCATGGGATTCCTGCTCAGCGCGCACAGGAAGACGAGACGGCGGATCCAGATGGAAAACCTGTTGCTGCTCGCCCTGCGCGTGGCGGCCATACTCTTTCTGGCCGCAGCCGCAGCGAGGCCCTTCCTGCAGTCCTCGAATCCCCTTGCGGGCCTGGCCCACGCCCGCCGTCATCTTGCGGTCATCGTGGACATCTCCGGCAGCATGAGCTACGGCGACGGCACAGAAACCCGGTTTGAAAAGGCGAAAACCGCGGCGGAGAAGATCCTGGCCGGCCTCACTCCCTCCAGTGGAGATACAGCCGTCCTGATTCCCCATGCCGCCCCCGCGGACCCCGGTGAGGTGGTGGCATCCCGGACCAGCGGGTACCTGGATCCCGAACGGATGAGAGGCCTCCTCTCGGGCCTCGAGGTGAGCGACCGCACCACGAATCTGGCCGACGCACTGGAGCGTGCACGCAAGGCGGTGGTCGAATACAAGGCCGGCAAGGAAATCTATCTCATCAGCGACATGCAGAAGATCGGATTCGGCAAGCCCCTGGAAGCCGAGGGCAAACCGGAAATGGAGAGGGGCGGGTACCACGGGGTGCGGGAGGTTCTGAACCGCATCCTCCACGACGGGGGCGTCATCAAGGTCATCGACGTGGGGCCGTCCGAGCCCCAGCCCCGGAACTTCGGTATCGTGGACATCTCCATCCCCCCCCGCGTGGTCACAACTGCACAGCGGCCCATCGTGATCGCGCGGGTGAAGAACTTCGGCGCCGAACCCGGTGAGGTGTCGGTGAAGTTCTACCTGAACAATGCCGCCTCCCCGCGCGGGTCCACCCGGTTGAAACGCATCGAACCGGGGCAGGAGGAGGTGTTCATCTTCCGGCCCGGATTCGACCAGAAGGGCCCGGTCTCCATCCGGGCGGAGCTGCACCCCTTCGACAACTTCTCCCAGGACGATCACCGCACCCTGGTGCTGTCGGTGCGGGAGAGGGTTCGGGTGCTGGTGGTGGGGGGTGACCTGAAGACCACGGACCTCTACGAGTCCTCCACCTTTTTCCTGAAGGAAGCCCTGAATCCCTTTGCAGCGGAAAGCGATGCCCAGGGGCCTTTTGCCCCGGAGGTCATCCCGTGGCACAACCTTCCCCGGGCGAATCTCTCCCTGTACGACCTCATCATGCTGGCCGACTGTGAAGTCCCCGGGGCAACCGAGGTGGACGCACTGCGGTCCTTTGTCCGGGCCGGCGGCGGTTTGTTCATCAGCTGGGGGCCGAACATGGATCCGGAGTCTGCGGGTGAGCGCCTGGTGAAGAAGTCCGGCCTGCTGCCGGTTGTGCCCGAACGGGCGGTGGGCGATGCGGAGTACAACAATCCACGCGCAGCCCCATTCCACCTGAAACTCGCCGCCCGCCACCCGGTGACCCGGCCCATTCAGGCTGACGACGAACTCATGGCCTGGCTCATGGACCGTATCCTCGTGGGTCGATTCATGCGGTCCACGCCTGTGAAGAACACATCGGACCTCATCAGCATACTCATGACCTATGACGATGAGGCCGGGAGTCCGGCCCTGGCCGAACGCGTCATCGGAGACGGGAAGGTGATGGTGCTCACCACCACCGCCAACACGAAATGGACGGACCTGGCCCAACAGCCTCTCTTCCTGATGCTGGTGCACGGCATCGCAAACCATCTCGTGGTGCCTGGACGAGATCCGTACAACCTGACGGTGGGTGATGTACTGGAGCGGGTGTACACCACCTTCCCGGGGAAACGGCTGCTGAAGCGCCCCTCGGGAGCGGGGGAGGTGTTCACGCCGATCCGTCTGGACGATGTCGACGGCAAGGGGAAGAAGAAGAAGACCGCCTTCTCGCGTTTCCTGGTGAAGAGCAGCAAGGGGCTGATGCACCGGAGCGTGTACCGGCTGAAGCGGGATGAGAGCCGCATCGGGTCCGGACCGGACCTCGAACTCTTTGCGGTGAATCCGGTGCCCGAGGAGGGCGACCTCAGCCGGTTCAGCCTGGCGGACCTGCGGGCGGAGGTATTCAAGGGCATCCAGTTCGAGGCCCCGGATCTGGATGCGCTGGAGGTGGAAGACACCGAGGGGCCGAAGGGCGGTGAGCTGTGGAAATATCTCGTGGCCGCGGCACTCGCCTGTCTGGTGCTGGAGTCGATTGCGGCCCAGCGGATCGGAGGTCGGAAACAGTGAACAGATGGAACTGATCAACCCATGCTGATCTCATTCGCCCAGGCACTCGACGCGGGAGAGACCCTCACCGAGACCCGGGGAGCGCTCCGGTTCCTGTCCGCACCGGAAGCGTGGGTCATCGTGATGGTGATCATCCCCCTTGTGGTTTTCGGAGTCTGGTGGGTCTATCGCCGGGAGCGGGGCCATTCCACTCCCCGGAGCCGGTTCACTCTCAGCATGGTGCGGACCGCCATCCTCCTGCTGGTGCTGGCCATCCTGTTTCAACCGGTATGCATGACCACCACCGACCGGGTGTGCAAGCAAAAGCTCGTATTCCTGGTGGACGACTCCTCCAGCATGCAGGAACATGACGGGTATCTCGATCCCGACCATCGGAAGCACCTCGGCAAGGCCGCCCACCTCCTGACCGGGGATGAGGTGACGAAGCTGACGCGGTCCGATCTCGTGAAGCGGGTTCTCGGAGAAGGGAGCCCCTCGCTCCTCGAGGAGCTGAGCCGGCGATTCGACACGAGGATCCACGCGTTCGATTCAGCAGTGCGCCGCAATGTGGGATTTGCAGACCTGAGGAGCCGCGGCACCAGCACCCGCATGGGGGAGGCGCTGAGCAAGGTGTATACCGACCTCGTGGGGCAACCCACTGCGGCCGTTGTCCTCATCTCCGACGGCCGTTCCAACGAGGGCATCGATCCGGGCCGCACCGTGGTCCGGCTCCTGGAGATGCAGCAGATCCAGATCCCGCTCAAGGCCGTGGCCGTGGGTGACCCGACCATCCGGTGCGACCTGGAGGTGCGTGTCGTGAATCCCACCACCGGCCGGGAGTTCCTGGTGGGGGACCAGATCCCGTTCACGGTGGAGGTCCGCGCCAAGGGTATCGACGTCAAGGAACTCCCGGTCAAGATCGAGATCACGGATGAATCCGACGAGATTCTGGCGTCCCAGGCCATCACCCTGGCGGGAGCGGGCGGCACCAAGAAGGAGGTGCTGTACGTGAAGGCCGAATCGGACGGCCGCCGCACCTTCACCGTCCGGATTCCCCCTCTCGAAGAGGAGGCCGACACATCCGACAACAAGCGCGACGTGTCGCTCCGCATCATCAAGAAACGTATCCGGGTGCTGTACGTCGAGGGGTATCCGCGCTGGGAATACCGGTACGTGAAGAACGCCCTCATCCGCGACGACGAGAACTTCGCAGTCCATGTCATTCTTCTCAGCGCAGAACGCGGCTTCCAGCAACCGTCTTCCGGGGACCTCGATCCCATCTTCGCCTTCCCGGAAAGCACGAAGGACCTCTTCGAGTATGACGTGGTCATTCTCGGCGACGTGAATCCGGCCAGCCTTGCCACGTCTCCTGAGGAGGTGACAGCCGTGCTGAAGAACCTGGCCCGGTTCATATCCGAGGCGGGTGGAGGATTGATGATGGTGGCCGGGGAAGGGTGGAATCCCCACAGCTTCGCAGGCACGCCGCTGGAGAGTGTCCTTCCCGTGGTGCCGGGCACGCGGGCGCAGGAAGGGCTGGACTTCCAGGAGTCCTTCCGGCCGGTGCGGACTGCGGTGGGACGCCGCGATCCGATCCTGATCTTCTCGAAGGATCCGGAGGAGAACCACAGGTTCTGGGAGGACGTGCGCGACGGTTTCCCCCCCCTTTACTGGTATTCTTCAGTACTGCGCGCCAAGCCGGGCTCCCGCGTGCTGCTCACCCACCCGAGGGGGCGGAACCAGTACGGCCCCCATCCTCTGCTGGCCACCCAGTTCTACGGAAAGGGCCGGTCCATGTTCCTGGGCCTCGACAGCCTGTGGCGGTGGCGCAAGTATTTCGGGGACCAGTTCTTCTTCCAGTTCTACAGCCAGGCCATCCGGTACCTGGCCACCACCAAGCTGTATCGCGGCAACAAGCGGTACGATCTGTTCACCGACAAGCCGCAGTACGACATCGGCGAGTCCATCCGCATCAGTGCCGCCGTTCGAAACCAGGACTTCAAGCCCTCGGAGGAGCCGTATCAGACGGTGTACCGGGAATCGCCCAGGTCTGCGCGTCCGCAGCAAATCCAGCTCAAGAAGGTGAAGAGCGGCGAGTACGAGGCCGTCATCATGGCAGCCCGGCGGGGGCGTCACACCCTCTGGATCAAGGAGCACCCGGAGGCGGAAGAGCGGGCGGACGAGACCACCTTCGACGTGGACATCACGCCGCTGGAAAAGGCCGAGCCCTCCATGGATGTGGCGATGATGAGCGGCCTGGCCGAGCTGGCCCGTGGAAACGGTGACTTCTGCCTGCTCCAGGAGATGCCCGAGAAGCTCCGGGCTCTCCCCTCCCATCCGGTCCGCTATCCCGAGAAGAGCAACACCCGGGACATCTGGGACACCTGGTGGATGCTCTGCCTCCTCACCGGCCTGCTGGCCATCGAGTGGGTGTATCGAAAGCGGCTGCGGCTGCAGTAGGGTGCGGAGCCTGTACGGAGCCAGCACAGCTCGTCGGAGTTCCCCCCCATATTCCGCTATGGCTTTCCCGGCATATCTGTTCCGTAACGAGTTTTGCGCTGTTCCAGATCAAGTGTAACGACTTTAGTGGGCGCTGCAACGCAAAAAACTCGTTACATCCCATGGAGTCAAAAAACTGTGCTACTCTCAAGCTCTTTTCCCACCGGCTGTTTGTGAAGGCACTGGCCGTGTTTCTCGGCCAGGATTTGCCCGTCTTGCTCGAGCTGGTCCCACGCCGGACAACCGCCTCGATGTCGACGGTGTCTGCACGTGCGGACACCGTGGAACAGTCCAGGAGCGAAGTCATGGAAGGCGGTCAAGCCCCGGAGGAGGATGTGCTTGCGGTGCAGGCGCCGAGGGTCCGCGTCAAACCTATTTCCCGCCCACGCGGATCATCTTGCCGGAGTGGTGACTCACCGCACCCGGAGTGTAGTAGGGCCAGGCGCGGGCTGTTCCGGAATAGAACCGGCCCCGCGCTCCGGCCGTGAAGGGAATCTCGATCCTCACTGTTTCTCGAAGGTCCTCCAGGTAGAGGTAGATATACCCCGCCTTCACCTCGGCCCGGCCGAATCCCGCCCCCCGGGCCGCGGACTCGAGTGCCCGGCGGTCGGGCCGGAAGCCGGCCGGAACGGGGATCTCGACGAGGGGAGCATGAATCGTCCTGCGATCCTTGCTGCCCACCTCCACCTCCACGGTGCAGGTGGCGCCCGGCACATGGGGGCCCTCCGGCCACTTCACCTGAAGGGTCATGGGGCCTTCCGACGGGAGTGGCCGGGTCGAGGCCTCCTCCAGCACCAGCACCATGACAGGCTTGCCGCTTCCCTTGAAAAGGACCTCGACGGGCGTGTCCCTGTCCACCGGGCCCAGGTCGATGGTTCCTGCATGTGACGTTTCGCTCAGGACGAATGTCCTGTCCGGCCTGCCCTCCTGCTTCACCACCACCGCGCCGCGGGCCCACACCGATTCCTCCACCTCGAGAAGAGTGCGCAGGCACACCACCGTCTCCCGGGTGGTGCACCAGGCACCGTCCCCCCACTGCATCCGTCGAATCTCCCGGAGGCCGCGATTGACAAGATCGGGTGAGGCCTCCAGCCGCTTCAAGGCCAGAACCGCCAGGGCCGTGATCTCGACCCTGTCCCTGGCCCGGTGCCGGGTGAATAGCGTCGGATGGTCGGATTGCCAGAAGACGCGGCCGCCCTTGCGTTTCGCGGAAGCCTCGAGGATCATGCGAACCCTCGTGCTCTCACCCCCGGAGAAGAGTCCGTGGGCAGCGGCCAGCACCACGGGGTACACATCACGGCCTGCAAGAACTGTATCCAGATCGATTTTCGGAAAAGACGCCCGGCCCGCCCGCTTCAGGGCTGCGAGCGCATACACCCCGGCGGCCGTGTTCTGTGGCAGGTTCCTCTCCAGGAACCGGGCAGCCCGCTCCAGAACCCCCCTGTCCACGGCCTGGATGTTCTTCAGGTCGAGGAGCAGATGGAGGCCCAGGGCCGTCAGGTCCGGCCGGGCCGGCTCATTGCCGTACAGGGAAAACCCACCGCCTTTCACCTCGTATGCAAGAAGTTTCTGATAGCCTGAAAGCAGATGGGTACGGGCCCGGGCCGAGAGCTTCGCGTCTGACCGGCCGATGCGCTCGATGTACTGGAGTGCGAGCAGCGCAGGATACAGCGTGGCCGAGGTCTGCTCGAAGCAGCCCGTGGGCCGCTGGATCAGGGCCCGGAGCCCGGCCTCGGCGTCACCGAGGGGGCCGTCGCTCACACGCACTCGCCCCTGAACAGACCGGACGTCCCCGGGAAGATGATCGGAGGGGCGAACCGGTCGGCCGGATTGCAGGACCACTGTCGTGGTGATGGGCACACCTCGGCCGACGATCCTCGCCTTCCGCTCCACCGCGTCCCGGTGCGGCCCTGCTGCGGCCTTGACCAGGACTTGCACAGGGCCGGGCCGGGCAGCCTCGAGGTCCAGCCACACCAGGGCCGTACCACCGGGTTCCACCTTCACCTCGCCCGGCACCTTTCCGGTCAGGGTGAAACCCTCCGCAGCGGCCACCTCCAGGGCGGCCGTCACCGCGGTGGAGAGTCGCGATCGGATCCGAACCGGCACCCGCACCCGATCTCCGGCGAACAGGCGGCCGGGCAGATCCATCTCGATGTGAATCGGCAAGGTCGACCGGATCGACTTTCTGGCCATCCCGTATCCGCCCCGGCCATCCCACGCCCCCACGCGCAGATCCCAGTGTGTGAGGGTGTCCGGAAGAACCAGCGGGATATCCAGCCCCCCGCCCGCGTCCGTCCGGAGATGCATTGCCGAGATCATGAGATCAGGAAAGTCCCGGCGCACCCGGCACGCCTTCCCTTCCTTTCGGCCGAAGGTCTTGCCGTACCGGTAGTACACCTCCTGACACAGGGTGACGAAGCTCGTGGCCGCCACCCGTCCCATGTACCCGTCGGCCTGCCAGACGCCACTTCCTGCACCCCGGGAAAACACGCTCTTCAAGGCGCGATTCCACTGCGCCCAGCGCCGGCCGCCGAACTGGAAGCTGGCCATGGTTCCCCAGTACATTCCATGCAGATCAAGTCTGTCTGGATCGGGCAGGTTGGCGGACAGGATTGTACCGAGCTTCTGCAGGATCGGATCCTGGTCGGGGTTCTTGCCGAGGAAGATCCGGAGATACGCGGTCATGGCCGCGGGATGGGGATCGCGATCCGTGGCGGAAAAGGGGTACAGGAGGATCTCCTCCCGGCAGGGGCGCACCTCACCCGTCTTTTTGCGGGTCCGGGCATCGACCCAGCGCGCGAGGCCCTCGAACACCCGTGGGGCCACCTCGAGGCCGGCCCTGCGGCCCGAACGAAATGCGGCCACAGCCCAGGTCGCGAGCACGAGGCTCCCCCGGGTCCAGCTCCTCTCGGTGAAACCGCCGTCCGCACGCTGCCGGGCGGCCAGAGCCGACAGGGCCTTCCGGGCTGCATCCTGAACCCACGGGGATCGGGTCATGCCATGGGCCTCGGCAAGGGCAAGACAGCACATGGCGTGGTTGAGGAGAGCCCAGGGCGTCTTCTGATCCCCGAGAAATCCGTCAGCACCCTGGACCGATTGCAGGTACCCGAGGCCCGCTCTCACCAGATCCTTGTACTTTCCCGCCTCATGGGTATACCCCGCACCGAGAAACGCCAGGAGTGTGAGTCCCGTGCATCCAGGCTCCAGCCAGGGATCCCCCGGAGATTCCTCCGGACCGAGGCCGTGCAGGGCGTGGATGTTCAGGACGCGGAAGGCGCCGTCGCTGTCCTGGCATCGAGGCAGCCAGTCTCCCCTGTGGGCCGCACCCGAGATGCCGGGCGGTTCCGGTGGCTCCTCTCGATCCCCACGACCGGGAAGCAGTGTCACCACCGGCAGGAACGTTCCGTCGACCTGCCCTCGCGCCACCACGACCTGGCTGGAAATCAAGGATGCGGTGCTCCCTTCGGGAACGGCCGTGACCGGGGGGTCTCCGGCCACGCCCACGTGTTTCCCCAGGCGCGTGAGATGGATGGGAGCCCCCCACGGGAACCTTGCCGGACGGCCTCTTCCCAGCGACTCCACCCCTTTCAAGAGCCGGGTGCGGACCGCCCGACCCGCCTTCACCCGTGTCCGGGCGTGGTGGCCCACCGTGCCGGCCAGCAATGCCGGAGGATTCTCTTCGGGTTCTTTCTCCAGAATCTCGGCCAGCGTCGGCCCGACCTCCCCGGATGATTCGAGGTAGGCCCGGTCGTATCCACGCACATCCAGCAGGGCGGGAACCGCCTTACCATCCACATCGGTCACGGATGCACGAAGACGAAGCCTGTCTCCGGGACGCGCCTCGCACCGGTCCGTCTCCAGGGTCACGGTCACGGGCCTTGACACCACGTCGATGTGGCGCCGGCCCTCACGCAGGTCTGCGTCACCCGCGGCCCGGGCCCGGAGCAGGGCAGGGCCGAGAACGTCCCCGGGCACGGGGATCTCCATGGAAGCGCGCCCGTCCCGCAATACGGCAGAGGCTCCTGCCAGGAGCCGGCCACGGGCCGAGAGCTCCAGGATCACCGGGCAATTCGAGACGGTTGCTCGAACCTCCACCGGGATTCTTGCCCCCGGCGGAACAAGATCCGGTGCGGTGAGAGCCAGACCCCGCACCACAGGCAGGCTGCTCTTCAGCTCTGCGCTGGAGCCGTCCGCAACGGTGGCCCGCACCCGGATGGGGAGGGAACCCGGAGCAGGAATCTCGTTCAACGAGACCGTGACCTCACCCCCGTGCGCATTGCGACTCCGGCGCTCCCCTTTGCCGAGCGTCCATTCAACCGTGCCGGGTACGGGATTCCCCCTGGAGTCCTGGATGCGAAACGTGATCGTGCCGGCCACCCCGGCCAGGAGCGGTGCCGGCCGGGTCACGACCTGGATACGAGGTTTCTGTGCGAAGAAGAACCGGATCAACTCCTTTTTCGTCACGGTGGCGCCCTGGTGATCCACCGTGATCAGGAGTGGAATCGCGGGGCGGGGCGCCGTGGACGGCGGGATCTGAAAAACGACCTTGCCGGCGTCATCGAGGACCCCCTCCGCCGTGCATCCCTCTCCCCCCGGAAGGAGCACGGCCAGGACCGCGGCGCCCTTCAGGGGCTCCCCGGAAAAGGTGGCCGCATGCACGGTGCCGCGGATGGGCTCGGTCACGGTGAAGCAGTCTTTCTCGAGGATCACCTCCACCTTGAACCGGGGCAGGAGGAACGTCTCCACGCGAAAACGGACATCGGCCGCGGCAGTGCCGGCCCGGGCGTGGGCGTGGTACTCCCCCTCGGGTAGCTCATCAGCCAGGGGCAGTGCGACTCCCGCCGCGCCAAGGGGGCCGGTGGTGCATTCGAGCTGGGCGAGGACCTTTCCCGCCGGGTTCTTCACCTCGACCTTCACCGGCACACCGGTGAGGCCGCACCGGGTGATTCCGTCCACGGCAATGACCCGGAACTGGACGGTGCCGCCCGGACGGTACAGGGGCCGATCCGTCTCGAGGCACACCCGCTTCGGCCGTGGGGTGACCTGGATCCTCGCCTCCAGGGTACGGGTGAACCGAGATCCCGTCACCTTCACCCGCACCTGATGTGTTCCGGTCCGATCAGGTGGGAAAGGAGGAAAGGTGAGCCAGCCACATCCCATCGCGTCCGTGACGGTGCTGACGGGCTGTCCGGACAGGGTCGCCGAGACATCACACCCGGGAATCGGAGACCCCTCCCTGTTCATGACTGTGAGATCATATCGCACGGGTTTCCCCGCAGGCACCCGGACCGGTCCATGGAGCTGGATCCCCGGCAACAGGTCGGGCACCAGGTCCGGCAGCCAGAGCCGGACCTCCTCCCGGAGACCGCCCTCTCCCTCTTCCTCTCCCCAAAAACCGAGGCGCACGAGAATGTCCTCGGGGGTGTCGAGGCCCACGACCGGAACAGGACGGACCGGACCTTCCGGAACCACGGTGGTTCCTTCCAGGGTGAGAAGGGAGAGGCGGACCTTCCCGGGAAGCGGCGACTCGAACACGAGGTTCAACCTGTCCTCCTCGAGGTGGCCGGTGATCGACTCGAAGGCCGAGGACACGTGGCGGACTCCCCCCCCGTGGAGAATCGCGTTGCGGAACAGGACCAGAAGCAGGGCCTCCAGGTTCCAGGACGAGGCGGCGAGAAGACGCGCATGTTCCTGGCCTTCATACGTGACGGCGAGGATTTCCGGGTTCACGCCCCGGGGGGCCTCCGGGACATCCCGGACAAGGGGATCCTCACCGGTCCCGGGGACCAGACGGCTGAAACGGCTTGCACCCTTGCGGAAGAATTCATGCAGAGAACCGGGATCGGGTGTCCGGGTCACCATGCCCACGACGCCGCAACGATCCTGGACATAGTGCCGGAGCCGTTTTGCCTCGCCGTACGAGGGGACACGACCCAGCAAGATGAACGCGGCGGGAACGGGTTCGGAGCCATAGGTCTTCAACCGCCGCACCTCCATGCGGAGGTGCGACCGCCGGGCCACGGCACTGGCAAAGACCTGAAGGGCCCGGAGGGGGGCATCCTCTCCATTCCCGACATAAAGGACGGGCATCCGGCCTGAAAGGCGGTTTCCCGTTCCCAGGACCACGGGGCGCTCCTGACAGGAGAGAACGCCGGCAAGAACAAGAACAGCCGGGGCTGCCGCTGCCAGGAACGGTTTCATGGGAATCTCCGGAACTGGACTTCATCGTGCACCGGACAGACCGTGGGAGAACGGATAGAGGAAGGGCAGGTTCAGCTGAAATCGCTTCGCGGCACGATGCAAGCCGGGAAATCCGGAATTGACTGGTCTCCCGGCATCCATGTTTTGTATAATCTCTTGCCAGAGGAGGGGTAAGGATGCCTCTCCATGGACTCCATGGCATCTCTGGATAGAAGGTAGAATCCCATGGTATTGAAATGCGACACATCAACGATCCTGTGCTTTGCGGCACTTCTCGTCCTGGCATTGTCGGCCTCCGGGCAAATGAGCGGGAACTACACCGTCGATCCAGGCGGATCCGGCTCCAGGAACTTCACCACTCTCGGGGCGGCGGCCGGAGCCCTCAGCGCCGGCGTGACCGGGCCGGTCATGGTTGACGTGAAGCCCGGAACCTACAAGGGCCTCCTGGTTCTCACGCCGGTTCCCGGTGTCTCCTCCATCAACACGGTGAGCTTCGTGACGAAAGGAACCACACCCGCCGTCATCGACGCGGGCGGCAGCTCCACCGGCATCTTCATGTTCGACGGCACCGCCTGGGTGAATTTCACCAACTTCAAGGTGCAGAACTTCACCCGGTATGGACTCTACATGTTCGGCTTCAGTCCGGGTCCCGGCGTGAACAATTGCATCTTCACGCAGGTTGAATTCAATGCGCCCGGTTCCAGCTCTTCCTCGGTGAACGCCGCCAAGATCGATTACTGCCACAGCAACACCTTCCTGAACTGCAAGTTCACAGGTGGCGGGTACACCCTGTACTCACAGCAGATGAAGTTGAACGTCTTCGACGGCTGCGAGTTCGACGGCCTGGGCTCTGCGAGCAGGATCCTCGCTCCGTACAACGGCAATGACTATGACAACCTGTTCCAGAACTGCTTCTTCCACGACTGCAGCTCCTCCGGAATCGCCCTGTACATCAACGTCAGCGGGTACGGCTACATGTTCTGGCACAACACGGTCATCGTGAACACATCCCAGACTGCCGTCTGGGCCGGCTGCCTCTCCAGCTGGTCGCGGGCGTGTTCGTACCGCGACAACATCTTCGTGAACATGGGCACCGGCTCGGC
>Ga0180434_10007664_pt1 | contig 12112 bp, 10 predicted proteins | sample SS_ome_7_FD_132453 | JGI IMG/M metagenome (GOLD analysis project Ga0180434, IMG submission 132453) | Hypersaline lake sediment archaeal communities from the Salton Sea, California, USA - SS_1_D_2 metaG | ecosystem: Environmental > Aquatic > Non-marine Saline and Alkaline > Hypersaline >... | reverse complement strand
TGATTGTAAGGGCTTATCAATTTTTTATGGATATGCTACAATTGCCGGGTTGGTTTATTCATATTGGAGATGATCAGGATGCAAATTGGATTGGTAGGTCTGCCTGGTTCGGGCAAAACAACCCTGTTTAACCTTCTAACCGGTAGTAATCACCCCGTCGGACTCAGCGGAGCCGATGAAATCTATTTTGGGAGTGCTGCTGTACCTGACTCACGGATTGATTACCTGACTTCTCTCTATCAACCCAAAAAAACGACTTATGCCAGGATTGATCTAAAAGATATCCCAGGCGCACGAATGGATCACAGCAAAGCAAGGGCGGCTCGCTTACTGGAAGAAGCCCGTAGTGTCGATGCCCTGGTCCAGGTCTTACAGGTTTTCGAAGCTGAAGAAAATCTGGGGACAGGCATTCAAGCCCAACCTTTTCTTTCTCTGCGCGATTTTGAAACTGAATTGTTACTGGCCGATATCGATTTCCTGGAAAAAAGAATAACCCGGTTGGAGACTGCTACAAAAAATATCAAAGAAAACGCCCTGCAAATCCCCATTTACAAAAAATTATTAAGCGCACTTGAGAATGAGCAGCCGATCAGTTCCGTTAATTTAAATGATAGTGAAAAAGAGCTATTCAGAGGACAGGTTTTCCTGACCGAAAAACCTCTGTTTCTGGTGATTAATCTTGATGAAAAACAACTGCGCAGCGGCACATATCCTCATCGGGAACAGATTGCTGCTTATATTCAGGAAAAAAAGATTAGCCATGTTGAAGTAAGTGCTCGCATTGAAACAGAAATCGGCCGCCTTGAGCCGGAAGAACGCTCTGTTTTCATGGACGATTTAAACCTGGAAGAGTCTGGTTTACAGCGCCTGTCTCGCGCTGCTTATCAGCGATTAAATCTGATCTCTTTCTTTACTGTTGGTGAGGACGAAGTACGGGCTTGGACCATAAAAAAAGGGACCTCGGCACGACAGGCAGCCGGTAAAATCCATTCAGATATCGAGCGTGGCTTCATCCGCGCTGAGATCTTCCATTACGACCAGTTACATGAGCTGGGAAGCACGGTAAAAGTGCGGGAAGCCGGGCACTTTCGTTTAGAAGGCAAGGATTATATTGTTCGCGACGGAGACATCATCAACTTCCGCTTTAATGTTTAAAATGCCTGAATCAGATCAACCGTTTATAAGCCTGCCGACTGGCTTATTAGCTTCTTACTCTTCCCTGGCATCTAATCTATAATTTTTTATTTCAAGCTATCATGCGTTTTATGGTTAAATCTAAATGCTGCTGATCGTAATCGTGTTTTTTCCTTTCAGCTTTTTAGTGCTGTCCACGTTTTTAAAATAGCGTCGAGCCAGTAGGTCCTGGACTAGACGGGGCAGCGGTCGATCTGCCCGGCAAAGCACTTCGCCTACCGGCAGTGAAGATCCTGGAGCCTTGCCGACTCCTGCCCAATGGCGGCAGAAAAGCGGGTATTCGACCCCCGCGCTGGCATTAACTTTAAGCGCACCGATTGCTGTTTTAAACCCAGCGTTAATAAAGGCCATCGAATGGGAATCACCGTAACAGCAAAGATTATAAGCCAGCCTTAAGCAATCAACGTCCGCTACCTTGTTAATTTCCCGACCTAGTTGGGCAACCGTAACCCACTGATCAAAAAACCTGATTCGGCCCGGTTCGCCATGCAATTGAAAAAAAAGATCTACTGCCTTGATGTTTTTTCGGCCGGACAAACTTTGTAACCTTTTCAAAAAATCAGGCCAGGTTACCTCCCGATCACGCATAATGCTAATTTCCCCATAATGCGGTCCAAGCAAACGTTTGGCCAGATCAACTCCGGCTAGCTCAATAAAATGATATAACCTCTTCAGACGTCTGTTACCATGTTCGGCCAGACAGTTGGCAACCAGCAAAATCCTTTGTTCTCTGATGATCATCACGGTAAAGATCCACCTTATTCCATTGATCAGCCCAACTACTAACTGATTCAATTATTTTTCAGGTGAGCCAATAACCTTTCGGTAATATCTAGTATATATTGCCCCTACCGGATTATGAGCCAGGACGCGATCCTTGACGACCAGAGCAGTAACAGGGGCTTTTGAATGGCGGTTAAAAAGAATATCATGACCAATGCAAAGACCAACTGTGACATTCAAATCAGTGCGACATTCTGCTAACTTTTTGGCCTGGAAAATTGGGTTGCACATCACCTCATCCTTGTCCTCAATAATCTTTTTCAGATTGAGCTGATCCTTCGATATACCGCATATTTTACAGCAAACACTGAACACCTCAAAGTGAGTCCGCAGATAGGAACAAAGCACAGCTGCTTCTTCCTTCAAGCCAATACAAAAAGCCACCCCTAAACGCTCATAACCCATCTCCAGACTGAAAAGGATCAACTCCTCAACTCTTGTTTTTTTCATATAATAAGAGCCTTCAATCAGTGCAGCTACCCGGTGTAGCTTTCTATCTTCAGCCTCATAAAGCTCAACCGCATTGCCGCCGTCTTTCAGGCAGCTTTTACCCTGGTAGCAAATTTGATCTTTGCACAAATCGCACTTCATTCGTTTCACCTTCCTCTAACCTGAATGTTATTAAGTAGTAGCTTCTTAACCAACCGCTAAATATCTTAGGCCCGTTTTGTGAACACCTGGTGTAAGCGAATTAAATAGGAATTATTATTTTTATTATACACCTCCATCCCAACCAACGGTATAATGGTAATATGATGCAAAACGCAGGACGAACTTTCAGCAAGACAAAAACTGTAGTGAAGGAGCTTTTTTGATGAATGCAAATAAACCGCTAGCAACAATCGAAATGGAAAACGGTGGCCTGCTCAAAGTTGAATTAGACCCGGTAAATGCCCCTAACACGGTCCGTAATTTTATCGCACTGGCTAATAGCGGCTATTATAACGGCCTAATATTTCACCGTGTTATTCCCGGCTTTATGATCCAGGGCGGCTGTCCCCAGGGTCAGGGCACCGGCGGACCGGGCTATAACATCAAGGGTGAATTTGCCAATAACAACCATAAAAACCGGATTGTCCACCAGCGCGGAGTTATTTCAATGGCTCGCGCAGGACATCCGGACTCAGCCGGCTCCCAGTTTTTTATCATGGTGGAAGATGCACCTCATCTTGATGGTCAGTATGCTGCTTTCGGCCAGGTGATCGCAGGCATAGAAACAGCCGATGAAATCGTCAGCACCCGACGGGATAAAACTGATAAACCACTTGAAGCTCAGCGGATCAAACAGATCACTGTTGAAACCTTCGGGATCAGCTACGAGCCACCGGATAAAAAATAACTGAGAACAATTCTACTTTTTACCGTAAACTGAAATAAGAGTACAGTTTATCGCCTCTTATTTCAGTTTTTTTTGACAGATTAAACAGGAAGTGACGGCGGATCGGCTGAGCATACTACTATGATTCCGTAAATTCTCAAACTAAATGCTACACCGTCGTCCACTGTAGAACTTACTTTGGGAATTTACTCTTTGGGAATTTACTGTAAAAAAAACAACTTTCAACTTGAAATCTGACTAACTATCAGCTACAATAGCAGGGTTAGTGTAAACACAATTTGTACTACACATCGAAAATAAAATAGCCAGAAAGGAATGTTTATGCCAGGAAAACAATTAACCTCAACCGGAACTGAAAGTCTACTACCCCGCATCCGTCAGGCAGCAGCGGGCATTAATGGTGTTACTTTTGTCGGTTCAGCAGCAGGCAGTAGTGAGGAAAGTATCGTTCCATGGAGTTCTTTGCACAGCGAAGCCTTTGCAACTGCAGCCGCACTACAGCAAAAAGGACTAAAACCCGGGGATCATGTAGCCCTACTGGGTCTAACCAGTAAACAGCTGATCATTTCGATCCAAGGTATTTGGTTGGCCGGCGCCTGTGTGATTGTATTACCGATCCCCATGCGGATGAGTTCAATTGCTGAATTTATTGCTCAAACCCGCGCTAATATCCTCTACAGCGACACCAAGATACTGCTGCTCGATCCCGGTCTTTCTTCCTTTTATGAAAGCGAACCCGGAGATCCACCGGTTATCCTGTTTGACCAGCTGGCACCTGCTGTTACCGGGCTATCAGCTGCTGACTATACACCGGTGTCAGATGATCCTGAAAGGTTAGCCATTTTACAATTTACCTCCGGCAGCACCTCGGTACCTAAAGGAGTAAAACTGCCCCATCGATCTATTTGCGCCAATATCGATGCAATGGATCAGGCCATTCGGCTAAACTTTGAAAAAGATGTTCTTGTATCCTGGCTGCCTCTATATCATGATATGGGTTTAATTGGCATGCTCACGACTAGTATGCTTAAAGGCTGTAACCTGGTTCTTGCCGCCCCGCAGGATTTTCTCTCCAACCCTGCAGATTGGATGCGTTGGATGAGCAAGTACCGCGGCACCATCACCGCCGGTCCTAACTTTTCATATGTATTGGCCACTCGAGCACTGAGACGGATGGCCGAAAACGATGAACTGCTTGACTTAAGCTCAGTACGCATGGCTTTAAGTGGAGCAGAACCAATCGACCCCGATGCGTTTGAAAAGTTTGTTTCTGCTGCTCGCAAGCACAGTTTTCGCTCAGGCGCTGAATTTTGCGCTTTTGGCATGGCCGAAGTTTCCATCGGCGGTACTTTCCCCCCCGTGATGCGCGGCATGCTCTGTGATACTGTCAACCGCAGCATTTTGGAAGAAGAAAAAATAGCCCGACCAGTTGAATCCGACTTGGAACCTGTTCGCCGTTTACCACTCTTGGGTTCCCCTTTGCCTGGCTTGCAAATGCGGATCTGTGATCCAATAACCGGAAAGGAACTGGCTGAACGAGAAGTTGGCGAATTGCAGATTACCGGCACTTCCTTAACTACCGGCTACTACAAGCGGCCAGACTTAAGCGCAGAGCTGCTAAAAGATGGTTGGTTACGGACCGGCGACCTCGGTTATTTTGTTACCCCTCCAGGTAGCGACGTGCCAGAACTGGTTATCTGTGGCCGCCTCAAGGACGTGATTATAATTGCCGGGCGCAACATCTACCCTGAGGATATTGAACGGACTGCTGGATCGGTTGAAGGAGTGCGCCCCGGTAACGTAATCGCTTTCGGTATAGACAGCAATAAAGGCAAGGAAGTAATTGTGGTGGTAGCTGAAGTAAAGAGTGATGACCACGAGGGAATCCGCCGGAATATTCGCTACCGGACGCTTAGCGTCTGTGGTGTGCCGCCAAAAGATATTGTTTTAATCAAACCCGGAACGATGCCTAAAACAAGTTCTGGTAAGCTGCAACGCTCGCTCTGTAAACAACAGTATCTAAATAAAGGCTTGCAACTCGCATAATAGCAGTTACTTTTTAACTATGATTATTTAAGCTGTGAACGAAATAAGCTCATTGGGGTTGACTAAGCAGCTTAAATCAAATATATTAAGATTTAATTTTATTAATCGCAATGAACGGGCTTATAATCGGATTAACGGGCGTCATAGAGAGCTGCCGGTTCGCTGTAAAGGTAGCACCCCCAACCGTAACAACTCACCCGTGAGCAGTTCACTGAAAGCAGAAAGCAACACCAAGCAAGTAAGCTGAACCGGTTAAGCACCGTTATCGCTTAAAAAGAGGGCCGTCTCAGAGTTTGATGGCCAACAAGAGTGGTACCGCGGAAATAACCCTTTCGTCTCTTAATCGGGACAATAGGGTTTTTTATTAATCATAAGCATTGTGGGTGAAAATAGTGGCCAGAATATTAATTAAGGAAGACCGCTGCAAGGGTTGTGGTTACTGCGTTGATGTCTGCCCAAAAGACAATCTTTATCTTGACCAGACCAGGCAAAATTCTCATGGTTATTCTCCGGCAGCTCTTAATGCTGATCAGGATTGTAATGGCTGCGCCCTCTGTGCCGAGTGCTGCCCGGACGTAGCGATCGAAATTTATCGGTAATTAAGCCTTCCCGGATTGTATGGAGTTCAAAACGAAAGCGAGGTAGACATTCTGACTGAAAAACAGCTCTTAAAAGGCAGCGTGGCGCTCGCCCAGGGTGCCATAGATGCCGGGTGCCGTTACTACTTTGGTTACCCGATTACACCGCAAAATGATATTCCCGAGTATCTTTCTGCCGCCTTACCGGCTGCCGGCGGCATTTTTATCCAGGCTGAAAGCGAACTGGCCTCGATTAACATGGTCCTTGGCGCCGCTGCTGCCGGTAAAATGGCGATGACCTCTTCTTCAGGGCCCGGAATTTCATTAATGCAGGAAGGTCTCTCCTACCTGGCCGGTTCTGAACTACCTGCCCTGGTAGTAAACATTACCCGCAGTGGACCAGGCTTGGGCGGGATCGCTCCCACCCAGGGTGATTATTTACAATCAACCCGCGGTGGCGGGCATGGTGACTATCACCTGATAGTTCTAGCCCCTAACTCAGTCCAGGAGATGTATGACCTGGCCGGCGAAGCTTTCCGCCTGGCTTTTAAATACCGCAACCCGGCAATGATCTTGGGTGATGCCATCTTAGGTCAGATGAAAGAACCGGTCATCCTGCGTGAAGCGTGCACACCCCCTGCAGATCCAGAATGGACTCTTTCCGGCGCGCATCAAAGATCACCCCGTCTCGTTAAATCTCTCTACTTAAAGGACGGCGAAATGACCGTCCACAACTGGAAACTGGACCAAAAATATCAACACCTGAAAGCACAAGAAACAATGGTCGAATCTGACTGTCCACCGGACTGTAGCCTGGTGCTGATTGCCTTTGGTTCCTGTAGCCGCATCGTCCGTACCGCCGTCGATCGATCCCGTCAAAAGGGACTACCAATCGGTTTGATCAGACCAATTACCCTCTATCCTTTTCCGGAAGAGACGATCCGCGAAGCAACTATTGCCGCTGGCCGTGCCTTGGTAATCGAAATGAATACCGGCCAGATGGTCGATGATGTCCGCCTGGCCTGTGACGGCTGCAGCAAGATCTTCTTTAAAGGTTACCCTGGTGGTCAGGTGCCCACTCCTGAAGAAATAGAGACTGAAATTGCCGAAATAATCGGAAAAGGAGAACTGCGGAACTGATGTCAAACCTAGCCGAAAAAAAAGTTTTTTCTGCCCCATCCTGTCTGCTTGAAAATTCTTTTCATTTTTGCCCCGGCTGTCATCACGGCCTGGTTCACCGCCTGGCAGGAGAAGCGATTGACTCCTTCGGATTAGCCGATCGGGCTGTCGGTGTTATCGGTGTTGGCTGTGGGGTTTTCCTCTATGACTACCTTAATATCGATTGCTGCGAAGCACCCCATGGACGCGCTCCAGCTGTTGCTACTGGACTAAAGCGGGCCAACCCCGATTCTTTTGTTTTTACCTACCAGGGGGATGGGGACCTGGCAGCGATCGGGACCAGTGAGATTATCCATGCTGCCAATCGCCAGGAAAACATCACCGTTATCTTTGTTAACAACAGTGTTTACGGCATGACCGGCGGCCAGATGGCCCCGACCACCCTGGTGGGACAGAAAACTACCACTTCTCCCCAGGGACGAAACCCGGCTGGAGACGGCTACCCGATCAAGATGGCCGAGTTGCTGGCCTCACTTGATGGAACTGCTTATTCAGTCAGGGTCTCCTGTCACAGCAGTAAACATATTAAAAGCGCGCGTAAAGCAATGGAAAGGGCTTTTCAGACCCAAGTAGAAAAACGCGGCCTGGCCATAATTGAGATCTTGTCTGCCTGTCCCACTAATTGGCGAATGACTCCACAGCAGTCGCTGGTTAGAATGGAAAATGAGATGATTAAAGCCTTCCCGCTCGGGATTTATAAAGACTATTAAATTATCAGCTTTGATCCTGGTTAAAAAAAACTACGCCACGGGGAAGTTTCGAGCGTCCCGCAACGTAGCGAAAGCCAAAGGGTAGCCAATAGAACTATCCCTGCGGCTTAGCATCTAAAAGGAGGTACTATCAATGGAATACTCAGTAATCATGTCCGGCTTCGGAGGTCAGGGAGTTCTAATGATGGGTGAACTGCTCGCTTACTGTGGAATGAAAGCCGACTTAAATGTTACCTGGATGCCCGCTTACGGAGTTGAGATGCGCGGGGGAACAGCCAACTGCACAGTTGTTCTTTCCAGGGAAAAGATCGGAGCACCAGTCACCGGTAAGCCAAAGGCGGTGATTGCTATGAGCGAGCCTGCTCTTCATAAATTTAAATCCAAACTGTCATCCGATGGACTATTGATGGTTAACAGTTCACTGATTAACACACCTGCAACCATCAGTAACAACGGGATCACATCACTTATGGTTCCTACCAGAGACCTGGCAGCGGAAACGGGTAACGAAAAAATGGCCAATTTAGTGATGCTAGGCGCTTTTATCACTAAGACCGGCCTCCTCGACTTTGATCGGGTTACAGCTGAAGTCAGCTTTTTTTTGCCGCCTGAAAAACAAAAACTTGCCCCCGACATAAATAAAGCTCTGCTTAAGGGCAAGGAATACATCGAAACTCTTTAAGATTGATCAGCACTTCTTCTACGCACGGAAAAAGATTTGATTTATGTTAGGTGGAAGAGTGAACTTACTTACAGTTTCTCCACCCGGCAAAGACAGTCGTAATATGCAGCCTGGTTACCGAAATCGGTCAGGCGATCGGGAGTTAGCATGTTGACTGCTGCACCGCTCGCCTTCCACCAGCCCTGGTAAACCAGCACCGTATCCGGTGGGACAGCATTGCTTACTGCCACTTTAAGCTCAATCCGTCCCCTGCTTGAAACAACACTTACCAGATCGCCCTCGCTAACCCTTTCCTTTGCAGCTACTTCCGGGCTTATGTAGGCTTTCGGTTCCAATCCTCTATCCGGCAACATGTGGGTCGAGTGAATCGAGTTACGCATATGCGGAGAAACAAACCAGTAAGGATAACCTTCCTGCTTTAATTTCTGATCATTGATTTCAAATGGTTCCCGATACTCAGGCAGCCCCCCAAAGCCATCTTTCTCTGCCTGTTCTGAATAAAAGTTATATTTCCCATCAGCTGTTGCAAATTGACCCTCCCGCCAGGGGATATCATCTGTACCGGGTATCAATAGCGGCCCTTCTTCTTTAATCTGTTGCAGGGTAATCCCGGTTGTTTCAGTCAATGGTTTAATCGCCCGCATCAATTGGTTCTTCACCTTGATTTCAACCGGGAAGTCCTTTAGCTTTAGTCTCCCTGCCAGCTCGGCAAAAAATTCATACTCCGGACGACACTCGCCTGGCGGCTCTGCCACTTTTTCCCCGTAAACCAGGAAAGGATGGCTCATTGAATTAAAATAGAGATCCTCCGCCTCCAAAAAGGCCGTTGCCGGCAAAACCAAGTTAGCTGCAGCCGCAGAATCAGTCATAAAGTGTTCGGCTGTCACGATGAAAGGAACCTGCCTCAGCGCCTCTTGCAGACTATTGCTATCCCCAACCTGGGCCAGCGGATTTGCCCGGCTGATGTAGATAAATTTCACCGGTGGATCATTAAAATCTTTAAGGGCCTTTGCTAGTTGTGGCTTTGGATAATAACGATGAATCGGTTGTAGGTCTTTACCGCTTAAATAATCATGATCGATATAGCGGGTTACCTGAAAGTTGGCATAACTGGCCCCTCCACCGGACACACCCACATTGCCGGTTAAGGCAGCCAGAGCATCAATCGCCCGCACCGTATTGCCGCCGTTGCTATGCCGCTGTAAACCGATGCCAAGCAAGATCGCTGCCGGTTTAGCTTCAGCGTACTCCAAGGCCAGTTTCTCAATCTGCTCTTCACTTAACCCGGTAAGCCCGGCTACTCGCTGCAGGTTATACTTGGCACAAAGCGCTTTAAACTTTTCAATACCGCTACATTGCTCTGCAACAAATTCTCGGTCATAAAGTCCCCTCTCGATAATAATCTTAGCCATGCCCAGGGCCAGTGCCCCGTCACTGGCCGGTTTTACCGGCAAATGGTGATCAGCTATTTTAGCTGTAGCTGTTTCGAGAGGATCGATCAAAATCACTCTGGCCCCTTTTTCGCGGGCAGTTTTTAGATAAGGCATTAGATGGACTTGCGTAAAAGCTGGATTACGCCCCCAGATTACAATCAGTTTTGCCTTTAAAATATCCTGATGCGGATGAGAGATCACCGCGCCGAAATCATAACGTTGGGCGGCTATCCCGGCTGCCCAGCACAGGCTGCCCTGGTGCAGGGTACAACCACCAAGAGCGCTAAAAAAACGACCCTCGATATCTTTAAGTAATCCACCGTAGCCCCCATCAGAGTAATGAAGCAGCGCCAATGGACCATGTTTCTTTACTGTGTCATCGATCTTTTCCGCAATAATTTCGGCTGCCTCGGTCCAGCTAATCCTGCTAAAGGCGCTACCATTTCCCCTTTTCAACAGCGGATAACGCAGCCGATCGGGGTGGTTGATTCTGGACAGATGTTTTTTCCCCTTGGCACAGATAAAACCACCCGTGACTGGCTGATCCGGGTGCGCCGTTAAAGAAACCACCCGCCCCTGATCCACTTCCGCCAGCAAAGCACACTGGTCCCAGCAATCGAGCGGGCAAACCGTGTTAAACCACTGTTTCATATCCACTAACCCCACTATTAAAGGATAAACACTCTTTTGTCTTTAAATAATATAGATCAACAATTATCACTGAAGCACAACCTAAAGGGCTATTTTAGCTGATTATAGCTTTGATATGCTCCAGCGTAGTGCCGCAGCAGCCGCCGACAATCGCGGCACCGTTTTCAATACACCTGGTTACCCCGGCGGCAAAATCGGCCGGGTTCATTTCGTAAACGGTCTTTCCATTAACCAGCTTCGGAATACCGGCATTGGGCTGGATCATGATCGGCAGCGCTGTATGCTGCCGGTATAAAGCGACAATTTCAGCCATCTGCAGCGGGTTGAGATCTCCGCAATTGCCGCCGATAGCATCTGCACCGTGTGCTTCGAGCACTGCCGCCGCTTCGGCCACTGCAGCGCCCATAATTGTGCGCCCGCCTTTTTCAGTAGTCGCATACGCAAGGGTAACCATCACTGGCAAACTGGTTAACCCCCGGCAAGCCTTTAGGGCGCAAACCGCCTCGCGCAGGTCGATCATTGTTTCAATCAACAGGCCGTCTGCCCCACTTTCAACCAGTAATGAAGCCTGCTCGCGGTAGTTTTCGATAAACTGTTCTTCACTATATTCCCCATATGGTTTAAGCAGGCAACCGGTAGGGCCAAGATCGCCGATCACATATTGTTGCGAGCCAGCCGCAGCACGGGCCAGCTCAACCCCTGCCCGGTTGATCGCTTGCAGATCACCAGCCTGACCATGCGTCTCAAGATAAATCCGGTTAGCTGTAAAAGTATTGGTGGTAAGAAAATCAACGCCAACCTTTGCGTATTCATGGTGAAACGCGCTGATATGCTGCGATCCAGTTAAATTAATTACACTACTCGTTTCAAAGCCGCGCCTAGCCAGTTCAGTGCCGATAGCGCCATCGAAAATCAGTGGCTTTTTTTGTTGGAGCAGTTCGTTTAAGTTTAAAGTCATATGAACACCGCCGTTTTAGTATAGGTGCTGGGCAGTGCCAGGGGGACGGGGTACCTGACACGGAAAAAACGTGTCAGAGCACCCCGTCCCCGCAGGCACTTCATCCTTTTACAGAAGATTATAGCAGATTTACGTGGTATAGTAATAACAGTCAGGACAGGATTACACACAGTTGAAGATGGTATCGAGGTAAAGTTGCAGGGGGTGGGGGAATGTTTGGCTTTATTAAGCGGGTTGTGATTGTGGTGGTGCTCTTTTTTACGGTGCTGCTGGTAATCTTTGTGATCAATCAGACCAACCAGCTAGTTAGCTTTGCCGCCGGGATTAGCCCGGTGCTGGGCCAGGTACTGCTTTACCTGTTGCTGGCTTTGTACGCAGCGGTGATTATCATTCCCCTGGTGGCCATCTACAGCAAGCCACCCGCCCTTTTGCCGCCGGAAGATGTGGAAAGCGAAGAGTATCAGTATTACTTGAAAAAGCTGGCGGCGCGGTTGGCGAAGAACCCCCACTTAGGTAAGGCGGCGGTTAACCCTGAACAGCCCGAAGAGATTGAGACGGC
>Ga0180434_10007660_pt1 | contig 12120 bp, 13 predicted proteins | sample SS_ome_7_FD_132453 | JGI IMG/M metagenome (GOLD analysis project Ga0180434, IMG submission 132453) | Hypersaline lake sediment archaeal communities from the Salton Sea, California, USA - SS_1_D_2 metaG | ecosystem: Environmental > Aquatic > Non-marine Saline and Alkaline > Hypersaline >... | reverse complement strand
TTGGAAATCGGCTTCTTTATCAGCTTCGCAGGCAACGTAACTTACACGAACAAAAAATTTGAACCGCTTCGCGAGGTTGCCAAAACCGTTCCGGCCGATCGGCTCCTGCTGGAAACCGACAGTCCATATATGGTCCCACACCCATTACGCGGAAGGCAAAAACGCAACGAACCGGCCGAAATCGCCTTGACCGCAACGGCCCTAGCCGAACTGCGGAACGAACCACTCGAAACACTAGCCAGACAAACGACCTATAATGCTCGTCGCCTGTTCCAACTCGAGCGTTAACGCAGGCCAAATCAACAAAACACGATTCGCCACTGCAACCACAGACAAACCCAGCCGCCACCAAGACCGACAAAGCATCGGCCATGCCGCGACCGATGGTAAGCTACTCGTCGCCAACAAACTCAGGAACGACCCGTTGCGGGATAACCCCGGCATGATAACCACGATCAAGCAACTCGGCCACAGCCCGCCGTCCCCTCGGCCCAAAGTCGAGTGTCCAATCGTTGACATACATGTCGACAAACTTATCGCCCTTGTCTCGATCCAGCCCACGACCATAGCTTAACGCATAATCCAGGGCCTCTTCGCGATGTTCAAGCCCGTACTGTATGCTCTCCTTGAGAAGCCGATTAACGTCTCGAATTGTTTCTGGCCCCAAGTCTTTTCGAACGGCATTTGCCCCCAACGGTAACGGCAACCCGGTCTCGTCAAACCACCACTTTCCTGTATCGATTACCAGCTCCAGGCCGACATCACGATAGGTTAGCTGCCCTTCGTGAATAATTAAACCAGCGCCAATATCTCGGCCTTTGAACTCGCCGGCGACAACGGCGTCGATGATTCTGTCAAACGGAACTGTAACATCGTCGAAACAATCGCCACAACACATTCGCAAAGCCAGATATGCCGTTGTGAGCTTCCCAGGCACAGCGATTTTTGCTCTGCAGACCTCTTTGAGCGTCACCTTTGACCTGGCAACCAGAGTAGGACCATACCAGTCTCCCATACTAGCACCACATGGACAGAGCACATAGATGTCTGATAAATGCGCGTAGGCATGAATACTGACGGCAGTCAGCTCGAGTTCGGCAGAGAAAGCCCTTTGGTTTAAAGTCTCGATGTCAACCAACTCATGCTCGAACCGGTATTTCCCGGTGTCGATTTTGTCTTTCGTTAGCGCGTAGAACATAAACGCATCGTCCGGATCTGGACTATGTCCTACGCGAATCAATTGACGCGCATCGCTCACGCTCATAAGAAGCCTCCTTAGCAATGCCCAAACGCAGGCCCTGCCGGTCCTCCTTTGAAAGTCCGTCGACCCCTACACTTCACTCTCGAACATCGATACACCTGGACCAATTTTTGATCTAAGCCAACAACAAAAGCATACTCGCCCTACCAACTCAAAAAACACACAATACACCCCGCCACATTTCTACCAAGCCCACTATCATTCTAGTCGCATGGCCAATTTTTTTACTATTTGTCATTCTGACAGACACTAAGTTTCTAAAAATGAAAAAAAAGAATCGAACGACCCATTTTGAAACACCCGATTAAAATCGGCGTAATCCCCCAGAATTTTCGGGAAAGTTTCCCGACAACTGACAAAAGGGCTAGCAGAGCCACTCACAAATCAATCGTTCAACGGCAACTGGACAGTTACAGGCCCTGCGGCAATCTGGGGCCTAGGGGCGCTTCTTTAAGACGTTTAGGACCGTCATCTGGCAATGCTGGGCTTAAAACATATATCAATGTGAAACGATACAGGCCGCAACTAGATCCTCCAAGCCAAAACAGGTTACAACCGAGAACTCGTAATTTTATCAGCCAGCCGCCTTCAACTGCTGGAGCTTAACTGCATCATCTTTTGTGATTGCGCTAGCCCTTTTGTTCTCACTTTGGATCGCTTCGTAGACTTCCCTGCGGTGAACAGAAACCTCCGACGGAGCCTTCACTCCAAGTCGAACCTTATCTCCACGAATATCTACGATTGTCACAACGACGTCTTGCCCAATTATTATACTCTCGTCTCTTTGTCTTGATAGGACGAGCATTGATTGCTCCTTATCTCGACACAGCGTTCGCCATCAGAAAAAGGTCTGTTTGTCACATTTTCTTGAGTTTCTGGCAAACCGTATCGTATTGCTGAAGCCTATGTTTAAGCGCTCGCATTTTCAGCGAGTGCGTATTGTCAAAATCCGATATTATGCATTCTCTTTTAAGCAGTATTAACACAATTTACGCTGATTTTTTCCAACCGTTTTTTCCCATTCCGATCTTCAGTCTGATCGGCAAATCTCCATTTGTGATAACCTGTCGCCCCAACTTCCTACTTAAGTTGACAATCACTGGAGCCTTCAAATTCAAATAAATATCACCGCCACATTCTCCAGCTATGACAACAACCTCGGGTGTCTCACCATCTTCGAAGTGTAGTAAACGCCATTCGGTTTTTGAAACTTTCATCCGAAAGTCCGGCACGAATCTTCGTGGACTGACAACTGGAACTGCAATCTCAGGCGTTTCGATGCACTGCATCCACGCAACGGAGTCGTTCTGAGCGTCAGCCAAAATCACCCAGTACCGACACTCCTCCAACCCCAGTAACCCGGCAGGAAAGTGGATCACTTCATCGACGCCGACTTCGATAGGACCAAACTTGGCGGTGACTATCACCATGACTTCCATGTCCCCTAGTATCAACCTAACACTCTAACACTCAACGCAGGCCGCCTCTAAAAAAGGCCTCAACAAGCCAATCCCTCATCGAGCAACCTGTCGTACGTTACCCAAGAACCAAAAGGTAGGCAACTGACAAAAGACATATCGGACTAAAGAGCCAGGGCTAAACAGAAAAAATAACGAAATAAAGCAGTCTAGACAAAATGACGGTTTTCGTAGTTCCGTTACCAAAATACAACTGAAACTTTAGTCCGAGTCTTTGGTCTCGCACATTGAAACCGAGTCCTAAACAAACGAGAAACGCGATGAACCGCGTCAAACTCGACGTCGACTAATTCAAATTGCACACTTCCAAAACCAGTGCAAAAAAATCTAGTTCGACCTGACCATAACCCCTACCAGGCTAATAAGACAGAAAAAACACCTCAACCTTATAGCCAAAAATGCGTGACTCGTTCGAAAAGTTTGAAACTTAGCCGACCCGAATTATCCAATCCCAACCTCCGGACATCGGCCTATAGATATCGACCTCGCTTGGCTATGATTCTGCTCTCGCCTCGGCAATCAGCTTGTCGGCATCTTTTTCGAGTAGCGATTCTGCAACCCTTTTGCCGATCGATTCGGGATCGACAATTGGTCCGTGCAAAGTCGCTTCGACAACCTTGTCGCCTCTTGCGCTCAACACACGTCCGGAGAGTTCTAAGCTTTGCTTCCGTATTCTTGCCAATGCAGCAATCGGTGCCAAGCACCCACTGTCCAATTTCGAAAGCATCGCTCGTTCAGCGAGTACTGCAGCAAATGTCTCGGAATGTGTTATCGAGTCTAACGCCGCCTTTGTCGTGTGATCGTCGCACCGTGTTTCTAGGCCCAAAGCGCCCTGCCCGACTGCTGGCATCATTATCGAATTTGGCAATACCTGTGTGATAAGTTCTTCGAATCCGAGCCTCTGCATACCCGCCTCGGCCAAGACGATGGCACCATACTCTCCATTATTTAGCTTCCTCAGCCGGGTATCAATATTCCCACGTATATCTTTTATCCGAACGTCGGGCCGGACGTTCAGGATCTGGGCCTTTCGCCGTAAACTGCCGGTCCCAATGATCGTTCCGCCAGGCAACTTATCCAAGCTTTTGTGCTTTGTGACCAGTACATCCGCCACTGAACCTCGCTCTGGAACTGCAGCCAGACACAGACCGGACACATTCTCAGTTGGCAAATCCTTCAAACTATGAACCGCCAAATCGACCCTGTTTTCGAGCAGTGCGACCTGGAGTTCCTTGGTAAATATGCCAAACGAGCCGACAGTCTTGATCGTCTTCTGCTGATTTAGATCTCCGCTGGTGGTAATCGGAACCAGCTCGACGTCGACTCCCGCCTCAGTCAAACGTGCGTTAACCCATTCAGCCTGCCACCTTGCTAAAGCGCTGCTTCGTGTACCAAGTCGAAGTCGCATAAAGTTCCTGCCTAGAGGGTCAACCCTTTTCTCTAACTGCCACTTTGCCGTCTTGATCGTCGATCGTATTGCCAGCCTCCTCGGAAATCTCCGATAGCTGCATTGGAGGAACAACGACTCCGCAACTGACAATGAACTGAAATGCCTGATCGATTGTAATATTTATATCGACCGTTTCACTCTTCAACACGGTAATGGTATATCCCGTAACCGGCATAGGAGATGTCGGAATTAAGACGGACAAGACTGGTTCGTTGGCGGCCGATCGGATATCTCGCATGCTTTCGCCTGTAACCAACCCGAGCGACCAGATTCCCTTCCTCGGATATTCAATCGCGACAACGCGTGTATACTCGATCTCTCGCGGACGAAACAGGAAATCGCTTACCTGCTTGACCGAAGAGTAGACGTTGCGGATCAGCGGCAGCTGATGAACCCCTCTCTCGAAAGTATTAACGGCAAAACGCCCTATTCCCGCCGCCATAAACTTGCCGAGTAGGTATAGGACAAAAATGAAGATTGCCAAAAAGAAAGGAATGACCAAATACGGCCGCAAATACACCAATTCAACATAACGCTCGTAGATCCCTATGCCAGTTTCCGGCACCGGCCGCTTGCCGCGATTCACGCTGACAAACTGATAGATGGCCAGGGGCACGTAAGTCTCGTCCTCCAATTTTTTGTACTGCACTCCGTCAACTACCGGATTCCCAGTATCAGGGTCTATCTGGGCAGCTTGGTGTTTAATATCCGATACAGACCAGGCCAAGGCGACCTTAGTGCTGTCAAAAAGGGGCTGGATAACGTACGTGCTGATCGTGCTCCCAACCCAAAGAAAGATGACCACAGTGAAAAGCGGTGGGAAAACGACCGCCAGACCTCGTAATACTGCGCTTCGAAAAGGCCGCTCCGGTTTTTCAAACTCATCATTCGGTTGTTCGATTAAGCTCGCCATACAAATTGTTCTTCTCTGCCTAAATGACCGACTACTGGACTCAGACTACCTCTCGGCATGGGTTCTGCCTAAAACGGCCACTGCGACTGCTGAAGCGCCAGCCTTTTTAAGCACCTTTGCGGCCTCGTTACAAGTAGCACCTGTGGTGAGGATGTCGTCAACCAACACCGCTCTTACGCCACCTAAATCGTAGCCCATCCCTAGGCGAAAGGCCCCCCTGACATTTGCAAAACGCTTCTGTGGCGATAACCTCGCCTGTGGCAAAGTGTTACGACACCTTACCAATAGATTATCCATGACCGGCAGGTCAACCTCACCCCCCAAAACGTTGGCAAATATCTCAGCACTGTTTGTCCCGCGTCGCACCCATCGTGACCAATACATTGGCACAGGAACCACAATGTCCGGCTTGAAGTTCAATAACCGATCGATTCTAACACGGCAAAACAAACGACCGAGGGCCTTTGAAAGGTGGTCAAACGCCGGTCGCTTCATCTTAAGTATCGCATTTCTGAGCTCCCCATGGTAGGTACCAAGAGGCACGACAGTCTCAAATTGCGGTTCAGACTTCGAGCAACTCGCACAACGACCCCACTCTGACATCCGTGCCCCACAATGTTCACATCGTGTTAGCATATCCAATGCGAACGAATCTCGACAGCTTCTACAAAGCAACACACCATCGTCTACACTTTCAAGGCCGACATCACAGTTGGAGCAACTTGGTGGCAAAAGCAGATCGAAAACAGGCCTAAAAAGCGAGGCAAGAATCCGGAAAGCAGGACTAGCTGTCATGGATCGGAGGCCGAATTTCGAAAAACGATTAAGTGCGTTCATACCACATATTCGTCTTTAAGGCCTTAAGACGCAGCCTCGAACAACCCAAACTGAACTCGAAGGCGATCATTATAACGCACGGATTGACCGCCAAACAACCACTCTACACGTGTTGGGGGGTTGGCCCTGTACGAGCAATCGGATATCATCTTGTGGGTGGGACGAGTATGTTGCCAGAAGGCGATTGTTAAAGCTGTTAACTTTCAGGAAGAGAGCCATGCCAATAACACTGACAGAAGCTGCGGTCAGCGAAATAAAGCAGGTAATCGAGGCACAAAAGTTGGAAGAGGGCACAATGATTCGGATGGGGGTCGCCGGTGGAGGCTGCTCGGGTATGCAGTACTCGCTGGGATTTGACGACACGTTCGACCCAAAGGTCGACGTTAAATACGACCAACACGGCCTGTCTGTCGTAGCGACCAAAAAATTTGCCTTACATCTCGACGGAACGACGATCGATTTTTCCGACGGACCTATGGGACGTGGCTTTTCGATCGACAATCCAAACTACGCCAGCGGTTGCCCTGGCTGTGGCGGCCACTGAAAACTTTTTGGAGACACGAGCTGGCTGGGAAACACGCTGAAGAGCTAGAATCCGTCTACGGATCCGTCGTAGTCCTGGAACTCGTCGTAAGGTTGTTCCGCTAGGTTCTCGAAACGAGTAAAGTCTTGCCGCCAAGCCAACTTGACATCGCCGGTGGGACCGTTTCGTTGCTTCGATATGATAAGGTCGGCCTTGCCGCTGTAGCCCCTCTCCTGGGCCTCTTCTTTTGTGTGGTAGTACTCTTCCCGGTGTATGAACATAACAACGTCGGCATCTTGCTCGATTGCTCCAGATTCTCGTAGATGACTCAGACGCGGTCGATTATCCTTAGTCGCTTCCGCCTGACGGTTAAGCTGAGCTAGACATAGTATTGGCAGCCCAAGCTCCCTGGCGAGCCCCTTAAGCCTCCTGGCAATCTTTGCAACCTGCTCCTGACGTGGATCCCTGGGATTGTCCGGTTCGATCAATTGGAGATAGTCTATCACTATCAGGCCAAGATTCGACTTCCTTTTGAGACGACGAGCGGTGGCAGCTATTTCAGTGATCGTGCGGCTCGGGGTATCGTCGATAAACAGCGCCGCCTTGCTCAGTTGAGAAGACGCTTCGACGAGCTTCCCACGATCGTCCGGCGAAAGAAAACCACTCCGAAACTTGTTGCCATTGATGCGACCACGAGAGCATAGCATACGTTGAGCCAGTTCTAGTCGAGCCATTTCCAAACTGACAAAAAGCGTCCCCACATTCGACTCGGCACTAACATACTCGGCGATATTGGTTGCCATCGCCGTCTTACCCATACTGGGCCGAGCAGCCAAAATAACCAGTTCCGAGTCGTGCAGACCGCCAGTCATGTTGTCCAAATCCGTAAGCCCGGTCGGCACGCCAGACGCAGTCCCGTGTTCCAATCGAGAATCAATCTGCTCAAAAGCTTCCAAAAGTACATCATGTATGCCGACCACCTGATTGGAGCTCCGCTGGTCATTTATAGCAAATATTCTGCGCTCAGCGTCGGCGAGCTGTTCTCTTGGCGACAATGATGGATTCCAAGCGTCGCGAAGGACTGCAGTGCTGGCATGGATCAAGTTACGCAGAGTAGATTTATCACGTACTATCTCGGCATAGTAGGTCGCGTGGGCAGCAACCGGAACAGCCTTGGCTATTTCGGCCAGATAAGCAACCCCGCCGATAGCTTCTAGCTCCCCGGCCTGATTGAGCCTTTCGACCAACAGTGTCGAATCGATGCGACTGCCTTCATCGTGCATCTTCACAACTTGGGCAAACAGCTTCCGGTGGGCATCAGAGTAAAAGTCGTCTGGTCGCAGGACCATCACGACTTCGTCACACATCTCATGATTCAAGAGAAGGCTACCTAAAACGCCCCGCTCGGCATCGAGGTTCTGTGGAGGAAGCCGATCCAGGAGATCGGAATTTATTTTTTCGGTTCGATGAAGCGAATCAACGCGTCCGGTTATAGCCATTGCGAATCCGTCCTCCACAAAACACTAATTGGGCGAAGGCCATCGATGGCAGCGGTCGCATCATAGACCGCCCGAAAAAACTTGGCAACCACCCTCCCACTCACTCGCCCCACCTAATCGGTGGTGGCCGAAAGACACACGATGAAGAAAAGCACTGTAAGAAAAACAGAACTTATTTCGATGGATTCGCTTCTGCTCTTACTAAGATACGTCAGTCACGGCCGGGACGACCCACACCTTTAACTCGGCATCAACCTCCGCGGCCAAGCTCACCCTCACCGTGTAAAGCCCTAACTCTTTCAAGGGACCTTGCAGACGCACCTGGTCCGGGGTTAGCGTGATGTTCGACTTCTTAAGAGCGTTAACAATTTCCTGAGCACCCACCGAACCGTACAAATGCCCTTCGTCGTTCGCATTAGCTTCGATTGTCAAACTCTGACGCCCGATCTCGTCTGCCAACGATTTCAAGCTAGCCAATCGTGCCTTTTGGATCTCCAAAAGCTTAGCGCGATGCTTCTCAACCATTCGTTTGTGATGATCGGTTGCAACAGTAGCAAGGCCCTGGGGGAGCAGATAGTTGTTAGCATACCCAGGGCGAACCTCGACCATCTCGCCTTGCTCACCAAGATTTTCAACCGATTGGATCAGCAAAAGCTCAATTCCACCATTGGGTCCCTTCGAAAGTCGTTTGTGACGATGCGGAACCTTCCGCTTCCGTTGCTTGATTGTTTTATCAGTCATTAGACTTCTAACCTTTGATAGGGTGCCTGGTAACGCACCACGAATTACTTCATCCCAATCTTGTAAACTTCCGCTCTAAAACGGTATGTCGCTATCGTCGCTCGGCGGAGAACCGTAGCTATCACTCTGTGCCGGAGCTTGCTGACTATACTCATTTTTCTGTCGAGCTCGAGGTTGCTGTCCACCACCGCCCCGTGATGAGAGCATCTGCATCCGCTCGGCAATCACCTTCAACTTAGAACGCTTCTGTCCGTCTGTTTCCCACGTCTCAAGCTTCAGACGCCCTTCGATCAAAACTGGCGAACCTTTGCTGAGATACTCACCGGCTATTTCGGCCGTCCTCGACCAAAGTGTAACATCGACAAATGTGGTCTCCTCGACCCATTCACCACTGGAATTCTTTCGACGATCGTTAACCGCCAACCCGATGTCCGCTACAGCAGTGCCGCTCGGAATGTACCGGAGCTCTGGATCGCGAGTCAGGTTCCCAACCAAAATCACCCGGTTGTAACTAGCCATAATACTGCACTCCTTACGCGACAACCAAAACTGCCCCGACCGTCACCCGAGCCCCAAACACCTTGGTAATACACCAACTCGAGCAATCAAACGGACCGACATGCCCCATCGTTTCGCTCAGAGAGAAAACTACTCGTCTTCGGTGGCCTCGACGTCTGGTCCAACAACGTCTTCATCTTTTTTGTCGTCGACCTTGACAACAGCACCAGCCGACGCCATTCGTCCGACATTTGCGTGCTCGACCAATGTGTCGACAATCCGCGGATCCACCTTCAAGAACAATACGCGAAGAATTGCCTGGCTCAGTTTACATTTTTCTTCCAAGACGGCAAGCCGCTTGCTATCGAGGCGGAAATAGGTCAGCCAGTAGATACCTTTTCGATGCCCTTGAATTGGATAGGCTAAACGACGCTCTTCCCACATTCGACTGACGAGCACTTCGCCCCCGTCCTCTTCGATCATCTGGGACATTCGGCCTGAAACCGTATCCGGGTCTCGCCCATAACGGGTAGAGTCCAGGATGAACATGCCTTCGTAGACGTTATCCGACAAGACTTTACTCCTTGTGACTTCAATTGTACCGATTCATACAATCTTCGACGCCGTTTCTTACCCAAGCCACAGTCGCTCGGGCTGCTTCGCAGATCGACTCATCGATCTCCAGTTTTTCTTCCTTATTAAATTTACTCAAAACGTAATCGGCAGCGTCCCATTGATTGGGCGGCTCGCCGATTCCGATCCGCAATCTCGAAAACTCTCGTGTCCCGAGGTGACGAATCACGTCCTCCAAACCTTTTTGGCCTCCCGACGACCCACGTGCCCTGAATCGCAACTTGGTGAGAGGCAAACTCAGGTCGTCACACACAACCAAAAGATCCTCATGCGATAACTTATAAAACGCACTCGCCGCCCGAACACTTGCTCCACTGTTGTTCATGTACGTGAAAGGTTTCAGTAACAACACCCTCTCACCATCCAAACTGGCCTCGACGACTTCACCCTGAAAAACAGCCCTCGGACGAGCAATGGCAAACTGCCTTGCCAACTCGTCCAACACGCGAAATCCGACATTATGTCGCGTATCCTCGTACTTACGCCCGGGATTACCCAATCCAACGACCAACTTCATGGGCAACACCTTGCATAACGTGTCAGACACTCCGATGTGCCTAGTTTTCTATGGTTATTCCTTTTCCTTGTCTTCCTGCTTGCGACCGATCACCTCCGGCTCGGCCTCCGCAACGGACTCTCCTTCTTTTTCTTCCTCTACAATGACTGGCGCGAGACACTGGACAATAATTGTCTCAGCGCTGCCAATCGCCTTAGCGCCACCCGGCAGCTCCAAATCTGATACGAGGATCGAACCATCGAGCTCTAACGAGTTGATGTTGACAGAAATCTTCTCGGGAATCGATCCCGCCTCACACTCGATTGTCAACTCGTGTACTTGGTGGTCAAGTACTCCGCCGTCTTTCACGCCTGGGGCTTCGCCTCGCAATTCGACAGTCAGCTGAACCTCGATTCTCTCGTGCTCCGATATCCGTGCGAAGTCCACATGGAGAATCTGCTGTCCCCACGTATCCCACTGGAGCTCGCGAATCAACGCGCTCTCACTGACACCACCGGTCAAAGAAACCATACGGCCGCCATGGCGAACTATGGCATCCAACTCCTTCGCCGGGACAGCTAAGCTAACCGTTTCCTGGCCATGACCATACAATACTGCGGGAACGGCTCCGCTGTTGCGCATGCGTCGAACTCTACGTTTGCCATGGACGTCACGAACTTCGACGGTAAGTACTTCCGCCATGAGTATCCTCTAACTTGGAAAAAATTCTTTATTATCCGGCCAATCTCGCTGATCGACCCTGGTTACCTGTTTCATCTTTGGGCGATTACAAAATCACCACCCAGCCTGCAATCGCCTAAGCGTCAAAGACCGAATCTAGTCATTGTGCCCGAAACCCCACCCATTTCAACCCCACCCAGGGGAGAATTTCACGATTCCGACCTAAACGATAGGATAATTATTGGCGCTAGACGATAATCAGTCGAATAATCGGCTGACCGACTCATTCCTGTGTATCCGCTTTATCGCCTCGCCAAGCAGTGGGGCAATGCTAAGCACCTTGATCTGCGGCAGCGAGCGTTCCTCGGTAAGCGGAATCGTATCCGTAATTACCACACCATCGACCAACGAATCCTTGATCCTCTGAATCGCCGACCTACAGAGAACACCGTGAGTTGCGGCCAGAAAAATCCTACTGGCCCCAGCGCGCTTCACTATTTCGGCCGCGCCGCAGATAGACCCAGCCGTTGTAATCATATCGTCAAAGATGAGCGCAGTCTTGCCCTCGACTGGGCCCCCAATCAAATTTGCCTGCTCCGTGTCGTTGCCGCTAGTACGACGCTTGTCAACAATCGCAAGACTCCCGCCAATGCATCTAACATGACGCAATGCTCGCTTTATGCTCCCTTCGTCAGGGCTCACCACAACAACTTCTTTCTCCGACAGATTCATGCCGAGGAAAAAGTCATCAATTACGGGAGCTCCGTACAAATGGTCGACCGGGATATCGAAAAAACCCTGAATTTGGGCGGCATGTAAGTCCACCGCCACTACACGATCGGCACCGGCACGGGTAATAATGTTAGCGACCAATTTGGCCGTGATCGGAACCCTTCCCTCGTCCTTACGGTCCTGACGGGCATAGCCAAAATAGGGTATAACAGCCGTAATCCGTTCGGCGCTCGCTCGTTTGAAACTTTCGATCATAATCAAAAGTTCCATCAAGTTTTCGTTGACCGGTGGACAGGTCGGCTGAACTATGAAGGTATCGCGACCGCGCACATCCTCTTCAATTTTGCACGAAATTTCGCCGTCCGGGAAGTTCTCCAT
>Ga0180434_10007659_pt1 | contig 12120 bp, 12 predicted proteins | sample SS_ome_7_FD_132453 | JGI IMG/M metagenome (GOLD analysis project Ga0180434, IMG submission 132453) | Hypersaline lake sediment archaeal communities from the Salton Sea, California, USA - SS_1_D_2 metaG | ecosystem: Environmental > Aquatic > Non-marine Saline and Alkaline > Hypersaline >... | reverse complement strand
GCGCGTCAAGAGAATCTCCCCCTTTGTCAGGACACGGGAATATTCCATCTTTTCATCGAGCTGGGGAAGGAAGTAGCCCTGCCCCCAGCATTTCAGGAAGCCGCAAACCAAGGCCTTCGCGCCGCTACGGAGAAAGTACCATTGAGGTCATCCGTAGTAGATGACCCCTTGTTCTCTCGTGGCAATCGCGGTGACAACACTCCCGTCCTCATCCATGTGGAGGAAGGAGGACCGAAGGGAAAGGCACGGCTCACCGTCATGGCCAAGGGAGGAGGGAGCGAGAATGCCACCAGGTTGTTCATGCTCCTGCCGGGGGATGGAGTAAGCGGGCTTAAAGACATGGTGCTTGCGACGATAAGGGAGAAGGCGGCCGACGCCTGCCCGCCGGTGGTAGTAGGTGTGGGTGTAGGGGCGGATGCGGGAGGGGCCTTGGAGTTGGCCCTGAGGTCGCTTTTACGACCCGTGGGGAGCAGGAACCAGCGTGGAGAGATGGCCGAGTTGGAGGTGGAGTTGCTGCAGTCGATAAACCGATTGGGTATAGGGGCGGCAGGCCTGGGCGGCGACGTAACCGCCCTGGGAGTACATGTGGAGGAAGCCCCTACCCACATCGCCTGCCTGCCCGTAGGCATAGTATTGTGCTGTCACTCCCTGAGACGCCGTACTGCAGAGGTATGAAATGGAGGACGTGGAGAACAAGGAAGCAAAGGAATGCCCGGAACCGGCACCTAAGACTTTTCAGCGGACCGATGAAGATCTTCAGATAAAGCCCGCGGCCTACCGCGACCTTCTGCGCAACCGCGATTTCCTCCTTCTCTGGGGTGGGCAGATGGTTTCGGCCATCGGGGACTGGATCATCGTAGCCGTCCTCCTGACCTTCGTAAACGATCTCTCCGGGGGCAAGAGTTACGCCATCAGTATACTTATGCTGGCCAAGTTCCTCCCCGCAGTCCTCCTGGGTTTCCTGGCGGGCATCATCATCGACCGCCTCGACCGTAAGCGTACACTGATCGTGTGTGATATCTGCCGGGCGGGGCTGGTTATCCTCTTCGCGTTCTCCAACACCCTGCTCATGATCATAATCCTGGTCTTCATAATCGAGACCTTCACCATCATCTATGGGCCGGCTAAGGATGCCAGCATCCCAGATCTGGTGGAACCGGAGCAGCTGACCAACGCCAACTCCCTGAACCAGCTCACCCTCTACGCCTCCATGGCCTTCGGCACGGCCATCGCCGCAAGTATAATCGGTATTATCGCCTGGATGGGGACGGTCATCACCTTTATCGGCGAAAACGTCGATCCCAACCGGGCCGCCTTTTTTCTCGACTCCCTGACCTTCCTCGTCTCCGCCTGGCTTATTTTTCATATAAAAGGGTTCAAGCGCCGCACCGAGGAGGAGAAGGTGAAGATGTCCTCCGCGCGGGTAAAGGAGGACTTCAAGGAGGGATTTAGTTATCTGTGGAACCACCACCTGACCCGCATAATATTGGTGCTCACCCTGGCCTGTTTCCTGGGGGGAGGGACCATCTACGTGCTGGCCATCGGTTTCGTGAAGTACGTCCTCGGAAAGGGCGATTCCACCTTCCTGTATATACTCACCGTCCTCCTCTTCGGGATGATGGCGGGCTCTATCCTGGGAGGCGTACTCAGGACCCGTGTCAGGAAGGAGAGGGTAATGGGTCTGGCCATCGCCGGTTTCGGCGCCGGGGTCATCGTCTTCTCACTGATCTCCGTGGTCTGGCTCTCCTTTATCATCGCCTTTGTGGGAGGGACTTGCATGGGATACGCCATCGTGGGCATGATCACCCTTCTGATGGAGACCCTGGAGGAGGAATACAGGGGTAGGGCCTTCGCCGCCATCCAGGTGATCATGCGCGCCTCGATTTTCCTATCCATTATCTTAGCCGGCCCCCTGGCCGACCTGATCACCGCCTTAGGGCGTAAAATAGGGTTCGACCCAATCTCCTTCTTCATTTTCCGTATGGGAGGTTCTTATGCGGGGGAGATAGACGGCGCCACGGCGGACTTCAGGTTCCTATTTAACGGCCCGCAGCTCATACTTCTTATAGGTGGCATAGTCATTTTACTCTCCGGCATCTACGGCCAGCGCGCCTTCCATAAATACTTCGAGGACGCGGGCTGGGATGTAGCTTACAGAAAGGAGGTCGCCGAGGGGGCTCAGGCGGTCGGCCAGACGGCGGCGGTAACCACGACGTCTACCACCTCCCAGCCGGACAGCGGCGGCAGAGAGGAAAGGGAAGGAGTGCTGGAGGGGATAGAGAAGGAGATGGCGGAGGTGGCGGAGGCCAGTCAGGCTCTGGAAAAGGAAGAAGAAAAAGCCGTAATATGTGACGAAGACGAGGAGAAGAGAGGATCAGTGTGGCGCAGGATATGGAGGAGAAAAGGATAACCCTGCCTATTACCGGGGATGTACTGCAGGAGCTGAGGGTGGGCGACCGGCTTCTTCTCAGCGGACGCATGATCACCGCGAGGGACCAGGCCCACCGCAGGCTGGTAGAGGCCTTGCGGGAAGGCGAACCCCTTGTGGTGCCGCTGCAGGGGGAGACCATCTTCTACGCCGGGCCCAGCCCGGCCCCCGAGGGCAGGCAGGCGGGATCGGTCGGGCCGACCACCGCCTCGCGTATGGATCCTTATACCCCCGTTCTGGTGGAGGAGGGAGTGGCGGCCTTCATAGGCAAAGGGCCTCGTTCCCCCGAGGTATGCCGCATCATGCGGGAGAATGGGGCCGTCTACCTGGTGGCCGTGGGGGGCGCGGCAGCCCTGTTGGGTTCAAGGGTCAGGTCGATAAAGGCGATAGCCTATACAGAACTAGGGCCAGAGGCCGTGTACGAGTTGGAGGTGGAGGATTTCCCGGTCATCGTGGCCTGTGACCTCGAGGGTGGGGACGCCTTCTCTCATCTGGAAGAAAACGGATGAAGCCTGCTTTGCTTCGAGGAAGCATGATATAAGATAGAGTTCCTAGGATCACGAAGAGAAAAGGACGGAACATGGCCGACAAAGGAGATCTGAAAAGACTACCGAAAGGGAAGAGGCTGTTCATCACCTTCGAGGGAGTGGAGGGCTCGGGCAAGAGTACCCAGCTGAACATGCTTCATGCTCACCTGCTGCGTATGAACTTGGATGTTGTGTCCACACATGAGCCGGGAGGTACCAGGATAGGAGAGGATATACGCCGCATTCTCCTGGACCCGGCCAACAAGGATATGCATGCAATGACCGAAACCGTTCTCTACGCGGCCGATAGAGTGCAGCATGTCTACGAGGTGATCAGGCCCGCCATGAACCAGGGCAGGATCGTGATATGCGACCGCTATGTGGACTCCAGCCTGGCTTATCAGGGGGTAGCGCGCCGTATGGGCATGGAGGGCGTACAGAACCTCAACGAGTGGATCACAGAAGACCTCTACCCCGATCTCACCTTCCTCCTGGAGATACCCTACAGGGTCGGATTGAAGCGGATGCAGAAGAGAAGCAGAAGCGCCGACCGTATGGAGAACCAGCCGGATTCCTTCCACGAACATGTACAGGAGGCCTATAAAACCCTGGCCAAGATCTTCTCCAACCGCTTTGTGATTCTCAACGGGGCGGACAAACCCGAGAACATCCACCACAAGGTAATGCAGGAGGTAACGGAGTTCTTAGGGTAGCGGGCCCGGCATATCGGGCTGCCGTACGCACGGGAAAGGTTACTCTCAACATCCGCCCTTTGCCTGAAGGGCGGATGAGTTATTGTATAGATGATAGAGGAGGTGTAGGCATATGAGCGAGATAGACTGCACCGGCTGGAAGGAGATATACGGGCAGGACCGGGCGATCGCTTTTCTCAAGGAAAGCGTCGGGCGCGGCGAGGTGCCCCATGCCCTGATATTCACCGGGCCCAGGGGTGTGGGCAAGCTCAGCACCTCCCTGATCTTCGCCGCGGCCTTGTTCTGTCCGGCGGGGGAGCCGGACGGATGCGATTCCTGTCATAAGGTGGCCAGGGGCGTGCATCCCGACCTGCATGTGGTAGAGGCCGAGGGAAACATCATTCTCCTGGGACAGATAAACGAACTCGAGAAGGAGTTAAGCATGAAGCCCGCGGAAGCGGGCCGCAGGGTAGCTGTCATCGATGAAGCTCACTTGATGAACCAAGAGGCGTCCAACGCCTTCCTGAAGACCTTGGAGGAACCTCCCCCTGAGACATATATAGTGCTGGTGACGGAGAGTAAGGAGTCTATGCTGCCCACGGTGGCCTCCAGGTGTCACGAGGTGCGCTTCTCGGCCCTCGGGAAAGGGGAGATCGAGGATTTCCTGGTTAACCGGGAGGGATTGGATGCTGACGAGGCGGCCAGGTTGGCCCGTTTGAGTGGGGGTATCTTCGGCCGCGCCCTGCTGTGGGCCAGGGATCCGGACCTCGCCTCTTACTGGAATCGGGGGGTGGAGATAGCCTCCTCTCTGCGCAGGTCCTCCCTGATCGAGGTGCTGGAGGAAGCAGGAGAGACCCGGGAGATGCTCAAGGGGGCGACCTCCTCTGTCCTGGATGAAGATGAGCTTGAGGGATACCTGCAGGCCATGGATAAACGCAGCGCGGAGCGCCTGGAAAAGCAGTGGGATAAAAGAAAGAAGAGGGAGGCGGGAAAAATCCGAAGGCAGGCTGCGCTTGATCTCTTCGATGGCATGAGCTCCTTTTACCGGGATATAATGCTTTTAAACCTGATGGAGGAAGAGGGACGGGCGCCTTACGAGGACGCCTTATTGAATATGGAATGGAGGGAAGAGATAGAAAGAGAGGCCCTCCATGCCGGAACCAGGGAGTCGATGCGGCGGTTGGAGGCCTTGCAGCAAGCGAGGAAAGCCGTAGAGGCCAACGTCGATCTTTCCCTGGTGATGGACAGCCTGCTCCTGGAGCTCAGGAGCAAAAAGATGTAAAGGCGGAAAACGCCGTAGGAGGAGATAAGATTGCCGGTAATCGTCGGTGTGGGATTTAAAAAAGGAGGAAAGGTCGCATACTATGACCCCGACCGCCTCTCCCTGCGCTCGGGGGATGAGGTTATAGTCCCCACGTCGAAGGGGGTGGAGTTCGGCACCGTGGTGTCCCCTCCTTGCGAGATCCCCGGTTCCAGCGTACCCGAGGACTTCAAAAAGGTCGTACGCAGGGCAACGGACCGGGACCGCCAACAGATGGAACGCAACGAAGCACGCAGAGACAGGGCTTACCGCAAGTGCCAGGAGCTGATCGTTAAACATGAACTGCCTATGAAGCTGATCGATATCGACTACGTTTTCGACGGCAGTTCCATCACCTTCTATTTCACTGCCGAGGGAAGGGTGGACTTCCGGGCCCTGGTGCGGGACCTCGCTTCCGCTCTGAAAACCCGCATTGAGCTGCGCCAGATCGGGGTACGAGATGAAGCGAAAATGATCGGTGGGCTGGGGCCTTGTGGTCGAACCCTATGCTGCGCCCTCTTCCTCAATGAGTTCCACCCCATCTCCATCCGCATGGCTAAGGAGCAGCACCTCCCTCTCAATCCGGCAAAGATATCCGGAGTCTGTGGGCGCCTTATGTGCTGCCTCCGCTACGAACAGGATGTCTATCGCCGCTTCCTTCACCGCGTGCCGGCGGTAGGGGAGATTATCAATACGGAGAGGGGGGAGGCCAGGATAATCGGCCATGATGTCCTGGACGAAAAGGTCATCCTCGAGCTGGAGGATGGAGAAAAATTCACCATTAACGCCGAATATTTCGGCCCTGAACCAGAGGAGTTGGAGATCGAAGAGGAGGAAGCTGAGGACGAAGTCGTCGAGGACCAGGACGAGGAACTTAGCGAGGAGTAGATACCTGACTAGGAGTCCTGTCTGGTATCAGGGTTGGCAAACCACGTCGACACCATCCACAACTGTATGCTATATATTGTTACTGACTTATAATGTTGTGATATTTGTCAAAGAAATGGCGGCATAGCAGGTATATTATGGTAGAGGTCAGATTTCATAGCCTGGGTGGCCAGGGAGCGGTTACCCTCATCAATATGCTGGCCCAGGCCGGGGACTTGGTGGGCCATCGCGTCCAGGCCTTCCCTTTCTTCGGTGCCGAGAGAAGGGGAGCGCCCGTTCGGGCTTACGTGCGCATGGACGAAAAGGAGATCTACCTGCGTAGCGAGATATCCCGGCCGGATTACCTGGTCATCATGAGTCCCAGCTTGATCGAGGCCGGCTTGAAAGAGGGGACCAAGGAAGACACCGTGGTCCTGGTGAACATGACGGAACAGGAAGGAAAAGAGCACTTAAGCGACCTGCCCTTCGAGGTCAACGTGGTGGACGCCACCTCTGTTGCCATAGAGCTGGGTATGGAGGTTGAGGGCATGCCGGTTGTGAATATCGTCTTCCTGGGAGCCGTCTCCTATTTGACCGAGCTGGTATCGCTGGAAGCTGTCACCGAAGTGATAAGGGAGAGCGTCCCGCCCAGAAGGGTGGAGGCCAGTATGGAGGCGGCAAGGCGAGGATTCACCTCGGTGGTCAAGATCAAAGAAGTAAAGGCAAAATCGCCGAAAAGCAAAAGGAGCGCTGCCTCTTAGGTTTAGTTAGCCGGGCAGAGGCACGAAGGGAGTACCGGAAGATATGCCCCAGAAAAAGCAAAAGAAGAAGGAAGGGGAGGAGATAGGGTTCGTAACCACCCTTTCCGTGCCCTTGGAGGGAAGCGTTGGCTTGACGGGAAGCTGGAGGATCTTTATCCCCGTCAAGGATGAGGAGAAATGCAACAATTGCCTCCTGTGCTGGATATACTGTCCGGAAGCCTGTATATCCAAGGATATCGAGATAAACTTCGATTACTGCAAGGGTTGCGGCATCTGCGCTGAGGAGTGCCCGCGCAAGGCCATAACCATGGTCAAGGAGGAGAAGCAAGAGTGACATGGCGACTTGTTGAAACCGCGAACCATGTCGCCGCCCACGCGGCGCGCCTATCCAGGGTGGAGGTGGTCTCCGCCTATCCCATTACCCCTCAGACCCAGGTCATCGAGGAGATATCGCGCTTTATATCCGAAGAGGGATTCGACTGCGAGTATATACCGGTGGAGAGCGAGCACAGCGCCATGGCCGCCATGATAGGCGCGGCTGCCGCAGGCGTCAGGGCCTTCTCGGCTACCGCTAGCCACGGCCTGGCCTACATGCATGAGCTGCTGCACTGGGCGGCGGGTATCAGGCTTCCCATGGTCATGGTCAACGTCAATCGAGCCATGGGCCCGGGGTGGAACATATGGTGTGATCACCAGGACACCATGGCCGCGCGGGATACCGGCTGGATCCAGCTCTACTGCTCCTCCCATCAGGAGGTGTTGGACTCAACCATCCAGGCCTATCGCATCTCCGAGGACCTCAAGGTCATCCTGCCGGTAATGGTCTGCTACGACGCTTTCAGGATGTCCCATACCTATATGCAGGTGGATGTGCCCGAACAGGAGGTGGTGGACCGCTTTCTGCCGCCCTTCCGCACCCTGTGGAAGATGGACCTGGAGCATCCCTTTACCCACGGGTCGGTCATCTACCCCAATGATTACGAGGAGGTCCGCTTCTCCATGGAGCAGGCTCAGCACAATGCCCGCAAGGTGATCAAGAATGCGGCGGAGGAATACCGTGATATAGTGGGCGAATATCACGGCGACCTCATAGATACCTATGCACTGGAGGATGCGGAGCATGTCGTCGTGGCAGTGGGGACCATTGCATCCGAGGCCAGGGTGGCAGTGGACGAGCTTCGTTCCTCCGGCTATCCCTGCGGTCTCATCCGCATAAGGTCCTTCCGCCCCTTCCCCATAGAGGAGTTAAGGGATCTCCTTTCCAGCGTTCGCACGGTTATGGTGCTGGATCGCGCCGTATCCTTCGGAATAGGAGGCATCGTTTACTCGGAGGTCAAAGCGGTCATCTGCGGCTGCAGCGATGCCTCGACCTTCAACCTCATCGCCGGCCTGGGAGGAAAAGATGTGGCCTACACCATGATAGCGGAGTATATGGAGGCGGCCATCAAGGGTCGGCTCAAGCAGGAGACCAGCTGGCCCTATCTGCAACTCACCGATCATCACATGGTGAGCAAGCGAGGGCTGGAGGGGTTCTGGAAGAAGGAGGGCGTGCTGTGAGGCTGCGTGACTTCCCGGAGGAGGAGCTCCTATTGCAGGGAAACGCTGCCTGTCAGGGCTGCCCGGCCAGCATCGCCCTGCGCGTTGCTTTCAAGGTCTTAGGCCGCAACACCTTGATGGTGGTCATAGCATCCTGCACCTCGGTGCTGCAAAGCCCCTTTCCCGCCTCTGCCCTGGATTTGCCCGTGCTCAACATGGCTTTCGCCTCCGGAGGAGCGGTGGCCTCGGGCATCACCGCCGCGGCGGACAGGTTAGTCAAACATGGTGTTTTCGAGGAAAAGCCCACTATCCTGGTCTGGGCCGGTGACGGCGGCACATACGACATCGGAATCCAGGCCCTCTCCGGCGCCGCGGAGCGTTCCGCCGACTTCATCTACGTGTGTTATAACAACGAGGTCTACTCCAACACCGGCACCCAGAGGAGCGGCGCCACACCCTACGCCGCCTGGACCACCAACACGGTCACCGGAAAGGAGGAGTGGCGTAAGGATATTGCCCAGATAATGATAGCCCACAACATCCCCTATGTGGCTACCGCCTCTCTTGCCTATCCCACCGACATGTATCGAAAGTTCGCCAAGGCCAAGGAGGTCAAGGGAACTCGTTATATCGAGATACTGGCTCCCTGCCCGCCGGGGTGGAAGTTCCCCTCCAGCTACACCATCAAGGTCAGCCGCCTGGCGGTACAAACGGGGATGTGGCTGCTGTACGAGCACGAGGGTGGGAGGACCACCTATACCGCCGGCACCAAGCGTATTATCATGGGGCAGTCAAAAATCAAGCCGGTGGAGGAGTACCTGGAGCTTCAGGGCAGGTTCCGCCACCTCTTCCAACCCGAGAGGGACGAGGAGAGGATCAAGGAGATCCAGGCCCGTATCAACCATATCTTCGAGACCCTCCAGTTCACCCACAAGATGAAAGAGCATATAATGGATATCGAGTTGGCCCCTCCCCATTAAGGGGCCTGACCGATAACCATTAAATGCAGGATGCCGGCGTAGCTCAGTCGGAAGAGCAGCTCACTCGTAATGAGCAGGTCAGCGGTTCGAATCCGCTCGCCGGCTCCATTTTTTTGGGGTCAGCCCCCCACATACACATTTACTTTGCAATGCCAACCTTTTATGTATGTGGGGGGCTGACCCCCTTCTTATTTGCCTCGGTGAATGATTTCGTTTATCCTGTCCGGGGGCGTTGGGATGAAGCTTACATTAATGGTGCCGTGTATTACGTATAGAGAAGGGGAGCAAGATGCGTTTAGAAAACCTCGCCAGGATGAAGCGCGAGAGAAAGACGTCTATAAGGTTCTCATCGCTTCTGTTCTGTCTGCTGATAGCCGCTGTCTTGATAGCTGTTAATCTTGCGGCCCAGGAGCCGGCAGTCGCCAATGGCCTCCCCCAAATCGATTCCATCGATCCCGAATACGGAGGCATAGGTGAGAAGGTCACCATAGTAGGGACGTTATTCTTTGCCACCAGGGGAGATTCGTATGTCACCTTCGGTACCACTAAAGCCACCGAGTATGTATCCTGGTCAGATACCCAGATAGAGGTGATAGTACCGCGAGGGCTAAGTGAGGGAGAGGTAAATGTCACTGTCACCGTGGAAGGGAGTGGGAACTCCAATCCCGAGCCTTTTAATGTCGTTCCTTACGGTGTCGGGTTCGCGGAGGGCTATACGGGAGATGGCTTCCGTGAGTTCTTCTGCATCGGCAATCCTAACGATTATCCCGCACAAGCACAGATACTTTTTCTTTACCCGACCAGCGAATATTGGGAGGAGAATCTAACGATTCCCGCTAATTCCAGAGTGACCCTGGATGTCAATTCCATCCCTGGCCCCTCTGATGAGGTCTCGGCGATGGTGCTGTCGGACCTGGAGCTGGTGGTAGAACGCCCCATGTACTTCGATTACAGCGGTATGTGGCCGGGAGGTCATGATGAGATGGGAAGCCCGTATGTAAGCAAGCTGTGGTTCTTCGCGGAGGGGTATACGGGAGCGGGATTCGAGGAGTGGATATGTGTATTGAACATGGGCGCGGATACCGCCAACCTGACTTTCTATTTCCAGACCCAGGAGGCGGGCGAGATAATAAGGACCGAGACCGTGCCGCCGGCCTCCCGCCGCTCCTTCAAGGTCAACGAACTCCTGGGTCCGGACTACCAGTGTTCCCTGGTTCTGGAGTCGGATCAATTCGTGCTTGCGGAGCGCGCCATGTACTTCGACTACACGGGCATGGGTAACCATCACTGGCAAGGCGGCCACTGTGTGATGGGAACGACCTATCTTACCAGGGAGTACTATTTCGCGGAGGGGACCACCCGTCCCGGCTTCGAGGAATGGGTCACCATCCAGAATCCCTTCGACTCAGCCATAACCGTTATCGCTACCTATCAGTTGGGAGAGGGTTCGCCGATAGTGGAGAGCTACGTGGTACCACCGTTGAGCAGGGAAACATTATATATCCCCGACGAGGTGGGTGTGGATAAGGACGTGTCGGTGAAGCTGGCCTCCAGTGCGGATTTCCTGGCCGAGCGGCCCATGTATTTCAACTACACGGGATACGGCGCCTCCTGGAATGGAGGGCACTGCGTGATGGGGGCGAAGGAATTGGCGGAGGAGAGCTTTTTCGCCGAGGGGTATACCGGTCCAGGTTTCCAGGAATGGCTGTGCCTGCAGAACCCGGGCGATCAGGACTCTTTGGTAGAGATCACCTACCTTACCAAGGGCGGTTCACCGATCGTGAAGACCAAAGGCGTACCGGCCAAGTCAAGGACGACCCTGTTCATAAACGAGGATGCCGGCCCCAACCTGGAGCTCTCCTGCACGGTGAAGGTACTATCCGGCCCGCCCATCGTGGTCGAGCGTCCCATGTATTTCGATTTCAACGGGGTATGGCCCGGCGGCCATGACGTGATAGGATATCGTCCCTTCTCCTATCAGGGCTCCTCGGCAGTAAGCGGCGCGGGACTGCAGCAATTGGCACCCGTGGGCAGCATCATCTTCGATCATGAGAGGTGGAAAGAGAGGTAGGTCGCACCCGGACTCTAGTTCTATCCAGGGGGCACGGCGGTCCGTGCCCCTTTTAATAACAACAGACAGAGCCCGTCGTTCAAGCCTCATACCGCTGGGGATGCGGCTGGACAAGGGGACATGGCAGCGGCGCCTATGGGGCTTTATCGCCCTGGCCATCTTCCTGGTCATCATCCCCATTGTCATGGAGACCATCAACGCTTTTTTAGGGATCTTCTATTACGGATTCCGGGCCATGGGCTTTAGGTTCACCAGGAAAGCCGTGACCATCGTCCTTCCCTCGCTGCTGGTATTGACCGGCGTGGCCATAGCCGTGCTAATAGTGCTCCTTGCGACAGGCAGCGAAAGCGTGGCGGTGGCCATCTCCGACATCTTCTCCCTGCTGGTGCAGTTTGCCGCACTGTACCTTGTGTCCCTGATGGCGGTGACCATCGGCAGGGGCAGATGGGAAGGCCGTATATCTTCCTCTCCCCGGCCTTGGTATGTATCATCATCCAGACCCTCCTCACCGCTCACATCAGGCTGGTGGGGATGATGACCCCCACCGCGCTGGCGGACTTCTTCATCCACCTGGGCTACCTTTTCCTCATCTTCGCTGCCTACTATCAGTACGAGATATCCAGCGGATCCCTTTAAAACGGCGTGACCCAGCCATAGACCTCTCCGCAGAACCGCAAGACGCATGAGGTAAACCTTATTATTTTGGTAAAATATCTATGGTGGGGTATTGGGGTGCAGCATCAGCAAAAGCGAGGCAGCGTGAATTTTTTTATTCAGCAACTCTCGGATTACTATGTCGAGGCGGGCAAACAGTTGCCCGCATATATCCTTTCCGTTCTGGAGAAGCCCCTCCCCTCCCTTGATATGACGGAAGCGGATATCTACAACCGATATATCGGTCCTTATCAGGACAAGATACGCCGGTCATTGATGGATATCTACCGGCGGTCTGGGGCCG
>Ga0180434_10007656_pt1 | contig 12121 bp, 17 predicted proteins | sample SS_ome_7_FD_132453 | JGI IMG/M metagenome (GOLD analysis project Ga0180434, IMG submission 132453) | Hypersaline lake sediment archaeal communities from the Salton Sea, California, USA - SS_1_D_2 metaG | ecosystem: Environmental > Aquatic > Non-marine Saline and Alkaline > Hypersaline >... | reverse complement strand
GGCGGGATCCATTCATGGCGCCGGTAATATTTCGCCGTCCTGGTCCCGACAATGTCATAATAGCCTTTCGCCTCTATTGCCCCGGAGGTGACCGCCATGTCTTGCCACATATGGCGGAACGGCATGCAAAAATGATCCGTCATAAATTTAATAATCTGCCGAAATGCCTGGTAATCGCGTTGCGTGGCCAGCCGCCCGCCAGCATAAGAAGCCTTTGACGTGTTCCGGGTCAAGGCCTCGTATGAAAGACCGTTCTCTATGCCGGCGCCGATTTTACGGTCAACGTGTTCTGTGAACATCCCGAAAGTGGCTCCGGGCTTCTGTGGCTGTGCGAAATGCGGCTGCGACCCATACGGAAATGAACCGATTATACCGGGTTGGATATGCGAAATCTTGTTGCCGTCGCTGTCCTCAGCCTGGGATCCTGTCGAATCACCAGGCAATATGTCACCGGTGGAATTGACGCCCTTCTTTCGCTCGAACCACACGGAGAAGCAAGCGGCTATCTTGCAAGCGGTGAGCTCGGCATCCTCGTAACCGTCAAGCTGGAAGAATTTCTCCATGACGCCGTGCATCCAAGGATATCCCCGGACCTGGCCAGGTCGCATCCTTTTGAAGACGTGGAATACGAATCTTGCATCGTACCGGACGCTTTTTGTCTTCGTCACCCCGTTTTCTGTCACGGACACGTTGACCCAATAGCCGACCGGCCTGGACGTGATCTTGTTTAACTCCACGCCCATCGTGACAGGGTTCCCGTTATTTCCCTCGGTCTTGTTGTCGTCAAGAGTTTCTGGCTCAAAGAATTGCACATAAAGCGGCACAACAGGATTGCGTTTGTCCGGCTTGGCTAAGACAAATGCCTCGCCGTCTTCAATGACCTTTCTCAACACAAGCTCTTCAACATCCGTGAATGATACCGGAGACGTGTCAGTACCGGAAATGTCCACATTTCGCTGCCATTCGTCCCATAGGTCGTCATTCTGCTCGTTAAAGATTTCGTTGTCGACCTGTTCGAAGTAGTCTTTACCGTCTTGGTCCTTTGTTGGGATCTTGTCATAGACTGTTGAAATTGGCTTGATCCCGGTCCCGACGCAATAGGAGATGAACGCGTTCATTGCGGATATGGCCGTTGGAGTGTTCCGCATCAGCCACCTTGACCGGTTCCGCATCGTGGACAATTCGCGCTTCAAAAAGGTGTTAATGCTTTCCCCGGTGGCCAGCCAATTCTCGTTCAACCTGTTGGTTTCAGCCGCCTTGAATGCCGCGCGCTTGCTCTCAATGTCGATCATCTGGGCCAAATAGCGGGCATGCTCACGCTTGACAAGATAATCCGGGGAAATGGCGATACGCAACCGCTCGAAGAATCCAGGGAAGGCAGGGTCCCGGTCGCTTTTGCCAAAAAGGCCCATCAGTCATTCTCCGCGGTGGGCGTTTGAAAGCCGGCGAGGTTAAAGACAATCCCGGTATCATCAGACATGTACTGGTCGCGCAATTCAAAAAGACGTTCGAGGGATATTCTGGATTCAATGTCGCCAGTCCGCCAGCTTTCGCCATTGAGCATGGCGCGCTTGATGGCCGATTCTATCTCGGTAAGTGTTAGACTGGTTTCCTCTGCCATGGCCCTATAATAAGGGCCAGCAAAAGGTTGGTGCAAGGCTGCTTAGGATACGTTATAGCCGTCAGAGTTCGCTGAACACAATGTCTTCGCGGTCGGCAATCGGGACCGTTTCCAGACTGTTCCACGCCGCCGGGCAGCGATTGCATTTGTGGCGACGGCGTCGGATTGCCTCGCTCTGCATTTCGCTTTTGACTGTCTTGATATCACGGGATCCGCATGACGGGCATTGCATGCCGATATAATCCCGCGTTCCAAATTCGATCCGCTTCGAAAATTGTGGCCTCTTCTTTTTCTTTGTCTTTTTGCCGCGGTCGATTTTCCCGGTTTCTGGCGTTTCCATTCGGTTTTTCGCGGTTTCCATTTTTTCTGGCTCCTATGATCCTGCTAGGTAATCCCCGCAAATAAGTTCAATCGCCCGGCCCTCGGACATCTCTTTTGACCCTTCAGATTCGCGGACACGTTCAATCGCATCTGACACAACCGCCCACTGATCCTCTGTCAAGCGTATGCTGTTGGATGTTCGTGGCTTGTCTTCATCTGTGGCGCCTGGGTCGATCCCCTGGCCGATCATGTACAGCTTGTCAAATTCCTCGACCGCATCAGGCAAGACACTGATCAAATCGTCTTTTTCGAAGTCGACAAGCAAGTCTTCAGCATAGAGTTTCCCAAGCTTGACATCGTCATCGGCGAACCATTGGTAATTGCGCTGACGGGATAGGATAATCGCCTGAGACTGCGTTAACTGGCCGAAATTCTCGACTTTTACGGTCTTCCACCCGGCATCTTTTATCGCTTGAAGACGATGATTTCCGTCCAGGACTTCGTACAGTTGACGGGATCCCTTCTTCAATTTCAGTTCACGGACACATAATATACCTGCGCTTTTGGATGATTCGATTGAGGCGCGCAGCTTGGCAAGTTCGGCTTTTGTGCCAGACACCTTGTAATTCCACGGCGCCGCCAAAAGGTCCTCAACTGATACTTCGATGACTGTCGGATGGCCCTTGACAAGTTCAGCCATGCTTTTTCTTTCGCCCCCGCTTTTGTCTGACTCCCGGGTCAATGCTTATCGGCAAGTGTTTCCATAAGGCATCTTCGATGATTCTGCCAAGCGGCTTTCCTGTGGCATGACGTTCGGCAAAGAGAGCGCGCTTGTACTCGGGATGCAGGACAACACTTATTCGTGAGGCTCTAGGGATATTGTTCATGCGGTCATGATACGGTCGCTGACAATATCCGACAAGAAAAAAAGTGATAAAAAATTGTTGACTAACAACATTTGATAGATCATAATAGCGCCATGAATTGAGGGAGGTATGGCCCTGGTAATGAAAGTCAAGCTTGTAGACCGTGGCAGAATCGCGCGTTTTCTTGGCGTCAACGCTTCTGACCTTCCGGCTGGTCCGTATCGCGTCGACAACCAACGCGTTGACGGGGAAGGTGTATCCCTGACAGTAAGCGTTCCAGGCTACGACCGCGACATACTCTTACCTATTTCCTTTGCAGACTACAACGCTTTGGCTGAGGTCGAATTGCCAGAAACAGAATACAGCGAAACGTGGGGATCCAAAAATAGAGGTGAGCAAACATGGGGGACCGGGGACCTTCACAAATAGACCCGCGGCGTTCAATTGAGATCGACACGCGACTAATCGCTACCGTCCAGCGTGTGGCCGGCCGGAACTCACACAAGCTCAATCAAATTCTAAACCGATATGCGTTGTGTTGTTCAATGGTCAGAGAATGCCCAGAAGAGGCCATTGACAAGTGGATCGAAAAGGCAAGCAAGAACCGCCGAAAGCTCAAGATATTCCTGGCGCTTTCGGCAACAAAAAGGTGAGCAATGAAAACCGGAACACGCGAATGGTCAAATCTATCTGCTAACTGTTGCTTAGGCTGCAAACACGGCTGCCATTACTGTTATGCCAAAGCGTCGGCAATCCGCTTCGGACGGATCTCATCACCGACCGCCTGGGAACGGCATGACATACGATGGGCAACACTCGACAAGGCATTGAAAAAGAAGCCTGACTCCGTCATGTTTCCGACCACGCACGATATACACCCGGATATTCTTGATGAATGTATCCACTCAATAGCAATGCTTCTTCATGCCGGACACCGCGTCTTGATCGTGTCCAAACCACACACCGAATGCATAGAAGAAATTTGCAAATACTTCGGGCAATTCAGAAATCGGCTTATGTTTCGATTTTCCATAGGGTCAGCCTACGACCACATATTGCGATTGTGGGAGCCAAACGCACCATGTTTCGAGGAAAGACTTGAATGCCTGCGCATCGCCTACCGTTCACACTTTCGCACAAGCGTTTCAATTGAGCCAATTCTTGACGCATATACGCCGGACCTGGTCAAGCTTGTTGGTCCCCGGGTGAGCGATACAATCTGGTTAGGCAAGCCTAACGCCCTATTTTCGCGGCTGTCTCTTAACTGCGCACCGCACAACATAAAGGGAGAGGCCCGAGAACTTTTGACAATCCTCAATGATGACTACATTCACAGACTTGTCGAAAAGTACAAAGGGCATCCGGCGATAAGGTTCAAGGATTCCATCCGCAAAGTTGTCGATATACCGGAAGAACCGGAACTCGAACTCTAAAAGGGGAGGACATGCCACTCAAACACACAACACTAAGCGTTTCACTCTCTCATGCCGCCATGAAAATGCTGGAAGAACTCCGGCCCAAGTGGCGCCTTGGGAATCGTTCCGCGGTCATAGAAACGGCAATCCGCGAACTCTACGAGAAACAGAAAAAAGAAGCGTTGCCAATAAAAGACGCGCTTCGCAATCCGTGAGGGTAAACCATGACAGAGAAAACAGAACAGAAAGCATCACAAGTAAGCATCCACGTCGAAAAGAGCACGGATGAAAGGTTGCTAAGAACCGAATTGACTGAACAAGACTTGCTTTCCAAAAGCAAGACACTGGCGGACGGAGTGTCTACTCTTGCTGAACTGGAAGACGCATTCGCTAGCGTGAAAAAGGACTATAGCTCAAAGATTCAGGCTTTGGAAGCTTCGATCACAAGCGCCTCAACCGTGATTCGTCAAGGGTATGAGATTCGTAAGGTAAAGTGTGAGGTTCTGAAAGACTTCGACATGGGACTCATTTTTGTCTCACGCCCAGATACCGGGGAAATCATCGAACAAGAAGACATGACAACAGAGCAGCGAAATCTAGGTCTGTCCAATTTCGAATAATTGTCACCCAATAATTTCGGGGGTTTTAATGTCATCCAATAAACAAGAGACCATCGACCTAAACAAGGCGCTAGTCATCCGTGGGCCAAGCGGGGATATACGCCGCGTGAAAAGCCGTCTTGAACTGTCCGAAGAAGATCACACGCTTGTCGAAATCATCAAGCCAAAAAAAGCCAATAGCGATTTCCATGCGCGACAAAGCGTGTGCGCGCCTACCGCTCGCGGTTATGGCCTTCTTGCATCGCGTTGCGGCCTTGCCTATGATTCGCCGGATACGGTAATCGTCAACGGGGTGGCCCAAGCTAATCCATGTTGGACAGATTCCAAGACCTGCTACGCTCGCAAGAGAATCGGCGGATACACGGCGCTTGGTCAACCTGTCATCATAGACAGGACTGTCGAATATTCGGTCCATGGATACAACGTGCAAGACCTACTTGCAAAAGCTGGACTGTGCGAATACTCAACGAACAAGAACGCTCCTCCGGTTCTGATCTATGCGGACTTTTTCCAAATCTTGCCCTTTGTCGGAGAGATTGAACCCGGTGTCTATAAGGGTGAACCGGATGAAGGAAACTGGGCAGGATACCGCGTCGATGATGCAATGGTGTTATGGGTCCGGACAACAGGCAACCCTCATCTGGCGAAGTGGCTTGGCGAAATGAACAACCGAAAAAAGACCGCGCTTCGTACCGTGCAAACATTCGCAGAGCGCAATGCGATTGCCGCGCATCCAGCATTGCCGCCAAAGCTGACCTTTGGCTTTTCCAAGGGCGAAGAGATCAGGGCAACCGTCGAGTGTGTGTCATGGTTCGCCACAAGTGGCAACATCACGTTTGATCTGATTGAATCACACAAGGGAGTCGAGATCGTCAAGCAATCGGAATCCGTGGATTATGACAGGGACGCCAAGACAATAGACGCCGTTGTGGATCCCGTGGACCCGGAAGACCATATGGACAAAGACATAGATCATTCCGGACAGACTTCCGAACCGTCAGACAACACGTCGCAAGATGAACGGGCATTCAGGACGGAAATCGGCGAGGCATGCGACTTCGTAATGGATTCCATGAAATCCGATGAAATCGCGAATGCATTCGCCGCCGCCGGTGTCAACATAGTCCGGGATATTCGCATGTTGTCAACCGACGATCTGAAAAAGCTACACTCTGCACTACAAGAAAATTGAGATATGAACATCAGACGCATTGAATACAAAGGCTTCCGTGGATTCTCTGGTAAGCATAACCTAACCGACAAGACTTTCATCACTGGACCGAACCGGTCCGGAAAGTCAACCATTCTCCTTGTCCCGTACTTCGTTCTGTACGGCGAACTCCCAGACAGTAAGCCGTCTGAACTCGTACAGAATGCAAGCGGCGGATATATGTGCGCATCAATCACAATCAATGGTCACATCATAGAGCGAGACATTTGTCTTGGCGACAATGTCAAGACGGTCCTGCGTCTTGACGGCGAAAAGGTGAGCACGCGAAAGGCTAAGGAAGCGATACATGACGCCATAGGCCAAGGACCGGCAATTATCAATATGCCAGCGTTTTGGGCTGCATCTCCGAAAGATCAACGCGCAATGGTCTTGCGTTGTACAGGGTCGCAAGACGTTGCGGACACGGTCGCGGCTCTGCGAGTCGACCGAAACGCAATTCGAAAAGGCATAAAAGCACAGAAGGTTATACTGGCAAAGCGAACGGCAGACCTAGCCGGAATCAATCGGCCTGTTGGGTCGATCAAGGCTATTGAGAAACGCTATGCGGAAGTGAACGCGACTATTTCGGATCTACAGAAACAGGTGGCCGCATCGGATGAACGGAAACGACTGCAAAAGGCATATGCAGAGCTGCACAGCGTAAAGGACTATGAAAAGCAACTGGCAGACAATGCCGCCACACTTGCCGAAATAGAAAGCGAAATGGCTTTGCTTGACGAGGAAATCAAGGCATCAAAAAAGCCTGTGCATGATGATCTTTCGATTTCGGAAGCTGTGTCAAAGGTTCTGCGAGACGCATCCGACCTTTGTGACTGTTCAAAGGCTCAATCCTGCCCAATAGCGTCAACTGTCCGCGAATTGATTTCGCCCGAAGCAATGCGCATCGGCTTGGATTTTAGCAAGCAAACTGACGAATATCACGCAAGGCTACTCAAATATCAGAAGCTTATACACGACCGCGATGCCACGCTTGAAAATTCAGAACGCATCAAGAACAACATCGAACGCGCCAAGAAAATGGCCCTTGTCGACGTTGGCGTCGAAATGGATCCTGACACGCCGCGAATTCTGTCCGATCTCCGGACAGAAGCAAACACGCTTCTGGCGTCAATCAAGACTCTGGAATCCTGGACCTATGCGGAAAAGCAAATGGAATCTGCACGCGCAGACCTGGCGAAACAAGAAGCCGAACTCGAAAAGATAGAAGTACAACTCGAATCTGCCGAAAAGGCTCATCTTGAAAGCATATCGGACATTGAAACCACGTTGACCGACCGTGCCGGCAAATTCCTGGACGGCAGAATACAAATCCACGACGATGGTCTTCACATGGCAATAGGCCTTGTGGCAGATAATCGTAACATGTGGCACTCTTCAATGTCCGGCAGTGATTCAGCCTTATTTGACGCCGCCCTGGGTCATGCCCTAGCGCCCGAAGCTGTCATCGCAATTGAAGCGGCTGAATTGGACGACCAACGCTTACGCCAGTCATGTCTAAGACTCGCGGATATGCCATGTCAAATACTCACGGCGTCATGGTACTGCCCTGGTCCTGATCCCTTTGAAGGTTGGGAGGTCATACACCTATGATCACGCTTGACGAATACCAGCTTGCGGCCGCCACGGCCCCGGAACCCCGCGTCTTGGTGACCGCCGTGCCTGGGTCCGGGAAGACTCGCACGCTCTGCGCACGGGTCGAATACCTGATAAAGCAAAAGGTCCGGCCAAGTTCCATTTGCGTGGTCACGTTCACACGGTACGCCGCTAATGAATTGCGGGAAAGGCTTGTCCCGCTTATCGGGTCCGACGCCGGCCGGATCTTTATCGGGACCTTTCACGCTTTCGCCCTACGGATCATAACCGGATACGGACATCGGCTCGGGTGGGATGCTGAATATCTGACAATTCTGGACGAGGAAGAAACAAGCCTGGAAGAAGCGGAAGTCATGCGTGACTTGGGTATGGTTGACAAGTCCGGAAAGTGGAATTTCAAAGCCGGACGTGTCATATGGGATCAATTCAAACGGCACAAAATCACAACCCACCATATAAAAACCGCCGACCCTGAATTGATTGCGCTTTGTATGACTGCGTCTATATCAATCAAAAACCGTCTACGTGCGGAAAACACACTGACATATGACATGATCATCGAAGAGGCTGACACGCTGTTGAAAGACTCTCCGGAGATCCTGAACGATATGCGCGAACTTTGCGCGCATGTTTTGGTAGATGAATTCCAGGACACCGACAGCGCACAAATGGCGATCATTGACAGGATCGACCCGCCCAACAGGTACTTTGTCGGGGACATTGATCAAAGCATATACGGCTTTCGTGGTGCCATGCCGCGCATCATGCTGGACTACTCAGAGACGGCGAAATGTTACAGTCTGCCGAACTCATACCGTTTCGGGGTAACTATAGGTGACCCGGCAAACAAGCTGATCAAACACAACTCGGACAGACTCGACACAGCAATCAATGCCATTGCCGAGAACCGGGGGACAGTCAACGTGGTCAAGAATTCACGATTCGAGGCAATCGCCGATCTTATCCTTGCCCAATTGCATGACGGATATGCCCCGGACAATATCTGCATCCTTGCGCGCCGACATAGTACCCTGGAAGCGTTGCAAGAGGTCATGGCAAGCCGTGAGTATCCCTTCTTGAAAATCGGCGGACAAACGGCCATTGACAAGACGGCAGAATTTCGAGTGTGCCGCGGATATCTCCGGGCAGCCGTAAACCCGTGCGACAAGCGGGCTCTCATGGCAATTTCCACGGTCGAAGGCATTTCGGAATCGGCCTTGATTGATCTGCGCGCACAAGCTGCGGAATCAGACAAGCCGATTATGGCCCTCTACGCCAAAAAGGACATGCCGGACACTGTCGAAACCCTTCGCCCATATCTTCAAGCTGCGGCGCCCGATGTTGACTGGACGCCCAGCCTGCAATACCTGGACCGCATTCAGAAGGCGGAGAATTTCAAGGATACCGGCGAACTTGTGCGATATCTCGGGATCTCGGACCAACAAGACAACATGCGGGAATCTGCCGGAAAGGTTACGCTCTGCACTATCCACGCCGCAAAAGGCCTTGAATGGCCTGTGGTCTTTCTGATCGGCATGAACTCTGCTCAATTCCCTTCCCCAAGGTCCCGCCGTGATGGCGAACTCACGGAAGAGAGAAAGTTGTGCTACGTCGGAATGACACGGGCGGAGGAAATCTTGTACCTGGTCAACAACATGCCTGACACGCCGAAGGATGAGGCAAGTCAATTCTTCGAGGAAATGGGATTCAATACTCCGGACCCTGAAGGGCAACAAGACTTCTGGGACGGTGATAACCTAGAGGGGGTATAAAATGACAGGAATACAGTCAGAGTTGTCAGAGTACACCCGCCGACACGCCTTCAATGCCTGGGTCAACTCACCGACCGGCAAGAAGATCAAGGCGGAAATCACTCGCCGCGCCTTGAGGCTGAAGGCAATCGGACACAAACGCTATGGATTCTGCGCTATCTGGGAAGCCATGCGCTACGATTCCACGATAGAAGCCGGGGCACCCGTCCAAGATTTCAAACTCAACAACAACCACCGTTCGTTCCTGGAAGACCAAATCATGGAAGAGGTCCCAGCATTGGCTGGATTCTTCCCGGTGAGGCACAAATGAGCAAGACACATTTCGTGATAGAGACGTGCGAAAAGTGCGGGAAACCTGTCACATGCGAATGCGAGGTGTCTGGACCGCCTCCGTGGTATTTCGTCGGTGAATGTAACGAGTGTGGGACTGAGTTGACCGTTGAAGTTGAAGAACTCGAAAAAAGCCGTTGACACGGATACGGCTTTTTAGTAGGCTCTGCGTTGGAATGAAGGCAGAAACACATATACGAGAGAATTCAAGAGCGGCGTCAATAGGCGAGTCTTTGCCGCGTTCGCGGCATGTCTTCATTCCACCCTGTTGGCGTCGCTCTCGTTTTGTGAGGTATCAGGGGTGAAAATTATGTTAGATCCAACATTCTGGACGGATCCCGATTTTGACGACATTGACGACCCGCTTTTGCTACATGCATACGTGTATCTCATCTCAAACGGGTCCGCCAATTCCATCGGATGCTACAAGCTCAGCCTTCGGACTGCATGCAATGAAAGCCGGATCCCAAGGACATCTTTTCTCGATCTGTTGCACCAACTAGAGAACACAGTGAAGCCGTCAAAGATCATGTTTGACGAGTCAACTGGGTGGATCTGGGTCAAAGGGATGTTCTCTCGAACATACAAGAGTATTCCACACCAGAACCTTGTAACCAACGTGGTTTCAATGCTTTCTGATTTAGAGAGATCAGATTTTCCCTTTTTCAAAGAGTTTTCAGAGAAGCATAAAGGTCTTATTGAGTCCTTTCAAAGGTCTTTCCAAGGTCTTCCAAAGCACATTGAAAGTCTAAAGGAGAAAGAGAAGGAGAAAGAGAACAGAGAAGGGGAAGGGGGGATTGCAAAGGGGGGTGGCCGCAAGAAGCGCACAAATCGTGTCAAAGAGAATTCCGCCGAAATGGTGAAAATCGGCGGATGGTTTTCGCGGAAGCCCGAAACGCTTTGGTCGAATGACGAGGCGCAGCGCCTTGCCGGACTCGGGGACATCCCCTCGGATGAACTTGACTTGATGGCCGCTTACTACACCGCTGACATTCAGGAGGCGGACGATTATCGCCGCCGCGACATCGCAACGCTTTTGAACAACTGGACCGGCGAACTTGACCGGGCAAGGAAATGGCGAGCCCAACACCCAGGGCAACGCCGACAAGAATCACAGGAGTCAAGCCAAGCGGCAGAAATGGCCGCCATGATTGAGGACCTTGGGAAAGAGCTGGCCACACTCCGGTTCACGTCCCCGGACAGTGAAGGGCGATTCTGGGGTAAGATTTCAAACCATTTCGGCGACGACACCGAAGTCGTGCGGCAGAAAATCGAACAGATGGCGGAGGCGTATTGAAATGATGGGAGAGGGAGCATGTGGCAAAGATGCAAGATTGACGGGCCGTGCGGCAAGGTTGAGTTTGGGGTGACGCAACTGCCAAACCGCAAGACGCCGTGTCTGTACCGGATGCGGGGGGCAATGCTGGAACCGCTGGCGTACTTCCGCTGCGAGGAAGACGCGGAGGCGTTTGATAGGATCATTGACGCGGTTGTGGACACGCTGCAATCACTAACATCTAACGCCAGCCTTGAAGTGCGTGACTATATTCATGCCAACGCCGAGCGTGAGAGTCGCGGCTTGCCGCGTACTTCTCCACGCTCTTGTTCGACAGGAGGTGACGCATGATACACGTTGCATGTATGTGTTGGCCAGGAACGATTGAACCCATATGTGCCGGGACAAACAAGCGCACAGTGACGCGGGAAGCGGTACGCTTGCTGCGCGAAGAATACGGCGATGGCCCAGTCCCGCGCCCTGCTGCAATGTGTAGTGTGCCGATCACGTCATCGGATATTGAGATTGTGACGTTGCCAGTAGTGTCGAACGATTAGCGTCAGTGGCGCGGCTTGTCCGCGTACACTGCACGCGCTGGTTGGGGCTGCCCGTCCCGACCGGAGCAAAACAAAACACAGGGCAAGGAGAAGAGATGATGAACTTGAAACAACTCGTAGGAGCGTATGGCGTCATGGCTGTTATCGCGCTTGTCATAAACGGAGCGTTGCTCGCCGGTGCGGTTTGGCTTGTGGTCAAGGTGCTGAAATGGACGGGTGTGCTTTGATTCGCCCCAACGCTGGGCGTCAGCATTTGGCGCGCTAGCGACAATATGCTGGACGCCTTTGTTGGGCGTCCGGTCGGAAGGAGAGCAGACGTGAGCAAGAAAAAATGGTTTAAGGATGGTCCGGACGGGGTGCAACTCCACGCGGGCAGGTGGCGAGGCCGCGACGTATGGCATAGCGACGACGGCGGGGAAACGTGGTGGTGCGGCTACCAGTTCGGCCACGAGGCCAAGGTCACACGGGAAGAACTGATTGAGATGGCGGTGAGCATTTTGCAACAGACGCCCAACGCCG
>Ga0180434_10007654_pt1 | contig 12124 bp, 14 predicted proteins | sample SS_ome_7_FD_132453 | JGI IMG/M metagenome (GOLD analysis project Ga0180434, IMG submission 132453) | Hypersaline lake sediment archaeal communities from the Salton Sea, California, USA - SS_1_D_2 metaG | ecosystem: Environmental > Aquatic > Non-marine Saline and Alkaline > Hypersaline >... | reverse complement strand
TTGTCTGCAGCCTGGGCTTCGAGAGGGTGGAACTGAGGAAGCATCCCACCGTCGGTCTTTGGCTCTGTGTTCAACGTCTGTTCCTTCTTTGGTTGTCAGCCTCTGGAACAACAGCCTGGTCAACCGAGGCCTTCACAAGCCTCCCGCTTCAGCGAGGGGGGGTGGTTGACATCAGAAGGGTCTCCACGAGCTTTCCCTGCCATTTCGCTTTTTCCTTCCCTCGGTAGAGGATGCTGCTGTAGCGCTCACATCATCGAAAAACTGATTTTGGAACTCGGTTTGGTTCCCAGCTTCCCCGTGTGATAACGCAAATACTCAAAACTAATGAACAGGCCAGGATGAGTGCTTCCCGTGTCCTGGCTTACTGACCTTCACTCTCTTCGCAACAGTTCCACACTTGGGACAAGTGATATCATGATCGGGATGCTCACCTCGACTTTCGTCAACAAGCTCCTCGAACTTGTGTCCGCACGTGGATTTCGGACAGCAGTAATCGAACAGGACGCCCATTATCCTGCGACCTCTTCAGATGGAAGAGGCGGTTCAGCACCACCATCTTCACTGTCACCCATGGCTGGTTCTCTCGGGTCACCAAACTCGGTGTCACCATCATTGACGGGAACCAATTCGAGCTGCTCGACTGGCCGAATACGCTTGCGTGCTTTGTACCCAGCACCCTTCATCAGACTGAGCGCCCCGTTGACACCACTGCGAATCCTGGCGCCCATCGCCGTTCTGTCAGCCGTAGACTTCGTCCAGAAGGACACCATGCAAGTGATCGAGTCACCATCACTGTAAGCATAGGGTCCACTGGTCCAGGGCTGTGTTTCCTCGAAAACATTCAGGTCTTCGAGATCGGCGTGAACCATGAAGGTTTTGATCGCCCTGTTGAGATCTCGAAGGCACCTGCCTGAATTTTCCGAGTCAGGCTCGGAGAGCTTCATCTCGAAATGACAGGCCCATTCTTGGCCCTGACCATCTACCGACCTCTCACTCTGCGGATCGATGTGCTTCAGAATGGAGACGATGACTGCTGTCACTTTCGGCTTCTTTGCCATGTTTCACCTCAGAACGGATCATCCTCATCTGTGACATCAACACCATTGCCAACGTCACGAAACAAAGGAAAAACCCCTTCAACGTCACCCGCTTGGGCTTTTATATCAACAAGCCTTGGCTGTTGAACGCTTTTCTTATCAAAGACAGGCTGGCGCAAAACGTTCATGTACTGAATGAGAACATCTGCTAGCCTGTATTTGTTGTTTTCAGAATCCGAGACAACCCTATATACGAGCTTCCCCTCTAAATATATCAGGTTTCCTTTTCTAACGGTGTCAATCAACCCTGCAGCATATTGACCCACACAGACTATTGAGTGGTGTACTCCAATATGCTTCAATTCACCTTCAACCAGATGCTCTTCCATTGCTAGGAGCATGCTCGTCCAAAGCGGACCAGCTTCAGTGTCATCAATCTTCGGCTCCCTATCGATACGACCAATGAGAACAACACGATTAACGCCGTCCATGAATTTTAACCCACGATACCATATGCTCTAACAAATCGCCCATTCCAACGTTCAGAGGGCTGGCGCTCATTCTCATCACGCGTTATCATAACCAAGCACATGTTACTTTTACCCAAAGCAATGACCAGCCAACCAGCATCCAACAGCTACCACCAGCGTCAGGTTTTGATAGGTAGCATATGTTACATTCCTAGGTCAACAAAAAAATCCTGGTGCCCCGATGAATAGACACGAATTGTTCAGGCATGGCGTGAACATAGCCAAGTTCATGGAGACTATGGCCAAGGCCTTTGAAGACGTAACGCAAGCCCAAACTACCCAAACGCAGCAAGGTAGTCCTGAGGATGAAGAGTTCGTCAACTATGGCAAGTATGGCCACCCAATCAACCTCGCCGATATAGGACTCGACGATATGAATGTTAACCGTGTGGTCGTTGAACTGAGCACCGACAGGAGCCAATTCAAAATCTGGGCGCCCTACGACGAGTCGTTCGTCGATGAAATCAAGCAAGAGATCCCCAAAGGCTCAAGAGGCTGGGACCCCGACGAAAAATGCTGGCGCATTGACTCCTACTGGATAGGAAACGCTCAAGACATAGCACACAGGCACTACCCTCACTTGGCGTTCTACTACACAAACCGCGCAACACTCATGTGCGAAGAGATAGACCGACAGATCGAAGAAGAGCTTCGTCGCGAAGAGATAAAAAAGCAGCAACACGAAAAACAAAAGCGGCGTCACAAGAAAAACAACTCTTCATCCACCGGTCAGCAAAAGAAGAAGAAAAAGCGAAAAACACGAGAAGAGCAACACTCGCACGCACCCGAGCAACACGACGAGATTCACCAGGCATACTCGATGCTCGCATTACAGCCCGATGCGCCTGATGAAGTTGTCAAAGCAGCACACAAAGCACTCAGTCGGAAACATCACCCCGACCTCGAAGGTGGCAGTACCGTCATGATGAAAAAGATCAACGAAGCCTTCGAGACAATCAAGGAACATCGAGGATGGAACAATCAGCCCTAGCAAACATTCGACTCATGAGTCGCAACGAACTCGAAGAGTTCACAGACAGAGTCGTTCAGCTCGTAATGAACCTCGAAGAGGAAAACAAAAGTCTGAGGTACGAGGCCAGTGCGTCAAAAACGATTGACATAGAAGTGATCAACGGATGGAGGAACTGGAACGAAACGCTTGATAACGAAAGAAAGAAATGGTCAGACATGGCCACCCAGACCTCCGCAGACAATATCGAACTGAGAAGAGAGAACGATCACATCAGAGAGGTATGCTCCAGAATACTGGAATCATTAGACGGAATACATAAGCTCGCTTGCGACAAGGCTGATCCAAAGAAAAAGTCCATCGTTCTGGTTCGTGCCCTCGAACAGATAGCTGATGCAGCCTACAACGACAAAGAAAAGATCATGGGGTTCATGCTCGAAGGAGCTACACCGGATAACCTCGAAGAACCACTAGAAGATGACGAACAGTAGTGAAAAAGAATCAATCGTAGAGGTCATCCCTGAAAACCCTGGTGAACTCACCCTCCCAGAAACGCATATCAGCGATGTTTGGGATGCCACGCTCACAGGCGTGCTCAGCAAAAACAGCAAACGCGCCTATCGAACAGGGCTCCTCAGCTTTGCAAAGTTCATTATCGAACGGACAGGGACGAAGATGCCCTCTTCCAATGAAGAGATTTTGAAAGCTGCAACTGTCTTCCTGCCTCAGGTCAACTTCCAACTCGTAACGGAGTTCAGGGACGAGCTTCGATACAATGGCCTCGCACATCGAACTATCAACGTTCGCCTTGCAGCAATCCACAGTCTTTTCAACAGAATGATGCGCCTAGGGTTTATTGACAAAAATCCAGCCGCATCCGAACTCGTTCAAAGAATGAGGACATCATCGAGGAGCGATACAGAAGGTCTCGGACAGAAAGAAGCGGCAGCGCTCCTCGAAATGTGCTTCAATGACAAAAGGTTAAGCGGTAAACGCGATCTTGCGCTCTTTGCGGTATTGATATTCAATGGCCTCCGTCGCAGCGAAGTCATACAGATCGACATCAACCGCATACGATACATTGAAAGCACCCCCACCATCAGGCTCAAAGCAAAGCGCGATAAAGATTTAATGATAGAATTCATCCCAAAGGTCTGGGCAACTATTGACGACTGGTGTAAGACTGCTGATATTTCGAGTGGACCCGTATTCGTTAGGCTCAGAGGAACACGTAACGGATTGCAAAAAGTAACTGAAAACCGTTTGACACCAGATGGTATTTACGCAATTATCAAAAGCCGTATAAAGGAAGCAGGGATAGAGAAAAACATTCATCCTCACAGCCTGAGACACACTTACGCAACACTCGCACTGCTTTCAGGCGTAGCAATACAGGATGTTCAAACATCGATGGGGCACTCAAGCACTGACACCACCTATCGTTACTACAGAGCAATTGACCAGGTTGGCAGATCTCCTGGTCGATCAATAAATCTCAAATGGCCCAAAAAAGGCAAGGGCAAGGAGAAAGCACAATGACACAAGATCTTCAGCAGCGAATCTCTGAGACGAACGAGCAGCTCGTTCTTCTCTTATCCGAAGACCCTTCGGTCGATTTCAAGAGGCTCGAAGCACTCACCGCAGGTCTGGTGACACAGGACGCCAAGGAAGGCAATGGCATCGACCTGGCCAAGGCCATTCTTCGACTCAACCGCAGCTACACCGCTGCGGTGGTAGAGAAGGAAGCGGCACCCAAGGGCAAGCGCAAGGCAAAGACCAACAAAGCGCCTGCATCGGCATCGACTCCTGCGAAAAAGAAGCGTGGTCGTCCGAAGGGATCGAAGAACAGGCCGAAAGCCCCGAAGACCGAGGCCCAGGAAACCCCCGCCACTGCTGACCCCGCACCCGCCACCGAATAGTCAATAGCATTCATCCTCAGGACGTTGTAAGATCAGATTCATGAAATCTGTCGAGATAACGTACATTAACCCAGATGATGCTCACCCAACGCTCAAAAAAGAAATCAAGCAAGTAGCAGAGCGTGTTCAGAGAGGGCTCGGATTTCCTCTTCCTCCAATCGAAGTGGAGATCTCCTGTTTCTTCGCAACGAAGGATAGACACTTTGCGGCTCAAGAAGGGATCATGCCCGCAAAGATCTATTTCTGCGGTGACCTCATCGATCAACCGAAAACGCGCCGCATCGGTATTATCGCTCACGAGTTTGGGCACGTGCTTCAAAACGTCGAGCGCGAACTCACAGGCGATGTGGATCAAGAAGATCGAGACTACGAGCAGGACTGCGATTTCAAAATCGAGTCTGTTGCTGGCTATCGAATCTACTACGACGATGATCTATTGCAACGTTCTGGCCCTGGTGCTCGGGGAACATTTCCAAGACCTCGTGGGTTGAAATAGCTTAACCAACCTTCCGAATCACTAATCAGCTCGTAGCCCCTCTGTTGATAGCTACTCTTAGAATCAATCTCTAGGTAGGGAAAGACTGAAGAACCGTTCCGGCGCCACCCACAGCTCCAGAAAGCTCAGAGTACGTAGCTCGGATTGTACCACCAGCCGCAGCATTCAATGCGCTCGTGTTCCCAATTATCTGTTGTCCATGATAGTTGACAACACCGCCGTTCCCGACAGTTATAGCAATATTTGTCGCATTCTGACCACAAAATATATTAAAGGTGCCTGAAATTGCGTTAACTCCTGTTGCTGCATTCACTCCTGCGTCCGCTTCAAGAATATGATCGATGTATGCTTCAATCACCCCAGAGCCAATTCTAGCCAAACCTACGGCTCCAGCTCCTATCAGATAGATATCCTTTACCCGAACATGCATATGACCAACTACACCAGTCACATCGCCAAATGCTATTGCTCCAGCTCCAACATATACGGTATCTACCTCAGCGAGAATAACGGAACTAGCTCCAACGTTAAGTACTCCAATGGACCCGCCAGCAACATCTATCCTTTTCGCCTTAAACCTGGATGTCCCTGTCCCAGTACTCTTCAAGACTCCTGTTCCGGCGAGAATTGCCAGCTCATTAATCTCTACATCAACGTTATCGACAAGAATGATGTTTCCAATAACTCTCCATTCAGGAGCATAGATATCACACCATTCTACCGTGGTTATCGTCTCAGTCGTAACACCACGACCAACACCAAGGATTGTCCATGGCTCTGATTGTGTTGGAGACTGAGTAGCCACAAAATTCAAGGCGTCAGTAAAAGTATGGTAAGGGTTCTGAATCGTCCCATCTTCTGTTGTATTCGATCCTTCATCAACGAATACAGTTCGCTCAACCCCAGGAAGCGAAATTACATCTGAAGCTGGCTGAATAATAAGGTTTGCCTCTTGAACCGATACAGACGAAATATCAGCATCAGCCAAAAGCGCCGCCTTGATTTCAGCAAGCATTGTTGTCGTATCTGCTTCACTTGGAACATCCGAACCCAGATACGTCACACCAGACAGGAAACAGTTCAACGTTCTCTGTCCACCCACAGAATCGTCATCTTTGGTCAGCGCAAAGATCGATTCGTAAGTGAGATTTGCAACTCCGGAAAGAATCGCATCAAACGCGCTCTGAGCCGCGAGTGTCTCTGAGTTATCCTCAGGAACAGCAAACGTATTTATGCCCTGTATGACAGAAATGAAGACACTACTCATCTCAAGCCTCTCCTTCTTCCTTTGTGTCAAAAAAAAAAGGAGAGTCCCCCCCCCTTTTTTGCCTCTTCCTCTACTATGCAGGTGCTGATGTTAACAATGTCCCTGTGCCACCTGTTGCACCACTGATCTTCGAATACGTCAACCTGGCAATCCCACCAGACTCGACAAATACCGCGCTCGATGCCCCTATGATTGCCTGCGCATGGCAGTTCACCTCACCAGAACCACCAACAAAGAAGACACTATCCGACTCCAGTGTATTTGCAAACAAGTTAACTTCACCCTCAAGCACTGTAACCGCCACTGCAGATGGCTGACCTACTGCTTCTTCGATAATTCTACCAACATAAGCGTCCATTTTCCCTGCACCACTCATGTTGAGACCAGAAGCAGAGTCACCAACTATCACCATTTCATCTACACGAACATTCATGTAGGTCACTGTAGAGTTCGGATCTCCAATACCATAAGCAAAGTCTGTAACAACCATTTGCTTGACATTGACATACAAACGAGATCCTGCAGCAGAGTTATTCGCTCCTATCGCACCTACTCCTACAATAATAGTTTCCGCCTCAAAGATAGATGTGCCAGTACCTGCGTATTTATTAACACCGACACCACCATCTACAACAAGCGACTTAAGCTTCACGTTAACATTATCGGCAAGCGCAAGCGATCCTGTGATCGTCCATCCCGGAGCTTCAATATCAACATATTGTGGAACTTCGAGAATCTCAGATGTTGCTCCATCACCAATACCAACAATCCTCCACGGCTCAGAAGATGATGGAGACTGCGTATTAACGTATGTGATAGCATCTTCAAAGGTGTGGAATGGGTTCTGAATCGTCCCATCTTCTGTTGTATTCGTCCCTTCATCAACGAATACAGTTCGTTCAATCCCAGGAAGCGAGATCGATCCACCACCTGAAGACGGTTGAAGCAAGAAGTCACCAACCTGAAGCGAAATGCTAGTAATGTCAGCATCTGCCAGCAGCGCTGTACTGATAGCATCGAACATCGCTTGTGTATTCGATGCCGTGGGTACTTCCTCACCAAGGTATGTCGCACCTGTAAGCAAGCAGTTCAGCGTTCTCGAACCGCCAGCGTCATCAGAATCCTTCACAACTGCAAGCAAATCTGTGTATGTCAGATTTGCGACAGCAGATAAGATGGTATCCAGAGCATCTTGCGTCGTCGTCGTCTCAGCATCACTGCTAGGCACCGCAAAATCGTTAGAGCCCTCTATCACCGTAATCAAAACAGTAGTCATCTTTCATTCCCTTCACTCAGACCTTTTGGTCAAAAAAGCCAACGTCACCCCAGCCTTTCCCCATGTGTAAATTTACAGCCGGCAACCTCAACAACCCATACCATTACATTCGCATTCCCAACACCGTCATCATCCATCTCAATACGAATAAGAAGCACATCGCCTTCGTAAAAACTTGAAATATCAAAAGGCCCAAACAATATATCTTGAGCCTTATCTGTCGTCCCGCTAGAAAACGTCTCAGTATCCGTTTGCCCAGGATTCGTGATATATGCCTCAGTTTCGGCCAATGTCCTGGGGATAGGAACCACACCACCTGAAGGATCAGCTTCCAAAATACCTGAGACCTCAACTGGCAACACTGATGCGATAAGCGTTACTGTTCCAGCAGCTCCAACAATAGGTGTAACATACACATTCAACTCAAGAGGCTGCCCAGTATCAATGCCTCTCGGTATTGTGAATTGCGCATATATCGCATCCCCATTACCATTCAAGGTGGAGTTTTTCACGTTGTGATTCCACCCAGTAGGAACACCACCTGTTCCAACGGCAACAGCCGTACTTGCAACACCTCCGCTTTCACCAAAGATGTTACCTGCTCCCAGAATGGTATCTCTATATCTTGCCAATCCAGCCAAGAACACAGTTCCGTCTTCAACAGTTTCCATGTAGCTTGGAACTAATTTTGACTGCTCAAAAACTGGCGCAGTAGTCAAAGCATCGGTTATTCTCACTCTGGACCAGTATAAGTTATCTCCAAGAATAGTCTTCTTTGCCCATGTGGTATCGGCATCAATCCCAAACGTCACATACTCCTGACTATTAGCCCGTATGAATACTTCGTTTGCGTACCTATACAACTCAGAAGCCTGAATTGCCATAACGCCAATTTCAGTCCAAGCTGCTCCATCCCATATTTCAAATGCAAACGATCGTTTTACAAGCTCGACAGCCGCTGTTGTTTGACTAATTCTCAAAGCCCAATGTTTCAACACATCAGAACCATCACTCAACGATGATCCTAAGTAAATACAGTGGTTAGCGGCTGTCCCTTGGAAGGTGAATGTTGATCCTGTGCTGCTACGAGCATCATCTGAAACATCTGTTAGATTTCCACCCTCTGTCGTTGATGTTGCAGTGCTATCTGATGTGATGACCATCTCACCACGAGTGTATGAAGGCCCTTGCCCCATATGAGAATCATGGCCATTTTCTGCAACTCCAACATCAAACGATTTCGTTACTACAAACCTTTCATTATTCTCAACCGTAGTGGAAAAATTCGGATGCATATTCGCCCAATTCAAAACTGAGAACTTGTCAATCTCTAATCTCGCTCCATCAATACTCACAAATCCAGTCGTCGATTCCTGCAACACATCGTATGTAACACTATCTCTAACCTCCCAACCCACACCCTGAATACTGTTGTCTCCCGTCGTGCCCAAACGAAGAGCTGTATCACTAAAATCAGATGTCACAGACGTTCCAAGTATTGCCCCATCGTTATCAGCGTAATATGCATTGGTACTAAACTGTGCTCCAGAGTTCCTTACTCGAATCGTCCCTCCGTTTGCATAAAATGCATTTACCGCTCTGCTGAGAATCGTCGAACAATCCAATCTGCTATCAGAAAGTGCCAACATGCCGTTGGTCACCGTATCCATAAGCTTGCATTCTTCGACAATGACAAATGTGCTCGAATCTGTTGATTCTACAGCAGTTTGCCCAGTTGCCACTGCATCGAACACGCACTTACTGATGACGACATCGCTTATACCTCCACCAGAGGTAATAGCCGCATCTGCTGATGGACAGTTGATATACAACTCTTTAACACCACTGTTCGCCGCCATGGTAAACAACGGTGAGCTGTTATCACTCGGAGTTACTATCGCTGGAAATTCAGCCAATGCCTGAACATAGACATAGCTCTTCATGGTGATTGGCGCTTCGGTATACGTACCAGCAGCCACCAAAACAGCATAGGGCTTCGCTACGCTCGCGTCAGAAATCGAATCAACAGCATCTTTGATAGATGTAAAATCACCACCCTCTTCAGCAACGACAACAGTCTGAGCTGGCTGAGGCCAAAGCGTAATTGGATTCGATCCATCGTTGAATCTAAAGCGGTTATCTGTCGAGTTGTACCAAAAATCACCCTCAGATGGAGATGCAGGGTCTGCGGTTCTCACGGTACCGAAAGCGATATCACCACGAGTATTTGCCAGTATCGGAGCAAACTCGATTAATGGCTCGGAAGTAGCTTCGCTATCGATGAGCAGAGCCCTCTCATCAGAGTCTTGGTCCATCAGCGTCTGACCGAGTACTCTCAACCGCTCAGAGCCTGCCATGGTGTCATCACCAAGAACGAGATCACCCTCACTGAACCATTTTGCGTTTGGCGACGCAAACGGACCTACTGCAACATCGTCTGTAGCGACGTTTGGATACAGGAATCCACCTACAGAATCCCTGTTCCACAGAAAGTAAGCTCCAGTCTGAAAGATATTGACCTGCTGCACACCAATAGTATCGATACTCGCTGATGCTTCGAGCGTAGACTCAATCAGTGTCGTCATCGTGTCCGTCTCACTCTCTGACGGACACTCCTTACCAAGAAAGGTAAACTTCTCAACCATGCAGTTCAGAGATCGAGGACCCTCAGCACCATCTGGACCACCAAAATCTTCTACCCACGCCAAGAGTCTGTCGTAATCCAGACCTGCAACACCGCTAAGGAGGGCGTCAAGAGTACTCGTAGCGCTCGCAAGCTGAGCATCATCGTTAGGTATGCCTATCGACCCAGCGATATTGGTGATGAAGATGTTGCTCATAACGCTGCCCCCAACAAACGATATACAACATGAGGAGTGACGACCGTCCTAAACGTTGAGGGGCGCAACGTAAAGACATCCATTGCGTTTGACGTCCTCCCCACCCCAACAGGATGGAGATCTCTGGTGAACAATGCTAAAAACGTCCACCAGAGTGGTTCACGCTTCTACGAGACGAGCGTTTTCGCGGCTTGCCGCGACTGCGTCTTACAGTCTCTCCACGCGCTGCTGGGACCCGACCAGCCCCCGTTTCACTGAGTATGTCAACCATCCGTTCGACCGAGCTTGGTTATCGTTCGATCTCTGGTTAGATAGTTACACAAACCATGACGATTCGCAAGCATCCTCAGGACTCTCAAACAAAATCGATACTTTGAATATAGACCACCACAGCTATGACGAGTTATTATAGTGATCAAATGCTCTCACCCACGAACAGGAGTAGCAATGGGCCTTTGGTACCGACGCATCGATGATCGCGTCTTTCAAACAATGGATTTGGTTCCCGAGTTTCTCGATATCTGGCTCCAGACAAGACGTCCTCAGGACATTAAAACAGACAACATCGCAGGAGTGATTGACGCTCTGTATGACTTCCAACCTGTACCTGGTCAATGGATCGTAATAGAAGCTCGTCCAAAAGAGCTTGGAAACTACATCAACGTCTACATCAATGCAGAAGGCAAGAAGCGACCCATGATGCGTGCGCGTGATACTGCCCTGAGTCAGAAGTACGTGCAATTACTCGAAAAAGGCTATGAACCAACACCAATCATGATTGCAGGTGCTGGTGACAAGCAAACCGGAGAGGAGGGAATCGTTCTCATCGACGGAAGACATCGTATCTTCTCAGCCATAGCCGCTGGCCGAGAGACAATCCTCGCCTACATCCCCCTCCAAGACCTTCCGAAGATGGACAAAGCAATCATACAATTGTAATATTTGCAAGTTTCCTATAAACTAAAACACATTCCCTCGTCCAATGGCCCCTGGATAGAGGAGCGGGAGGGTTTGTAATATGGCATCTTGCTTCATCGAAGACATGGAGACGGCTCCAGCCTTCACTGAGATCCGTCGCGGTCTATATATGGGTTCGAAGAGGGCTCTCAGCCCTGAGTTTCCTCTCTTTTCTGTATACGTCAGCATGGCGCGGGAGATTAGACCTCCAAAAAGCGTCCTTGATCGTTTCGAATCGATGTGGGTCAAGATGGATGACGTCGATTGGGACTTCAGAAATGATCCGGAGACGATTCAAGCGTTGCTCGATGTCTCAGAAACACTCGCACAGCTCGTCAAGCAAGGGCACAAGGTCTTGATCGTTTGCAACATGGGGATGAACCGCTCAGGACTCATGACAGCGATGGTTCTCATGCAGCTTGGCTGGCCCCTGAACAAAGCTCTCAAGAAAATCAAGCAGCGACATCGATGCACCTTGGGCAATAGCTCCTTCATCGAGTTTCTTCGCTACCTCGAATCAACGCGCTCTGCCTGAACACGATCATCATACCCGGCGCAAGAGACCCCGTCCTTCAGGGCGGGGAGGAATGCGCCGTCCTCCTTTCTTGACTACACCGTTCAGACGGTGCAGTATTTTACTGTGAAGCTTCGCTACCGATTCCGATGTTACCCTACGAGCGAGCAGCAGGCGGCTCTTGCTCGTATTTTCGGCACCTGCCGCTTCGTTTACAACTGGGCTCTTCGTTTCAGAACTGACAGCTACGCCGAAGGTGTCAAGGTTGGCTATGGAGAAACATCGGCCAACCTTACGGCCCTCAAAAAGACTGAGGGT
>Ga0180434_10007653_pt1 | contig 12125 bp, 10 predicted proteins | sample SS_ome_7_FD_132453 | JGI IMG/M metagenome (GOLD analysis project Ga0180434, IMG submission 132453) | Hypersaline lake sediment archaeal communities from the Salton Sea, California, USA - SS_1_D_2 metaG | ecosystem: Environmental > Aquatic > Non-marine Saline and Alkaline > Hypersaline >... | reverse complement strand
TCGCGTGGAGGATCAAACCTATGCTTGATAAATTAAGAAACCAAACCAAGGTCATCTTGTGGGTGGTGGTGGTAGGATTCGTGGGGTTCATGTTCTTCGATTGGGGTATGAACCGCATAAATCCAGGCAGCGAGCACGCGGGTCTTGCGGGGAAAGTGGGCAAGAACCGAATCACGGCGGAAGAATTCAGGCAGGAGTATCGGAACCAGCGCTCCGCCTATTACCAGCAAAACGACGTAAACCCCACCGTGCAGACGGAGCAGGAGATAGCGGAACGCACGTGGGAAACCCTGGTTCAAAGGTATGTCCTCTATGAGGAGGCCCGTGAAGAGGAACTCATACCCACGGACGACGAGGTACTGCTTGAAATACAGAACAATCCCCCCCCCTTCATAACCTCCCAACCGGTATTTCAGACAGACAGTGTATTCGATCAATCCAAGTACCTGGCTGCCCTGTCCGATCCGAATCTGGACCTCAGATTCCTGGAGGAATATGTACGGGCGAACCTGCCCTATCAGAAGCTGAGTGAGTATGCGGCGTCGACTGTCAGAGTGACCCACGAGGAAGCGCTGACGCTTCTCGAGGTCTTTCGGGCAAAATCGCAGATCTCTTATATAAAGGTGGACCCGCTGACCCATGTGAGGGAAACCATCCCCGAACCGGACGAGCAGGAAGTCCAGACCTACTACGCATCAAACCAGGAAGACTTCAGGGTACCGGAAAAGCGGGTCCTCGCATACGTACGGACCTCTAAAGAGCCCAGCGCCGAAGACCGAATGTACGCCCGCACGAAGATAGAAGATGCCTATTCCCTCGTGGAGGCCGGCGAACCCTTCGACGAGATAGCAAGAAACTATTCGGAAGACGCGACCAGCTCTTCAAGGGGCGGGGATCTGGGATGGGTAAAGCCCGGACGGCTGCCCGCGAAGCTGGATTCGGTTGCCCGTGCGCTGGAGGTGGGAGAAACCTCCGGAATAATAGAGACGGAGACCGGTTATCACATACTTCGCCTTGAGGACAAGCGGACAGAGAACGGATCGGATGAGTTTCAGATCTCATATATCATGTCCCGGTTGGAGGCAAGTCCTCTGACTGTTGAGAATATCAGAGAGGACATGTTCGAGCTGGTAGACCAGGCCCGAAGCGACGGTCTCGAGGAGGCGGCCGAAGAGCGCGGATTCGATACGGAGTTGAGCCAGGAGCTCGCCGAAACCCAGACCGCTCCCATGTTCGGCCTGTCACGGGAAGACGCCGCCCGTATCTTCCAGGTCCCCGAGGGTACCATCCTGGATCCAGTGGAGGGAGGGGACGCCGTCTATGTTATCATGGTGGCCGACATTATCCCGACCCATGTACCGGCCCTGCCCGAGATAGAGTCATTTGTGAAACAGTCCTATAAGCGCGATGTCAGAAACCAGCGTGCCAGGGCTATCGCAGAGGATGCACTCGAGCGGGTGCGGGGCGACAAGACACTTGAAGAGGTTGCATCGGAGATGGGGCTCGCCTTCCAGGAGACCCAGCCATTCACTCGTATGGACTTCGTGCCTGGAATAGGCAAGGAGAACCCCGTAATCGCACATGCGTTCGCCCTGGATGAAGGCCAAGTAAGTGATGCCCTGGAAAACGCAGGACAGTTCTTCATCATCCGCGTGGATGAAAAGACGCCTGTCGATGAGAAGAGCTTGAGCGACAACATGGCCGGTCTCCGGATGTCGCTTCTGAACACCAAGCAGCAGACTTACCTCTCGGACTGGTACGAAGCGCTCAGATCGGAAGTCAAGATCGAGGATTACAGGAGCCTGGCGCCGTACTAGCCTGCGTCGAGGAGCAGTTTGAAGCTGGTTAAGATCTCTAAACGGCCGACCAGTGGCCTAAGCTGCGGACTTGCCGCTTGCCGGCATCGCCGGTCATGAAGCCTTAAAGGGTTCTTGCCTTGAGAAGGTTCGGCGGAATCGAAGGGCGTGGGTGACAAACCAGGCGCGTGGCACACTCTGGAAGCGAATGAGGCGCCGGACCGGAGTCTATTACATGAACTGCTTCCCAAAGAGGTGGAGCCTTTCTTTCCATGCACACGGTGCTGATTGGTCAAGCCATTCAGTGAATCCCGCCACTCCGTTTTCCAATTCCTCAACCCAGATCGCGCTCTGCCCTATACGGTGGAGATGCTTGTCGAATTCAAGACCCGGATCACTCCCCCCGATGGATTGGTCGTCATATATATCCCTATGACGTTGGACCACTTCGGCCCAGAGTGACCGGCAGGCGGCAAGGTCATTACCTCTGTAGCTTCTTATCCTCATATACACATACGTCCGTAAAAGGGCCCCAATATTGATAGAGCTCAAACCCGGAGGCTGCCGTGCGCCGCGGGTTTCGGGCGAAACGTCAACACGATTCCCGGGCGGCATGGTGTGCATTTCGATCACACACAGGTTGAAAACCGCGCTCCCTAAAGGGCCGGGAGAAGCGACTCGAGAAGCAGCATGGCCACAGCATCGCCCTTGTCGGTCCTAAAAACGGCCGTCGTAATGACAACGGTATCCAGGTCAGGAATGACAATTACATACTGGCCCCCGGTACCGCTCGCAAAGAAGATGTCATGCTGGCCGTCCAGCGACTTCACGTGTCCCCAGCAGTATCCGTGGCTTACATTCATGTCTACGTTGGTCACGAAGTGGTCCATCAACGATTCCCTGACCCACTCGGCGGAAACCAACTGCCTGCCTTCCCAGGCACCCTCCTTGAGATAGAGGTATCCGTACCTGGCAAGGTCGCGGGACATAAGCTTCAGCCCGCCTGCGCAGCTCGGCTTGTTCTCACCTCTTATTCCCATCAAGTAAGCCCGCCTTATGCCGAGCGGCTCAAACACGTTCCGATAAGCAAACTCCACAAGTTCCATACCTGACTGCTGTTCGATGATGTAGCCCAGGATGTTCGGGTAGCCGCTGTTGTATCTATACACCGTGCCGGGCTCTTCAATGACGGGCCTTTCGAGCAGATACTTGAAGTAGTCGTCGCTGGCCTCGGCCAGGTGGGGATCGCATCTCTTGGGATCGGCATAGTAGGTTTCGGTCTCGTTCCACTTGAAGCCGGCAGACATGGTGAGTAGGTGCCTTATGGTAACACTGTCCTTCTTCCCGCCAAAGAACTCGGCGTAATCCGGAAGGTAATCACGTATAGGGTCATCCAGGCTTCCGATGAAACCCTGCTCAATAGCGATCCCTACCAGTGTCGATGTGAAGCCCTTGGTTACCGATTGCAGCCTGTGAATCCTCGCGGGATCCCAACCGTTAAGATACTCCTCGAAGACCAGCTTGCCGTTCCTTACGATTAGTATGCTCTCCACGTAAGGGTGCTCTTCGAGCAGCTTACCCATGAAGGCGTTTATCCCGGCGGTGTCTATGCCCGCCTCCGTGAGTGTCCCGGTTTCCCAGTCCCCCGGAATCTCGAGGGGCTTCCTGTAGGTGTACCGGTCCCTGGTATGTGCGTGGTAGTCCCTGAGCTTAAAGACAGGATCGTCCACTCTGGTCGCTTTGAAATCAAGCCCGGGGGTACCGCCCATGACATGAAGCTCCCGGGCAAGCCCGCTCTCATCTATCGTGAACTTGATTGGCAGGCCTCCCTGGGCCCTGGTCGGGATCTTGTACTCGTGTTGCTTCTCGTCCACAGGTTCCAGGGTGTAGGGTGCGTCTGTGGTCTCCAGGAATATCTTGAGATTGCCGTCTTCCTCGAAGACGTCGGCCAGGTAAATGCCTATGCCCAGGTCCCGCTGATTTATCTCATAGCTTCCGATAAGGGCCCGGTAGCTTTGCTTTGCGCCTCCCGAGGCATAGGAGATCAAGGTGAGTAAGATCGCTCCGGTAACGGTAGCGAGTAGCGAGACTGTCTTTGCACGTGCCATTTCTATCCCCTCCGGTAGGTTGTCCATCCAGCCGGGCCCTAGCCGCCCGGACCGGTTTGCTTGAGCCACTCGACAATACGCCCGATGGGCTCAGGGTTGCCGCTAAAATCCCTGGTCCTGTAGTTTCTGTAGCTCTCCTCCTTGTCCTTTGCGTGCGAATAAGCGTGATCGACGCCCTCGATCACCTCAAGTGTAACGTTCTCGTTGCCCGACGCGGTAAGAACATCCCGTATGTGCTCGTGGCAGGCAAGCTGGGTAAGAAAGTCGGAGGCCGCATAGACTATGAGTACAGGCTCTTCGATGCCGGCGTAGGTCTCCGACAGGTTGAGATTGAGCTGCTGCCTCCAGTAGTCGGTGTTCCGATCGTCCATGATGCGCCCGCTGCTGTTTACGTAGGCTGCAATATCGGGATTCCGAGACACCAGGGTCAAGAGCGATTCACCCCCGGCAAGGCCGACAGTGAGTTCGAGGTAGCTCTTGAGCGTCCGGTCGAGATCCTGGGGGCTGTCGCCCCCCATCTCACCCTGGAACCTAAGCGTCTCCAGCATCCTCTCATAGAAGGTCCGGCCCACGGTGCAGGAGACTATGAGACCTGCAAGATCGCGCTGGCTTGCCGTGATGGCTGCCACCATCCCACCGGTACTGTGTCCCATCACGAAGACCCGCCCCTCATCTACATCGGGCCTGGCCTTAAGGTAGGCCAGAGCCGCCAGGTTGTCCTCCACCTCCGCCATGAAATCGCGCGTACGATAATCTTCGCCCTCCGAATCCCCAGCCCCCCGGAGCTCGAACCGGAGTACCCGGAATCCGGCTTCTGAGACGGCATGGGCGACCTCCCTGCCCATGCTGTAGTAGGGCATGCCCGAAAAGCGCGGGCTTCCAAGGGCGCTTACAATAAGCAGGCCTGGAAGCCGGCTGTCGCCGCTTCCCGGGGGAGAGGTCAGGACCGCGCGAAGTCTTGTACCGCCGCTTTCGAAGCAGGTATATTCCACCTCGACCTCGGTACTGGTCTCACGGTTCGGGGCGAACTCAAGGGTTAAGTCAAGCGCTCTACCATCCCTTAAGACCGACAAGGTAGCCCGGTCTTCCGAGTAGTAAGAGCGGAGCAGGCCCAGTAGACCGGATGTGTCGCTTACCGGAACCCCGTCTATGGCGGCCACTACGTCTCCGGGCTCGAGGCCGGCCCTTTCAGCCGGGGAGCCCGGCACGATCACGGTAACCCCAATACCCTCGGCACCTGCGAGACCGAGCGAATCACGATCACCATCTGTAAGGTCGCGGTAGCCGAAGCCGACAAAGCCCCTGGATCTGAGCTCACAGTCTGCCGCCGCAACCACCGCCCACCCCAACACGATGAGAAAGACAACAGCGATAGATCCCGGCTTCATACTCCGGACCTCCTCATAGCCTGTCTTGAGCAAGAGTACCACAACGCCGGAACAACCTCCAGATGCTTCGCCCGGAAAAACACCCTGGACGGTGGTACATTCGTTTCATCAATCCACTACGTCACCATCGCTACCCCGTAAGGACGGGCAGCATGCCGGCAAGGTCGTCCCCATCGGAGTGGGGACGCTAAGGACCCGGCCAGAGTATGGACTGCGCAAAGCTTAGATCTGGATCAGGTATTGCATTTTCATGAAGTACTGGCGGTCGGTCAGGGTCCAGCCTTCCGGTCCATCCTGCCCGCCGTCCAGATCCTTGTAACGGCGGGTCGAGCCCACGTAGAAAATGGAGAGCGGATTGATCTGGTAAGAGATCAGGGGATCCGCGTCCCAGGTGTCCCTGCTGCTATTGTAACGAAGTGTCAGGCGCGCTGAGAGCTCACGCAGTATCTGGAGCCTGACGCTCGAGTTGATCGTGGACTGGTCGAACAACCTCTGTCCGGTCTCCACCGCTTCACTCTCCATATGGGAATACGCTACCTCCACCAGCATCCGGTCGATCGGTCTTATGTCGGCCCATAGACCGTAGCTTGTCTGCTTACCCATGAGGAGGTCATAGCGGGCTACTCTGTGCCCGTAGTTTATGTTACCACCACAGCTCAGGGCTCCATTAGGCGTTACACTGAAGCAGGTGTGCGCGTTCCATATGTCCTCGAAGTCGACGCCCCCGAAGAGCTCGTTGCTGTAAAGGTATTGAGAGTGGATCTGGGCCTGGGCCGCCCTGAACTTAAGAGTAAGATCAGTTGTCACCCACTCGTCCTTCCTGACCCCATCGAAGTTCCACACCCGCGCAATGTTCGACTCGACGTAGATATTGTCCCATAATCTGCTCTCTTCGAAGCGGAGTATGCCTGCCAGGTAGGCCGACGCCCGCCGTGAGTTATTCGAGGGCTCGAAACCGCTCTCCGCCCTGAAGGTGGGACTGCGTTCCCAGTAATCCACACCGATCCCATAGCTCCGCGTATCATGGTTGAGACCAACCTGCCATGCATGCCCCCAGAACTCCTCACCGTCCAGGAGCGCCGTGTACTTCCCGCCGTCGAAAAACTTGCTCTGGAGCGAGGTATCCCCGAGGGCCGGGTTGTTCACCTCCTTGGTATGGGTGCCCAGGACCTGGAAGAGCATCATGTCGCTCCGCGACAGGCGGATGCGACCGTCAAAACCTGCAAGCGAGCCCGAGCCCCCGCTGTCGAACCGCCGGTCGGTGGCGACAAAGCCGAGGTAGGTCTGCTCACCGAAGTCCTTCTTGGCGCGGAGGATGTTTGAATAGCTCTCGCCGTTCTGTACAAAGGCGCTCTCCTCCTCGAAGGGCAGTATGATGACTGAATGCTCGTCCCGCGCCGAAAGCAGGGCTACGCTGTTGCCGCCCTTTCGCCACGTCATCTTACCCGCCACAGCCGGGTCGTTAATCGATCTCGTATAGACCGCCTCGAAGTGGGTCTCAAAGAGATCGCTCCCCTCCTGGAAGAAAGGCCTCGCCTCACTGTAGAAGAGAGCGAAGGTGCTATTGACATCAATCTGTGCGGCATCGGATTCTACCTGGCTGAAGTCCGGGTTGATTGTGGCCTCAGCCGTAAGCTCCGAAGAGAAGTCATATGCTATACCCAAGCCTAAGTCCCCGTCGATGTCTTCGTTCCTGAACTGGCCCGCATCATCCAGCGAACCTGATTGGTGTCCGACAACAGATGGCAGCACCTCAAGTCCCGATCCCGGTTTCACTCCGGTTATCCCCCGGACCGTTCCCCACTGGCACGGCCAGCAATTCTCGTCACGATCATAGGCCGCCCAGGAGTACTGGTAGCGCGAGCCCCGCGGGCGGTTACGCCAGAAGTCCATTCGCCATGTCTGCTCGTGGCGTTCCGGGAAGCGAAGACTCGAGAACGGGATTGCCATTTCGGCCACCCAGCCGAAATCGGTTATGCAACCCGCCGTCTCGAAACTCATATCGTAAGTGATGTCTTCTCCATTCGCCGAGGAGAAAAGCAGATCTCCCGGGATCCCATACGGGTTCGCGGATACCTCATAGGCGTGGGTCGCTTCCCCGAACGTGTCGAGACAAAGGATCACATAGTCTCCTGAGAATATATCATCGCGTTCGCAGAGAGAGGCCCGCACCTCGGCCGGGTCGTCGTAGCAAAGCCAGCCCAGATAGAGGTTCTCGTCATCATAAGTTATCAGAACCTCGGTATCCACCTCGGGTTCGGTCTGGTCGCCGGGATTGTGTTCGGCGAAGTTGGCAGCCTTAGCCGCACCATGCCACCCCAGGTCGCTGAGGTCGCCGTCGATCGCTATGGGGCCCCTGGCCCGGGAGATTTCGAGTTCCGGCTTATACACCGGAACGTATTTGTGCGCCCAGGCGGGAAAAACCAGACAAGCAATCGTCGGCGCCCAAAGCAACAGCCCCAGTGCTTTCGCTCTGGTAGAAGTTTCCCACGACATTGTGGCTCTCCTCATTTAGTCTCCATAGTTTGGCTGCCCGGTCCCATACCCCAGAGCACTCAGCCCCAAGGAGCAGAATAGCAACCGACGTGCCAGCCGAGGCCATAGAACGTGGAACTGCAAGCTGTTGATTTTAGTACGATTCCAGCAGGATCCCAACTGAGCCGCTGGTACGATTGTGACGCTTTGACACGTTATCGTGGCCAACTGTGACGCCGCGTGGACAAAGCCGCCTTTATTCGGTTGATGAGTTGACAAACGCATTAGATTGAGGTAAGAGCTCGCTAAGGGGACATGATGGCCAGAGTGGATGTAGTAGGCCGGCTTGCAGCCATGATCGCGTCGGTCAGACTGGATCACCCGGTGCGTGTCGGCATTGACGGTGTCGATTGCGCGGGTAAGACCGTGCTCGCGGACGAGCTGGTTGCCCCGCTCAAGTCATTCAGTCGCCCCGTGATCCGTGCTTCGCTAGATGGCTTCCATAACCCGCGGGCCATAAGGCATGGGCGCGGGCGCACCTCTCCAATAGGCTACTATGAGGATTCATTTGACCACGGCGCGGTCGTCTCCTGCATTCTTCGTCCCCTGGGCCCGGGCGGCAACATGAGATTCAAACCGGCAGTGTTCGACTTCCGGACCGACTCACCGATAGAAGGTCCGTGGCTTACGGCCCCCAAGGATGCCGTACTCGTCTTCGAGGGGATATTCCTGCACAGGTCCGAGCTTCTCCCCTACTGGGATTTCAGCGTATTCGTTGATGCGGATTTCGAGGGCACTATCCGCCGGGCGGTGCGGCGCGACAAAGATCTTTTCGAGACCGGGAGCAAGACACGCGAGATCTACGAAGAACGCTATATCCCGGGGCAGAAGCTCTACATCTCAACCCAACGGCCCTTGGAAAAGGCAGATGTCATCGTCGGCAACAACGACCCCGATAATCCAGTCTTAACCGTGAATACCGGACATGGCGGAACTGCGGAAGTAACGGCTGGAGAACGGGAGCGCTCCAGAGAGTGTAACCTTAAGGCCGGCAGGTATCATAAATGAAGCGACCCGCGGCTTTGCTCAAAGGTCTGGTGCTGGTTTCACTCCTCGCGCTGGTTTCAGCCTGCGGCAAGAGCCTCCCCCAGATCGATCCTGGCGAAACGCTTGCCTACCGGATTCCGTTGGTCCCGGGGGCAGTAACCTGGGGCCCGAAGCTACCCGGCCTAGCCGGGTTTGCTTGAGTCGGGCCCCTCCGGCCTGTCGATTTCGGTGGCCTTGTCGATTTCGGCCTTGACCTGGTTCACGGCCTTTCTTACTTCCCTGGATGCTTTACCGAGAGTCCTCGCAAGGTCCGGTATTCGTTTCGACCCGAACAGAACGAGCACTACGAGCACAACCAGCAGTATCTCGGTCCCGCCGATGCCGCTAAACATATGTCACCTGATGTGTAATTAACACTGTCATAATGGATTAGCGTCATCATCTGTCAAATCAGATGAAGTGTATGTATCGCCGCCGAGAATCACGGTCACATCCACGAAGAACGCACTGCTCACCTGATATACGACCGGCGCCCCTCCCAGAGCGTCGGCCACGGCGTGTGCCTTGTCCCGGTCGCCCGTTCTGTCCACAACAAGGGTCTCAGCGAAGTCAAAATCATCAGCGTTTCCGACGTACATTATATCAAACCCGCGGTTACGCAAATGGGAAGACGCTCGCTCGGCAACCCCCGGCCGGCCGCAGCCATTGAGCACCTCTACCACAACCGGCAGCTCACAGACGGAGTCAGGCCGTTTAAACCGAAACAGCACATTCAGGGCCATTAGGACTGCTATTATCGCTACGGCAAGGAAGACGCTCTTCGCAAAACCCGCCATCAGGGTTTCTCCGGTCCCTCGGCCTTCCGGGCAAGTATTATCTTTTCATAGGTATCACTCAGGGTCTCCGGCAAGACCTTGGTCTCGGACAGGACCGGCATGAAGTTACAGTCCCCCTCCCAGCGCGGCACCACGTGAACATGGATGTGATTCGGGAACCCGGCACCCGCACAGCGACCGATGTTCATCCCGACATTGAAGCCGTGGGGGGCGATAGCCTCACGCAGGATCTTCTCGCTCCACCCGAGCAGACTCATGATTTCACAGGACTCCTCCGGCTCGAGGTCGCTGAGCCTTGCGACATGCCTGTAGGGTGCCACCATCAGGTGCCCGGTGGTGTAAGGGTACCTGTTCATCATCACGAAGGCGTGCCGGCCCCGCCTTACTACCAGATCTTCCCGGTCCTGTTCCCGTTCGGCTCTCTCACAGAATATACAGCTACCGTCGTCTTCCTTTTCTATGTATTCCATTCTCCAACCCGCGCTTATCATCTTCAGCTTTCGTTCGCCTCTCATGGATTCTCCTCACCACCTCCAGATCTCTGACCGTGTTAACCCCCAACATCTCCGTATGGTCATCTATCAGTAAGGCCTCCACCCTTGCCCCCCTGCCTTTCAGCGTCTCTATTACGTCCGTGAGGTAGTATTCCATCTGGACGTTGTCCGCATTCACGCTGAGCAGTGCGTCAAAGAGTGGACCGGCTTTGAAGCAATAGAGGCCAGCATTTATCTCCTTTATCGCTCTGGTCCTCGCGTCGGCATCCTTCTCCTCCACGATCCTCGTGAAGTTACCGTTCCTGTCCCTGACGATCCGGCCGTAACCGGTCGCGTCCGGAACCTCAGTGGTAATGAAGGTGATCGTGTTGGAGTGCTTCCTGTGCGTACTGATCAGACGCCTGACGCTGCCGCCTCGAATCAGCGGTGTGTCTCCCGACAACACAACGAGGTTGCCGCTGAACCTGGCAAGCAGCGGATAGGCCTGGAGAACGGCATGGCCCGTTCCTCTCTGGACATCCTGGCTGACGGCCTTAACCCCCCGGCGCTTCAGGAAAGGCAACACCTTCTCACTCCGGTGTCCGACGACCGCTATGATGTCCTTCACGCCGCCCTCACGGGCCGCGTCGATCACCTGTCCTAACATTGGCTTGCCGCCGACCCTGTGCATGACCTTAGGCAGCTCCGACTTCATGCGCTTCCCCTCCCCGGCGGCCATGATCACCGCCACGGTGCCCCTTTTGGATACCTGCCTTCTCCGGTCTACCGGGGCGGCTTCGACTGCTATGTTGTCGATGAGCCTCGTCTGCCCCACCCAGGCGGCGACCAGGATCCTCACATCCGAGTCTATGTATTTCACCCTCTCGAGGCTCGAGGGATCTACCACAGCCGCATAGTCCACTTTGGTGACCCCGCTGTCGACAAGGAGGGTAACCATTCTTTCTTCTATCGTATGAGCCCTCCGCTCCCCTCCCGCTATAAGCAGCTTGGCCAGCTCAAGAGACTTGAAAAGGGACGTTGCAATTGCGCGCTCCCTCGATGAGAGATAGACATTTCTCGAACTCAGGGCCAGACCGTCCTTGTCACGCACCAGGGGAGCCGCTTCTATCTTGACCGGAAAAGCGAGATCCATGACCATACGCCTGATCACCACCAGCTGTTGATAGTCCTTCTCCCCGAAAAACGCGACATCCGGAAGCGCCGCAAGCAGGAGCTTGAGAACCACAAGAGCGACCCCATCGAAATGCCCCGGCCTCACCCTGCCACAGAGTATGTCTCTCAAGCCCTCGACCCCCACAAACGTCTTGAAGCCGGGCGGATACATCTCTTCGGTGTCAGGAGCGAAGATAATATCGCAGCCGTGTTTCCTAAGCAGACGCCGGTCACCGCTGAGATCGCGAGGGTAGCGTTTCAAATCCTCCTCAGGGCCGAACTGCCTGGGATTGATGAATACACTGACCACAACAAGGTCACACTCACGCCGGCACGCATCGACCAGAGCCAAGTGGCCCCCATGAAGGCTCCCCATGGTGGGCACCAGGCCGACTTTCTTGCCCTCTCTCCGGGCCTTACGTATCTCCCGTCTCAGGATGTCTATCTTGCTTACTGTCTTTGGCATTCTCGTAGCTCTCTTCAAGGGATGGAAAGACACCGGCCTTTACGTCAGCGACATAACCGGAGAAGGCCTCTTGAATGGTGGCCCTCAGATCGGCGTACTTTCTGACGAACCTGGGGACGTGACCCTCCGAAAAACCAAGAAGATCATGGCCCACCAGCACCTGGCCGTCGCAGCGCGGCCCGGCCCCTATCCCGATTGTAGGTATACCCACCTCGGCTGTAATCTCTTCGGCAAGCGACCAGGGTATCGCCTCCAGCACTATGGCGAAGCAACCGGCTTCCTCCAGAGCCCTGGCGTCTTCAACAGCCCCGGTCCGGCCGGCTTCGCTCTTGCCCTGGATCCTGTAACCACCGAACCTCCGGA
>Ga0180434_10007652_pt1 | contig 12125 bp, 11 predicted proteins | sample SS_ome_7_FD_132453 | JGI IMG/M metagenome (GOLD analysis project Ga0180434, IMG submission 132453) | Hypersaline lake sediment archaeal communities from the Salton Sea, California, USA - SS_1_D_2 metaG | ecosystem: Environmental > Aquatic > Non-marine Saline and Alkaline > Hypersaline >... | reverse complement strand
TGATCCCGATGGCGTTCGTGACCGGCATGATGGGCCCCTACATGGGACCGATCCCGTTCAACGTGCCGGTGGCGATGATCATCTCGCTGGTGATCGCGTTCCAGATGACGCCTTACCTTTCGCGCCGCTGGCTGCGGGTCAAGCCCGTCGGCGACAGCGCGGGCGACGAGACCCAGGGCGCCAACCCGACGCTGCTGAGGATGTTCCGCAACATGTTTACGCCGCTGATGGAGGTGCCGCGCAAGCGCAACGTGCTGTTCGCGGTGCTCGTCATCGCGCTGCTGGTGACCTTCAGCTTCCCGCTGTTTACGTGGGTCAAGTTTCGGATGCTGCCCAAGGCCAACGTCAAGACGTTCCTGGTGCAGGTCGATCTGCCCGCCAGCGCGGCGCTGAACCGCACCGCCAGCCTGGTCAGCGAGCTCGAGGACCGCCTGCAGGACGAGCCGAATGTGGTCAGCGTGATCAGCACGGTCGGCACGGGCTCCGTGATCGACTTCAACGGCCTGCTCAGAGGCACCAGCTTTAGAAGCCAGCCCTACCAGGCCGACGTGCGCGTCAACCTGATTCCCAAGGAGCAGCGCAGCGAGCGCAGCGAGGACATGGTGCTCCGGCTCCGCCCCGAGCTGCACGCGCTCGGCGACAAATACGACGCCGTAGTCAAGCTGATCGAGGATCCGCCCGGCCCGCCCGTGCGCTCCACGCTGCTGGCCGAGATCTACGGCCCCTACGGCGCGCTGCAGCGCAGCCTGGTCGGCAGGGTGCGAGGCTGGTTCGGCGAAACGGCGGGCGTGACGGACATCGACGACTCCGTCTCGACGGTGGCGCAGGAGCTGCGCATCGAGGTGGACGCCGAGAAGGCGGCGCGCGCCGGGCTGAAGGTCAGCGACGTGACGATGGCGCTGAGGGCCGCGCTGGCCGGCTATCCGGTGACCTATATCCACGACGACGCGCAGAACGTGCAGACGCCGGTCGTGATGCGCTTTCCGGTCACCTACCGCAGTGAGCTGGGGGATCTTCAGCACATCGTGCTGCCCTCGCCCCAGGGCCCGGTGCCGCTCAGCGAGCTGACCAGCATCCGTGAGACGGAGGCGCGGCGGCCGATCTATCACAAGAACCTGCGCCCCGTCAGCTACGTCTACGGCGAGATGGAGCGCAGAAGCAGCGTCTACGCCAACATCGACATGCTGCTGCGCCAGCAGGCCGAGCCGCTGCCGCCGAGCCACGAGCTGAGGTGGGACGGCGAGTGGGACCTGACGCTCAAGGTCTTCCGCGACCTCGGGATCGCGATGCTGGTGGCGATCATGCTGATCTACCTGATCCTGGTGGGGCGCTTCAAGAGCTTCCTCGACCCGATCGTGCTGATGGGGGCGGTGCCGCTGACGATGCTGGGGGTGCTGCCCGGCTTCGCGATCGTCGGCGTCTGGGACGTGTTCTTCAGCGCGACCGGCATGATCGGCGTGATCGCGCTGGCGGGCATCGTGGTGCGCAACTCGATCATCCTGATCGAGTTCATCCAGGACTCGGTGGCGGCCGGCATGCCGCTCAGGGAAGCGGTGATCTATGCCGGTGCGATCCGCACGCGGCCGATCTTCCTGACGGCGGTGACGGCGATGGCGGGCATGCTGATGATGATCACCGACCCGGTCTGGAGCGGCCTGAGCTGGGCGCTGATCTTCGGCATCACGGCCTCAACGCCGCTCAGCCTGATCGTGATCCCGCTGCTGTACTACGCGGTCAAGGTGGCGCGGGGTCAGGATAAGGTGGAGAAGGCGGGGGTGTAACCTGCGGTCCACTGGGGCGTCATGTCACCTGGAGGTTACGGGCGCTGGGCTGGCGCCCTGGCGTCAGGCAGACTGGTGTCACCCGGACTGATGGATTCGTCGTCGTAGGGAACCGGTAACCCGGCATCGCAGGATGCCCCGGACAGGCCCGGCGCCGAGACGCTGATGGACAGGTTCGACGGGGTGATGCACCACCTGCTGTGGATGGCGGTGTTCTTCGGGGCGGCGCTGATCGTGCCGCGGCTGATGCCGCTGGCGATCGTCGCCGGGCTGGTGCTGGGCGTCTCCGCGATCCGCGTCGCCGTGCGCGGCTAGCTGAGCAGCACCGGCTCGAAGCCCTGGTGCAGGACGTCGCGGAACTCGACGCGCGCGGCGGTGATTCTGATCACCAGGTAGTTCTGGTCGGTCTTGCCGCCCGCGAAGAACTTCTTCCAGTCGTCGCGCCACAGCTCGTCTTTCAGCCGCTGGTCGTCGAGCAGCGCGGCCTCGCCGTAGACGTTGAGGTCGATGCCCGGAATGTAGTACGAGACGCAGACCTGCGGGTTGGCCTTAAGCTGGTCCACCTTGGCCGACTCGGCGTAGGTGGCGAACCAGACGGTGAAGTCGTCGTCGATCCGCGCGGTCTGCATCGTCCGGCAGCGCGGCTTGCCGTCGGCCACGGTGGTCAGCAGCGCGTGGGGGTTGAGGCGCGCCAGCCGCAGCGCCGCTTCCTTCATCTCTGTCTGCATCAGTAATCCTCCCTTTTCATCGTTCAGCGCGGTAGATCGGTGTGCCGGGGGCACACTATTGATTACCCGCGATGGGGCCGGGCCGGTCTAGCGCAGGAACTTCTCGCGCTCCTGCTCGGCATCGATCTCGGTGCCTTCCACCAGCGGCTCCTCGTCGAGGTGCTTGTAGGTGTGGATGAAGTCCAGGTTGCGGCCCTTGACCATCTTGTAGTAGAAGTCGCCGGAGCTGCGGGTGCGCATCTCGCGCTCGTACTGCTGCTGCAGCACCTCGACCTTCTCGCGGTCCGTGCTGTAGAAGATCACCTCGTCGGGCGCCTGCATGAACTTGTCGCGCAGGATCAGCCAGTGGTTCCTGGTCGGCAGCAGCTCCTCGGCGGCGGTCTCCGGCGCCTTGTCCTCGGCCTTGACGTAGATCTCCCAGCGCCGGGCGGCGGGCACCTTGGGGTCGAAGCCGCTGCGGGTGTAATAGAACCACTCGTGCCAGCCCCAGATATTGACGAGCGTCTTGAAGAAGCCGATGATCGCGCGCACGATAATCATGCCGCCACCTCCGGCTAGATTATTACACAGCGCGCAATCCGGTATCCCAGCGCAGATACTCAAGCGGCTCGCGGGTGTGAAGCGGCAGCAGCCACAGCGCCCAGGGCCTGAGCCACGGCCAGGCCGCGACGCGGGCCCTGAGCATCGCGCCGGAAAGCCGCCTGAGCGGCCGGCTCAGCAGCTCGGGCAGCGCCTGGGCTCCCATCCCGCCGATCACGGCGAAGGCCGCCGCCTCGGCGCTCTGAAGCGCATAGCTGATCCCCTCGCCGCTGAACGGACTGACCAGCCCCGCCGCCTCGCCGATCGCCAGCAGCGGCCCGCGGCCGTGCCACAGCTCAGCCCCGCCCGCCGGACAGGTCAGCTGCGCCCCGCGGGGCCGCTCATCCAGCAGCTGCACGCGGCAGCCGCGGCGCGCGAGGTACTCAAGCAGCGGCCTGAGCAGGTCCCAGCCGCGCCCCCGGGCCTGCCGCAGCCCCGCGCGGGTCAGCGCGGTGCCCAGCAGGTGCACCCCCTCGCCCTTGGGGATTACCCAGCTGAAGAAGGGCGTATAGGCGGTCTGGTAGATCGCCCACATGGCCTCGACCGGCGGGTCGATCACTGCTGCGCCCTGCAGGGCGTGCAGCCGGCTGACCGCCGGGCCTTGGAGCCGGCGGCGGGTCAGGGCGGCGGCGCCGGTGGCGTCGATCACCCACTGGGCGCGCAGCCAGTCCGCGCTGAACCGGACATAGACGCCGTCGTCCCGCCAGTCCAGTTCGGCGGCCCGCATCCCGCAGCCGACTTCCGCACCCGCGGCAGCCGCGCGCTCGATGAGCCAGGCGTCAAAGGCGCTGCGGTCGATGTTGCGGTAGTGCGGACGGTAACGCGCGCGGATGCGGTTGTCGAGGTCGTGGTACTCCAGCAGGGGGAACTCGAGGCCCGGCATCTCGGCCCCGACGCGCACGCTGCCCGGCAGCCCGCCCAGTTCGGCGAGCAGGTCCTGGGCGCGGCGGTTGAGCAGCCCCCCGCAGGGCTTGGCGCGCGCCGGGTCGCGGGCCTCATACAGCCGGACGCTGCGCCCGGCCTGGGCCAAAAGCTCGGCGCAGCGCGCGCCGGCGGGCCCGCCGCCCAGCACCGCTACGTCGATCTCGCCCAGTGACACGCCGCCATTATCGCCGAGGGCGGCGCCCGCACGTTTGCGGAAGCCGGCGGGGGACGCGATAATGGCTGTGATGCGGCGCGGACCGAGCTTCGACTGGTGGCTGTTCCTGCTGGCGCTGGCGCTGAGCATCAGCGGCCTGGTCTACATCTACTCCGCGACGTGGGTCGCGCCCGACCCGGTCGGCCCCTGGGTCTCGCCCAAGGTGGTCAAGCAGGCGGCTTATCTGGTGGCGGCGCTGATCGTCTTCTTCATCCTCAGGCGCATCAACTGGGGCCTCAAACCCGAGAGCTGGCTGTGGTTCTACGTGCCGGCGGTGCTGCTGCTGATCGCGCTGCCCTTCATCGGCAGCGACCGCGGTACGGGCGCTACGCGCTGGATCGAGCTGCGGTTGTTCGACATCCAGCCCAGCGAGTTCGCCAAACTGGCGCTGACGCTGATCCTGGCCTGGCTCTACAGCGGCGAGCCACACCAGGTCAGGCGCCGCTTCTGGCCCGCGTTGCTGATCATGCTCAGCCTGCAGGCGCTGGTGGTGATCCAGCCCGACCTCGGCACCAGCCTAGTGTTCGTGATCATCTTCTTCGTGATGAGCCTGTTTGCCCCCATCCCGCGCCGCTGGATCGCGATCGTGGCGCTCTACATGCTCTGGGCCGGCGTGCTGGCCTGGCAGGTCAGCATCCCGCTGGGCACGGATAGCAACGGCAACGCGCGCTACTACCAGTTCATCAAGGACTACCAGAAGCAGCGGATCATGGCCTTCCTCGACCCACAGCAGGACCCCTCGGGCAGCGGCTATCACATCATCCAGAGCGAGAACGCCGTCGGCAGCGGCGGCCTCAGCGGCCAGGGCTTTCTGCGCGGGACCCAGGTGCACGGCGGGTTCATTCCGGTGGTGGACAGCGATTTCATCTTCACCGTCGTCGGCGAGGAGTACGGCTTTTTCGGCTGCCTGTGGCTGCTGCTGCTCTACTTCCTGCTGCTGGCCCGCATCCTGGCGCTGTCACGCGACGCGCTCAGTGTCTACGAGCGCTACATCTGCTACGGCACCTCGGCGGTGATCTTCTTTCACGTCTTCATCGCGGTCGGCATGACGATCCGGCTGGCGCCGATCACCGGCCTGCCGCTGCCCTTCGTCTCCGCCGGCGGCTCGGCGCTGATGACGATGTGGCTGTATATGGCGATCCTGCAGTCGATCCACGCCAACAGCCGCCGCGACTTCCGCTATGCCGGGCGCCCGCGCTAGCCCTGGTGCCGCTGCCAGCTGACCCTGGCCGGGTCGTACTGGCTGCGCGGCTCCTTGTGCTCCGCCGGGTGGCCGACGCAGATCATGCTGACGATCTCCAGGCTGCGCGGGATGCCCGTGGCCTGGTGGATGCCCGGGCGCCGCGCGTCCGTGACGCCGCACCAGCAGGCGCCCAGCCCCAGCCCGGCCGCGGCGATCAGCAGGTTCTCGGTCGCCGCCGCCAGGTCCTGCTCGAACAGCTCGCCGGCTTTCTCGCCGTAAATGATGAACACGGCGGCTGCCTCGGCGGCGAACGCGGCGTGCGGATGGGCCTCCGCCAGCTGCCGGCGCAGCGCTTCATCGGTGACCACCAGGAAGCGCCAGGGCTGGCGGTTGTTGGCCGACGGCGCCGCCATCGCCGCCCGCAGCAACTCCTCGATCAGTTCGTCGCCGAGCGGCTCTGCGGTGAAGCGCCGGATCGAGCGGCGCGCGTAGATGATATTCAGCCTCTTGTCCATGGGGGCATTATATTGCGCCGCGCCGGCCGCTATAATCGGCGCCAGAACGGACACGGCGAGAGCGCCGGTTCTGTTACGGCTTTGGTGGATTCAGCTAGACACGGGGTGATTTCATGGACGCGACGCCGCAGGCCGGACTGACGGTCGACGAGTACCTGCTATGGCTGGGCATGACGCTGGACTACACGGACAAGATCGCCGCCGCGATTCCCGACGAGCTGCTGGACTGGCGGCCCGAGGACCCCAGCGGCAAGTACTGCTTCAGCCTCGCCGAGATCGTGATGCACATCGCCGACGCGCGGCTGATGTTCAGCACTCAGCTGACCGGTGAGGATGCCGCGGACCAGTACTGGGCCACCAGCGAGGGGCCGAACGAGGAAGGCGTCTGGACCTTCAGGGAGTACGACGGCAAGCAGGCGCTGCTGGACCGCCTCAAGGCCACGCGCGCGGTCTACGATCCGTGGATCAGCCAGCCCTACACCACGCTGCTGGACGTCCCGGACGGCGCGCGCAAGGCCTATGACGGCTTTCTGAAGAAGCTCAAGGAGGAGGGCCACGACACCGCGATGATGGAGAAGCGCGGGCCGGCCAGCGTGCTGCGCGTGGTGATGGCGGTTACGGCCCACGAGGCCGGGCATCGCGGCGCGCTGCAGACGCTGCTGAGGCAGCACGGGATCAACGTCGACCATAGCGAGTTGTAGCGACCGGTGGCCGGTTGCGCGCCGCAGCGGCAGGCGTGGAAGCGGGTGCAGAGCGCGCACGGGAGGATTCGAACCCCCGACCTTCTGATCCGTAGTCAGATGCTCTAATCCACTGAGCTACGTGCGCGCGGTCTGAAAGGGCCGGTCGAAGCCACAAAGTGTACCACGGCGGGGGCGGCTGTCAAGGCTGCCGCGCGACGCTCGATCCCGGCCGCAATCCGCGCCAACACACTAACGCGATACCCCCTATGGTATATTGGGGGAGTATGGACCTCTTGCAGCTGCTCGTCACCATCGGCCTGATCGGGGGCTTCATCTACGTGGCCCGCGCCTGGAGCCAGGGCGGCGACGGTGGCGGCTGCGGCACGTCTTGAGGCCCGTACTAGGGCAGTTGCCCTCCGATGCAATCCCTCCAACACAATCCCCGCGATGCGAGAGACACGGCCGGCCAACGCAGAGTCGAACCGGACCGGCGGTGGTAACATCTAAGTAGTTATGGTGCTCAGCATCCTCGCCATCGTGCTGGTCTTCGGCCTGATCGTGTTCGTGCACGAACTGGGCCACATGCTGGCGGCCAAGGCCTGCGGGGTGGCGGTTCCGGACTTCGCGCTGGGGATGGGCCCCACGCTGATGAGCCGCCGCTGGGGCGAGACGCGCTACCACCTCTGCGCCGTGCCGATCGGCGGCTTCTGCCGGGTGGCCGGCATGGAAGGGGACGCCGCCGACGCGCCGGGGCTCAGGGAGGACGGCCGCGTCTTTCCGACCCACGCCACCTGGCAGGGCAAGAACGGCTGGCAGAAGGCCTTCATTCTGGTCGCCGGCGCGCTGATGAACTTCGTGCTGGCGCTGATCGTGATGCTTGCCATCGGCCTGATCGGCTTCCCCGCCAACGCCGTAATGATCGGCAGCGTGGAGCCGGGCAGTCCCGCCGCCGAGGCGGGCCTGCTGGCCAACGACCTCGTCCTGGAACTGGGCGGGCAGCCGATCAGCCGCTCCAGCGAGCTGATCGAGATCGTGCGGGACCATCGCGACCGGCCGCTTGAGCTGTTGATCCAGCGGGGCCGCGAGCGCTTAAGCCTGACCGCCACGCCGCGCCTGATCGAGGGCTTCAACGACAACCAGGCCAGCCTGGGCGTCTCGATGGCCGAGATCTTCTACACAACAACCAGGATTGCGCTGGTACCACCCAAGACCGTCGGCTATGAGCAGGGGCTCAAGATCGGCGACGTGGTCACCCACGTCAACGACCAGCCGATCAACAACGGCTACGAAGTGCTGCTCAGTCTGGCCGCTGTCGACGATGAGTTCAATCCGGTCGACGCCGAAGGCAACCCGCTTGAGCCCGGCGAGGGCGAGCCGGTCAAGCTGACCGTCCAGCGCAACGGCGAGACCCTCAACTTCCTGCTGCCGGGCGATACCTCCATGGTCTCGGTGGGCGTCCAGTTCCAGCCAAGGCTCGAACGGCTGCCTGTCGGCGAGTCGTTGCTGCGAAGCCTCAGTGACGCCCGCGACATGGTGTTGCTGGTGGCGCTCAACATGCGGGTCCTCTTCACCCCGCAGGGCGTCAAGAGCGTCTCCGGCCCGGTCGGGATCATGGCGCTGATCGGTCAGAGCGCCCAGAGCGGCTGGTACTCGCTGCTGCAGATCGTGATCCTGCTCAACGTCTTCATCGGCGTCTTCAATCTGCTGCCCGTGCCGGCGCTGGACGGCGGGCGGCTGGTGTTCGTGATGCTCAGCGGCATCGGCATCCGCGTAGCCCCCCAGCGCGAGGCACTGGTGCACCTGGTGGGGATGATCATGCTGCTGGGGCTGATCCTGGTGGTGACGTTCACCGACATCCTGGCGTTCTTCTGATCACCCCTACCGTGAATCCGGCGACAGAGCCGTCGGCGTAACGAATCGCGGGCGAGACGCCCGCGCCACCAGTGATGGTAGCCGCGAATCCTATGCGCGGCGGAGAGGGCGGCGCGAAGAGGCTTCGCGCCTACCGACGATCTCGGGCGCCGTGTACGCGCAGTTATAATCTGGCGGCAGCCCCGCCGGGGCGGGGCCGGTTCGCAGGCGGCGGTCCATGCAGCTTCTGGCCAACGACAGCCTGGCGCAGCTGGTGCGGCGCATCTTCAGCCGGGAGCCGCGCGCGCGTCCGGCCGCCGATCCGCCGCGGCCCCGCCGCCGCTCGCTGCTGCACTACGCGTTCGACCTCGGCGCCGACGACGACGGCCGGCGGCTGCACGGGGTGCAGGTGCTGGGACGGCTGGGCCGCCACCTGGGCGGAGTGCCCCCGCTGCTGATCGGGATGCTCCGCGATCGCAACCCGGCGGTGCGCGAGGAAGCGGTGCAGTGGCTGGGGCGCAGCCTGCGGGCCTCCGAGCCGGTGGTGCATGCCCTGATCGGCGCACTGAGCGACCCGGACGAGGAGGTGCGCCAGGCCGCAGTGGTGGCGCTGGGCAACCTGGGCGTGCTGGCGACGGCCGCCGTGCCGATGCTGGAGGAGGGACTGGTGGCCGCCGACCGGCATGAGCGGCTGCGCACCGTCCGCGCCCTCGGCCGCATCGGCGAGGACGCCGTGCCGGCGCTGACCGTCGCGCTGTTCGACGGCGACTACGAGGTGCGCGAGCAGGCCGCGCTTTCGCTGGGGCGGCTGGGACCGCCCGCGCTGGGCGCCGTGCCCGTGCTGATCACCGCGCTGCGCGATCCCGACACCAAGGTGCGCTTCTGGGCGACGCAGGCGCTGAAACGGATCGGCCCCTGTGCCCTTAACCAGCTCACGCGCGCGCTGGGTGACGATTTCGCCGAGGTTCGCCAGCATGCCGCCGAAGCGCTGGGGGCGATCGGACCGCCGGCCGGCGGGGCGCTCGGCGAGCTGCGCCGGGTGCTCACTGATGACAGCCAGCCCGTGCGGCGCGCGGCGGCCGAGGCCCTGGCCGGCATCGGCAGTGCCGCCGAGCAGGCCCTGCCGGAGCTGACGGTGGCGCTGACGGATTCGTCGGTGGCGGTGCGCCGGTCGGCCTGCCGCGCCCTGGAGCGGATCGGCCGGGCGGCGGTCAGCGCGCGCCCGAAGCTGGTCATGCTGCTCGACCATCGCAACTGGTCGGTACGCGCCGCGGCGGTCGGGGCGCTGGGGCGGATCGGCCCCGAAGGACTGGCGCCGCTGGCCCGGGCCCTCGACGACCGCCACCCGACGGTGCGGCTGCGGGCCGCCCAGGCGCTGGGCAACTACGGCCACCATCCGCACCTCGCGGTCCCCGCGCTGCTGCTGACTCTGCGCGACCCGGACGCCGGCGTGCGGCGGACGGCGGCGCTCTCGCTGGGACGGCTGGGGCGGGCGGCGCAGCACGCGCTGCCACAGCTGAGGCGGCTCAGGGCCGATCGCAGTGCGGAGGTCGCCCTCGCCGCCGCCTGGGCCTGCCGCGCAATCGGGGCTGAGCGGGATGCGTGACCGCGGACTCCAGCCTTCACAGTGTGGTACAGCCCAGTGTGAACGTCAGCCGGAAATGACAATAGCGGCAAGCTGACGCCGCTGCATGGGAACGTGGCGCTAGTCAGTGAATTCGAGTGAATCCGTGTCGATTGCGTAAACTCGACCGGTCGTATCACCCACGTACAATCGTGTACCGCTTACAGCCACCTCAGTCCGGGCAAGCGGCTGGCTCATTTCGATCCGCAGCATCTGTCTGTGGACCACGTTGAACAGATAGAGCACCCCGTCCTCTCCGACAAATGCCAGCAGGTCGGGGGCAGTGCGAACAGGTCGCGAGTAAGCCATTGAAGGCATTTCATATGAGAAGACGATCAGACCTTCCGGGCTAATAGCGTGCAGTCCTGAACGAAGGCCCTTGCCATCCTCCAGGGGGTCGTGCCGAATGCCTGACGACGTGAACCACAGATTTCCGTCAGCGGCTAGAACTGGCGGATGTTCGCCATACAGCACACCCAAATCAGCCTCCCATAGAAGACTGCCATCCTGAGCCGAGACCGCGCACATCCTCGGACTCACGATCAGTTCCAGTTCGGCGATATACCTGTATTGGTAGAGCAGCTCATCCGTGTGCCACAGCACATCGCCAGCAGGTGACAGAGCATAGAGGCCGTGCTCGTCGCTCTTGTCGTCCGCGTATAGTACTGTCCCGCCAGCGGCTATCCCCGGTTTGTCTCCTCCGATTGGCGCATGATTGTTGTATCTACTGCCGCTACGCATGAGGGGGGGATAGCACTCGCGTTTCCAGTTGAGTGCTCCCTCTGTGGAAAACGAGTAAACGGCATTCCACCCATCGAGCACATAGACGCTGGACAGGCCGTCATAGGCAACGGCGGAGCAGGTAGGGTTATCCAGCATGGTTGACCAGCGCAGCTTGCCTGTGGCCGTCAGCGAGAATAGCTCGCCCTCTCCAGTGCACATGTACACGTTGTCATCCACATCGACGGCGGGTGGCCCCCAAGACAATGCATCCCTCTTGTGCAGCCAGAGGACCTGTCCTGTTGGTGACAAGCAGTAGAGCTGCCAATCACAAGCGGCCAGTAAGTTACCATTGGGACTGATGGCAAGCTCGGGTATGTCCGCCAATTGACGCTGCCACACGACAGACTCATGCTGTGGTGCATCACTGCAGGAGAAGCAGGCCAGCAACAGAAGGACAACAAAGTGCGCCGACCCTCGGCACGCGCGATGGTGTGCAGGTGAACTCACTGTTACCCCATGCGATTATAACTCGACAAGGCACAAACGACGGCCGTGCAGCAGCTGGCGGAGCGGCGCGAGGCAGTGGCGGCCCGAACGCCGCGCCACTGACAACGCATCCCGGCTCCTCTGTGCGCTCTGTGATCTCTGTGGTTAATCCCATCGCAGCGGGCGACGCATGCGTCGCCCCTACCGGACATTGGGCCTTCAAGGTCGGCGGGTCGGGGACCCGCCGTTACCGGGATCACGGGCAGAGACACCCGCGCCACCCCTACTAGGCTGGCGCGGCGGCGGGCTCGGGCTTGTCCTCCGGTTCATCGCCCGCGCCGCCGCCTTCGCCGTTCTCATCCTCCGGATCGTGCTTGAAGACCACCTTCAGCCACAGCGGGGTGACCAGCGTGGTGACCAATACCATCAGGATCATCATCGAGAAGACCTCGGTGTCGATGATCCCGGCGTTGAGGCCGACCAGCGCGACGATGATGCCCACCTCGCCACGGCTGATCATCCCGACGCCGACGCGCAGGCTGGACTTCTTGCTGAAGCCGCCGAGCGCGGCGCCGATCTGGCAGCCCCAGACCTTGGTGAACACCGCGATCGCGCAGATCAGCAGGGTGAAGATCAGCACCAGCCACTCCACCTTGGTCATCGTCGGCAGGTGGGCCAGCGGCTCGAAGATCGGCCGCGCGTTGGCCTCGAGGCCGATGTTGACGAAGAAGATCGGCACGAAGAACGAATAGGTCAGGGTGTGCAGCTTCTCCTCGATGTCGTGGCGCATGTCGGTACGGCCCAGCAGCACGCCCGCCAGGTATGTACCGGTGA
>Ga0180434_10007651_pt1 | contig 12126 bp, 8 predicted proteins | sample SS_ome_7_FD_132453 | JGI IMG/M metagenome (GOLD analysis project Ga0180434, IMG submission 132453) | Hypersaline lake sediment archaeal communities from the Salton Sea, California, USA - SS_1_D_2 metaG | ecosystem: Environmental > Aquatic > Non-marine Saline and Alkaline > Hypersaline > Sediment... | reverse complement strand
GCCGGAGGTTCCTATGTATTACGATCTGCAGTCACCGGCGGAGTTGTACGGTGCGGAGGAGCCTGGTTTGAAGGCGGTGAATTTCCGGGACCTGGCTATTCTTGCCGACCAGTGGCAAGAGAAGCGTTTCTGGCCGGAATGGTAAGCGGATTACGGTTAAGCGTCGAATGTATTTTGCATGGAATTCGGGGCCTATGCTCACGCGGCAGCATAGGCCCCGTTTGCTTTACATGGGGCACGGCCACGTTGGGCCCATGCCGGCGGCAACCAGAAGGCTATTTCGGCAGTATGTGGCCAGTGATGACGGAAAACGGATGGTTTCTACCATATATAGTAGCGGCAGGCTCCGAAGAAACCTGCCGCTAAGAGGAAAATTATGTGTAGAAAGTCCTGTATCTTGCCTTCCCGTAAAAGACTGTTTTGCGTACCGTTCCTACCGACGGGACTGTCCTCATTTCACGTAGTTCCGGCAACCCGCCTATGAAATAGACGTCAAGTGCGGCCAATTTGTTACCACAAAATGAATTTTTTATTAAATCTTATGTGTGAATGGATCGGCTGCCCCCGTCGGAAAGCAAAATGCAATGAGCGAACTGCAAAATTAGGGAAGCCCCCGCCCCAAAATCCGGGCTTTCGGGCGACTACTTCAAATCCTAAATCCTAATAGCTAAATCCTAAACAAACTGAAATGACCGAATATAAAAATCCCAAATGAGTAGGGCTGCTTCCACCGTAAGGCGTCCCCTAGGCAGACCCAGTGCGGGCGGAGCTTTTGTTTTGAGAATTAGTATTTTGAACATTCGATATTGCTTAGAATTTAGGATTTCGTGCTTAGGATTTGATCCCGCCGCGTTCGCGCTAATTCTTTTGGAGGGGGTCCGGAATGTCAATTCTCTCATGTTTGCATCTGTCGGCATCAGCCGAGGCCGGCGTGCATCAGTGGATACGGTAAACGGACGGTGCCCCGCCTTGAGCTCCATCGAAGAGAATGAGAACCTCTATCTGCTCACTCGACTCATCCAAAACCGTCATGGCTTCGGCTTTGCCTGCCGCGCGAGGTATTCGCCCAATTCGATGAACCTCCCGGCCTCTGCCGTCCCAGCTAAACATCACAAAGCCACAGTCTTCGTCGTAATTCTGGGCTTCGGGATACTTCTGTGAAGGCTCCGAGCCGGAATTGCCGGCGATGATCAGGAAACACGACTTTGCCGCGACTAGCTCACGGATTCCGTAGCCTTGGCCAATGGCTAACTCGTGCAGCTTGTAATCTCTTTGCGAGCTTGGGGCAAAAACGTCCTCGGCCTCAATCTCAAGAACATAGGCGTGTCCACTCAAGTTGGGGCTGCGAAAACCGATATACAGCTTGCCGTTCTTGACGGCCAAGCCTTCGATGTTGACCCCTCTGTGCTGGAGCGGCTTGAGGAAGTACTGACGCAATAGGGGGTCGTCTCGCAGGATGCGGGAAAGACTTGCGACCTTCAAGTTTGCAGGTATCTGCGTGCCGGCCTCCACCGCCCCTTCCGGCATTGCCGTACGCGGGTCCACTTTCAGCCGGAAAACCTTGAAGCGGTTAGGCTGCATCTCGCCTTCTTTCTTCGACAAACCGTGTGACCCGGTGATGTAACAATAATGCCCCTGGGTGGTGATGGCCTCTATGTCTATCTCCTCGCCGGATTCGACGAGCGGCACATCCGCCACAACCTCCAACGTCTTGCCCGACCGCGACAGTTCGACCACCTGCACCTTTCGGCCTTCATCGGCGCCGACGAGACAGCGCTTCCGGGACCTCGCTGCGCCGTGGCCCTCAGGCATACAAGCTATGCCGCTGAGATCTTCATCCTCGTCTACATCACCTCGCCAGACACAGGTCCGGACAAACTGAATGTCGCTCCATTGTTGCCACTGGCCGTAGGGAGAACCATCCGCCGGCTCGCGGCGGGAGCACGCGGCACTGCCAACGAGGACTGATAAGCCGAATATGATTATCAAAAACGAGGGCAGAATCCTGAACATCTTAAGAACTCCTGTCACGCTACACAACCGCATGGAATTGTACGGCATCGTGTGCTTAAAGACCACTGGATAGTCCAAGATTGTAATCAGTGATCTCGGCCCGCGACTATCCAAATGGCCGTCTATTCATCATCAATCGCCACGTCAAATCGCTCCAGAATTGGGGCAATCGGATTGCACACCGTGTAACTGGAACTACCGGCGAACAATAACCCGACGGCTTTTCTCGACGGCGTCACCACCAGGGAGCCGGAGTCGCCCCCCTGTGCAAAGTCGCTGCCCGGCTCGACCAGAAACTGTTCCACAAACCGGGCTATTTTGAGCGGTGGGCCGCCCGTGCCGGTACTCGGGTCGTAGTCGGGATTGTAATAAAGCACGAGGACTATTGCGTTTACGCCTGTGATCCTTCCTTCGGTAAGTCTGGTTGTCCGGCCGTACTTCTGGACCTTGTGATGTAGCCGAGCAATCGAGGTCTTTGACCTTGGCGTACCGTATCCATCGGCCGGCGAATCATTGTCGAGGGTCTCTACCGAGCAGCGGGCGATAGCTGCATCGATGACGTTGGATGCGATTCCGGAGAACACGATAGGTTCAAAATCGAAGAGTGTGCCGATCGCATCCTCTGGATATTCGCCCCCGTCGTATGCGCCCGGCTGCAAAACGTTGTCCCCGATGTTTGCAGTGTTCAACTTTGCATACACATGGTTATTGCTCAGGGCATAGACGTTGCCTTCGTCATCTTTGACCCTGCACGCAATGGTGCCGGCTGAGATACCTGGATGGCCCGTCGATACGCCAATAGGAACGGGACGCGGGAACCGCGCGGTGGGGTCGACGTCTTGGTCATCGTCCGCTGTCGCGACGCCGGTGGCTTGTCCCAGCGCGTAGAACTCTCCCGTCACCACCTCGTCGGTGGAAATCCCGTCCAGTTCTTCCGGGATGTCGGCGACATTCGGCTCAGCGGTCAGGACTTGAATAACCAGCTTGTAATTCTGATCGAATCCCACCGCTGTGCCCACCACTGCTTCTTTCGCCAGAAGCGTATCCGTGTACGTCTCCTGCACTTGTTTGGCCCTTTCCAGAGCCGTGTCTCCGGGCCCATGTGCGCCGCGCAGGAGCTCTTTAATCTCACCTGCTTGCAGCGCTTGGTCGTAAACGCGGATGTCGTCAATGAGGCCCCGCCAAAAACTGGCTGCATCATCGGTGCTCGCGACGCCGAAACGCAGGGACCCGTTCGAAGGTTCCAAGTTGGGCTGCTGCTCGTTATCCTTGGCGACCTCAGTGCCGTCAACGTACAGATGTCGACCGGTGCCGTCCCAGACCACGCCCACATGGTGCCAATCACCGTCGCTTATGCCAAATTCCGACACCAATGGCGAGCCGGATGGGCCGGCACTCCTTAGAGCGGTCATGAGTCTGCCGTCCTCCGGATCTGCACAGAGCCAGCATATTGTGGTGCCGGGGATGCTCGTCTGAGATATTATTGCCTGGCCCGGGCCACCGGCCTTAGTCCACGTAAGGGCACTAAACGGCTTATTCGCGGGGTTGAGAACGAAGTCGGTCTGGACGTGATCATCGAGTCCATCAAAGCGCAAGGCCCCGTCCACTCTACCGCCGGAGACCCAGACGGCTGCGCCGAACAGATGGCCGTCGTTGTCAGCAATGTCATCATGGGCGATATCGCCCTCTGTTTCATCCAGTCTCCAGTGTGCAAGCAAGCGGAAATCACTCAGCCAGAATTCGGACAAGACAGCCAGGTCTCTGAAGTCCACTATATGATCACCGGAAGGCGGGACAGCGATGTCCACGGAAGGATTGTATCCCAGCCAATGCCGGGCCAGTTCGGTGTAGTCCTTCATGTTTACCACGCCGTCGTCGTCTACGTCGGCAACATTTTTTTCAGCGGTAGCGGTCACAGGTACGGTACCGACCGCCCCAATGGCAATACAAAGCACGCTGACGAAGGCAATCAGAGGGCGCCGAAGGGATTTCATATCACACCACCTTTCTCCCGCGAGGAAATCCCGCGGGGTGATGAATCCAGAGATTTCAGCCCCCGACCGATGAGTAGATACGCACGGCCATTACGGCTACCGACTCCCCTCTGCACGCCCACCAGAGTTGGATTGAACCATACGATAAGCATATCACTTTGAGAGCATGAAGTCAAGCAAGCAAGAGCAGTTTCTGCAACTTGGCGGCCCTTCTTGTCAGGCCGCCACGGGCTTGTTTTCAGCGCAAAATAAAAGTGCTGGGGCACGCGGAGGAGAGGAGGGTGAGATCTACCCCAGCACTTCATTGACCTTGATCGGTCATAAATTGCTACGCCGCGCATCGGGCTTTGTTCATGGCAAATATGCAAAAAGTTTTCGCCAAAAAGGACGGAAAGCGCAGGCCGACAAAATGCCCGAAAACAGGCCAAAATCGCCGTTTTTGTGATCTGTTGCCTTGCTATCGCCCCTTACCGAGGCCGGACATGCAGCGTGCACAGTTTGCGGGCGGGCAGCTCGAATGGAATCCGGACTCTGGGGCCCCTAACTTGGAAGTCGCGCGTTTGCAGCGGAACTTGTCCACCTGTGTTCTCTGCGGCGATGGTGAGCGAGTATCTGCCCGGCTTTAGCAAATAGAATTCAGCGGACATGGGCCGGCTTTTCTTTCCAAAATGGAACATCTCTGCACCGAATTTGTCCGTTCCTGAGTCCGTGACCAGCACGGCAATATCGCGTGGTGGCGTCAGCCAGCGGACGGCATTGAGCGGAAAGTAGCCGGCGTTTCCCGGATCGCCCGTGGCCGTGGAGTAAAGGAGCGATGGGTTGGGTCTGTGAATCGCGGCAACGGACCGGCCCACGATGCCGTCGCTTGCGAACAACGCCGGAAAGCGCAGAACCCGGTCGGTGTAGCGAACCTCGCTGGTGTAGCCCGCCAAGTTGATGCGCAGGGCTTCAGCGCTATTTCGCAGCGCCGAGACCAGCACATCCGTGTCGCCGTATAGCCGAAACCGCATGTACGCCGACGCATCCTTTGCGATAAGCGGGTCGAATTCGGTGTTGCCGGTCAGGAAGCGGTACTTGGCGACAACACTTGACAGGCCGCCGAGCTGTGAGGCGCACCACGCCTTTGAGCCTGGAGTCGGTGTGCTTTTCGGTGGAGCGGCCAAATACGCAAGGCGAATGTCGACCATGGAGCGGATTGGTTCGAGATATTGGCCGTTTCCTGTCATGTGGTGCGTCAGCACGAGCGTGTGGGTCATGAGGCTCATCGCGCTGGGCCAGGCGTAGAGCGTGTGTTCACCGTGGTTTCTGGGGTCCCACCAGTTTTCGCCCAAACCGCCGATTCTGCCGTCCGGCCAGTGGATTGCGGACGGGATAATGCCCGCTGGCTTGCCGCGCTCGGCTTGCGCGGCGGCATCGACCCACGTGTCCATCCACGCGGAAAACAGCCGGGTCAGTCTTTTATCACCTGTCCGCTGCCAGTAAAGCAGCGTCGGCTGCACGGCCCGCGGATGGTAGACGGTGCCACATGCCCGTTGGGGATTTGTATCCACCTTCTCGGCGGCAAAATATGTGCTCTTGAACTGGAGAAAGCCGCGTTCGTTCTTGCCGGTCCAGAGACTTTCCATCAAGTCCGCCATCCGGAGCGCACGCTTGCTCCAGAGGTCGCTGTCCGGGTTCAGGTGCATCATGGGAGTTATCACGTCGGCGGAATCCTCGGCGGTGTGCTCGACATCGGACATTCGAGTCGTGTAGCCGAGCCTCATGTGCGGCTGGTTCATCAGGGCATCGGAGAAACGCCTCTGTGCGGCGATGATCTTCGGGTCGTCGAAGCCGATAAGGACCGGCACCCACCACCGCCACATTTCGCAGTCGTCGCCCCAGCCGCCGCCGTACTGGCCGTCTTCCTGCATACGATGGTCGATCCACCACTCGATAATATCAGTCAGGCGTTCCAGACCTTCGCGCTGGTACACGGCCCACGCCGGAGCATCTTCCACAGCGGGATACGATTTGTGCGGTGCGATGGGCCGGCCCAGGTACATCCGGGCGATTTTGTTGTCAGGAAAGGCGGCAGCATATTTCTGAAAAAAGCCTCGCGCCTTGTTCAGAAACTCCCTTTTTCGCTGCTGACTGTTCCAGACGCCGCCGGATTCTCAAAGAAAGATAAATCAACGGCAGGAGGCCTGGGGTCTTGCGAAACCAACGGCTGCGTGTCACCAAAGAGCTTTTGCTGCTTGGCCATCAGATTCATCAATTCGTTGACCTTGCCGGTGTACGCAGGGTCATCGGCCAGGTTCTTCGTCTCGAACGGATCATGCTGCAGGTCGAACAGTTGCGTCTTGTTGATCTGCGGGTATTGCAGCAGCTTCCACGGGCCGTGACGCACAGCACGCTGCACATCCTTGTACGCCAGGAAAATTGTGTCCCGCACGCTTTCGGTCTTGCCCTGCATGATGGGCGCGAGGCTTTTGCCATCGAGGCCTTCGGGGACATCGGCGCCGGCCAGCTCGCAGACGGTCGGGTAGACGTCGAACAGATATGCAAACGCATCGCAGGACTTGCCCTTGCCAATGCCCGGGCCGCAGAAGAACAACGGCACGCGCATACTGTGCTCGTAGAGGTTTTGCTTTCCCATCAGGCCATGGCTGCCGATGGCGATGCCCTGGTCGGATGAAAAGATGATGATGGTATTCTCGTATTCGCCCGTGTCCTTCAGGGCTTGCACGATTCTGCCGATCTGCTCATCAAGGGCAGTAATCACCGCGTAATAGTCGCGCAAATGCTGTCGGATAACGGCTTCTGTTCGCGGCCAGGGGGCAAGCTTCTCATCGCGGATCAGAAGCTCACCATTGTCGAACGGGTGAAATGGCTTGAAGTTCGGCGGGATAGGGATTTTGTCGCTGTCATACATGTTGAGGTACTTGCGGGTAGCGATGCGCGGGTCGTGGGGGGTTGCAAAGGCCAAGTACATGAAAAAGGGCCTGTCCTTGTCCCGCTGATGCAGAAACTTGATGGCATCATCGGCGGCTATTTTGCCCGGCCGGCCCGACCTGCGGATGTCGTGGTCGCGCAGGTAGTGGCTCTGGGCAAAGCGCTTGTGTACCTCTTTATCGGTGTTGCCGCGCTTGCCGTGATGATAGGAGAGGTAGCCGGCCTCGTTCATCGACGTGACGAAATTCGGTGCATCCTTCGGCATATTGCGGACGGAGAACCAGGCCCGCCCTCGCAGCGTCATCATTCGGCTGGGAAGACACACCGCTGCGCTGAACCCGCCCATGCAGTAGGCGTTGCGAAAGACGAAGCCGGATTCGACCAGCTTATCCAGATTTGGCGTTTCGATGTGTGGATTACCCAGCGCGCTGAGGGTATCTTGCCGCTGGTCATCGGTGAACAGAAACAAAACGTTGGGCCTGCGCGGCTTGGCATGTGTCGGCCCGGCGTTTATCTTGCGCAAGGCCTTCGGCCTGGCCAACCATGCAGCCGCCAAACCCATGGCTTTCAAAGCTCCGCGGCGTGTGTACAAAGTTAGGCTCATTGGGACATACTCCCTTCGCCGTGAACGGCAAAATGCAATGTGTGCGGTTCTAAATGGCCCGAATCTCCTGGCGCATAAATACCAAATAGGAAATGCCGAAGCAAACCGCCGTCAGAGCGAGCAACGTGCTCAAGTAAGGAGCCACAACCAGAATCGATTGGGGCAGCGGCAGGGCATTGTTGAACCGGCTCATCGAAATTCTTTCCATCGCACCGACGAGGACAAAGCTCTTTGTGGTCTTGCGGTACGGGTCCATGATGGTGGAGGTGGCATCAGAGTAGAGATTCACCGGGGAGACCCGGCTGATGCCTTCTGCCAGCCGCTGATTCTTGACCACTTGGTCGGGGTCGTTGCCTTTGACGGGGGCTATCGCATCAGCGATCAGGCCGGAGCCGAAACCAACGAAGAAAGACACGAATATCCACAATGCAATTGACGCCAGCGCGGATGTGCCGATGGACCGAAACAAGATCGAGAACAGGATTGCCAGCCCCAGCCAGAAGCCCACGTACACGATGCTGATGATGACGTAGAGCACAAGGCGGGCTACTTCTTCGCCGCCGGGAACGACTCCAATCGCCACCATTCCCAGCCCCGATATCAACAGGATCAGGCTGACGAACATAATGGTGGCGGTGGCAATGCCGGCCAGGAACTTGCCGTTGATGATGGCATCGCGATGCACCGGCTGGGACAGCAGCTTGGACAAAGTGCCGCCAGTGCGCTCGCGATTGATGGCATCGAACCCCATAATGATTCCGATCAACGGCCCGAAGAAAGCGATGAACTGGGTCAGCGAAAAGAACTGCCCGCTCGTGGTAAAGAGCATCAAGAAGATGTATTCGATCTTCGAGCCGCCGGCCAATTCCGACCGAAGATTCATGGCCACCATATTCGTGGTCAGCAGCGCCACACACAGAATCAGGCAGAAAAGTATCAAGAACCGCACGGAATGAAAGTGATCCGCTATCTCTTTGCGAAAGATGGTGAACATGTCATTGCTCCTGAAAATAGCGCATGTAGATATCTTCGAGGCTCAGTTTGTCGCCTTCGGCCGGCACGCCCTCGCCTGCCAGTTGAGGCCCTGCTCCGCGCGAAACCTCCTCGATGGTGCCTTTAGCCACGAGCCTGCCCTGATTCAGGATGCCGACCCGGTCGCATACCTTCTGGGTCTGGTACAGAAGATGCGAGCACAACAGCACGGATATCTGCTGCTGCCGGCTCAGTGACTTGATCAGCTCCAGCATCGAATTGATTCCCTCGGGGTCCAGGCCCAACGTAGGCTCATCCAGGACGATCAGCCGGGGGTTCTTGATCAATACTTCCGCGATGCCCAGACGCTGCCGCATCCCGCGAGAGTACGCGCCGACGAGCTTGTCCGCTTCGGAGGCTAATTTTACCTTTTCCAACGCCTCGTTGATTCGTGCCTCGGCCTCGCGGCGCGGCAGCGAATTAAGCCGGGCCACGTACTGCAGGTTTTCGCGGGCGGTCATGTCATCGTAGAACCCCACGTTCTCCGGCATACAGCCGACACGCTCTTTGACCTTCAAAGGCTGGCGTACCGGGTCGAAGCCCAGTACGCGGGCGCTGCCGCTGCTCGGCTCGGTCAGTCCCAAAAGCATCAGGATGGTGGTGGTCTTACCGGCTCCGTTGGGCCCGAGGAAACCAAAAATCTCGCCTTGGCGCAGCTCAAACGTTAGATGGTCGACGGCATTGTACTTGCCGTATGTCTTGGTTAATTCGTTGGTTTCAATTACCGCAATCATCTTATCGCCTTCCCAAACGTCTGAAGGTCACGGCCAGTCCCACGATCACCACAATGATAATGCCCACACCAATCCAGCCCCAGGTCGTAGCCGCCCGGACGGTGACACGGAATTCGATATCATCGCTGGCCTGCTCGCCGTTGGCGCTGGCGGCAACGGAGTAGTCACCCACCAGGGCTTCCAGCGCGGGCATTATAGTGACCTCCACCTGCTTCATATCCCCGGGTTCCAGGGCCTCGACCGTCTCCGGCTCGAACTCGACCTCCCAGTTTTCCGGCTTGAACGAGGTGAAGGTGATTTCTTTCTGAGGGGCTGAGCCTTCATTGATGACGTACATGGAAATGTTGGCCTTTTCGCCTTTGTGAGCGGTCAGTGACAGAACGCCGCTCAGCGTTCTGCATGCGATCTTATGCGTCCCGGTAAGAATCACCGTGAGTTCTTTTTCCGCTTCACCTTGCGAGGATTTGGCAAAGACCTTGATCGGATATTCTCCTATCTCGGCCTTCGGCGCAGGACTCACCTCGACATCGACGGATTGGCTTAGATTGCTCTTTATCTGCAGCGAGCCGATGTACTTGTTTTCGTAGGCCGGCTTGAAGGAGACATCCCAGCCCTTCGGTTTCTCGGCGCGGAGGCTGAACATGTCATCCTGATCGGTTTCGTTGTGGATATCCACGGAGAATTCAAACTCGCTATCGGAAGAGCCGCGTAGCACCGGATACGAGGTGGTTATCTTGAGCGGCTTTTCTTCCTCTTCGCCTTCTTTTTCCTTTTTCTTTTCCTCTATTACCGTAATTTTCGCCACGGCAGTTGTCGTGAGCTTGCCGTCGGCCGAGCGCGCCTCGATTTCAAAATCATAGTCGCCCGGCGTAAGCATATCATCGTCATCGGTTTCGTTTGCCGAGAAGGTCAGCGTCTTTTGCTCGCCGGACGGCACAAACACGCCGGTTATAACATCGCCGAACTTCTCTATTTCCGTTTCCCAGTTCTCTGGTGCCTTTTGGACCTTCAGGAACACCGTCTCATCTTTCGTGCCGTTGTTTTTCAGGATCAATTCGAGGCTTATCGTCTGGTCGGTCTCGATTACTTTGCCGGGGTACTCGAAGGCCGCCACGATCTCGCGCTGCGGCCTGGCCTCTGCGGAGCCGGACGTGGGCTGGGCTTCTTGCGCCGCCGCCAGAGATACCAAGAGAAAACTCAACAGGATCGTTGCAAAAAGTTGTTGCTTCATCTCAGTGCCTCCTTTACTTACTTGCTTCTCAAAATCCGAGAACGTGTTTGCCAAACTCTCCAAGTCCGCCTTCAACCGCCCATCAACCATCGCCCACGAAGGGGTCGTCGACGATAGACTAAAAAGCCCAACCGGCCGAGCATTAAATTTTAGTAGTGGGAAAAAGGTTGTTCAAGCAAAATTTGAGCATGACGTCTCGACGTTCGATGCAGGCAATCCGAAACAGAGTGACCGGGTGGCCGCTCGCCCTGAGGGGCAAGCTCATTCAGTGGCTGCCACCCATTGCAAGGGTTCGGTTCTCATTTCTCCGCTTCCTCCTTGGCCTCTTTCCACGCCCTCACATATTCGATGCTGTACGTCGAAGGCAAATCTTTGTCTCTGGGAAGGCCGAACCATTTGGGCATGGTTTCGCTGTCGAAATTCAAGGTCAGCGGCTGATGCCAGGCTGTGTTCTGGACCCACCGGACAAGAACGCCGTCGAAATACCACCGAATCTTCTTGGCGTCCCACTGCAGTGCATAGACGTGGTAGGCGTCCGCCAGGTTTTCGGGCGCACTCCAGTGGCCGTGCATAGACCAATGCCTCTTTTCCTCGGGCGTTCTAAACACGTGCACGTTCATATTGTATTTCTTTTCGAATCCGGGCGCACCGCCGCCAATTTCGAACACATCGATTTCCGTCCACCATTGCGGCGTGCTGTCGTAAAACCAAAACGAGCTGGAGCCGTGCGATTTCATCGGCTTGCATTTGACTTCAAAGTAGCCGTGCTTGACCCTGGTCTTGCTTTGCACGGCCGCGGAGGTATAGGTATGGTATCCCTTGTCTTTTGGCATTTCGGCAACTTCCTGTTTGCGCATGGTCAGATGCAACTTGCCGTCGCGGACACGGACATTGCCGTGATAGAAAAAGGCGGGCCGCCTGCCCAACCATTTGGGATTTGTAGGGTGCCACTTGTTCGGGTCGAGTTCTGCACCCTCGAATTCATCGCTGAGCGGCGCGTATTTTTCCCAGCCGCCTTTATTCGCCTGATCGGATAGGGGCAGAGCATTGGTAAGGCGTGTCGGTTTTGGCCCTAACCGGTCAGTTCGTACCCAGCTCTTGGGCGTCTTTTTCGCGACGGCCGGGCTGGTTCCCGCGGCGATGATGAGTAGCAGGCACAAGCCGTAATTGTGCATGCTTTGATGCATCTTTTGTGCCTATGCTAATTCTTAATTTGCGTATAGTGGGCCGGGTTGGATTCGAACCAACGTAGGCTTGCGCCAACGGGTTTACAGCCCGTTCCCTTTAGCCACTCGGGCACCGACCCGCGCCCGCCCTGCGGGCGGGAATATCCAAATCCGAATCTCGAACTTCAAAACAATACCGAAATTTCAAGTTTCCAAACCACTCCGTTTCCGGTTTTGGATTTTCGTCATTAGAATCCATTCGGCGCTGCTCAGGACAAGTTTGTTTCGGATTTAGTGCTTCGAATTTCGGATTTCAACAACGACACACCTCAACTCAACTTTCGCACTTTTGGTAAGCCGCTAAGCGGCTGAAGATAATGCCTCGACCAAGAACTCGGTATTTTTGTCATGTGCGATATGT
>Ga0180434_10007650_pt1 | contig 12127 bp, 3 predicted proteins | sample SS_ome_7_FD_132453 | JGI IMG/M metagenome (GOLD analysis project Ga0180434, IMG submission 132453) | Hypersaline lake sediment archaeal communities from the Salton Sea, California, USA - SS_1_D_2 metaG | ecosystem: Environmental > Aquatic > Non-marine Saline and Alkaline > Hypersaline > Sediment... | reverse complement strand
TGCTTGCGGACGGCAGTGTGGTGATTGTAAACATGTACAACCATCTTCTAAAGCTCGACTGGGCCTCCGACCTGGTGTGGAAACGGCCTATGTACGTTCACCACGATGTTGTGGAACTGCCTGATCGGACCCTCTATGCAATCGTTGTGGAGGTGTGGAGACACAGGGGGCTAATCGTACGCTTTCCTGCCATTCTGCATCTCACCCCCGAAGGCGAAGAGATCAGCAAGTGGTCGTCATACGAACACCTGGATGAGATCATGCAGGTCTTTGACACCAGGTCTTTTCTGGATACCGTCCTTGACAGCATGCTGGCCCGGGACAGCTGGCTGGTCGTATATGATGAGATAACCAAACGGCCGGAGGTATTCGATGCCGGGGAGAACGAAGTGCAATACGATCACTTCCACATGAATACGCTCAGCCTCATTCCCGATACGCCCCTTGGCCGCGAAGACGACAGGTTCTCACAAGGAAATCTCCTCATATGCTTCAGGAATGTCAATCAGATCGGCGTTCTGGACAGTGAAACCATGAAACCTGTATGGGCCTGGGGCGAGGGAGTGCTGGAATGGCCGCACCACCCCACCATGCTGGAGAACGGCAACATACTCATTTTCGATAACGGTGTGAAGCGGAAGTATTCAAGGGTGATCGAGATCGACCCGGTGACCCGCACCATAGAGTGGGAATACAAAGGCACGCCACCAGAAACCTTTTTCAGCTATGGCAAGGGGTCGGCTCAGAGACTCCCCAATGGCAACACCCTGATTTGCTCGGGCGATCAGGGGAGGACATTTGAGGTAACCCGTGAAGGCGAGATCGTTTGGGAGTGGCTCAATCCCATGATCAAGGGCAGGCGACGCGTCCAGATCTACCGCATGCTGCGGGTTTCCCCCGATATCGTCGAGCCGCTCCTCATCGCAGATTAGCACCGCCTGGCGGGTCCTGGCGCTCCGCACTCCCGCCGTCCTCCCTGGAACCGCCGTCCCCACGGGAGCGGGGACGCTTCGCGCCTCCGCTCCGGCTCGTGTTTTTCGTAGCGTTGCCGCTCCTGTGGCAACGAATGTATCGTCGGGTCTCCGCGCCCGACCTTGACCGCGGTTCCGCTCCCTCGGGCTGTACTTCAGGCTGTTTGGTTTTGGAGCCGGTTTTGTTGGTATAGTATATATAGAGAGCGCCGGGTTCCGAAACCGGGGCGATGAGGGGCCCGGAGCCAAAAAGAACCCAGGGGGTGAGTGCAATGAGGTTAACCTCTGTCCGCATTGCCGGTGTAGTCCTACTGGCGTTTCTTGTCCTAGGGACCAGTCCTCCGCGTGATTTTGAAGATGCTGAAAGTCTTCTGGGACAGGAACGCTTTCAAGAAGCCCTCGGTATCTACGAGCGGGTGCTCGAAGAGACCGATGATGTCGAGACCAGAGAGACGGCTTTCTTGAGAATCTGCGAGTGCCTGATGAGGCTGAAGCGCTTCGGCGAGACGCTGGAGCGCATACTCGCATGGGAGCCCCCTCAAGCTCCTGCGCGGCGCGCGCGGTATCTGGTGGTACGCGCGTATGCTCTCAGGGTTTTCGGCGCTGCATATTCCCGCATTCTGAGGCAGGATGTGATTGATGAGGAGGAAAGGGAAGTATACCGGCTCACCCCCCGCGAGATTGAGGACTTGACCTCTGAAACCTACCGGGACCTCTGGGCCCTGAGGCGGCAGCTCGTCGAGATGGAAACTTCCGAGGAGGACCTCATATTCAATGAAGAGAGCGTAGACCCCGGACTTTACCCCACGCTTTTTGACTATCTCATAACCGAGTGGGCCGGGTTCCTGCTTAATAGGCAGCCTATTAACCTTGCCGGGGAAGAGGACAATGCCAAAGTCGATGCCACGGTTCTCCTGGTCGACCGCTTCGACCGGCCGGTCGATCTATCGGATCCACCGGCCCTCCTCGCTGCTGAACTGCTCGAAGAGGCGGGCCGGTACTATCCGGAGGGGCGCGTCCAGGCCGGGGAGCACCGCAAGATCCAGCGTCTTCGCCTGCCGTCCAACTACCCCGCCTATTTCGATTTCGGGGGCCTCGTGGGCGACGAACCATCACGGGGTGAAGATGCTCTCGGCGTCTATGAAGACCGGAGCAAGCACATACTGCTAGGGTGGATGAGTGCCTTCAGGACAGATGAAGCAAGGGCGGAAGCCGGCTTTCAGGCGGCCCTTATCTTGAGGAATCGGGGCAACCTTGTTGAAGCAGTCGATCTCTGCGGCGGGCTTGTAGAGGAATTCTCCCCAAGGACCAGGGGGGGCCAGTGTGCGGAAGCCCTCAGGGCCGGAATAACGAGACCCGAACTCCATCTCAAAACAATTCCCGTCATGCCTCCGGGGACCGGTGCCGTCACGGTAAGGAGTAAGGGCCTGGACAGCTTATATTTCCGCGCCTACGAGGTAGATCCGTACCTGGTGAGCAAGGGTTATGGCAATCACCTGGACGGGCATGGTGCCGACTGGCTTCGAAGGAATCGGACTTGGTCCCGCGCCCTCGATCCGCAATGGCTGGGCGGTAAAGGGGGCCAGGAATGGTTGTCGGGCTTTACATCGGGGCGGGAGCCTTACAGGGAATGGCGGCGGGCCACCACCTATAAGAACAACTATAGAGAGGTTGGGGATGTCTTGGATCCGCCTCCTCTCGTACCCGGCATGTATCTTGTTTTTGCCTCGGGCGACGCCGGTTTCAGGATGAACGAATCGCTGCTGTCAGCCGGTTTTCTCAATGTTACCGAGCTCGTGCTCGTAGGATCTTCGGGTCCCACGCGTGTTGCGAGGAGTGCGTACTACGACTTTATAGAAGAAGGCGACCCCGGTCCTGTGACCGATGACCTACTACGCCTTTACGCCTTCGATGCCCTGACCGGGCGGCCGACAAGGGATGTGGGTGTAAGCGCACTTGTGTTCAGACCGGGATGGGAACGGAACGGCAGCACGCTTGAGGAGCTTGAGACAGAGGGCGACGGCTCGCTGTCGCTGCGTACGCCCTTGGGGTTCAAGGCGAACGGCTCCTCGAATCTTGGCGTTGACCCTCTGGCCCGGCTTGACGGTTCCTACGCCTACTGGGACAAAACCCTATGGGGACGTCATAGGGTAAGGAACCCGCTATCCATACAGCTCGAGATCGACCGGCCGATCTACCGGCCGGGGGATGAGATAAGGGCTAGGGCCGTCGTGGTGAAACGGACGCGGGGTGGTTTCCAGACCCCGGGTAACGGGATGACTGTTGACTTCGATGTGCGGGACGCAAATAACAAACAGGTCTTCAGCGAGACGCTGGAGCTCGGCCCGTTCGGAAGCGCCAGCATAAGCTTCGTTGTGCCCCACGGCCGCTTGCTCGGAAGGTACGTAATTGTTGCCCACTACAGCGACCTGGGGTTTCACGCAGACGAAAGGGCCTTCTTCTCTGTAGAGGAATACAAACGGCCCGAGTTCGAGATCATGCTGGAGCAGCCGGAGGAAGCCTGGAAATATGATCAGCCGGTTGAGATACGCGGCAAAGCCCAGTACTACTTCGGCGGCCCGGTCCCGGACGCGCCCATAAGTTACCGAATAAAGCGTCGGCGTCATGTTCCTTACCGGTACAGTCACTGGTTCCTCATGGACTTCAGCCGTGAGGACAGAGAGATGGCTGTGGGGGCGGTTATGTCGGGCCCTGACGGGAGATTCTCAATCCCCTTCGTCCCCCGGCCTCCTGCCGACACTTACCCCTGGAAGATCCCCGATATCTCGCAATATACAATAGAGATCGAAGGGCGGGATGCGGGGGGAAGAACCATAGAGGCGACACGCACTTACCGGGCGGGAAAGCAGTCGCTCTATCTTGCGATGGAACCGGCAAAGGGTTTCTTCTCTGAGGCCGATACCGTCAAGGTTTTGTCCGAGCGCTTGACTGTAAATGACGTCGCCAAGCGTGGGGATGGGGTATATGAGGTATTCTCACTCGGCAAAGCGCCTGAAGGACCACCCGAGGATGAGCGCTCGACAGGGCGTGGATGGGGACGATGGGAGGCGCCTCCGCTTGAGGTCCAGCTTAAGCATGTACCCAACGCGAAGCTTGTGGCACACGGGAGGGTGGATCACGGCGAGGATGGAGTCTGTGAGATAGGATTTGGGCCAATACCGGCGGGGGCCTATAGGGTGATTGAGATGACCGCCGACGCCTGGGGCGATTCTGTTTCTCAGGAACGTGTTGTCGTCGTGACCGGAGGTCCGGAATCCGCGGTCATGCTTGACGCATACTCGGTGACGCTTTTTGAAAAGCCGGATTACGAGGTGGGCGATGTGGCTCGATGTGTTATCGGATCCGGGAGGGGATCCGGCATCTATCGTGTCGAGGTGTGGTCCGGTGAATATCTGATCGATCACTCGGTTGCGAGCGGGGAGCACGCGGTGCGGACAATCGATGTACCGGTCACAGATGAGGTCAAGGGAGGTCTAACCCTCCGGTGGTTCGGAACCCGCGGTCTCGAGGTACATTCGGGCCAGGCAAGCGTGGCGGTGCCCTGGCGTGAGAAGAAGCTCGCCATCGCACTCGATCCCTTCGATTCTGAGCTTGAACCGGGCGAGTCCTATACCTGGGGTGTCGATGTTACTGATTGGAGGGGGCGGCCTGCGCGGGGGGAAGTGCTCGCCCTTATGTACGACAGGTCGCTTGAATACTATGTCATGGGCCGCAGCCGGTGGCTTGACGCACTCTATTCCCGACAGCCGGCCCGCCTCGATCTTGCGCAGTCGGTTTTTGGCCTAAGTGGCAGAGATTTCTATGTGAAGTACCCCAGCCATCATTGCCCCGGGTGGCCGGACCCGCCGAAGCTTCGAATCCATGGGTCTTGGTATGCCCCGGCCGGCAGGATCATTGGTGAGGGAAATATCGCGTCCCTTGAATGGGGTGACATCCACGTCCGCGGCGGAAGGACAGAATCTTTTGGATCCTATGATGAGGCCGTCGAGGCCCCCTCGGCCTTAGAATATGAAGAGCGGGCAGGTGAGATCGAAGCGCGGGGTGAATTCGCCGACGCGGCCTTCTTCGAGCCCCATCTCATGACGGCTGAGGATGGAAGGGCGGAATTCACTTTCACCGCTCCGGAACAGCTCACGGCCTGGAGGATAAAGGTCTTCGCGCACACGGGGGATGTTAAGGAAGGGAGCCTGGTAAGCGAGGCCGTGACCAGGAAGGACCTCATTGTTCGTGCGGACCTACCGAGGTTCCTCCGCGAAGGGGATGAAGGGACTGTAACCGCCGTTGTGCACAACGAATCGGAGAGCGCTTTGACCGGCGAGGTCTTTGTCGATATCACGGAAGGCGGGGAAAGCATAAACGGCATGCTGGGGCTTGCCGCTATCGGGAAGCGCTTCAGTTTGGAGCCCCATGATCTTGTTGCCTTTGACTGGCGCGTTAAGGTACCGGCCGGTACAGGGACCTACAATGTAAGGGTGGCGGCTGTGTCGGGGGGCCTATCGGATGCCGAGGAGCGGGAGCTTCCTATTCTACCCTCGCGGCAGAGGCTGATCGAATCGAGGTTCGCGGTACTCTCTGGAAGTGAATCCAAAAAGATTGAATTCGAGCCCGGAGACGATCCGACCCGAGAGAATGAGCTCATGGTGCTCCAGATAGAGCCGCAGCTCGCCCTGAGCATACTAAACGCCATGCCATTCTTGGTCCGTTACCCATACGATTGCGTGGAACAGAGCCTCAATAGGTACGTGCCCCTCAGCATAGTAAACGAAATCTACGATGACTATCCCGGGATCCGCAAAGCGGTTGCAAAGATCCCCAAGCGTAAGACCGTCGTGCCTGCTTGGGAAAAGGATGACCCCAGGGGTCTCATGGCGCTCATGGAAACCCCCTGGGTCTGGCAATCGGAGGGCAGACCGACAATCGGTCCGCTCATCGACCTTCTGGATCCCGAGATCGTGGCGGCGCATGAGGAGGCCAACCTTACGAGGCTGCGCGAGGCTCAACTGCCGAGCGGGGCATTCCCGTGGTGGCCCGGTGGTGAGGCGGATACCTATATTACACTCTATGTGCTCGCCGGCTTCGCCGAAGCCAAAAAGTTCGGCGTTCGGGTGCCCGACGACATGATCCATCACGCCGTGGCATACCTCAACGACGAAATTCTCAGCGAGCAGGCCGCCTGGGAGAGCCGCATCCCACTTATTGCCTATGCTGGTTATGTGCTCACCGCCTATTCGCCCGAAGAGATCCCGGAAACGGAAACAAGTCACAGGTTGGTTCGACGTTGGCTTGGGATTCTGGATGGTGTCATCGGGGAAATGAGGCCTTTGCCTAAGGCTTATGTGGCCTATACGCACTTCAGGCTGGGGAATGAGACCCGGGCGCAGGAGATTCTCGACATGGCCCTGGACGGGGCCCGCGAGGACCCTATAGTCGGTGTCTATTGGGCGCCCGAGAAATACTCATGGGTTTGGTATTCAGACACAGTGGAGAAACACGCCTTCTTCCTGAGGGCGTTACAGGACATGCGCCCGGATGATGAGCGCCTACCGGGGCTTGTGAAGTGGCTGCTCTTTAACCGCAAGGGTAACGTCTGGAAATCCACCAAGGCCTCGGCAGCTGCCGTGTACGCGTTGCTCGACTATATGAGGCAGCGGGGGGCGCTTTCAGGTGATGAGATCTTCAAGGTCGGGTGGGGGGGAGAAACCTATTCCGCCGTGGTTGAGGCTGATGAGTGGCTTGAGGAACCCCTCAGGTGGGAGGAGAGAGGATTTGAAATAGGCGATGATGGTCTATCCGCGAGTGTGGAAAAGGACGGTCCGGGCACGGCCTTTGCGAGCCTCACATGGATCTACTCCACCGATCAAGTGCCGGAGGCCTCCGGAGAAGGTCTCCTTCAGCTGGATCGGAGATTTTACAGGCGTGTGAAAGAGGGTGATGAATATCACCTTAAACCCATTTCCTCCGGTGGTGGAGTTGCGGTTGGGGACCAGGTCGAAGTACATCTTAAAATCAATTCCAGGAGCCGGTTCGAATATATGCACCTTAAGGACATGAAAGCATCGGGGTTTGAGGCCGAGCGGTTGCTGAGCGGTTGGAGATACGATCCTCTGGGTTTCTATGAAGAGCCGAGGAACTCACTCACCAATTTCTTCCTGAGCCGGCTTCCTTATGGGGAGTATATCCTGAGATACAGGTTGAGGCCCACCAAGCCGGGCGTCTACAGAATCGGAGCTGCCACTCTCCAATCCATGTACGCACCGGAGATGACGGCACATAGTGCGGGCTTCGTTATAAGAGTAATCCCTTAGCGTTGCTACTGCTGTGGCAACGAGTGTTTTGCGTAATGCGGGTTGCCCCGTCACTTCTTGATGACAGAAACCAGGAGATAGCCCGGGCGCTTGTTAAGGGGACTGACGACGCGGCTCAGGATTTCGACAAGGCCCGCCCAGGCAAGCCGCAGAGGCCGGAAGAAATCGAAGTAGTACTTGAGGAAGTGGAGCTCGGCCAGAAGACCGACCCGGTATTCCCCTACAAGCTCCCCACCGGCGGCCTCGACAATATCTCGAAGGGATAGAATCGGCACCTCGTAACCCGGCTGCCAGGCCTTGCGGCTGTCGGCATAGGCCTTGGCCTTGCCATATATGCGCGCTTCCGCGGATGGTGCTATGACGATCGCGCGTCCATCGGGTCTTATGACTCGCAGCATCTCCTTCATGATTCTTACCTGCTCATCCTTGCTGAAGTGCTCGATAACACCACCGCTCCAGACGATGTCGAATGCCCCCTCGGCAAAGGGTAGGTCTAGTATCGAAGCTTGGCTTCCGAGATGATGGAATCCGGCTTGGGCGAAGCTCCTTTTCGAGAAGGCCAAGGCCTCAGGTGACTTGTCCAAGAGAAACACCGTGGCACCCCGCTCCGCAAGTTCGAGAGATACCAGGCCTGTGCCCGATCCCTCTTCAAGTATCCGCTTGCCGCCGGCTTCCGGCACTTCCTGCCTGAGGATCCCCACCACCGTCCGGTAGATAATGTCCCTGGCAAGTAGGGCGCCCATCATTCCAGACGTAGCCTGCCGCTTCTCATCCCATATGTGGTCCCACCGGTCTCTATCCGCCATAGCGCCACAACTTTAACACATTGGGGTCAGATCTTGAAAATTGAATTCAATTTTCAAGATCTGACCCCAATTCCACCTGTAGCCAGATCGCGCTGGTATACCACGTGATTGTATGATATAATGCAATATACTCGCCTTAGCGGCAACTTGAAGTTCAGGAACAGCTTGGGAGTCGAATTACCAATACTCTGGTTCTCGGGTCGGATCCATTATTTGTTGACCGTCAGGGAAGAGAGACGGGGAGTACGCGCGAGCATCAAAGAAAAGGTATCGAATATGTGAGGAGGGCGATATGACACCAGCAAGAAGCACCGTTATTCTTCTCGTTCTCGCCGTGGTATCCCTTGTAGTGCTGTCGGATCTAGGCAGCGCTTCGGCTGAGGCTCCGGCTACACGAAGGGCGCAGCTCGACAGTCTGAGCATTGCCCTCGAGCAAAGACTGGAGCAACGCCGCCCCGCTCTCTACTACGAATTGCTGCGGAGTGAGAATCCACCTCAGAAGCGGCTCAACGCCAATCCGGATTTGCAACTCATGTACATCAATGAAAGAGGACGCCCTGTTTTCTACGTACTCGAGAATATCGATGCGGCAGGGACCGTCAGCACCGACGATGTGTGGCCGGGTGGTGGTGGAGGTTTCTCCCTGACCGGGTCGGGTACAACGCTGGGCGAACTCGCAATATGGGATGGGGGCGGTGTACTGACTTCGCACCAGGAGCTGACCGGTCGCGTCACTCAGATGGATAGTCCGGGTGGGACCAGTTATCACGCCACGCACGTTGCGGGCACGATGATAGGTGCCGGCGTCGACGCTTCGGCCAAAGGTATGTCTTACCAGGGCACCCTGGCGGCCTATGACTGGGACAGCGACGACTCCGAGATGGCATCGGCGGCATCCTCCGGCCTCAATGTGTCCAACCACTCCTATGGATACGTCACCGGTTGGTACTACGACTACTCAGCAGGTGATTGGTACTGGTGGGGTGATATAGAGATCAGCCCGGTCGAGGATTACGGCTTCGGCTTCTACAGCGCTGAAGCCGAGGCTTGGGATGAGATAGCATATAACGCTCCTTACTATACGATTGTGAAATCCGCCGGTAACGACCGGAATGATTATGCTCCCGGCCCGGGTGGAGGGCACTATGTATATGATGATGGCTGGGTGTGGAGCACCGACACCAGGGACCCCGACGGCGGCAGCGACGGATATGACTGTATCTCCTGGAACGGCACCGCCAAGAATATACTTTCAGTAGGGGCCGTCTACGATATCCCCGGTGGCTGGACCGACTCGTCCGACGTGGTGATGAGCTCATTTAGCGGTTGGGGGCCCACCGATGACGGAAGGATAAAGCCCGATCTGGTTGCAAACGGTATATCTTTGTATTCATGCACCGATGCAGGTAATTCGTCCTATGCGAGCTACAGCGGGACCTCAATGAGCTCCCCCAATCTATCAGGCTCTCTCAATCTACTCATAAGGCAATACGAGGATACACACAGCGGGACAACGCCCCTGGCTTCGACCATGAAGGCCGTATTGATTCAGACGGCTGACGAGGCAGGGCCGTATCCGGGGCCTGATTACATGTTCGGGTGGGGTTTGATGAACACGCTCGAGGCCGCTGAGCTTATAGAAGACGATTCCACCACGCCGGGCTATATCCGCGAGGAAACCCTGGCGAACGCTGAGACAGACGAATACTACATCGATAGCGACGGCAGCGAGCCGATCCGGGTCTCGTTGGCCTGGACGGACCCGCCGGGAACGCCGCCCCCGGCATCGCTCAATCCCACCACGCTGATGCTCGTAAATGACCTGGATGTGCGGCTTGAGCGCGTGGCGACTTCGACGGTGTGTGATCCCTATGTGCTGGATCCATCTAACCCTGCGAACGCTGCCACGACCGGAGATAATTGCAGGGATAACTGTGAGCAGATATACCTGGAATCGCCCGCCGCCGGGACCTACTTAGTATCCGTAACCCACAAGGGGACGCTTGCTGGCGGCCAGGTCTACTCGATCGTTGCCTCGGCTCCGATGGGAACCTCCGGACCGGATACGGAGCCCCCTGAAGTGACTGTGACTCAGCCCAATGGCGGCGAGACCTGGTATGTGGACAGTTTCTTCGATGTGATGTGGACGGCGACGGACAATGTCGATGTGACCTCTGTAGATATTCTGCTTTCGACCGATGGTGGGGCCACATATCCTCACACGATAGCGACAGGTGAGGCCAACGACGGTGTCTACTCATGGCAGGTGGACGTGGATCCCACGACCCAGGCCAGGGTGAAGGTGATCGCTTTTGATGCAGCTCTTAATAGCGGTGAGGATGAGAGTGACGGCAACTTCACCATAGCCGACGGTGAGGCACCTGAGGTTACGGTGACCGCTCCGAATGGTGGTGAGGTATGGGACATAGGCGAGTCTTACAGCATCACCTGGACCGCCACGGACAATATCGGGGTGACCTCGATCGACATCCTGCTATCGTCTGATGGTGGTGTGACCTTCCCCGAGACCATAGCGACCGGCGAGGCCAACGATGGTGTCTATGACTGGTATGTGGAGAGCGAAGCCACGACCGGGGCCCGTATCAAGGTTGTCGCCTGCGACGGCGGTGGCAACAACGGCGAGGACGCGAGCGATGCCGATTTCGAGATCTACGATCCCCTGTCCGGGGTAGTCCAGGAGCCGGAGGTGCCTGCGGGCGTTGTAATATCCGGCGCCAGCCCCAACCCATTCAGCAAGCGGACCTCCATCAGGTTCGGGATACCTAAGGACGGTGAAGTCAGCCTGGTAGCCTATGACGTATCCGGCCGGCAGGTTGCCCACCTTGCCGATGGTTACTATCCGGCCGGCTATCATTCAATCGACTGGGTTACCGGGAAATCCGTGAGGACAGGCGTCTACTTCCTGAGTCTGCGCTGCGGCTCCGACGAGGTAACACGTAAGGTAGCTGTTTCGCAATAGACGAAGTGCCAGGGGTCGGACCTTCAAGCAGGGTCCGGCCCCCGAGGGAATCATAGCCGGGGGATCGCCCGAGCCCCCATACATAACGCTTGAAACGGCCGTTGTCGTCTGCTATACTATACAAAGTGATTTATGCCTAAAGCGTTAGCAGACACCAGTGGTTGAGCCGACAGTCGAGCCCCTTACGGGCTCGTTTATTTGTTTTTATGGTTTGAATAGGCGACGAAGAAACGGTGCTGACAGAAACCGAAAAGGAGGTAGGCATGCATAAGCACCCAAAGGTTATGGCACTGTTGCTTGCCGGGGCACTCCTGCTCCTGGCAGCCGGCATATCCAATGCCGAGGTGAGTAGTTTCACCTATGAGGTACCGGAGCCTGACCTTCGGACCTCGGGTGAGCAGGTTTATTTCGATATAGAGGGTTTTGGATCGAGTACGACGCCCTACTACCCGGTGCTCCCGACCAAGAAGGTACATTTCGAGATACCCTATGCGGCAACAAACGTGGAGGTTACGGTCAGGCCGGGTCAGGGCGAGTCCATGGGGCGATTCGACAACTACCTCATGAGAACACCCCCATTGCTCATGAGTGTTCCCGATTACCAGCCGCCTCCGGCGCCTGAGCAGATTCCGGATGTGATCCCCGCCAGGTCCTTCAAGTATGTGGGAGATACTGAATTCCGAGGCCACCGCATGGTCGAGATAGTGCTCTATCCCATTCGTTATGAGGCCGGCGGCGAAATAACCTATATCTCCTCATATTCAATAGACGTCAGGTACTTCATGGCCGTCGATAGGCAGGCCTCCGAGGAAATGGCCATGAGGGCCAGGTCGCGGGACTTTGAGCCCCTGGCGGCCCAGATTATCGAAAACTATGAGGATGCCAATGGCGCGTTCGGCCAGAGCTTCCCGCCCGCGCCGCTATATGATCTCGGCAGCCCGCAGATGGCCATCATTACCAATTCGACCTTCGAGGCTCAGGCCGAATCGCTTGCAGCCTGGAAGACCAAGAAAGGTGTCCCCACCGGTGTTTATCTGATCTCCT
>Ga0180434_10007649_pt1 | contig 12127 bp, 8 predicted proteins | sample SS_ome_7_FD_132453 | JGI IMG/M metagenome (GOLD analysis project Ga0180434, IMG submission 132453) | Hypersaline lake sediment archaeal communities from the Salton Sea, California, USA - SS_1_D_2 metaG | ecosystem: Environmental > Aquatic > Non-marine Saline and Alkaline > Hypersaline > Sediment... | reverse complement strand
GAGGTGCTGGATTCGATACGAATCTGCTCTGTCAATGAGGAAAAGTCTGGAATCAACTCGCGTTCGCGCGTTTACGCTGATCGAATTGCTGGTCGTCGTCGCGATTATCGGGCTATTGATCAGCGTGATTCTTCCGTCGCTTTCCAGAGCGCGCGAACAGGCCAAGGCGGCCAGGTGCCTTTCAAATTTGCGCGTACTCGGGCAGGGCCTGGTGATGTACTCGACGGAATTTAGGGACGTGCTCGTGCCCGGGCGACTGCCCAAAATCGACGACTGCAACGCCTACGCCGACATCCTGGGTGGACGGAAATATCGGCCGACTTTCGCGGCGATGATGAGCACGGCCGTAAACGCGCCGCCGTTCGAGGATCCCCAGGCGTGCAAAACCACCGAGGACAAGTTCGGCCAGGCGGGAGGGCGACAGGATTACTCGTACGACGTCTACGTCTGTCCGAGCGCCGCCGAATGGACCGACGAGCGCAACGCCGCCTATGGTTACAACTATCAATTTCTCGGCAACTCGCGCTTGTTTACCGACGATGTGCGGTCTTACAAGAATTGGCCCGTGCGACTCACGCAACTGCGTTATCCGGCCCGGACGGTCGCGGCCGGCGACTGCATGGGTACGGCCGCTTTTTATTCGACGAATGAGCGCATGGATTACGAGAACAATGCGCGCGACGACGCTCGGTTCGGTAACGAGGGCTTCAATCTTGATCCGCCGCGCGTCGATCCGATCGACGGCGAAATGGCCGGCGGCCAGCACGAGCCGAAAACGCGTTCGGCGGCGGATCCGCGTCACCATGGCGCGGCGAACATTCTCTGGGCGGACTCGCACGCCGGCCGGCAAACCTTGGCGGAGTTGGGGTATCAAATCGAACCCGACGGCGCCGTCGGCTATGAGGGCGACAATACGTTGTGGTCCGGCAGCGGCCTCGACTTGCCCTGGATTCCGGGATTGGACATCGCGGATTATTGACGACCTCGGCTGTCCGCGGCCGAAACCCCGCACCGCCCGCTCGCCGGCGCTCGGCGCTCAGACATTCACGTCCGACAGAGGCGTCGGCCGCTACGTTCGGAATTAACACGCGCCAAATAGAGTTTATCTCGGATCGTTAAATGTACTTGCTTCCCGCGCTGATTCAGATTTTGGCCGTTGGGCCTTTTCCGCCGCCGGATGCAATGCCGGTGCTCGCCCCAGTCTGGGAGCGGCGATTCGATCGCGGCGTCGAATGGTGCGCGCCGGTCGGCGACGGTTCGGATGCGGCGCTGCTGGTCTGCCTGAAGGACGCGCGGATCGATTTGTTCGATGCGGCCAGCGGTAAAAGCCGGTTAACCGAGCCGGCGGCCGTGCAGCCCGGCGTCAGATTCGCGGGCGAATCGGGCGGCGTCGCTTTCCTCTACGGGAGTTCGTCGATCCAGGCGATTCGCGCGGCAAATGATGTCGCGGGATCCGCGGCAGAGTCCCCTTTATTGTGGCGTCGGCCCGAGACGCCGCCGCCGCCGTCGGACGACGATCCGGAATACATGAAGCGTATCCTCGCGGCGCGGGCCACGTCGAACGGCGTGTTCGTCGTCATGAACGACGGACGTTGCGCGGTGCTGAGCGCCGCGGACGGCGCCGAGCGGCGGCGATACGAACTGCCGAATCTCGCTCTATGCCAATTGCACACGCACGGAAATACGGCGGCGCTGTGGTGGAAACGAGGGGAGGACTGTGCGGCGGCGCTGTTCGATTTATCCGCGAAGGGGGCCCCGCCGAGCATCGTAGACATAGCCGAAACGCCTCCGATATGGACCGGGCTGATTTCGAGCGGGCGCGACGAGGACGGTCGTGTACTGGCGCCAGGGGCGTTGATTATGATTTGGCCCGATAGGTTCGCGATCGTTGAAGAGGGCGGGGCGGTTCGGACGCGGCGAACGCCGGAGCGCGCGCTGGTTTCGGCCAGAACTGTCTGTTTGGCGTCGTCTCGGCGCGAACAGACGGAGCGGACGGGCGCGCGTTTAGGCGCCGCGACGCCTCTTCTCGTATTTGCGACGCGCGCGGGCGGACCGTGGGCGTACGATTTACGCGCGGATGAACCGGCTTACGGCGAGCCCGCCGCGACGCGGCGCGCGGTACGTGATCCGCCGCCGACATCGGTGAAGGCGGTCGGCGCCTTTTTGATCGAACAGGGCCAGGCGTACGTCGATGTCAGTGTCGCGAAATCGGGTGAACGTGTCGCGTCGATTACAGCCGAAGCGGCCGTCATTGACGCGGGGATTCACGACGGCGCGGCGTATGTGTTGCTTCAAGAGCAGGAGCATTATCTGTTGCACAAACTTGTTTTGCGGGAGGGGCAAGCGACGACTACGGGCGAATGGTTTCGCCTGAAGACCGCTGAAGAGTCGCGGGCTTCGGCCCGCGCGGCCGTACGTCCGACCGACAGCCCCAAGATTACGCAATGCGATTCTATAGCGGGCGACCTGCGCCGGACGATTTATCTCGGAGACAAGCTCGTAATCGTCGAAGACGATCGCATCCGCGCCTATACTCTACCCTGATAATTTAGGGAATGACCATGCTCGGGAGATCCCGATGAGCACTACCGTGCAGTTTCGTCTCGTGGACGCCTTCGCCGAAACGCCGTACAGCGGCAACCCGGCCGGCGTGGTGCTTGACGCGGACGGATTGAACGATTCGCAGATGCAGGCGATCGCGCGCGAGGTCAATGCCAGCGAGACCGCGTTTATCAGCGGGACAAACGATCTGCATCGCCCGCCGCGCTTGCGTTGGTTCACGCCTGGCGCGGAGGTCGGATTTTGCGGACACGCCACGCTGGCGGCGGCGCACGCCTGGTCGGAAATGCTCGGCGTACGAGCTTTTCTCGGCCAGGCTGGCGCGAAGTTCGAGTTCGAGACGTCGGCCGGATTGTTGAAAGTCACGCCGGAGATTATCGCCAAGGACGAAGAACGCCTGATCTGGTGGCTCGCGATGCCGGAACCGAAACTCGAACCGGACAATACCAATCCCATGAAACTGACGGCCTTGCTGGGACTGACGATGGACGATCTGGACGCGACGATTCCAATCATGCGAACGCGCGACGACGATCTGATCCTGCTGGTTCAGACCTGGCGGGCCTTGGTCGAACTAAAGCCGAACTTTGCCGAACTCAAACGTTTGTGTGAAAAATTCAAAATTCGCGGCGTGTGCGTCTCGACGCTCGAAACGCTCGGCGATTTCGCGCACGTGGTCTCGCGGTTCTTCGCGCCGGCGGTGGGAATCGACGAGGATCCCGTCACCGGCAGCGTGCATGGACCGCTCGCCGCGCTGCTGACGATCAACGAACTGGCGCCCATGATGCGCGACAAAGCCGCCATCAACTGCCTCCAGGGAGAGCCCGGCGGTCGAACCGGAATGGTGCGGGCGATCGTGAACGCTTCTTCACGAGGATATCAAGTTTCAGTCGGCGGCCTGACGCATACGACGATTCGCGGCGAAATGCTCGTGCCGGAAGCGACTAAGTAGCGGCGGGCGCCTCGCCCGCCGTGGATAGCCGGAAACCGACCGTCGTCGTGAAAGCACGGCTTACAGAGTCGTGGTACATCGTTCAATCAGAGCCCCGAGCGCGAGCGAGCGGGCAATGTAGCGTCCGACCCCCGTGTCGGACGTAGTCCGGAAATCCCTTCAGTTTATGAAACAACCGACCCCGCCAAGCGCCGATCAGAGCCCCGAGCGCGTGCGAGCGGGCGGCGCCGTCGCATAATCCACGGTCGTCTTACCCGACAGTGGCCGTATTAATCAGCAGCGGCGCCAGCACGTTTTTCTTTCGCTGACGCAGGTTCGCGAAGCCCGCGTCGTGGACCATCCGCTTGATTTCGCTCCAGGCGGCGTGGTGTACGTGTCCTTCGACCATCGCCACGCCCACGTCGAACACCACCCACCCGATCACGTTATCGCGAAAACCGTCGATCAAAATCAGCACGCCGCCGGGACGCAGAACTCGGCGGAATTCGCGCACGGCCTCGGCTTGACGCGGGTAGTGATGGAACGAATTGCAGCAAGAGACGACGTCGAACGTGCGATCATGGAAGGGGAGTCGTTCGGCGTCTCCGCGCACAACATGCGGTCTGACGGGAGTATCCAGCCCGGCGAATTTCTCGGCGGCGCGACGAACCATCGCCTCCGCGTAATCCAGTCCGACCAGCTGCCCGGCTTGCCGAAGCCGCGACGCGAGCGCCAGAAGCGTACCGGTGCCGCAACCGACGTCGAGCATGTTAAAAGGCGCGTCGCCGTGTTCGGGCAGCCAAAGCGTGATTTCCTCGAGGCAGGCGCGGATGCTCGGATAAAAAACCAATTCGTTCAGGCGCGAGCGATCGTACGACCGAGCCCACTGTTCGAAATGAACGCGAGCGTGCCGCTTGACATGAGCCGCCCGCGGCGCGGCGTCGTCGCCCGTCGGAGAATCGGGTTGCGCGTCGTCCAGCTTCATCGAAATGAGAGTATGGCGCAATGAGTCGGATAAGCAAAGATGCTCGGGTTGATTTCGTGTCGTTCACTGCACGGTTGACGACAAAGCGGGTACAATCCCGCCGATATGCGGAGCGACGGGGCTCGCGGTCGTTTCGATTAGCTTGGCGCCGCGTCAAAGTGAAACCGCCGGACGCCGCGCGGTTCAGATAAGGAAGCCGCCCTTGGGTTGGGAAGCTTGGTTTACCGTCGTCGTTATCGTGTTTGTCTGCGGCGTACTAGTGCGCGGGATCGCGCCGCCCGACATGACGATCTGGGCCGGTACGATTGCCGTGACGCTGGCGGGGATCATCAGCCCCACGCAAGCTCTGGGCGGCTTCGCCAGCGAGAGCGTGCTGACGATCGCGGCGTTGTTCGTGATCGCCGCCGGCATGCGTGAGACCGGAGCGCTCGACGTCATCGGCTCGCACGTTCTGGGCCGGGCCCGGACAGAGCGCGGGGCGCTGCTGCGCCTGATGCCGCATGCGGCCGCGATGTCCGCTTTTTTGGCGAATACGGCGGTAGTCGCGATGTTGATTCCAATTCTAAGCGATTGGTGTCGGCGAGTGCGTGTTTCGCCTTCTCGTTTGCTGATGCCGCTGTCGTTTCTTTCGATTCTCGGCGGCATGTGTACGCTGATCGGCACGACGACCAATCTGATTGTCAGCGAAACGATGGAGCAGGCGGGCCTCGACGGCATCAGCATGTTCGAGTTGGGCAGGGTTGGCTTGCCGTGCGCGGTGATCGGCGCGGCTTATCTCTTTTTCATCGGGCCGCGCTTGCTGCCTACCCGCATGGACGCCGGCGCCGCGCTAGGCGATCCCTCGCGCGAATATCTCGTTGAAATGAAGCTCCAGCCGACTTGCCCGCTCGCCGGAAAATCCGTGCATGAAGCCGGCTTGCGGAGATTGCCCGGCTTGTTCCTGGTGGAAATCGTGCGCGGCGAGCAGATCATCTCTCCGGTCGGACCGGATGAAATACTACAGGAAGGCGACCAATTGGCCTTTGCCGGAGCGATTCAGACCATCGTCGATCTCGAACGTATCCCCGGCCTGACGCCCGCGGCGGACGTTGAATACGAGGCCTCCTTCGCCGAACGCCGTAATCGGCGTTATTGCGAGGCGGTCGTTTCCCACTCCTCGATTTTACTCGCACGCAACATTCGCGACGCGAACTTCCGCGCGCTGTATAACGCGGTCGTGATCGCCGTTCATCGCGGGGGGGAACGCCTCAAGGGACGCATCGGCGACATCGTCCTGCGGCCGGGCGACACGCTGCTGATGCAGGCCGGGCCGCACTTTGTCGAAGCCAACCAAAACAACCCGGATTTTTATCTGGTCAGACGCATCGATCAGGCGCGGCCGGTGCGGCACGACCGGACATGGATCGCCATGACGCTGCTCGCGCTGCTAGTAATCCTGATGGTTTTCGGCGGGCACGCGGGCATTCGCCCGGTCATCGCGGCGTTTTTGGTCGCGGGACTGATGATGCTGTCGGGATGCATCTCCATCGCTGACGCGCGGCGGACGGTGCATCTCGATGTTCTGATGACGATCGCCGCCGCTTTCGGGCTGGGCCACGCGCTGGATGAGTCGGGCGCGGCGCGCGCCATCGGAGAGATGATCGTCGCGGCGGCGGGGCAGTGGGGGGCGCTGGTTTCGCTCGCCCTGGTCTACATCTCAACGATCGTGCTGAGTATTTTCATAACAAGCAAGGCGGCGGCCGTGTTGATTTTCCCGATCGCGATGGTCATCGCCGCCCAACTCGGGTTGAATCCGCGCGCGTTCGCCGTCACGGTGGCCTCGGCGGCGGCCTCGAGCTTCGCCTCGCCGATTTCTTATCAAACAAACATGATGGTCTTCGGCCCGGGCGGGTACAAATTCGGCGACTTCCTGCGCGTCGGCCTGCCGCTGCACCTGCTTCTGTTAATAGTCGCAATGATCGTGATACCGGCTGTGTGGTCGATCGAAACCTAGTACTCTGTCATGCTTGAGTTTTCGGGTGCAACCGTCGCTGCTTGAGGCGAGCGTCGCCGTCAAGCGGCCAGAACGCGCAGCGCAAGCAAGCGCCCCGCGCAACCCGTCGCCGCTAATCCGGGCGCTTGCTGGCGCTGCGCGTTCCGACGGCGTAACACAGGCGAGACGCCCGTGCCGCCCGAAATCTCATGCGTGACAAAGCAATAGCGGCTGTCGGGAAGTGCACGGCCGAGGGCGGCCATGCCGCACAAAGCGCGCTGTGCCGCGGTTCAGTGAGCCGTGCTTTCGCGACAGCGATCTGTTTCCGCCGCGCGATGGTCGTGAATCAGATTGCGCTCGACTATTCCGAAGCGCGGCGTCGGAAAATGTACACCGGCTTATTCGCCCAGGCGATGCGGCTTTGCCGGAACGGATCGGCCGCGAATTCCTTGACGAGCCGATATTTGCCGCGCCACCAGGCGTGTTTGAAAGATGTTGCATCGTCGGCCGTCAGCATCAGCCAGGCCGGCAGATTATCCGCGGCGGCGGTCTTGGGCTCATCGGGCGGCAGCACCGCCACGCGCCGTCGAGCGTAATTCAGAGGAGGCGTCGCGTACGGCGCGGGAATTTGCACGACGCCGATCGTCTCCGAAAGCGGCGCTTGATCCCGTATATACAGCGCCGCTTGATAGCGGGATTCGTCGTCCAGATGAGCATCGACGTGGAACGAATGCAGATAGGTCGATGTACGCATCAAGCCCAATGCCAGCACGGCGGCGGCGATGCCCCAGCCCAGTCGCACGCGCGCCAGATGCGTCGCCAGTACCGCCGCCGCGACGGCGAGAGTGACGGCGGGCAGCAGCAGGAAACGCGCGAATTCGGCCGGTTTGTCCGCCCCGATCGCGATGCACAACGCCATCATCGCCGCCGCGGGCGACGTCGCGATCAGCGTCTGTCGCGGATGGCGGACGCCCAGCCATATCAGCGACAAAACGCCGAGGATCAACGCTCCGGGTCCGCAGCTTTCGAGCAGCAACTGCAGCGTGCGCGCGAATCCGTCGCCCAGGCGTCCGATCGTATACATCGACATGGAGTTGTCGACGTTGCCCGTCAGGGTGTTGCGGTTGAACAAGAGATTGTACGGGATGTACGGATTCGTTATGGCGTAGAAGCCTAACGCCAGCAAGCCGGCTCCCAGCAGGCGGCGCCAGTTCTTTATCTTCAGTTTGACTTGCGACAGCATCAACGCCGGCCAGAGGGCCGCGCCGGCCAGGCCGGTCAGCACTAGGCCGAACGCTCCGCCGGTTTGCCAACCCATGTGCAAGGCGTCGCGTCGGCGTCGGCGCGAATGAAAACGCCAAGCGCTCAGCGTCGCCCACAGTAGCAAACAGGTTGACGGCAGATGGGGCTTGGCTTCCAGCACGCCCGTGATGAACACCGGAGAACACGCAACGAATGCGAACGCGATCCAGCCCGCCGTGCGGCCCGCCGCGTATCGCGCCAATTTTAACACGGCGACGAGCGCGAGGGCGCCGAAGATCAACGTGATCATCCGTGCGACGATATAGAACCGCGCGAACAATTCCGGTTGCGAGAGGTACAGGCCGACGTCGCTCGTGATGTCGGTTACGCCGAGCACATGCGACAAACCCAAAGCGGCCCCGATCATATATATGTATCCGCCGCCGTACTGATATAGTTGGGGATCGAAATCCAGTTCGCGCGGATTCATGCGCTGCAACGCCATCAGCGTGATCATCTCGTCGGGTTGGCGCGTGAAGAGTCGATAGCGGCGTAGAATCGCCGCGCGGTCGGCGTCGGTTTCCGTCAGGTCGACGATGCGGTCGCGTTCGACGATCGGATCGAGATCGGTGTCGGCCCCGCCCGCGCGCTCCTGTCGTTGCTGGAGCGCCGCGCCGGCGTCGTACCTCTCCGGCGCCCACGGCTCCTCGTCGCCGAAGAGCAGCGGATCGAGTTTGGACGATGGCAATCCCCAGAAAGACAGCGGCGTCATGATCGCCAGCCACAGCGCGATGAACTGCCACGTTCGGATACGCGGTCGTATTCGCCGTTCTGATTGTCTTGCGTTATTCCTCATTGACGTCACACGCGCGCGAGACATATATCGAGTACGCCCAGCCCGCCAAGCAGCAGGCCGACCACGCCGTTCATCGTAAAGAACGCCAGATTGACGCGGCTCAGGTCGTTCGGATGCACGATCGAGTTTTCAACGATCAGCAGCAGCACGGCGCACCCGACGCCGACATAATAAAAAACGCCCAGTTGGGCCGTGAATCCCGTCGCGATCAACGCCGCCGCCGCGAGCGCGTGCAGCAGCCGCGCCAGCCGCAGGGCGGTCGCCGCGCCCAGATGTGCGGGAATGCTGTACAAGCCCGCCTGGCGATCGTGCTCGGCGTCCTGACAGGCGTAGATCAGGTCGAAACCGGCGATCCAGCACGCCACGCCGGCCATCAACAGCCAAGCCGTCGCCCCCAGCGTCGCCGGCGTTATCGCGATCCAGGCCGCGACCGGCGCCAGCGCTATCGCCGAGCCGAGCACGATGTGCGAGAGCGACGTGAAACGCTTGGTGCAGGAATATCCGCAAAGCAGCGCGAGCACGGGCAAGCTCAGCCGCAACGGCCACGGATTGTCGTGGAATAGCCAGAATCCGCCGCAGCCGAGCAGAAAGCAGCCGCAGGCGGCGCAGAAGAACGTCCAGGCCGCCGCTTTAGAGATGGCGCCGGTCGGCAATTGACGTTGGGCGGTGCGCGGATTGGCGGCGTCGAAACGGGCGTCGATGATGCGGTTGAAAGTCATCGCCGCGCTGCGCGCCGCGGCCATGCAGAACACGATTAATCCGATCTGAGTCCAGGTCGGCAATTGCGGCCGTGCGGCGAGGAATGTCGCCAGCAACGCGAACGGCAACGCGAACACCGAGTGGCTGAATTTAATCATCGCGCCCCAGGTTCGGACGGCGCCGACGATGCCGGGCATGCCTTACTCCGGATGGCTGGCAGGATCCCAACGGATATTCAGGTCGTGCGACAGATCGAGCAAGTCGAGCACGCGGCCGACGACGAAATCGATCAACTCGTCGATCCTGGACGGTTTCATGTAAAATCCGGGGCAGGCCGGGCAGATGATTCCGCCGGCCCGACTGAGTTTGAGCATGTTCTCCAACTCGATCGACCCCAGCGGAGTCTCGCGCGGCACGAGAATCAACCGCCGAGATTCCTTGAGCGTCACCAGCGCGGCGCGCGTGATCAAGTTGTCGCCGAGCCCGTTGGCGACGGCGGCCAGTGTGCGGCAGCTGCACGGGCAGATCACCATCCCGGACGCGGCGTAAGACCCGCTGGCGACTACCGCGTTCATGTCGTCGTAATCGTGTGCGACGACGTTGTTCGCCGGTTGGCCCAGAAACGCTTCGAGCGAAAATGCGCCGAGCTCCAACTCGTGCGACATGATGCTCTTCGCCGTTGGCGAAACGATTATATCGATGTGCCGGTTTTGGTCGGCGAGACGCCGAGCCAAGCTACGCGCGTATAAGCCGCCGCTGGCGCCCGTCACTCCCATGATAAGCGGTTTCATTCCGCGACTCCGACGTTGTCGGCGGGGGAGGGCGTTATTTCGAGCCGCACGGCGGCAAGCGCCGCCCAACATGTCTGCGGGTAGCGATCGACTAACTCGCGCAGATGTTCGACGCCTTGCGCGCGTACAGCCTCATCCGCCGCGCCTAAGGCCTGGATTTCCATGCCGGCGAGATGGAACAGCGCCTCGGGGCGCGCGTCGCCGGCGTCGAAGGTTCGCAAGCATGCCCTGAGAGTTTCGGCGCGTTCGTTAATGTCGGGGGAGATCATCGCCCAGCGCACCGCCAGATTATCGTACAGCCGGCTGTCGCGCGCGCGTTCGGCCAGACGCAGCAGTTCGTCGCGATAGCCGGCCCGGCGCGGATCGAGCGCGGCCAGTTCGACGATCGCCTCGGGCGCCGCGCTCGGTTCGTCGCGGTTTTCACGTATAAGTTCGAGCAGGCGGCGGGCTTCCCGGTGATAGGGCTCGGGATGGAAATCGAGCCGGCTTTCCGGGGCCGTCGCCGTCAGAAAGCCGCGCAAGCCCGGTTGCGTAGTGGTCGGACGACGCTCGCCGAAGCCGTTTCGGCTCAAGGCGAATTCCAGGTGGAGCATGGCGTCGTCAATCTCGCCGGAGCGCAATGCGAGTTCAGCTAGGCGGAGTCCGGCCAGGACGGCGAAGGGTGAATCGGGATATCCGCGCCGCAGAGCCAACCAAGTTTCCGCGGACTGGACGTGCGGGAAGTCGGAATAAAGCTCGCGCACCGGCGCCTCGTGTGCGAGCTTGGCTTCGTCCAGCCGAGTGTCAAGCACGCGAGCTTGAATGTACAGCACGTTCGGCACGTAGCGACTGTGCGGATAGTCGGCGATGAAACGCCGACAGGCCTGATGCGCCTCGGACCGGTCGGCCAGAAAATCGGCCAGGAAGCGGCGGCTGACCGTGCGTTTCAACTCGCGGAGTTTCTCGGGCTGAAGACTCCACAAGGCCTGCACGTTCGAACGGATTTGTCTGGTGAACGATTTGCTGATTTCCCCCGCGATCAACGCGTAGATCGCGTTTTCGGTGTCGCGCGATTGCAGCGTCGGCTGAAATCGCTTCGAGCGCGGGCCGTATTCGGTCTCCAGGACTCGATAGGCCAACTCGTCGGCCCCTACGCCCAGGTGGAACAGGCTGACGGGTATCGCGAACATGATCGCCAGGACAGGGGCCACGGCGCCGGGGCGATAGTTCACGAAGCGCGAGATTGTCACCACGACGCCCAGCATGATCGCCGCCCCCAGGATGGCGATCAACCATGGGGCGATCAGCAGCGATTTTTGCGTGGGGGCGCCGTAGTTGGCCAGCAAGTCGGGGCGGCCGCGCGTGGCCATGTATAAATACAACACGACCGGTAATAGTCCGACCAGGGCCGATCCGAAACGGAAGGGCAGCCGAAACGGACGCACCGACGCCAGGATGCAACTGCCCAGCAGCGTGACCGACATCCACGGCATGTGAGCGAAAATCAACACCGCTGCGATGAAGGGCAGCGCCGACGGCAGACGGTACAAGATCGAAACCACTATCGGGACGGCGACCATCACGGACACTACCAAGCCCAGTACGATCGCGTGCAAAGGAACCTCGACGACGTTGATCGGAGCGAGAATAAAGTCGGTCAGGTTAGGGGCGGCGGAGTCCCAGAAACGCATCGGCGCCAGATAACCGTCGAGCGAAAAATCGAACGCCCGCGCGAAGTGCAACCAATGAACGAAAATGCACAACCCGCAGAACAGCACTATGTTAGTGATTAACAGTGCCACGGCTCGGATGCGATACTTAGATTGAGTTCGGGACCAGACGTCGATGATCGGCGTTTCGCCCTGGTCGGCCCCTGCGCTTCGCTCCGACGTCGCCGGCGCCTCCGACACGGAATCCCCGCCCGAGGACGCCGCGCGCGCTTCCTCAGCGATAGTTGAGTTTTTCGACCGTGGCCCAGCCATGTGTGGAAATGCTATCACGCCGTGTTACGTATGCAAAGACGAAGTACGAGATTCAGTTTCGAGGGATGCTGTACTGGAGCGTGTGTTTAAGGCCGGATATTTTCGCCGGAACGACCGCGCGATATTGAAAG
>Ga0180434_10007648_pt1 | contig 12127 bp, 10 predicted proteins | sample SS_ome_7_FD_132453 | JGI IMG/M metagenome (GOLD analysis project Ga0180434, IMG submission 132453) | Hypersaline lake sediment archaeal communities from the Salton Sea, California, USA - SS_1_D_2 metaG | ecosystem: Environmental > Aquatic > Non-marine Saline and Alkaline > Hypersaline >... | reverse complement strand
GCGCGACGGTGTCAGCATTACCAAAGTGCTTTTGCACGGCATGACCGGAGTGGGCAGAGGCATCGACAGCCTATTACCTGTGGCAAAATCGTGGTTGAAGGCACCTAAGCTGGCTGTCGAAAGTGCCGGGGTTAGGGACCTTGGCTACGACCAGTCTCAGCGGGCTTATGTCCTCTCCTGCGATAAAGCGCATACAACAAAATCACTCGAATTCAAGCTCGATGCCAGTGAAGAATCGCCTGTTGTCAATCCTGCCTTTATCATCAAGAACCGTGGCGAAGGGTCTATAAAATTATCGATAGATGGAAAAGAGAAAAAAGCGGGCATTGACTTTCAATATGGATACAACCACACCCTCGAAGGAACTGACCTGGTAATCTGGCTTAAGGAAGAATCAGTCAAACCTGTTTGTATAACATTTATTCCAAGTTATTGAATGAGCTTATAAAAGTTTTAGCTGGAGGTGAAAACCATTATGAAAATTAATCATCCAAAAAAAAATTATGACAGCATAGAAGAAAGAAGCATTTCATGAACATACGGCTGGATGGTAAAGTCGCCATTGTAACAGGAAGCAGGCAAGGTATCGGACGGGCCTGTGCCGAGGTTCTGGCCGAAGCCGGCGCTGCAGTTGTGATCAATAGTCATCAACACGGCGAGGAACTGGAAAAAGTTGTCGAGACCATGCGGGCCAATGGAAACAAAGTTCAGGCTGTAGTAGCAGATGCCGCGCAGCGGGATGGATGCCAGAAGCTTCTTGATGCCGCACTGGAACTGGGCGGGAGCGTTAATATCCTTGTCAACAATGCAGGCGGCTTGGTAAAGAGGGTGACTGTGGCTGAATTTAATGAGGATCACTTCCAGAAGGTGGTAGAAATTAACTTGCGCACAGCGTTTCTCATGTCCCATATGGTTATTCCTCAGATGAGAAAACAGGGTTCGGGCAAAATTATCAACCTCTCATCACAGGCCGCCCATGATGGTGGTGGACCCGGGTCCGCAGTATATTCCTCGACAAAAGGGGGCATCTGGACGTTCACCAAGTCACTGGCCAAAGAGCTTGGTCCTGAGGGAATACATGTGAACTGCATTGCACCAGGTTTTATTGCCAATACTGTTTTTCACAATACTTTTACACCCAAAGAAATCCATGAGAAGATTATTGGAAAGATTCCTCTGGGACGGCACGGCCAGCCTGATGATGTTGCACGTGTCGTTCTGTTCCTGGCATCGGATCTTTCAGATTATATCACCGGCCAGACCCTTGAGGTGAATGGTGGATTGTATATGCTTTGAGTGGCTTTCTGTAGAATCCGTCATTTATGAGGTGTGATGAAAAATATCAAGTACATTATTATGGTTTTGAGCCTTTCTGTATTAATTATCCTGTTTGCCCGCAGTGGGAAAAAAACAATCAAGGTTTTAAAACTCGCCCACGTACTCGATGCCTCTCACCCGGTGAGTAAAGGCATAGTACGACTGGCTGAGACGCTCCATAATGTTTCAGGCGGTCAAATGAGAATCGATATTTACCCTGCAGGTCAGTTAGGTTCCAGTGAACGTGAGTATATCGAATCGCTGCAAATCGGCTCACTCGAATTGACTAAGGTAAGTTCGGCCGTCTTGGAGAACTTTGTGCCTTCAGCAGCTGTATTTCAGCATGCCTTATGTTTTTTATTCCGATCAGCACCGATGGAATGTGCGATTTACGGAAAGTGGTTTAGTGGTTGGTAGTTAGAGAAAATTCTAAAAATTCTCCCACAATCTTTGGGACGATTATAAAAAACTGCCGAATTTTTCTTCCCCTGACAGATGAAATCCACATAAACACTTATTTTTACATAGCTTACAACAGTTGCCCAGCATTCCACATAAACAGCCGCATTTGCCCACTCTCCCTATTTTAACTAAAGTTTTTTTGGAACACTTTCCGATAGTGATATTACCTATATTAACATTTTTTCCATCTTCAGGCTATTATGTGTGAAGATAGGCAAAATTGACATCAGAAAAACTGGTATTTGGAGATTGTATTATGTTGAATGATGCTTTTTTTGAACGTTATCTGAAGGCATTACTGCGAGGGGATAGAAAATCCTGCCGAATTGTCGTTGAGCAGACCCTACAGAGCGGCACACCTGCAAATTCTGTTTATGTGGATTTCATTTGGCCCATTATGGTGGAAATTGAAAACTTGTTCCGCTCGGACAGAATCACCGCTGCACAGGAGCATTTAGCTACACGAATTAACCGCACTATTGTTGACCAGCTCCAAAATAAATTGCCGCGAAGAACCAACAGAAACAAAAAAATTGTTGTATGTTGTGCGCAGGAGCAATTGCAGGAACTCGGTGCCCAAATTATGGCGGACCTGTTCGAGAGCGATGGCTGGGAAGTAAAATTTCTCGGCGGCGGGCTGACAAACGACGATATTCTTGCATACACTAATGAATATGGTCCTGACATACTACTCATTTACGGCTCAACACCAAAAGAGGCACCGAAAATTCGGATATTAATCGATACCATAAAGGACATCAATGCCTGGCCGAATATGCGAATAATGCTGTCGGGCGGTCTTTTCAACCGGGCAGAAGGGCTGTGGCAGGAAATGGGGGCTGATTTTTTTGCAGCCACAGCCCCCGAAGCCCTTCAGGCAGCTTCAAATAATAAGCCTTTTGAGCCGGAGGAACGAACAATAAACCGGCGAAAAAAAAGATACAGAAGAACAGCCGAACAAGTGCCAGCACAAACTAAATCATATTAGTGGCTGATTATCTTAATAGAGTCGGAGCCGTAGAAATGTCGGCCGGTAGTAAGACAGCCAAGAACCTGCACCCGCAGCCTGCCGTTGTAAGGGACAGCAGCTATTAAATCGTCCTTGTGGAAGAAAGCAAAAATGCCTGTTCGCCTTCGGCCTCTTCTTCCATACTCAAAGACGTACTGATTTGTAGCTTCGATGCCCCCGGGGAAAAGCAGAAGCGATTCATCAGCATCAATTTGTTCTTTGGTAATACCTTTGGGCAAAAGCAGCCGGGCAAATATTTTTGAGGGACGGCTGTTGGGGCTGATTGTATGCGGCAGCATCCACAAATACACCTGCGTATAGTCGGCTTCATAAGCGCCCATATCGATTCCTGGGCCGACTATTCGCGGATTGCCGTCTAAATCCGTTTCGTTCGGTTGCGGTATGTAAATTGGGTCGCCGGCGTCTATGCAGGGAGAATCGGGCAGCAGGTAATAGTCGCCGTCAATCCAGAGGGCATTGGGGTCGGTGGGTTCGACTATAATGTGGGTGTCATTGGCATCGACCCAGCAGCCCGGCCGAATAAAGCAGGGGTCGGTATCGATATTAGTCAGCCCTTCCCAACCACCCTGAATATTACTGTAGGCAACCGAGGTAATGTCGCCGAAAAGGCTTACAATCTGGTGCGGAGAATTGTTGCGGATGATGGAGTTTTTGATTGTTAAATTGCCCAAGACATTGAAGATTGCTCCCGTGTTGTCCCCTGATGTGTTTCCTGTGACAGTACAGTTTGTGATTGTGCAGTTAGTAGTCGTTGTGCTAAAATTGGTGGAGTAGATTCCGCCGCCCATATCAGCAACTGTGTTGCCGCTGATAATACAGCCGGCAATCGTCGGATTGCTGTCGAGGCAGTAGATTCCTCCGCCGTATGACCAGTACGGCTTATTTATTAGTGAGTTGCCGCTGATAATACAGTTGGCAACAGTCAGGCTGCTGTTTCGGCAGAAGATGCCGCCGCCATAATAAGCGGCGTGATTGTTTTTGATTATGCAGTTGATAATTTTCGGGCTTGCGCCGCTGCAAAAAATAGCTCCGCCAACCGACCTTGTGTTGTGGCCTATATATTCTTCAGCTCCATAGCCATTAATAATTGTGAAGCCATCAAGCACCGAATTTGGCCCTTCATTGTTGTGGAAATTGAAACCTCGGTGTTCATCTGTTTCAGAGCCGTTGCAGTCAACGATGCAGTTGGCAGGTCCATTTATGCTTTTTACCGTGACAGCCTTTCCTTTGAAGTGAATGTCACGGTTTCCGCAGCCAGTATAGGTTCCATCGGCTACCCAAACTGTAGTTCCGTCCCAGGAGTAGTCGATTGCTTTCTGAATAGTAGGACACTGGGTGGGGACATAAATGTTGTCAAAGGGGGATGTGGTGAACGTATGGCAACTGCCGTTGTTTGGGTCTGTAGTTCTGTTTCCAACGACATCGTTAGCTTCAATTACAAAATAGTAGTCGGTCGAGGGGGAAACCCCGATAAGTTTTATGGAGTGAGTCGTTGCCAGATTGGAGTCACTTTGGTCGATGAAGTAGGGTCCATCACAAGCAAAACCACAGAGCACACGAGCAGTGGTTGGTTCGTCTGTTTGGAATGTTACAGCTGGCTGCGGGCCGGGTACTTCAATTTGAACATTGCAAACTACCGGCGGCTGACAGTCAATGTCGGCAATATCGGCTGCAACAGCCGGGATGCCGTTGGCGTCTTCATATTCGTATGCCACGGTGATAAGCTGGCCGTGAGATGTTTGGAGTACGCCGTCTTCGATAACGGGGTCGGCGGAGTCTGTCGTGATTGTACCGGTAAAAATGCCTAAAGACGAATTCTCTTCGGTCAATACGATGGTCTCTAAATCGCCGCCGTCAGAAGTAACAGCTACATATTGGGTGCCTGTGCCGGAGAGGTCTAAATTTCTGGCGAGTATTTGTACAACTGCACAGCAGGAATATATGTCGCTGTCAAGAAGGACAATTTTTTGGGAAAGCCCGGATATTGCCTGATAAAGGTTTAGCTTTCCTGAAATACAGATTTCAGGCGAAACAGGGTCGGTCGAATGGAGGAGCACGTGTTTAAGCGTGTTGACCTGGATATCCGGGTAGATGGGCAGCATAAGCACACAAGCGCCGGCGATATGTGGACAGGCCATAGAAGTTCCCGACCCAATGATTGTGTAATCGTCATAAGGTATTCCATTAGATGTTCCGTTTGCCTTCAGGGATAAAATGTAAACGCCGGGTGCTGCTATATCGACCCAATCGCCGTAATTAGAGAAGTATGCTCTCTGGTTGTTTGAATCGGTGGCGGCGACCGCAATGGCATTTTCATAATAAGCGGGATAAATAGGCGAATCAGCACCATTGTTCCCTGCCGCAGCCACCGTTATTACTCCCCGGCTGTGGGCATAGTTAATAACTTCTTCCATCGTCTCAGAATACCCGCCCCCGCCCCAACTGTTAGAGGTGACATCGGCGCCGTTTTCAACGGCATAATATAAAGCAGCTACGGCATCCTCTATGCTTCCATATCCGAGGGGATTGAGGAACTTAAGGGCCATTATCTTAGCGTTCCAGCAGATGCCGGTGATGTCGAGGCCGTTATCGCCGCCGGCAGCGATTATTCCCGCACAATGCGTTCCGTGGGCATTATCGTCCATCGGGTCATTATCATTGTTGATGAAGTCATAACCATATATGTCATCGATATAACCATTTCCATCGTCATCCACACCTTCAGTGCCGTTTAGTTCCGCTTCATTGACCCAGATATTTTGGTGCAGGTCTCTATGAGTGTAATCGACGCCGGTATCAACCACAGCAACGACCACTTGTGGACTCGATGTGCTGATGTCCCAGGCTTCAGGGGCGTCTATGTCGCAATCAGGCGTTCCCGATGAGTTTTTGGTGCTGCTGACAGGATAATCCTGGCCTGTGTTGTTCAAGGGCCACTGAAGAGGATAGAGCGGGTCGTTGGGGGTGAGGCTTGTGTGAACGATGTAATTGAGTTCGGCATATTCGACATCGGGGTCTTCATTATAAGCAGCGACAACCTCTTGAAGCGATTGTCCATTCTCAAGCTCAACTTCAAGTTTGTATATTCTGTCGAGAGCGGGGATTTTAGCATTTTTTGGTGCCCGCCTGAGCCTTCTGATAATACGTTCTTCCTTTCGTGTCAGAAGGCTGGTGGGTTTTTTCTGAAGGGTTTTAAGCCGCTGAAGATTGCCGGTGAAGTTTTTGAAAAGGGGTCTAATCCTTCTTACGCGGAATTTTTTGTTCAGCTTATCAAGCCGCTGCGGGATGTTTAACATGGGGGCCGAACTTTCGAGAACCAGTTGTCCTTCGATAGTATCGGCAACGTTCCTGCGGAGTTTTATAATGAGTTCGTTTGGAACGTATTGACCTGAGACGGCGGGGGATGGTTTTTCAAACGGGATGGGATTTACATAGTGGTAACCGATATTGTCATCAATGCCGATTGCTGCCGGGCGGCAGGGAACAGCTAAAACCAGCCATAGAATTACGATGGATATTTGTTTCATTTATTTTCTCTTGCAAAAGACATATTGAGTGAGACGAATAAAAACAAGAGACGATTTTGCTGGTCTGCCTCGACATCTCAATAACATTCTATTATAAGAAAAAAAGCTGTCTTTGCAAGGATAAAGTCCCTCGTGACAACCCATTTTTGCAGGGGTTTTGGCCATAAGCAATGACTTTTGAATAAGTTGTGTCATTCTCAATGCGTATTATCGCTCAGGCGGGTTGGTCCTTCGACTGCGCTCAAGAGAAGCTTGGAGAAGGGAACGTCGAGGATAAGGGCGTAATAGGATATCAGGAAATCTGGTTATCAGGTAGAAGGACATCAGGAGAACAGGATATCAGGGAGTTAGAGGATTAGGGAATTAATGAATTAGAGAATTTTTTGATTAGGGCCGTGAGTATTATACTTGCGGCCTTTTTATTCGTCTGGGCAGTCAGCACAATCTGCTTCAGAGCCGTCAGTCAGGCTGAAAGATTCTCTACCTCAGTTGGAAGTTTATTCAAAATAAGTTGTTTTAGGTCGAGCTTCCTGCTTGCATTGTCAATGTCGATTCCAACAAGGTTGCCCTGGGCATCATAGTCAAGGACAATCCCATGAGAAACTTCCCTGCTTTCAACACTTGCCTTTTCGGCAAGGTCAATGTACAGCGAATCTGTCTCTGGATAATAGTTCAACCTAATGGATAGAAACCTTTTACTACAGGAATCGCTACAATGGATATAAATTTTAGGACGTTTTTAGTTTAACAAATTTTCTTTTGCCGACCTGGATAACCATACCATCCGCCGGCATAATTTCTGCATTAGGGTCTGTAACTTTACTGCCGTTAATACTTACCGCCGACTGCCTTATCATTCTTTTCGCTTCGCCGCCGGTGTCAACGAGTTTGCACAGCAAAAGAAGATTTTTCGTTGTGACCAACTTTTTGCTTACTTCAAATTCCGGTATTTCATCGGGCAGTTGTCGCTTTGCGAATACCTTCTCAAATTGTTCGGCGGCTGACTCGGCGGCTGCCTTATCATAAAAATGAGCCACGATTGTTTTGCCCAACAGCACCTTTGCCTCTTTCGGATGTGTTTTTTCAGGGGTGAGAAGTTCAGCTATTTTCTCATCTGATAAATCAGTCAGGAGCGTAAAGTAATTTTGCATTAAACCATCGGAGATACTCATAACCTTGCCGAACATATCACTTGGCTGGTCGGTAACGCCGATGTAATTGTCTTTTGATTTGCTCATTTTTTCTTTGCCGTCCAGGCCGACAAGAATGGGCATAGTAATTACAACCTGCGGATTTTGGCCGTCAACCCGCTGCAGGTCTCTTCCGACAAGATTATTAAAGGTCTGGTCGGTCCCGCCCAATTCGACGTCGCTTTTTATCACAACCGAGTCGTAGCCCTGCATAAGCGGATACAGAAACTCATGTATTCCGATTGGGTCGCCCTTTTTATGCCGCAGTTCAAAAGTGTCCCTCTCTAACATACGTGCGACGGTCATATTGCTTGTGAGCTTGATAATATCAGCGAGGTTCAGTTCCGCCAGCCATTCGCTGTTGTACCGCACTTCGAGTTTATCGGCTGATGTGTCTAATATTTTGCTCGCCTGCTGAAAGTAAGTCTTTGCGTTTTTTTCTATTTGTTTTCCGGAGAGTATCGGGCGGGTCGTGTTTTGGCCGGAAGGGTCGCCGATTAGCGCCGTGTAGTCGCCTATGATAAGGACCGCCTTGTGGCCGAGGTCCTGGAACTGGCGCATCTTCCGCAGCACCACCGTGTGGCCCAGATGTATATCGGGACTTGTCGGGTCAAGGCCGAGCTTGATGTGCAATTGCCGGGGTGTTTTAGCCGCTTCGGCAAGTTTCTCAGCCAATTCCTCTTCGGTATAAATTTCAATCGTGCCGCGCCTTAAAGCCTTAATTTGTTCTGCTGCCTTCTTTGCCATGTACTTCTCTTTTCGAATTAAAATATTTCAAATGCAGATTATAAGGCATAAACAAAGAATAATCAACCATCAGTTCGACAAATATGCGCTGCGGGCAAACGGTTATTCTTTGGCCTTGTCTTGTTTAGTGTATGATTTAGCAGCAATTGCATACGGAATAACAGCCGCAGCAAAAAGGGCGACACAAATGGCCTTTACCTGTCCCCGACTTATCAGGCCGAATAATGGTATTGCCCTGCTCGGCCAGAATATCCGCACGTCTCCGTGATAAATTGCATCGATAAAAACGTGGAGCCATACGCCGAGAATACCGGAAGCAACCATTTTCCAGAAATTGGTTTTGTAAGGTACGCGAAGCTGCTGCATTGCCCACACCAAGGCCGGTTTTGCCTTATAAGCCAAAGCTCCCCATACGGCGCCGGCCACCGCCCCGATTAAGAGCGTATGAGCATATCTGTGTATCGGGTATCCGAGACCGAGTATTGCGATAACCAGCACTTCGATGTCAACTATGACGTTAGCCAATATGAAGACGGGTATATCAATCCATCTGCGCAACACCAGGGCGACAAACCCGCTCGGCCCAAAATGATATGGCGTAAATGGCAAAGGAACCTCACTTCAGAGAATAATAGCAGCTAAGTGCCGGTTAAGTACCCGTCTTTCTGCAGGTAGTTTTGGACGTAGTCTTTTATTGCGTCTTCAAGAGGGGTTGTTTCTTGGGCGTAGCCGGCGTTGCGGAGTTTGGACATCTCGGCCTGCGTAAAATACTGATACTGATTGCGAATCGAGTCGGGCATTTCGATATATTCAATGTTCGGCTCTTTGCCCATAGCGGTGAAAGTTGCTTTTACCAAATCGTTCCAGGAGCGTGCCCGGCCGGTGCCGATATTGAACAAACCGCAAATTTCAGGATTGTCCAGAAAGAACAGCGTCATATCGACGGCGTCCTTGACATAAATAAAATCACGCACGTATTCGCCGTCGGCGTACTCGGGATTGTGCGATTTGAACAACCCCACTTTGCCGGCTGCCTTTATTTGCTCGAAGGCCTTTAAAATAAAGCTCCGCATATTTCCCTTGTGATATTCATTTGGCCCGAAGACGTTGAAGTATTTCAGTCCGACGATTTTCTTTAGCAGGCCGGTATCCTTTGCCCACAAGTCAAAGAGCTGCTTTGAGTAGCCGTACAGATTCAGCGGTTTGAGTTCGTCGATTTTATTTTCATTGTCGCTAAAACCTTCTGAGCCGTCCCCGTATGTGGCTGCACTTGAGGCATAGATAAATCGGACATCGGCTTCGGTTGCCCACTGGGCCAATACTCTGGTGTATTCATAGTTGTTTTTTGTAAGGTATGCGGCGTTTGTTTCTGTGGTGCTCGAGCAGGCGCCCATATGCAGAACGGCCTCAACAGCAGAAGCGATTTTTCTTTCGACGACCATTTCCAGGAAGTCGTCCTTATGTGCGTAATCAGTGAAAGAGAGATTTTGCAGATTTTTCCATTTTTCACCGATGCCGTTTTGTTTTTCTTTTGGTAAATTCTTCACCTCATCGCCGGTGAGCTCGTCAACAACGAGAATGTTACTGATTCGGCGGCTGTTCAGCGCTGCTATTAATGCTGAGCCGATAAACCCCGCTCCGCCGGTAACTATGAGCATTTTCGAATCCTTTAATTGAGATTCCCATTTTGTTTTGCATAAGCTTAATTTGCTTTTTTAGAGGTGTCAAACGTTTAAGGGTCTTTCGCGCATAAAAAAGCCGCCCGAAGACGGACGGCTCCAAAATCTGAAAACCCAAATGAATTCTAACACAAAGCGATATAGCTTGCGATAGCCAGAATTAAAATACGCCTTTTATTAAATATAAAAGGAACCCACTTTTCGTAATAAAACCTTTTCATTTTACCTTGGCACCCCTGATTCATCCTTCTATTACTAAGTGTTATTATAGCAGAAAGGGGTGCTCTAAGGCAAGAAAAATTACGCTTTATCTACGTAAACTCCTTTCGGAGAAGTAGTTATGTCCTTTAAAAAGCACACATTTTTGCCTGTCAGGTTTTTGCTTTTTCAGAAACAGCTCTCAAGCCAGCTTGCCGACGGCTTCTGCCATAAATTTTCCTATTGGTATATGCTGCGGGCAGCGGGCTTCTGCAGTACTGTAATCGGCGCTGAGCAGTTTACTCCTTATCGTGGGAGCAATCCGGGCGAAGAGCTGCCTTGCCCTTTCCTCATCGCCGTAATTGTTGTAGTACATCAGGTAGCGCATAATATCGCTGACATAAGGTACGTCCGGCAGGGCAGTGTCGCAGATATTCGCACAGCCGGCGCAATAACCGCTGCAGGTCGCCTCGGCGTATGCTTTCAGAGCTTCCGTATCCGCAGCGGTAAGTTTAGTTTTCTCCAGCACCCCGGAGGCGTTTTCAGTTAAAGTAGCGATGGTCTTCATTGTAACGCAGGCTGAACAGAATTTTTCGCTATCCAATGCCGCTCTTATCTTTGCCTGGTTGTCTGTGAAACCGCCCTGCATAAAGTGCTTGATGAGCTTTTTGTCTTCTTCGGTTGGCTCTCCTTTGATTCTTTTGCCCATGGCCTTCATAGCGATAAGAGCAATGCCTTTTTTATGACAGGCTTCAACAGCCACCTGCATTTTTTCATCCTGCATCAATCGGAAGTTATAGGATGTCATTATCGCATCTATCCAGTCCAGTTTAGCGGCGGCGTGGAGACACTCAGCCATATTCTTGTGTGTGCTGAATCCGAAATAGCGAATAAGTTTGCGTTTTTTTGCGTTTTCGGCCCATTTCTTTAATTCATCCGTCAAATGTGCAGGGTCACTAAGGGCGTGAACGCCGTAGTACATATCAATGTATTTTGTATTCATTCTTTTCAGAGATGTTTGAAGGCGCTCTTCTACAGCTTGGACAACAGCCTGAGGCGTCGGTTTTCCTCCTGTGCCGGATGCCTTGGTGACGATGAAAAGTTTCTTTCTTTCCTGCGGGTTCTTTGCGAGGAAATTACCTATGCCCAGCTCACTGTTTCCGTTCGAATAGCTGTAAGCCGTGTCCCAGTAGGTAATACCCCACTCGATGCATTTTTTTAAGATGATTTGGTTTTCAAGGATATCGAACATTGCCCCAAAAGACAAAACGGGAACCTCAACACCGGTTTTGCCAAGTTTTCGTTTCGGCACCTGCGGCAGTTTGGGTTTCTGCTCTTTCCCTGAGGCATTGGGGTCAGCTTTGTTCGGTTCAACTGCAGCCGCTTTTATCTGCTTCGAAGCGATGACCGACCCGACACCCGCAGCGCCCACACTTTTTAGAAAATTTCTTCTGTCGATTTTATTTTTTTCTTTCATCGTTATTACCCTCTAAAAGGGAGCCTGTTGCACAATGATTTTCGAATCCCACCGTTGAATCCGATAGCTGTCTGGGACAGACGGCTCAATTCTCTGTTTCCCATACAACCTTTGTTAACCGTTTTGTATGTAATCGTGTTTTGCCAATAAATCAAGCAAAATTACACGTCAAATCTATAAAAAACAGCCTTTTTATCAATTCCAGCAGGCCTTTCCACTTCGCCACAACTTCAAAAGGTTATGCGTCGCGCATATCAGCGACCATTCACTACGACAAGCCTCAATTCCTCGCCGCATAAATCTGTCAAAGCCGCGAACATCCTTGATCTGTCCGAATACCGGTTCGACCGTCCGACCTCGAATCTTATACAACTTGCGGCCACGCTCAGTCAGAAGTTTTCGTTCCATCAACTCAGTCGGCGACAGGTTGTCCGGCATCGACTCTTCCGGAGGCGGTTGCTCGGCCATTGCCTTTCGCTGTTTGTAATCTTTCTGTGTCG
>Ga0180434_10007646_pt1 | contig 12127 bp, 7 predicted proteins | sample SS_ome_7_FD_132453 | JGI IMG/M metagenome (GOLD analysis project Ga0180434, IMG submission 132453) | Hypersaline lake sediment archaeal communities from the Salton Sea, California, USA - SS_1_D_2 metaG | ecosystem: Environmental > Aquatic > Non-marine Saline and Alkaline > Hypersaline > Sediment... | reverse complement strand
GGCGGTAAGACAGAGCAGGAGAGCAGGAGAAAGTAGAGAGTAGAGACGGCACAGCGCAGAAAGCGCGGCGACTCTTCGGAGCCGCCGCGCTTCATTTTTTTCCCTCTTCCGCGGATGGGAGAGGGGATTCCGTGTGCCCCGGCCGGCCTTGCCCGGCCGTGCAGCCCAAAGGGCTGAAACAGAACAGCCCGGACTTGCATGCGCTGATTACGTCCGGGGACGCTCCAAACGGCGCGCGGCTGCGTTCAGCCGCCGGCCTTCTTGAGGAGTTTCTGCGCCCCGCCGCGCAGCCGTTTGTCCTTGGAGACCGCCAGGACCTTCTTCATGGCCTGGCGGATGGTCTCTTTGCCCTGGCCTCCCAGGTTCCGGGCGATCTGGACGGCGGCGGCGCAGGCCTCCTTCTGGAGGGGTTTCCGGTCGATGGCCGGGATGACCATCTTGAGGGCGTGGACGGCCTTGACGTTTCCGAGCCCGCCGAGCACCTGCCGCTTCTCGTCGTCGCGCCGGGCGGCGTTCATGGCCTTGCGGTACATGTCGAGTCGGCGGTCGGCCTTCAGGCCTTCGGCGCCGGCCAGTCGGATGTACCCGCGAAGGGCCAGCACGTGGTGCGTCTTGGTCTCGGTGGAGGCGGCGACCTTGAGGAGGGCGTCGGCGGCCGCGGGGTCGGGCCACTCGGCCAGGGCGCGGACGGCCTTGTCGCGGACGGTCTGGTCGCCGGCGCCCACGTATTTGCGGACGGCCGAGAGGGCCTTCTCGGTCGGGACGTGGGTCAGGGTCTGGAGGAGTGCGGCCTTGGCGTCGGCGGGTGCGGCGTCGAGGGCGCCGAGGATGGCCGTGGCGGCGGCATCCTTGTCCTGCACCCGTTCGCAGACCGCGGCCAACGTCTTCTGGGCCACGCCGCGATCGCCTTCCTCGCGGGGTTTGACGACCAAGGCGACGAGTTGCGGCACATTGGAGACCTCGGCGAGTTTCTCCAGCGCCCGGATGGCCTCGTGGCGGACGGCCTTGTCGGCGGAACGTGCGGCGTCGAGGAGGGCGGGGACGGCCCCTTGGGCGCCGCGTGCGCCGAGGCTGCGGACGGCCTCTTTGCGGACCTTCGCATCGGCGTCCTTGGCCATCTTGACCATGGCCGGGTTCACGTCGTCGGCGGGGAGGGAGTCGAGGGCCTTCCGTGCCTCGCCGGCGAGGGGTCCGCCGCCGGCCGCCAGGTCCGTCAGCAGGGGCAGGCAGGAGGCGTCGCCGAGTTCGCCCATGGCGGCGACGGCGGCCTTCTTGACGACCTCGTTCCGGCTGCCGGCACCCCTTTTGACGGCGGGCAGGGCGGCCGGGTCGCCGCGGACGGCGAAATCCTCCAGCAGCAGGACCTGGGTCTCGGCGGGGAGTTTCGGCAGGAGGCCGGTCAGGGATTGCAGGGTTTCGGTGCCGGCCACCTCGCGGACGAACCGGAGGGCGGACGCCTGCATGTAGGCATCGGTGCCGGTGAGGATTTCGGTCAGCAGGGGCAAGGTCTTCTTGCCTCCGGCCGCCACGATGCCTCGGAGGGCGGCCAGGCGGACGTGCTTCGGCAGGTTGGGCTTGTACATTTCGTGATAGATATCGGCGGCCTCGTCCTTTTTGCCGGCGGCGAGGAGCCTGTCGGCCCCGCGGAGCCAGGCGTCGCGGACGACCTGACGAAGCCGGCCCTTGGCCCCCGCGCGGGCCTTGCCGAGGGCGTCGACCGCCTTGGGGCCGCCGATCTTGGCCAGGGCACGGGCGGCGGCGACGGCGACGGCTTCATCGCCGCCGCCCAGGGCCTGGATGATGGCGTCGAGGGCCTTCTCGTCGCCGCGTTCGCCCAAGGAGTTGATGAGGCCGATCTTGCGGTTCCCTTTGGCCTTCGGCAGGGCGCTGCGCATGGCCTGGAGGGCGGCGGGGGCCTCCATCCGCTGGAGGGCGTAGCGAGCCATGTCCGAGAGTTTCTCGTCCGCGAGCAGCGGCGCGAGGGCCGGCACTTGCTTGCCGGTACCGAAGATCGAAAGTTGCCGGCAGACCCATCGTTTGGCGGCGTCGGTGGCGTCGGAGGCGAGGAGGCGTGCGAGGCGGTCGCACATCTCGGCCCGCTCGGCCTTGTCGGCGTCGCGGAGGGCGTGATGGATGACGGTGAGGGGCTTGCGGCTCTGGCCGAACTCGTACTTGGGCAGGTCTTTCATGGCCTGCGCCAGCGAGGATTCGGCGGCCGGGGCCGGGGCGGCGAACGAGCCCAGGAGGCCGGCAACCAGTGCGACGGCGAGGAAGCGTAATGCGAGCGGCATGATTCGGCTCCTTGCGTTGGGTCGCAATCGCTGCGGGCCGGCATCGGCCCGCACCATCTCGCGTTTCATCGTCGGGCGACAAGGTCCTATTCTAACGACGTCCGGCGCGGTCACAACCGTTCCGCTGGTCGGCCGGCGCCGGCGTTGCCGGGCGTGACCGGCCGCTCAAAAGTGCCAGGGGGCGCGCGACGGCCGGTCGCGCATGGCGTCGGCGCCGGGGTCGCCGACGAACTCTTCCTTCTCGAAGTCCCAGACGAGTTTGCGGTCGAGCCAGCAGGCGATATCACACAGATGGCAGAAGGCGGCGGTCCGATGGCCGTCCTCCGCCGGCGCCACCGTCTTGCCGCGGGTCTTGATGGCCTCGATCCAGTTTCGTCGGTGGTCGGGGCTTCGGCCCATGTGAACCTCGCCGGCGCCGATCTTGGTCCGCAGGAGTTCGGGCGGGTCGGCCTTGAGGGAGCCGCCGTGGATGGCGACGAACAGCCAGCCGCGGTCGCCCTCGAACTTGATGCCGCGGCGGTCGCCCGTGATTTTGCACTTGACTTCCGGGGGCGCCTGGTCGCTGGAGCAGATGTACCGGATGCCGCTGGCGTATTCGAACTCGACGTGGTACCGGTACGCCACGTCGAAGAGCGGGTCGTCGACGTACGCGCCTTTGCCGCGAATCGTGACCGGCCCCTTCAGGAAGGGTTCGGCGGCCAGGAGGGCGATGTCGTTGGTGTGGGCGCCGCGGTCGGTCAGTTCGCCGTCCGAGTAGTCGCGAATCCACCGGAACGAGCCGTGGCACCGTCGGCGATGATAGGGTTGCCACGGGCGCGGGCCGAGCCACGTGTCGTAATCGAACCCGTCCGGAACCGGCTGGGGGCCCTTGCAGCCGGACCCCCGGTTGCCGGTCGGCAGAAAGACGCGGATGGTGTGAATCTTGCCCAGGTATCCGTTCCGGACGAGTTCGCAGGCGTACCGGCACCCGTCGCGTGAGCGTTCCTGGCTGCCCGTCTGGAACACCCGGCCGTAGCGTCGGACGGCGTCGGCGGCCTTTCGGCCTTCGGCGATGGTATTGGAGAGGGGTTTCTCGCAGTAGAGGTCCTTGCCGGCCTTGGCGGCGTAGACCGTCAGGGGGCAGTGCCAGTGGTCCGGCGTGCCGATGACGACGGCGTCGATGTCCGGCCGGTCGAGGACCTCGCGGAAATCGGCGTAATCGTCGCAGCCGGCGTAGGTGGCGCCGCGGGTCTTCTCGTAGCGTTTGTCGATCCAATGCTTCATCCTGAGCCGGCGGCCCTTGTCAACGTCGCAGACGGCCAGGAGTTCGACGTCGCCGAACTGCGAGAGGGCCCGCATGTGGCCGGAGCCCCGGCCGCCCATGCCGATGCCGGCGGCTGAGATGCGGTTGCTGGGCGAGGGACGGGCGTCAAGGCCCAGCGCATCGGCCGAGGCGACGTACGGAGCCGCCAAGGCGGCGGCTGCGGTGCTTTTCAGGAAACGGCGGCGAGAGAGATGGGTATGGTGGCTCATGGATTTTCCCCGCTTGGTTTGTGGTATGGCGGACGACAACGCATTGTCTCGGCACCGAAGGGCCGTGTGGATGAACCCCGCGCCGGCGTGCAGGTATCGGCAAGAAACGGGCCGCAACCCGCGGCGGACGCAGGTGGGCGCCATCCCGGCGCGCCGGGATGGCACCCACCCTGTTACATGGCGGTTGCCGGTCTCACCCAATCCGGCCGTGGCCGCCAAAGGAGGCCTTACGGGGCCGGGGCTTCGGCTTCCGGCGCCTCGGCCGGCTCCTCCTGGGCAGGCTTGGGCAGCGACACGACCGGCGGCTCGCAGCCGACGTCGGCTAGGATGATGTACAGGGCAAAGCCGACGACGAACGACAGCAGCGTTGACAGGCCGTACGGGAACCCGATCTCCGGGATCCTGCCGAGCAGGCCCACGAACAGGCCGCAGGCCCAGGCGATGTAGCCGGCCCAGTTGATGCCACGGCGAGGCCCGGCCCATCCCCCGGAGCGGAGGTAGTCAGCGGTCATCGCTCCTACAATGGGGCCGAACGAGGCGCCGATGATCAGGAAGAAACTGACCAGATCCGCTGCAATGCCGGAACCGGCCAGAATCACCCCCACCACGCCGCCCACCATCGTAATCGGAATCCGCGGAACCTTGGGCAGCAGCGTCGAGAACACGTTGCCGGCAATGAACACGCAGAAGGCCGTTGGGCAGATGCACGCTACCACGAACAGCCAGAACATGGCCTTCGACATCGTGCCCCCCACATGGCCGATGGACCCGATGAAGGCGGCGAAGGTATCCAGCGTGCCGGTGCCCATGCCGGCGTCCTTGGCGATGGAGGCGTCCTCTCCCATCGCGCCGGCCATCAGGAGGATGCCGAAGAAGCCTGCCACGAAGGCCGCCAGCGAAATCCCGAAGAATCCGCCAAGGGTCACGTCCCGGGGGTTTCGGCTGTTGGTGCCGAAGTCGGCCCCGGCGGCGCCGGCGGTGGCGAAGAACCCCGCCGCCGCCTGAATCGCAGCAAAGGCCCCCAGGCCCAACGCAGGGATGAGGGCCGGGGACACTTCCGGAAGGGCAAAGGTGGCCTGGAATTGGCTCAAACCGCCTCCGTTGGCGATGGCGGCCACGACGATCATGATCAGCGGCACGGCGGGTATAAACGACGAGAGCGCTCCCAGCCACGAGATGCCCACCGCGCCGACAAACGCAAACACCAGACCCCACACGACCGCCACGATCCAGAAGGTCGGCTCCCCTGCCACCACCTCCCATCCCATGGCACTCATGAAGAAGGTCGTGGCCGTGAAGGTGAACACCGCGTGCCACCCGATCTGGAGAATCCCCATCAGGATGCCGGGGATCAGCAGACCGCCGTGCGTGCCGAACGTCGAGGTGCCGACCACGTACAGCGGCATCCCGCTCCGCATGCCCATCATGCCGGGCACGTAATAGAGCAGAAAGCAGAACAGGGCCCCCACGATCAGGCCGATCGTGGCGGCCCACACGCTGCCGTACTGGAGCGCCCCGGCCATGCCGGCCATGAAGGGGACCGACAGAAAGATCCCCGCGTACGCCGGCGCCGTCGTCTTGTACCACGGCGCCCGGTTCGCCTGCGGGTTGGGCGCGGCGGAGGCCAAGTACCCCGGCAGTTGCCCGTTGGCCATGTCTGCTCCTTTCAAACGTTCGCGTGTCCAGGGTTAGACAGCACGGCGGTCGGTCGCCGCTGCCCGCCCGCACGGGCGGGCCGATTCGGATGACGTTTTTCTAATCCGAGCGGCGCCCAGGTCAAGAGAAAACCCCCGGCCTCGCCGACGCCCACGCCTGCCGCTCCCGCCCCCGGCGAAGGGTGGACGGCCGCTCCGCCCGCCGATATGATGGGTCACCCGCTGCCCACCGGCCGGCCGTAGGGTGGGGGCTTTCACCCATTCAGCGCGGCGGCCTTCCCAGGCCGCCGCGAAGAGCGCGTTGGCCCAGGAGGGCCACCGCGCGGAACTAAACTCGGCGGCTCATTGTTGGGGCTCGTGGAGGAACCATCGGCGATGGCGGCCAGGCGACGCAGAAAACGCCCCCGACGGAAGGACGCCTTTCTCGGCATCCACGTGGCCCTCGACCCCGCTCGCGGATCGGGGCGCATCGGCCGGGGCGTCACCCGGCGCATGGTCCGCTCCATCATCAAGACCGTCCGGCCCGATTACATCCAGTGCGACGCCAAAGGCCCGGCCGGCCTCTCGTGGTATCCCACCAAGGTCGGCGCCCGTGCGCCGGGCCTCCACGGCGACCCGCTCCGCCTCTGGCGGGACGTGACGGCCGCGCGCGGCGTCAGCCTCTACGTCCGCCTCGCCGGCCTGGAGGACCGTGAGGCCGTCCGCCGACACAGGTCCTGGGCGCGGGTCCGGGCGGACGGCCGACGCGACCGTCGGCGGGCCTCCGTCTTCGGCCCCTACGTCGATAAACGCCTCCTGCCGCAACTCAAGGAACTTGCCGACCGCTACGGCGTGGACGGCGTGTGCGTGGAGGGCGACGTGGCGGCCGTCGAGCCGGACTTCGCGGCGGCGGTCGGCCGGGCGTTCCGCCGGGAGACCGGCGTCCGCCGTCTGCCGACCAAGCCCGCGCACAAGCACTGGCCGGCCCTGGCGCAGTTCTGCCGGGAGGCCTTCCGCCGCTACCTCCGTCACTGGGTGGACGAGGTGCACGTCCACGCGCCGGCGCTGGAGGTGGCCGGCGGCGACGCGTTCGCCCACGCCATGCCGGAACCCGTCACCGCCAACGTCGATTTTCTGACGGCCGAGGTCCCGCCCGCCGACGCCGTGAACGAGGCCCGGCTCATCGGTCGATGTCTCCAGCGGCAGGGCAAACCGTGGGACCTTCGCCTGGCCGCCTGCCGACGCCGGCCGGACGGTACGGTCGGCAGCACGAAATCCGCCGACCAGTTGAAGCAGGAGGCGGCCGTCGTCATCGCCCTGGGCGGCGGCGCGGCGGTCTCGGTTCCCCAGAAGCGAGACGGGGCGGTGTACGGCTGGCAGATGGGCCTGATGGCGGAGGTCGCCCACTTCTGCCGGCAGCGGCAGCCCCTCTGCCACCGGGCCGAACCCGTGCCGCAGGTCGCCCTCCTGTATTCCGGGCGGGGCTATTACGCCCGCGGGCCGGATCGCGCGCCGGCGGGCGCGGGCCAACTCGCCCCGGTCCACGGGCTCCTGCGGACGCTCCTCGGCCTTCATTACGCGGTGGAGGTCACCATGCCGCACCACCTGGCCGGCCGCCTCGACGCCTACCCGCTCGTCGTCGTGCCGGAGTGGCCAGCCCTGGAGCCGGACCTGCCGGAGACGCTGCTCGCCTACGTGGAGGGCGGGGGCAGACTGCTGCTGGTCGGACCGGAGGCCGCCCGCCCGTTCGCCAGGGCCCTTGGCGTCACCTTCAAGGGTGAGGCCGAGACCCGCGAGCAGTATCTGGCATTCGACGGTCGCCTGGCCGCCATGGATACCGTCTCGGCGTCGGTTCGCATCAGGGGCAGCGGCCGGGCCGTCGGCCGGCTCTTCGACGAGAACGAGGCGGAAGGTCACGGCCGGCCCGCCGCCTCCGTCATCGCCTACGGCGAAGGACGCATCGCCGCTACTTACCTGAACCTCGGCGAACGGTTCGCCCGCGCCGCCACCGACGTGGCCCGGCAGTTCCTGGCCGCTCTCGTCCGCGACCTCTTCCCGAAGCCGTTGGTCGAGATCGAGGGCGACCCGCCCATCGACGTCGTCGTGACGCGGGCGGGCGAGGACCTGGTCGTCAACCTCGTCAACACGGGCGGCCCGCACGGCGTCCCGACGGTGGAGACGTTCGACCACGTGCCGCCGCTCGGACCGCTCACGCTCCGCGTCCGCACCGCTCGGCGGCCGGAGCGGGTCTACTGCCAGCCAGGCACGCACCACCTGCCGTTTCACTTCCGGGAAGGAGCGGCCGAGATCGAACTGCCCCGCCTCGACGTCCACGAGACGATCGTCTTCGAGCAAGCCGGCTGAGGCAGACGGGTGACGCCCCGTGGGTGAAAGCATGGACATCTTTGCACGACAAGGCTAACTCCAGCGCGGTGGGTCTCCGTACCCACCGCGCAGAATCCTGACACAGCGTGCTGAGGGTAGCGCATCCCTCATGAGGACCACGACGATGAAGACCCAGGCGCAGGTGCTGACCGCGTTCAACCAGCCGCTCCGGATGCAGACGTTCGACCTGCCGACGCTCGGCCCCGGCGAGGTCCTCGTCCGCGTCACGTACGCGGGCGTGTGCGGGTCGGACCTGCACATGGCCTCCGGCGAGGATCCGCGAACGCCCCTGCCCATCATCCTCGGGCACGAGGGCGTCGGCGAGGTCGTGGACGTGGGCGGCGAGAAGCGGAGCACCGGCGGCCGGCCGCTCGAAGCCGGCATGCCCGTCCTCTGGAACCGCGGGGTGGTGTGCGGCCGGTGCTTCTTCTGCTCCCGCGGCGAGCATCACCTGTGCCCGGAGCGGTTCGTCTACGGCATCCATCGGGGCGTGGACGTCCCGCCGCACGTGCACGGGTCCTACAGCCAGTTCCTGCCGCTCGACGCCCGGACGGATATCTTCGTCATCGACGACGTGCCGGCCGAGCACCACAAGACACTCGTGACGGCGTCCTGCTCCGGCGCGACCGCCGCCCACGCCTTCGACCACTTCGAGCCGACGGCCGGCGAGACCGTCGTGGTCCAGGGCGTCGGGCCGCTCGGGTGCTTCATGGTGGCCCTGGCGCGCGACTGCGGGGCCGAGCGAATCGTGGCCATGGACATGGCGCCCGCGAGGCTGGACCTCGCGCGCCGCTTCGGGGCCACGCACACGCTAAGCGCCGCCGAGGCGAGCGCCCAGGACCGCCGCCAGGCCGTCCGCGACCTCACGGACGGACGGGGCGCCGACGCCGTCTACGAGGCCGTCGGCAAGGCCGCCGTGGTGCGCGAGGGCCTCGGCCTCCTGCGCCGGGGCGGGCGGTACGTGAGCGCCGGTTTCGGCCAGCCGGGTGGGGCCATGCAGTGGGATCCGTTTGCCGACCTCGTCCGGCCGGACCTGAAGATGTTGGGCGTCTGGGTCAGCCATACCCGCCACATGCAGCGGGCGGTGGGCCTGATGAAGCGGAACCTGGCGGACTTCGCCCGCATGATCACCCACACGCTGCCGCTTGCCGACGCCAACGCCGCCCACGACCTGATGCGCCGCGGCGAAGCGATGAAGGTGGCCCTGGCGCCGGAATCGTGACCAGGCACCGGGCGCCACCCTGGCACGGGTACGGCTCGTGCCGTGGCCGGCTGGCTGCTTGCCAGCCGGTGCGTCGCGCTCGTCGGAACACTGGCGGACGAGCCGCCAGTGGCACCCGCGGGCGGGTGGCATGGCCATCCGCCGCTCAAACGAAGCGTGAGATTCGGAAGGCGCGAAAGGAATCGCCATGCGAACCGTGTCATCCATCGCGTTGATCGCCGCGGCCGTGGCCCTGGCCTTCGCGAGCACGGCCCCGGCCGAGGAGGCCCGCGTCCGCTGCGTCGCCTCGCCGCCCACGGACCGGCGGACGGGCCTGTACATCGGGAACCGCGAGCCGCTCGCCCCCGGCCCGCTCGTCAAACTCCCCATCGGCGCCGTCGAGCCGCGCGGCTGGCTCCGGACGGTCCTGGAAACCCAGGCTCGCGGCATGACGGGTCACCTGACCGAACTCAGCAAATGGTGCAAGGCCGAGGGCAACGCCTGGCTCTCGCCCGACGGCCGCGGCCACAGCCCCTGGGAGGAACTGCCCTACTGGCTCAAGGGCTTCGGCGACCTCGGTTACGTCCTCGGCGACGAGCGCATCACCAAGGAAAGCCGCACGTGGATCGAGGGCATCCTTTCGAGCCGGCGGGAGAACGGCTGGTTCGGCCCGCGCTCCAACCTGAAGCGCCGCGGCGGCAAGCCGGACTTCTGGCCCAACATGGTCGCCCTCAACTGCCTGCAATCCTACTATGAGGCGACCGGCGACGAGCGCGTCCTGGACCTCATGACCGCCTACTTCCGCTTCCAGCAGCAGGTGCCCGACGAGGACTTCCTCGTCCCGTTCTGGCAGCACATGCGGGCCGGCGACAACCTGGAGTCCGTCTACTGGCTCTACAACCGGACGGGCGAGCGGTGGCTGCTGGACCTCGCGGAGAAGGTCCATCGCCACACCGCCGACTGGACCGCCGGCATCCCCAACTGGCACGGCGTCAACATCAGCCAGTGCTTCCGCGAGCCCGCCATCTTCTGGATGCAGGCCCGCCAGCCGCGCTTCCGCGACGCCGCCTACCGCAACTACGACACGGTCATCGGCCTGTACGGCCAGGTGCCGGGCGGCATGTTCGGCGCCGACGAGAACTGCCGCAAGGGCTGCGACGACCCCCGCCAGGCTGCCGAGACGTGCTCCATGGTCGAATTTCTTCACTCCTTCGAGATGCTCACGAAAATCACCGGCGACCCCGTCTGGGCGGACCGCTGCGAGGAGGTCGCCTTCAACGACCTGCCGGCCTCCCAGCCGCCCGACCTGAAGGGCCTCCACTACCTGACCGCGCCGAACCAGGTGGTGCTCGACGCGAAGAACCACTCGCCCGGCGTCCAGAACGGCGGGTGCATGTTCGCCTACGACCCGCACCGCTACCGCTGCTGCCAGCACAACCACGGGCACGGATGGCCGTACATGGCCGAGGAACTCTGGCTCGCCACCAGCGACGGCGGCCTTTGCGCCTCGCTCTACGCCGCCTCCGAGGTGACCGCCAAGGTGGCCGACGGCACCGAGGTCACGATTACGGAACAAACCCATTACCCGTACGAGGAGGAGATTCGCTTGCGCATCCGGGCGCCGGGGGCCGTGCGGTTTCCGCTCTACCTCCGTATCCCCGGATGGTGCGAGGGCGCGAATGTGACGGTGAACGGCCAGGCCGTCGAGGCCGAGGCCCGGCCCCTCTGCTACCTCGTCATCGAGCGCGAGTGGACCGGCGGCGACACGGTCATCCTGACGCTGCCGATGCGCCTGGAGGCGGTCGAGTGGGAGCAGCACGGCGGGGCCGTCTCGGTGCGCCGCGGACCCCTCTGGTACGCCCTGAAGATCGGCGAAAAGTGGACCCGCTGCGGCGGCACCGACGACTGGCCCGCCTGGGAAGTGCTGCCCAAGACACCGTGGAGCTACGGCCTGGAGGTGGATCCGGCCCATCCAGAGAAGGCCATCGAGGTCGTCCCGCCGCCGGGGAACAAGCACCCAGACGGCGTGCCGTTCCGGCCCGACTATCCCACGGTGACGCTGAAGGCGAAGGCCCGCCGGATTCCCGCGTGGCAATTGGATAAGCACGGTCTGGTGGCCGTCCTCCAGCCGAGCCCCGTCTACACGGAGGAGCCGCTCGAATTCGTCACGCTCGTCCCGATGGGTTGTGCACGCCTCCGGATCAGCGTCTTCCCGCGGGTGACGAGCGACCCGTCCGCCCACCGCTGGCAGGCCTCGGCCAAGCCGGCCGAGCCGGCGTTCGACGTCAAGGCCTCGCACTGCTTCGGCAGCGACCGACCTGAGACGATCGCCGACGGCCTGGAACCCCCAAGAACTCCGGCGACCATTCCATCCCGCAGCACACTTTCTGGGACCACAAGGGGACCGAGGAATGGGGCGAGGCCCACTTCCCCGAGCCCCGTACCGTGAAGGCGTGCGAGGTGTACTGGTTCGACGACACCGGCCGCGGCCAGTGCCGCGTGCCCGAATCCTGGAAACTCCTCTACTGCGACGGCGACGCCAAGAGTAAAGGCCAATAGTCCGGACTCGCGGAGCTCGGCGGACCAAAGTTGGGGCACACTCGGTCAGCAAAGCCCCGCGTTAACGACCTGCGGCCATTTCCTCGAGTATTCGCTTGCTGGCCCGCAACCCTTGCAGTAGTCTTGGAACACGACTTCCTCCTGGCCCAAATCAGGAGCCGGACCATGACCGACTTGACGGACCAGACCGTCCTCATCACGGGCGCCTCGACCGGCATCGGGGCCGCCAGCGCCGTCGCCCTGGCCGAAGCCGGATGCGACGTCGGCATCAACTACTGCCGGAACCGGAAGTCGGCCGAGGCCGTCAAGGCCAAGGTCGAGGCCGCCGGCCGGCGGGCCGAACTCTTCCCCTGCGACGTGTGCGACTCCGAGGCCGTCACCCGAATGGTGGAAGGCTTCGTGGACGCTTTCGGCCGGCTCGACATCGTGTTCGCGAACGCGGGCGGACTGGTGGAGCGGTGCGCCATCGCCGACATGAGCGACCGCCTCTGGCAGCGGACGATGGCCTTGAACCTTGACAGCGTCTTCTACACCGTCCGGGCCGC
>Ga0180434_10007645_pt1 | contig 12130 bp, 9 predicted proteins | sample SS_ome_7_FD_132453 | JGI IMG/M metagenome (GOLD analysis project Ga0180434, IMG submission 132453) | Hypersaline lake sediment archaeal communities from the Salton Sea, California, USA - SS_1_D_2 metaG | ecosystem: Environmental > Aquatic > Non-marine Saline and Alkaline > Hypersaline > Sediment... | reverse complement strand
GAAGAGCTGTACGCCAGCACCTCCCGGAAGGACGTGATGTTTCTCCTGTTCGATCAGCAGAACCGCCTGCCGCAGATCTCTCCGGCATCCGCGGGAGACGACGCCACGATGATCATTCGCATGACAGAACGGCTCTCGGGAGAGGATATCGAAGTCCCCGCCGACCTGGTGGTTCTCATGACCGCCATGGAAGCGCATGAGGATGCCAAGGAGATATCCCATTTCGTGGGCATCAGCATGTGCGGCAATGATTTCTACATCGAGAAGCATCCCAAACTGGACCCCGTGGCCACCACCACCGACGGCGTGTACATCGCCGGGAGCTGCCAGGGCCCCAAGGACATCCCGGATTCGGTGGCGCAGGCGAGGGCCTCGGCCGCACGCATCCTGGCCACGATCAATCAGGGGACCGTGGATGTGGAGGTCACCACAGCCGTGGTGAACGAAGACATCTGTTGCGGCTGCCAGTTCTGCGTCAAGGTCTGCCCCTACGGGGCGGTGAGTTTCAACGAGGAAAAGGGCGTTTCGCAGGTCAACGAAATTCTCTGCAAGGGCTGCGGTACCTGCGGGTCCACCTGCCCCAGCGGCGCCATCCGCAGCCGCCACTTCACCGATCAGCAGATTTTCTCACAAATCGAAGGTCTGCTGGCACTGGAGGGATAACATGAGCTTCGAACCGAAAATTATCGCCTTTTTGTGCAATTGGTGCTCCTATACCGGAGCCGATCTGGCCGGAACCTCAAGAATGAAATACGCCCACAATATCCGTATCATTCGGGTCATGTGTTCAGGACGGGTGGATCCCACGTTTGTACTCAAGTCCTTCCGCGAGGGAGCCGACGGCGTACTGATATGCGGATGCCATCCGGGCGACTGCCACTACCACGAGGGCAATTACCGCTGCCTGAGGCGGTACCACCTCCTGCAGAAGTACATCGAGCAGATGGGCATGGAAAAACAACGCCTGAAACTGGCCTGGATCAGTGCCAGCGAAGGCAAGCAGTTCGCCCAACTGGTCGATGAGATGACCGAGACGGTCCGATCCCTGGGCCCCTGCAATGTGCGCACCACCATGGAAACGTTCGGATAAGAGGAGGCGACATGTCGAGCGCAAGCAAAGAAAAACTCAAGATGGCGGTTTACTGGGGTGCGGCCTGCGGCGGCTGCTGTGTGTCGGTGCTGGATGTGCACGAGAAGCTGTTCGATGTCGTGGCCGCGGCCGATCTGGTTTTTTGGCCCATCGCCCTGGACACCAAATACGCGGACGTGGAGGCGATGGCGGACAAGAGCATCGACATCACCCTGTACAACGGCGCGGTGCGCAACAGCGAGAACGAGCACCTGGCCCACCTCCTGCGCCAGAAATCCAAAGTCCTCGTGGCCTACGGTGCCTGCGCCCAACTGGGCGGGATTCCCGGTCTGGCCAATTTCACCACCAAGGAAGACCTCTTCCGACGCGTTTACGAGGAGACCGAATCCACGGTCAATCCGGACAAGGTCCGTCCACAGCCGGAGGTCAAGGTCGATGAGGGAACATTGGAGATCCCGGTTTTTTACAACGACGTCCGGGCCCTGGACCAGGTGGTGGATGTCGATTACTACATCCCCGGATGCCCGCCCCAGTCGGAACGGTTGCTTGAAGTGTTCGGCTTGATCGTTTCAGGGGCCGAGCTGCCTCCCAGGGGATCGGTGATCGGAGCCCAGGCCAAACCACTCTGCGACGAATGCGAAAGGAAAAAAACGGACGAAAAACTGGTGAAGCGCTTCTATCGGCCCTGGGAGATCCAGGACGACGGGGAGACCTGTTTCATCGAACAGGGCATCCTGTGCATGGGCCCCGCCACACGGGCCGGCTGCGGTCACCGCTGCCTCAACGCCAACTCCCCCTGTCGCGGCTGCTACGGCCCCACACCGGATATGCCGGATCCGGGCGCCAAGATGATGTCGGCGATCGCCACGTCCATCGACGCCAATGACCCGGCCGACATCGAAAAGATCATCGAGAACATCGCCGACGTGGCCGGCACCTTTTACCGGTTCAGTCTTCCCAAATCCATCATCAGGAGGAAACTGACATGAAACGATATACCATCGATCCCATCACCCGGCTGGAAGGTCACGGGAAGATCGAGATCTTCTGCACCGACGACGGCGACGTGGAGAACGTCTACTTTCAGGTCCCCGAGCTGCGGGGTTTCGAAAAGTTCTGCGAAGGCCGTCCCGTGGAGGAGGTCTCACAGATCGTCACCAAGATCTGCGGGGTATGCCCGGGATGTCACCACATGGCCTCGGGAAAAGCCATCGACGCCGTGTTCGGCGTGCGACCCACAGCCACCGCGGCCAAACTGCGGGAGCTGTTCTACATGGCCCATTTCGTACACAGCCACACCGCCCACTTCTACGCCCTGGCCGCACCCGATTTCGTCGTGGGGCCCACGGCTCCCAAGGGAGAGAGGAACATTCTCGGTGTCATCGGCAAGGTGGGTGTGGAAATAGGCACCGAGGTCATCAAACAGCGCCGCTTCGCGCAAGAGATACAGGCCTTGCTGGCGGGGCATCAAACCCACTGCGTGATGAACACCCCCGGCGGGGTGAAACGCGGACTGAGTGAGGAAGAACGGCGTGACGTGGAGGAGAAGGCGCGGGGTTTCGTGGAATTCGGCAAATTCTCGCTGAAGATATTCGATGACGTCGTTCTGAAAAACAAAACCTACGTGGACATCATCCTCAACGGTCCCTACTCGCTCACCCTTCACTCCATGGGTCTGGTGGATGACGACAACAAGGTCAATTTTTACGACGGCAAGGTTCGCGTCGTGGACACCTCGGGCAAGGAACACTGCAAATACGCCCCCGAAGAATACCGTGATTTCGTGGCCGAACGGGTGGAGCCCTGGAGTTACCTGAAGTTCCCCTACCTCAAGAAGATCGGGTGGAAGGGGTTCGTCGACGGCCAGGACTCCGGGGTATACCACGCAACCCCTCTTTCACGCCTGAATGCCGCCGACGGCATGGCCACGCCGCACGCCCAGGAGGCCTACGAGAAGATGTACGAAACCCTGGGTGGAAAGCCGGTCCACGCCACCCTGGCCATGCACTGGGCGCGCCTGATCGAATTGCTGTACTCGGCCGAACGCTGCCTGGAGCTGGCCAAGGATCCGGAGATCACCGGGACCGACCTGCGGGCCAAACTGGACAAGACCCCCAGCGAGGGGGTCGGCATCGTGGAAGCACAGCGAGGAACCCTCACCCACCACTACTGGACCGATAAAAACGGCATCGTCGAGAAGGCCAACATCGTCGTGGGGACCACCAACAACAACGCCGCCATCTGCATGTCGCTGAAAAAGGCGGCCCAAGGTATCATTAAAAAGGGCGTCGAGGTGGACGACGGTATCCTCAACATGATCGAGATGGCGTTCCGGGCCTATGATCCCTGCTTCTCCTGCGCCACCCACAGTCTGCCGGGACAGATGCCCATGGCGGTCAACTTCCGCGACCCGAACGGTCATCTCCTGCGAACCATCCGAAGGGACGGATAAGCCGCGGGAATGGTTCCGGGTGACGACAGCTCCGCTGGCAGACGCCGAAACCTAGGTCGTGTTCTGCTTGCCGGTGATCGATGCCACATCCAGACAGAGGACCGTCACGCCCTTGATCCAATCGCCGCCCGAAAGCAGCCTCCCTTTGACCGCCACGGGATCCTGTTCCAGGTGATCGATCAGCACCTCCAGGCCATGACGTTTTTCTTCCGCGTCGGATACGATCCGAATCCTCCCCCAGAATACCGCACTGACATAGGCGTGTGAGCACCGTTCCATCAGGTAACCATGATCCTCGACCACGGTCCCGCAGACCCGGGGATTGCTGTGAATGAACGCCAGCTTCAACCCGGAGGGAGCTCCGTGAAGGTAGAGAGATCGAGTCGCCGAATCGAGACCGTAGTTCATCGTGACCAGGTAAGGCTCCCCATCCCGGCAGAGTGCCAGCGTCGCGAACCTGCCCCTCTCGATCACGGCCCACACCTCGGCCGCACGCTTCAGTTGCCTCTCCTTCTTCGTCATATGGTACTGGGTCATGGTTTCAGCCTCCGTTCCAGGTTCGGGACATACCACAACCGGTCCGGAAACGCAATCCGAAGAAGGGGGCCTGCGGACCTTCCACCGGCCGACTGGGAGCGAGACGCGCGTAAGCGGAGGCGACGGTGAAAGAAAACGTTCTGATCCTGGGTATCGGAAACGACATCCTGATGGACGACGGTATCGGTCCGCGCCTGGTCTCCGATCTCGAGAAGAAGGGATCCGGTACCGGGATTCGTTACCAGACCACCACCCTGGGTGGTCTGGACATCCTGGAATGCATTCAGGGTTACGAGATGGTCGTATTCATCGATGCCATCAAGACCCGGGGTGGGGTGGTGGGGGATGTCTACGAATTCAGCCTGGAGGATTTCATGGAAACGCTCCACCTGTCCAACCTCCACGACATATCCTTTCTCACCGCCATCGAGATGGGCCGACGCATGGGAATGCAAGTCCCGCCCGATATCCGTATCATCGCCGTCGAAATCCTGGAGGATCAGGTGTTCGGGGATCGTTTCACACCGCAGCTCGAGTCCCGCTACCCGCAGATCGTCTCCCTTGTGGAGGGGAAAATTCACCGCTTCATGAGACACAAGCCCGAATAACCGCGGCGGTTCGAACCAGGATCTCAGTCATAGGCCCGCATGGTCGCCTCATCGTCCTCGAACAGTTCGGCGGCCAATTCCCGCATGCGCAGGGGCTTCCAGAAGTTGAGACGCTCATGAACACGCAGGTATTTCAGGGGGATGGGGTGGGTGCCCACCACGACCTTCATGCCATAGCGCGTTTCGATAAAGTCCTTGAACTGGCGGATGCGGGGACAGGGAGGGTAGCCAACCACCAGCCCGGTGGCCAGATGAACGATGTCGGCACCGTTCTTCTTCATCTCCTCCGGCACGTATTCCACGTTCCCGCCAGGGCAGCCACCGCAATAGGAGTAACCCACCAGCTCGACCTCGTCGGCGGGGGAATACCGGGAGAAAGCACCCTCCCGCTCACGCAGCGCGCGCAGGCATTTGCCGCCACCGCAATTCTGATACCGGCCGCAGATGATGATACCGATTTTCTTCTTCATCCTTCCTCCTTGCCCACGGGTCCACTCCCCATCTTCCGGGGTGGCGACCCCTTGACATTCGGCCGCCCATGGACTACGATCGTAATGAAAATGATTGCCACTTGGAGCATAACACGGAACCGCGCTGAAAAGCAACCTCCACCGGCGTCACGGTTCCACCGGGAGGATCATGCCCGTCTATGAATACCGCTGTTCAGCGTGCGGCCGAACTTTCGAACACTTTACCAAGCGAAGTACCGCCAGGATTCCCGCCTGTGTTCACTGCGGCTCTGACGACGTGAGCAAATGCGTTTCCGCTCCGGCGGCGGTGCGCATCGGCCAGCCCCGTGCGGCTGGACAGACGTGTTGCGGCCGCCAGGAACGCTGCGACTCACCGCCCTGCCAGGGGGAGGCGGGGTGCCGGCGTTCCGGCGAATGACCGTCGAAACACCGGTTCATCGGAGCCGACGGCCGCAGTCTGTGGATATCCTTTTCGCATAGATGTGGTATAATCCAACACCGATGGGACTGCAATGCTTCTTCGTTTCCGATCTTCACGGGTCGGTCCACCGCTACGAATCCCTTCTCTCGCGAATGCGCGAAGAACAGCCCGACGCCCTCTTTCTCGGCGGCGATCTGCTTCCCGGCTTCAGTTCACTCCCGCACTCCGATGACGCCCCGACCGGTGACTTCCTACGGGACTACCTCATTCCCGCCCTCCAGCGCCTGCATTCCGACATGGAGGCCAGGTATCCGGAGGTGTTCGTGATCATGGGAAACGACGACGGCCGGGCCGCCGAGTCCGTGGTGCTGGAGGCCGAAGAACAGGGGCTCTGGCGTTATGCCCATGACCGCCGCCATTCCTGGAGGGGCTGGGAGGTCTACGGCTACGCCTACGTCCCGCCCACGCCGTTCCTGTTGAAGGATTGGGAACGCTACGACGTGTCGCGCTACGTGCCCCCCGGTTCGGTCCCTCCTGAGGAGGGCGGCCGTTCATTCCTGGTACCGGAAAACCAGATCCTGTACACGACCATCTCGGACGATCTGCGACGGTTGGCCGAGGCGATGGATCCGACCCGCACCATATTTCTCTTTCACACCCCCCCCTACCAGACCCGGTTGGATCGGGCGGCGCTGGACGGCAAACAAATCGACCACGTTCCCCTGGACGTCCACGTGGGGAGTATCGCCGTCAGCCGTTTCATCGAAGAACGTCAACCAAGGATCACCCTGCACGGCCATATCCACGAATCGTCCCGGCTGACCGGCGCATGGTCGGACCGCCTGGGAAACACCACGGCCTTCAACGCGGCGCATGACGGTCCGGAGCTGGCCTTGATCCGTTTCGACCCGGCCCGGCCCGAATCGGCCCGCCGGCAACTCCTGTAGTTTCTAATCGGACGTCGCCGGGGATTTCATGCCCAGCGGTCTCGCCGCATCGGTCACGGCCCCGATCTTGACGGCGAAAGAAGTCTTGGCGGCGATATCGGCGTCCGTGACGTAGTGCACGTCCAGGAGACCCTCCGTCTTGTACCCGGTCCGCAGGTAGTTCAATTCCGCCAGCGTCAGACTCCAGCCCTCCAACCAGGCGTCGAGCGCCTCCTTCTGGGATTCCTCTCCCGCGAAATGAATCAGGATATCGATGTCGCTGCCCGGTCCGGCGGTGGCGTTCTTCGTACTGCCGAACACGTAAATGCCCCGAACCCCGAACCGATCCGGATCCAAGGATGCGGCCATCTTCTCCGCCATGTAGAGACGCCAGCGCCAGAAATCCTGCCCCTGCTCGACCGGCGACATTTCCCCCAGACTCTCCTCGGGTGGCGCCTGGCTGGGTTCACCCAGATAGGCCACCGCTTCATCGAGATCCGAGTTGAGCAGCACGTAGAGCAGGTCACCCTCCGTGGCGGCGGGAACGTCGACCACGGACACCACGTCGACCAGATCCGAGAATTCGGGGAGCAGTTCCGGCAGTACGTTGGGGGAACGCTTCAAGAAGTCACGGTTAAACACCACGCCCTCGGCATCCGGATACAGCGGCAGGTACCGGATGGAGGCCTCCACCAGGTCCTGAAAAAAATGGGTGCCGAAAGACAGCTCGGGCGTGTATTTCCCCTTCTGACAGGCCACCTCGATGAGCATGGCGGTGTTGTTGATGTCCGCATAGGTGACGCTGACACCCAGTTGAATGTCACCGCGGCTTCCCCAGCGACCGGGCCCGATGAGTATGAACTGGCGCTTGGGCAGGATGGTGTTCAGACGGCCGACCAATCGACCGATCCGCTTCAAGGAATCGATGTCGGGCAGGTTGGTGTATTCATCGGGATCCACGTACACGATATGGGAAATCGGCGGCACGATGCCGTTGGAAACGAACCGTTTCGCCGTGAAAACGATCCGGTCGGCGGGAATGTTTCGGGGGATCGGGGAGGGACGGATGTCGCGTGAGGCGCTCTGGGCACGGCACTGCAGAAGATACAGGTTCTTTCCGTCATGGGCGAATTCGATGTCCACCGGTGTTCCCATCTTCTCCTGCAGCAACCGCAGGAGGGCACCCACCTGGCGGACGAAGGGTGTCTGGGTGATCATGCCCTCGAAGGTGATCAGGAGTCCGTCGTGCCCGGTGTCGAGCTCCAGTCCGGAAGAGGGTTTCTGAATCATGCCGTCCTCGTAGATGGAAACCAGCCGCTGAATCCCCGGAATCTCGCTGCCGCACTCCCTGAGGATGCGCTCGGTGGCGACCGTTTCGAACGCGTTTTTCCGCAGATTGATCAGATCCTGCCATTTCGGCGAGTAGCGGGCGACCTCGTCCGGTGTGACGTTCACCCGCAGGTTCGGTTTGCCGGGAGACACCAGGATGGGGTAGTCATCGGCCATCCGATCCACCGCCCGGGTCCCCAGACCGGTTACCAGACGGATCAAACCGTCCTCCCGCTGGATACGGGGCGACCAGCGGAATTCGTTGTTGCTGAACGCCACACCGGCGAAGGTCGGAAAGTAGAAATCACCCACCCGGTTGCCCACGACCTCTTGAATGAGAATTCCCATCTCCTCGTGAAAATCGAGCAGCCCCCGTTCACGCCGATATTCGATCGGATCCGGTGAAAAAACCGAGGCGTAGACCTCGGCGATGGCATCGGTCAGCGCTTCCAGTCGCTCCTTCCGCGAACCCTGATTGGCAAGGAAAAGGCTCTTGTACTTGCCGGAAAAGGCGGCGCCCAAACGGTCCTCCAACAGGCTGGAACTGCGCACGATGATCGGCGTCTCTCCCAGATCATCCAGAGCGGATTCCAGCCCTTTGACGACCTCCGGAGGGAAATGGGAATTTTTAAAGATCTGGACGATGTTCTGGTATTCGGCGTGAATTTCGTCCATCTCCTTGTATTTCTGTTCGACGATGGCCTCGAGGTTGTTGTGGTGCACGAAGTGGATGAGGGTATCCGAGGTCAGATACCAGGTCTTGGGATACTTGAGGTTGCGGCTCAGATCCTTGAGCTCCTCGTTCGCGAGAATGATATGCCTGGCGAGAAACAGACCCGCGCTTTTCCCTCCCAGCTTGCCGTGACTGTCGGCGGGAAAGATGACGCGGTCGATGATTTCCGCGTAGTCTGCCACCGCGATGTGGTGCTTGGCGATGTTGATGAATTCCAGTTGGTCGGAGAAGAAGTGACGTATCAAAGAGACGCGCAGACCCTTCTCGATGGCCGGGGACAGGGTGAATCCTTCCCGCTGCAGGTAGGTGAAACGGGTGAGCGCCTCGATCACTTCGGGAATCGATGAACTCGGGTTGTCGATGACCTTGACCAGAAACCGCGACTTGTCCTCGTCGATCCAGCGGCGGATATTGGCCATGATCATCTCGTCGTTCATGTGTTTCGAGGCGATATCGAACACCTTCTCGCTCAGCGACATGATCTCGTTCAGCGTCTGTTTCTGACGGGGCCGGTTGTCGTCGTCGACCCGCGCCGGGCCTTCGCCGCTGGTCCCGGTGCCGAATCGCTGATGCAGGCGGGTCGCCTCGGCGACGCCCTGCCAGCACAAATGATGCAGCATCTTCTGCGCCGTGCTGATGAAGAGGTTTTTGTCCGTATGCTGAAGCAGGGCGGTGACCACCCGCCAGCCCACCATGGATTTTCGGGCCAGCGTGTCTTCGGCCTCTTCCCACTCCTTGTGCAGCTCCTTCAGCCGGCGGTACAGAACCGTATGGCTGATGCGCTCGGCGATGGTCTTGATCAGCCTCATCTCCTCCGGCAGGAACCACCCCGTCTTGATCAACGGAGGTTGCTCGATGTACACCACGGATATCTTGCCCTCGACGGCGTCCTGTACCCGGATGGTCTCGGTCAGGCTCCAGGGGGTCTCCTTGAAACCCGGGGTGGCCACCTGATCCTCCTGGAACTGGATCCTCACCCGGCAGATATCGGGAAACTGCCACCCGCTGGGCAGCACCGCCACGATACCTTCGAGCACGCTCTTCCACGGCAGATCGGCACGCTTGAGCCACTCTTCCACCTGGTAGAGGCAGTTGAGTTCCTTGGCCCGCTCCTGCAGGTCTCTCACCAGCTGATTGACGCGCTTCGTTCTCTGGGCTGAATTCATTTCAGGATCACCCCCTTCTGCGCTCTGCCGTCCACCTTCACCCTGAGGGGTGATTCGGTGCGTACGTGGCGCACATACTCTTTCCGGGAGATTTCAGGCTGGGCCGCCAACCAGTCCCAGTCGATTCGTGAACGACCGGAGGCCTCGTCCACCGAGAAATAGAGTCCCCCGAGATTGGTGAGGTTGTGAAAGAAATGCGATCCCTGGCTGAAATCCACCTGACGTTGGGGTGGGACGACCTCCACGATGACCCGGGAACCCGATATCTGCCCCCAGTTCACCGGGATACCCAGCCAGTGGTCGGTACTGCCCCAGCGCCCGAATCCGATCAGCACATAAGGGGTCCCCTCGGCGAGCATCCTGCGATTGAACCATTCGATTTCTCGAGCGATCTTCGGGCTGTGCTTGAAGTCGAAGGAGGCCGGTTCGACGAACACGATATCCCTCACGCCCTCCAATACGCCGTTGCCCAGCACGGCATCGGACAGGATCACCGCACCCGATCCGGACGCCTCGTCCGGCGCGATATCCACCACGGCCTGGGACAGGCCGATGGGACGGACCTGAAGCAGACCGAAGCGTCTTTTTTTTTCCCTTTCCCGGGGCAGCGCCACGGCGAACTCGATCTCCACCGGTACCCCCACCACCCGCTCGCATAGATCCAGAACGGAGCGGACGATCTCGTTCAAGGGCAACAGTCCCACGTCAAGGGTGGGCGCGAAATCGATGACCCGCGGTCCCCTCACACCGATCCCCGGCACCAGCCGGTCCGAGGCGGCGTCGAATGTGGAGGCGGTCAATCGAAGCGTGTTGTCGTATTCCGCCGCGTCCAGCCCCAGGCGCACCAGGTACTCCTCCTCCTTCAACGGATCGTAGGCGATGTTCTCCTCCAGATTCACCGCCCAGAATTCGGTCTGCGTGTACTTCATCCTCTCGTTGACGGAACCGAAGGGCGGTGGCGCGGTGGGATGGGCCGGGGAATAGGACCAGGAACGCCCTCCGTCGACGATGGTTTTACCCAGCCCGAGAGCCAGGTCGATGGCCCCTTCCTCCGGTCTTGCCCGGCCGGAGGGGTAGAAATTGATGGATCGACCCACGCCGGAGATGTCCGGATAGAATCGCCTCCCGTGCGGCACCCCGACCACTTCCTGAACGATGACCGCCATCTTTTCCTCGCGCGGGTTCCGGTTGATGGAAGCCATATAGTCCCGGGGATGCGCAAAAAACGTCGACGCAAACACGAGCTTGACCGCCTCCGCCAGGCGCTGGAATCGTACCTCGATGCTGCTCTGATGGTTGGGGATCATCTTCGTGGCGTACATCCCCGCAAAAGGAGATTCGAGGCTGTCCTCCAGGAGGCTCGAAGAGCGGACGGCCAGGGGGGCATGCACCTGTTCGACCAGGGTGCGCAGGTCGCCGAGAATTTCCGGCGGCAGGTCCGCAAGGTTGACGTGATGGGCGATCCGCTTGTCGTCCAGATCCCCGCCCGAGACTTTTTCGTCGAGTCCGTTGAGCATCATGAACCGGTCAAACACCTGGGTGGCGAGTACCGTGAACCGCGGCACATCCACGACGAAATCGGTGAAACGGTGGTGGGGAAATTCAGACTTCAATTGTCCGTGGATAAACGCCAGACCGCGGGCCTTTCCTCCCAGTTCTCCCTCCCCGATGACCGTCGCCACATTCTCGGAATGCAGAAAATTCCTGTCGAAAGGTGGGAGGGAATCCCGCGTGATGCCGACAAAGTAATCTTTCATGCGTCCCCCTTTCCGATGACCGTTGCCTGAATCCAGGCGCGAACGTAACCGGGTCGCTCGGCGACCCGTCAAATCCAGCCGCGGTTGCTGCAGGCGCGGGCCACCCGGTCCACCGCGATGACGTAGGAAGCGTCTCTCATGTTCAACTTCTTCTTGCGGGCCAGTTCGCTCGCCGCGATATAGGCCGCCGTCATCTTCTGATCCAGCTTTCCGAGGACCTCGGCCTTGGTCCAGTAGAAATTCATGTTGCTCTGAACTTGTTCAAAATAGCTGCAGGTCACCCCGCCGGCGTTGGCCAGAAAGTCCGGGATAATGTGGATGTCGCGTTTCGTCAGAATCTCATCGGCCTCCGGGGTGGTGGGGCCGTTCGCTCCCTCGGCCACGATTTTCACCCGGGGTGAAATTCTTGTCACACTCTCTTTGTTGACCTGGTTTTCCAGCGCCGCCGGGATCAGGATATCGACCGTCTGCTCGATCCAAGCGTCTCCGGGAAGTTTTTCGTATCCCAGTTCACCGGCCCGTCGTTTATCGATCCCGCCGAAACGGTCGGTCACGCCGCGCAGTTCCTCCAGATCGATACCGTCTTTCTTACGGAAGGCATAGGCGACCTGATCCTCCTGATCCCAGCAGGAGACGCAGAT
>Ga0180434_10007643_pt1 | contig 12132 bp, 13 predicted proteins | sample SS_ome_7_FD_132453 | JGI IMG/M metagenome (GOLD analysis project Ga0180434, IMG submission 132453) | Hypersaline lake sediment archaeal communities from the Salton Sea, California, USA - SS_1_D_2 metaG | ecosystem: Environmental > Aquatic > Non-marine Saline and Alkaline > Hypersaline >... | reverse complement strand
GGCATCCTGCCGGCAATCCGGTAGGCGCGGATCTGATCCGCGCATTCTGCAGCATACCGCGCATAAGATGCGCGGCTACCGATCCTACCTGTCCCCCATTCACCTTCCCCGGCTGTTACCATCTATGCATGGGAGGGGACCTGGGCATCCTGTGGCGAGCGATCCGCCGGCCGATGCTCGCCTGGTGGAAACGCGTCGGGGTGTGGCTGCTGGCGGCGATTCTCGGATGCTATGCAGCCGAGACACTTGCGTTGGCTGGTCCACTGGGCCGGCTGAGTGTCGGTGCATTCAGCAGCATCAGCTGGTCGGCGCTGGCGCAGATTGTCGACGGCGTTGCCCTGCTGTGGGCGGCGACAGTCTGCATCCGCCTGCTGACTCGAGTCTACGAGCACCACGCCGCTCCCGAGCCGCCGGGCTTCCTGCGCGCGAGCTTCCTGCTGTGCTACCTGCAGGCGCTGGTTCCGCTGGCGGTGACCATGTGCGCGAGGGTAGTGAGTACCGGTCTGATCAGGACTTACGGGATCTACTACGGCCCGGCGGGCATGCCGCCTGCCTCGTTCGTCGAGATCATCAACAGCACATCAGCCGCCATGGAGCTGCTGCTGGGCGGAGCGGTGGCGACTGCCTGGCTGGTCTGCCTGCTGGTGCTTGTGCCGCGCAGGCCGCTACTGGCCTGGATTCTGGCTTTAGCCGGTATCGTCGGGGGCATACCGGTCTACATGCTCTATGCCTACGCGCCGCCACCCGTTCCCGCCTCTCCACCAGCGCTCTACTCCGGCTGGGGCTGGCTGCTGGGCGGCGTGCTGCTGCTGTTCATGTTCTTCGCACTACGAATGCGCCTTGACCGCCTGATGTACACCGCGTACGGTCTGCTGGTGCTTGCGCGCCTCAGTTGCCCCGCGCTGGTGTATTCCGCGCACCGTGGCGCTGGTCCCGCAGTCCGTGGCCTAATGCAGCTGAGCTTCAACACGATTCGATTCACAGGCGATTCGCCGTTCGCGTGGCGTGGTTTCATTGAATGGGCAGAGCAGACCTATCCGTCCAGCGAGACTGTTCTGGGCTCGTTTGCGATCCTGCTGCCGCTGATCGTGGAGCCGCTGTGGGCGGCCGGCATGCTGGCGCTGATCTACTATGTGATCCTGGCGCCGTGGTGGCATGGGAAGCGCAAGCAGCAAGCGCAAGCACAAGCGGTAAGCGGCAGGCAATAGGTACCGGTAGGGCGGGCGTCCCGCCGACCCTGGGGTAGCCGCGCATCCTATGCGCGGCCTTGAACGGGCGCGAATAGGATTCGCGCCTACCGGGTGTAGGGGCCGGACGCCGCAACGGCCCGTGGTCCGATCATGCAGGGCTGTCCAGCCGCGAGCAGGGGCTGGGCTTGCCCAGCCCACATTGAAATTTGGTCGAGGCAATCCCGCCTGGGCGAGCCTCGACCCTACTCCTGCGTCCGGCTGCGTGGTCTGGCTGGAAATCGCGGGCGGGACGCCCGCGCCACCACCGAACATCAGGCGCAAGTCAATCCAGTTCTGCTCTGTGCGCTCTGTGGTTGGCTCCACGGTTGCGGGCGACACATGTGTCGCCCCTACGAGTCGCGGGCGGGACGCCCGCGCCACCGGGGATTGCCGGCAGGATGCCGGCGCTCCCAGGTCCCAGCGCCTATAATCGCGACATGTCCGCGCTGATCCAAGTTCAGACGACGTTCGCCAGCGCCGAGGACGCCACCGCGGTGGGGCGCACGCTGGTCAGCGAGCAGCTGGCGGCCTGCGCCCAGGTGCTGCCCGGCGTTACCAGCATCTACGTCTGGGAAGAGATGCTGCGCCACGAGCAGGAAGCGCTGCTGCTGCTCAAGACGAGCGAGGCCACCTGGCCGGCGCTCCGCGATCGCCTTAGCGAACTGCACTCCTACGACACCCCGGAGATCATCGCCCTGCCCGTCGCCCAGGCCAGCTTCGACTACGCCACCTGGGTGCGCGACGCGGTTAAGCTGGGCTAGTGCGCATCGGGCCAGCCCACCAGGCGCCAGCCGACCTTCTCCGGCATCCGCTCGGCGCCGAAGCTCTCCAGCAGCCGCTGGCTGGGAATGTTGTCCTCCAGCACCAGCGCGCAGGCGACCCCGTCGCGCGCCAGCATGTGGTCGATCTGGAACGCCGCCAGCGAGCGCGCGTAGCCCCGGCGGCGGTGCTGAGGCGGCGTGTAGATCATGCCCATCAGCCCGCCGACGTGAGTTGCCGACCAGCAGACCGGCTCGCCACCCACCTCGCAGACGAAGCTTGGCTCCAGCTCCAGGCTGCGCCGCGAGCGCTCGCCACTCTCGTCGTAGTCGATGCCGCGCCGGATCAGCCCGTGCAGCTCCAGCCCGCGGCCCAGCCGGCAGGGATGCTGCACCAGGTGCGAAAAACGCGGCGCGCCCTCGATGTGAAACAGCCAGGCGTTCTCGATGTTCTTGGGGTTCTTGATCAGCTCGAAGCCGCCGCTGACGAACGCCCGCCAGACCGACTCGCGGGCGTGGACGAGGCGCAGCTGCGGCCGATCCGCTTCATTCCAGGCCGTACTCAGGTCCTCATCCGGCCAGGGCGGCTGCTGCTCGATCCGCTGCGCCAGCACGTCGGCCACCAGCCCGCTCAGCGCATCCGCACCCGCATGAACCTTGCAGGCCAGCCCGGCGTGCACCAACAGGGCCCGCGGCGAAGCGGGATCGTCGACCAGCGCGATCACCCGCGTACCCACGTCGGCATAGCGCGCGATGAAACTCGTCAGCAGCATCCGCTCGGCGGGTGAGGCGGTGATTTCCGCCAGCGCCGTCAGTGGATCGTCGATCTGGGTGAGCATTACGCCGGTTCCCGGCCTTCGCCCTCGCCGTCCGGCGTCTCGTTCTCGTCCTTGGGCGGCGGGCGCTGGCCCGGCCACCACAGCACGCGCCAGACCAGCGGCTCGGGGGTGTACTGCGCCCCCAGCTTGGCGCAGAGGCGCATGCTGGCCACGTTGTAGTCGATCACGTGGCAGACCGCGATGCCGTCGCGCCCCAGCATGTGGTCGATCTGGAACGCCGCCAGCGACTGGGCGTAGCCGCTGCGCCGATGCTCCTCGGGCGTGTAGATCATCCCCATCGTGCCGTTCATGTGCGTGCAGGACCAGCACTTCGGCTCGCCGCCATCCTCCAGCACGAAGCTCGGCCCGTGCTCCAGGCAGCGCCGGATGTAGTGGCCCTCGGGGTCGTAGTGCACCGCCTGCCGCATCAGCTCAAACAGCTCGTCGCCGTGCACCACCCGGCATTCATGCCGGACCAGCGCGCCCAGCCGCGGCTCGCCCAGCCAGTGCCACTGGTAGGCCACCTGGCCCTTGGAATCCTCGTCGTCGGGCTCGAAGCCGGCCACCACGCCCGCGCGCCAGGCGCTGTAAGGCGCGGTGTTGAGGAAGATGCCGCGGCCGTCCCTGAGCCAGTGCTCCCAGTCCTCATCCATCTTTGCATCGGGCCAGCCGCCGTCCTGCGTGACGTTGCCTTCCAGCAAATCGGCCATCAGAGCCGGCAGGCGGTCGAGCGCCCCCGCGATCATGAAGTTGGTGCCGATATGTGCCGCCGCCGCCCGGGGATCGGACGGCTCGTCGACCAACAGCCTGACCGGACCGTCGCCCTCCCCCTGCGCGCAAAAGTTGCGCAGGCAGAAACCCTTGACGCGGTCGCCCGCCAGCCGCCCCAGCACCGGCGCAAAATCATGAACCTCGGTCAGCATCCGGCCAGATTATAGCGGCGGCGCGGCGGCACTACCGTACGCCGCTAGTGCAGCCAGCCCGCGCCGAGCTGCGCCAGCATCTCGGCCGGGTCGGCGGTCGGCGCCTGGCAGCTGCCGTAGCGGCAGACGTAGGCCCGCGGTGTGCCATCGTCCGCGGCGCGCTTGTCCGCCAGCGCCGGGGCCAGCGCGGCCAGCTCCTGCGAGGCGCCCGCCACAGGCAGATGAACCACCAGCGCGTAGGGCGCGGCCTGCTCGCGAGCGGCGGTCAGCAGTTCCCGCGTGGCGGCCGACTTCCCGTCACCGGCGATCACCACCGTGTAGAGCGGACTCAGCTCCAGCAGCGCCACGTCCTGCCAGGCGGCCAGCTCCAGCCCGTCCGTTGCCAGCGTGTCCGCGTAGGTGCTCAGCGCATCCGTCACCTTCGCCCGGTAGTCCTCGCGCCCGGTGATCGCTGCCGCGCGCTGCAGCGCCAGGAGCATTGCGGCGCTGCCGGAAGGCTCGACGCTGTCGTGGATCACCACCTGGCGGCCCAGCGGCGCCTCGTGCTCAGCGGGCGTCAGATAGAATCCCGCCCGCGGATGGGCGAAGTGCTCGACGGCGTAGTCGATCAGCATCAGCGCGCGCTTAAGCTGCACCGCGTCGCCGGTCGCCTCGAACAGCGCCAGCAGGCCCAGCGCCAGCAGCGCGTAGTCGTCCAGGATGCCCTCGCCGCTCACCTGGCCGGCCGTCGAGGCACGCCACAGCCCGCCGTCCTCGCGGCGATGGCTCTCCCACAGAAAGTCCGCCGTCCGCTGCGCCGCCTCGCGATACCTCTCCTCGCCGAAGACGCTATGGCCCAGCGCCAGCGCCTCCAGCGCCAGTCCGTTCCAGGCGGTCACAATCTTGCGGTCCAGGGCCGGCGCCACGCGCTGGGCGCGATGCTCTTTCAGCGCCGGCCGCCACTTGTCCAGCAAGCCGGCCAGCTTGTCCTCGCCGATGCCCAGCCGCTGTTCCAGCTCGATCAGGGAGGCGCGGCGCGTCAGCACGCTGGCGCCCTCGAAGTTGCCCTCGGCGGTGACCCCCAGCAGCGCCGCCAGGGCGTCTCCGGCGGCCGGGCCGGCTGCGATCCTGAGCTCGGCGGGCGTCCAGACGTAAAAGCTGCCCTCCTCGCCATCGCTGTCGGCGTCGAAGCTGGCATAGAATCCGCCCGCCGGGTCCGCCAGCTCATCGAGCATGAAGTCCAGCGCGCCGCGAGCGATCAGCCCGTAGTTGGCATCCTTGAACACCACCGCCGCCTCGCTGTAGAGGCTGGCCAGCTGGGCGTTGTCGTAGAGCATCTTCTCGAAGTGCGGCACCGTCCAGCTGCGCTCGACGGTGTAGCGGTGGAATCCGCCGCCGACGTGATCGTGGATCCCGCCGTCGCCCATGCGGTTGAGGGTCAGATGCAGCATCCGGCCGACCTCGGCGTCACCGGTCAGCCGGTAGTGGTGCAGCAGGAAGCGCCAGCGCGGGGGCACCGGAAATTTCTGGCGGTGACCGAAGCCGCCCCACTCCTCGTCGAAGGCCAGGCTGGCGCCCGCCGCCGCCTGGGCCGGCAACTCCGGGCTGAGCGCCGCCGCCGCACCATCGGGCGTCGGGTCCCCGGCGACCAGCTTGTGCAGCTCGGCGCCGACCTCATCGACTTTGGCGCGGTCGCCGGCGTAGGCCTCGCTCAACGCCCGCGCAGCCTCGAGGAACTGCTCCGCCGGCACGTAGGTGGCACCGAAAAACGGCCTGAGATCGCTGGTCAGGAGCACATTCAGCGGCCAGCCGCCGGAGCCGGTCATCATCTGCAGCGCCTGCATGTAGACCGCGTCGAGATCGGGGCGTTCCTCGCGATCGACCTTGATCGCGATGAAGTGCTCGTTGAGAAAGGCCGCGACGTCGTCGCGCTCGAAGACCTCATTCTCCATCACGTGGCACCAGTGGCAGGAGCTGTAGCCGATCGACAGGAAGATCGGCTTGTCCTCGGCGCGCGCGCGCTGGAGCGCTTCCTCGCCCCAGGGGTACCAGTCGACCGGGTTGTGGGCATGCTGCTGAAGGTAGAGCGACTGCTCGCCCTTCAGCCGATTGCCCTCGGCCCGCACCACCGCGGGTAGCCGCACAGCGCTCTCGGCGATCGCGGCGTCGGTTATTCCGGTTTCACTTGTGTCAGTCGTGTTGCTTCGCATCATCGCGGCGCCGGCCCTCGCCGGGCCACCTCCTGTCGTGGCTTCCGTCACGGACCCGCGGCCCCTCGACTCAGCTCCATCCGGCAGGCAGCTCGTCAGCGCGGCAAGCGCCAGACCCAAGCCTGCGAGGGGAATCAGTACGGGCGTCCAGGACACCCCCTTGTTACCGCCGCGCGGCGCGGTCTAACTCAAGGAGGCGATCCGCGCGGCTGCCCGGCCGCGATCGCTTCTTATAATGGCTGGCAGGAGCAGGGCAGAGGGGGCCGTTGCATGCAGGATGAGCAGAGCTTCCGCAAAGCGCTCAAACGAGCCGGCAAGAAGCCGCACGTGATTGACGGCCTGGTCGGGCAGGTGGCGGACTTCGAGGCGTTCGTGGCCGGCGGACGAAGCGGCGGACTGGCGGAAGCCACCGCTCAGGATATCCGCGACTACGCCGCGTCACTGGCCGCGGGCGAAGCCAGGAAGCGCGTCCGCGGTTTGGCACTGTACTTCCGCCACGTCGGCCGGGAGGAGTTGGCGCGGGCAGCCGCCGAGATCCGCGAGCAGGGCATCGCCAAAACGCGCAAGGTGATGCGGCTCCGCGAGCTGCGCGGCGTTGATCCGCGTGACGTGGCCCGGCTGAAGGACGTCGGCATCGAGACCACGGAGCAGCTGCTGGCCGCCGGCCGCACCAAAGCGGAGCGGCGGCAGCTGTCCAAGCACGCCGGAGTCTCACCGGACGCGCTGCTGGAACTGGTCAAGCTGTCCGACCTGGCGCGCCTGTGGGCGGTCAAGGCCGTCCGCACGCGGCTGTACTACGACGCCGGGCTGGATACCCCCGACAAGTTCGTCGACTGGGATCCGGACGCGCTGCGCGAGATGCTGATCGAGTTCGTCAGCCGCAGCGGCTTCGACGGCATCGCCCCGCTGCCCAAGGAGATTCGCTTCACCATCGACAAGGCCCGCCAGCTGCCACCGGCCGTCGAGTACTGAGTCCGGCGGCGGTGCTAGCCCGGCAGGCTGGCACAGCCCGCGTGCAGCAGCAGGCCGGCCAGCAGCCACACCCAGCGCACGGGCAGCAGCCGCGGCAGGACATCGCTGACGTAGTGGCTGAGCAGCCGCCCGGCGCTGTGGCTGATTCGCATCCGAACACCTACCCCCCGGCCCGCCCGATTAGCTCAGCCGCCTCCGGCGAGCTGCGATAACAACATACCCCAGGGGGTATACATGACATCAGACGCTGCGGAGTTAGCGATGTGTAAGGAACGCGTAGTCTTCTTTGTGGCCGGCACACTGGTGCTGGCGGGCGTGCTGCTGGGCGCGCTGATTTCACCCTGGTGGCTGCTGCTGAGCGCTTTCGTCGGGGTCAACATGTTCCAGGCCGCGCTGACCGGCTTCTGCCCGCTGACCAGGATCCTCAATGCGCTGAAGGTGGAGCACTGCACTGCAGTCTCGCCCCTGCGCTAGCACCCCTGCTTCCGCCGCTGCGATCGGGAATCGCCCCGGCATCCTAGCTCATGAACCGGCACGCCAGCTAGTCAAGCGCCCACCGGGACGCGCGCCATGGCCTACTCCCACTCCAGCAGCTTGCGCTGGCCTTCAAGTGCGCGGATCGCCGTGACGTCCTGGACCACCTCCATCGTCCCGCGGAAGCGGCCCGCGGCGTCGCGCACCGCGAAGTAGCGGATGTGGATGAACCTGCCGGAAAGCTCCAGCCAGAACTCGGCGACGTCGCGCTCGCCGCGCTCGAAGGCGCTGAGGATCTCCCTGACCATGTGCACGCTCCTCGGCGGATGGCACTTCTCGACGCTGCGGCCGATCACGCCGGGGCTTCGGGGGAAGATCCGCTCGCGGCCCTCGCTGAAGTAGCGCACGATGTGGTTCTCATCGGTGAAGCTGATCTCGACCGGCAGGTGATTGAAGAGCAGGTTGGCCTGCTCGGGGGTCAGCACGCCGGTCTGGAAGTTGAGCAGCACGGAGGCAAAGCCGGCTGGCTCCGCCGGGGGCGCAGTCTGCGCGCTGGACCGGACCGGCTCGGCCACAGCGGCCTGCTGCGCCAGCTCGGGCGGCGGCCAGTCGGTGCCGCGCTCGATCAGGGCGAAGCCGATGTGCTCCTCCCCGCGCCAGACCTGAAGCCACTCCTCCTCGCTCAGCCGCTCCAGCGCCATCGGCAGCAGCACCATCTGCTCCTTGTCAACCATGTCGACGAGCTTGCGCAGGCCCTCGCTGAGTTCGGCGGCGAAATACTCCGCCGCGGAGTCGCTCAGTGCCTGGCGCGCCTGCCTGAGGTGGGCGCGCACCTGGTCGTGAATGGTCCACATCACCTGCGGCGGGCCGCTGACGCCGTGCTTTTCCAGGAACGGGAACAGCTGGTTCTCCTTGCGCAGGTAGTGCAGATCCACCAGCGCGATCATCTCCAGCAGCGGCTCCAGCTCGGCCTTGCGCCCGGTCAGGCTGTCGCCGCTGGGCGGGTCGCCCAGGCCCTCCAGCAGGCCCCGCAGCTGCTCGGCGACCTTCAGCAGCGCCGCGTTCTCCGCCATGAAGGTGTGCACCGGGTGGCCGGCGGGCATCTCCGGCAGCGGCTGATCCGCCAGCGAGTCGCGGAAGATCTCGAGGTGCACGTCGCAGAGCCGGGTAATCTCGCTCTGGGGCATACCGGCGTCGATCAGCTCCTGCTCCATCTCGGCGACCTCGCCGGCGCCGACGTCCTCGATCAGCTCGGCGAAGCGCTGCTTGAGCATGTCCGCGTCCGCGCCGGCGTGCAGGTCGGCGATGATGTCCTTGAGGACAGCGCGCCGCTGCTCGCGGGTCAGGGGCAGCCCCTCCGTCTCGAAGCTCAGCTCGTCACCGGCTTGGCGGGCGATCTCGGCCTGGATCGCGCTCAGCAGCTCGCCGACGTCCAGTCCGCCCAGCGCCGCGATCTTGCCCAAGGAGGCCGTGCGCCCCAGCGTGTTCCTCAGCACCGGGTTCCGCAGTCCCTCGTACTTGGGATTGAGCTCCGCCAGGAAGTCGACCAGAAACGGGTACTCCCTGAGCAGGGCGAACAACTTGGTCTTTGGTGTCAGGTTCATCGATGCCATCTTCTGTCACGCTCCTCCCATGGTGTCGGCGCGGGCGGCGCATCCTCGCGGGCTGCGAACCGGCGCGGAATCGTCCCGCCAGGCAGCCCCGTCCGATCCTGGAATAATCTATCGCGGATAACTACGATCTATTGTATCGCCGTTTGCCAATTCCGGCTGAGACTGGCTCGCATCATAGCACGAGGGGTCCGGCGGAATCGGGAGTCCGGGGTCCGGGGTCGGGCCTAGGGGCCGGACCCCGCGCCGGCCCGTCCGGCGCTTAGCGGCGACGGCTCTGTCGCCGGATTCGATCGGGGGCGGCCGGTAATCCGGCGGCACGGCGGCCGCCGCTACAGTGGGGCAGACTGCCAGCCATCATTGAAGCGCGAACAGGGACGTTCGCGCTACCCGGATTGGGAGGCAAGCAGGGGCCCTTGCGCTACCCTTGGATGGGGGATCGCCGGCGGCGCGCCTGAATTCACCGGACGGGCACGGAGACCCGTCCCACCCAGCAGCGCTGGCGCTACAGGGCTTCCTCGTCCCAGGTCAGCAGGCGGTTGTAGATGTTAATCAGCAGCTCGTCGCTGCCCTTGGCCTGCGGATTGCGCGCGTGGTTGAGCAGCTGGCGGACGCATTCCCGGAGCCGGAACTGCCGCATCTCGAGCCGCGCCATCTCGGCTGGCACCCCGCCGGGACTGGCCATGATCTCCTGCCACTGCTCGCGCAGGTCGTCGAGGTCGGGCACCGGCGGAAACGTCTTGGACAGCACCTCGTCGGCGACGCGCTCCTTGGCCGCCTGCTGCATGTTGTGGAAGCTGCGGCCCTTGGGCTTCTCGCCCTCCTCCGGCTTGCGCGCGCGGCACTTGGCGCAGACCGGCGCGGCGTCAACGTTCTGAAAACCACAGTTCCAGCATTCCCACATGGAAGGCCCCTTCGACGAAAGATCGGCTACCAGCATAGCAACATGCCGCCCCGCTGGCAAGCACCCGCCGGGCCGGCGGCCGCGCTACTCCTCGGCCTTGTCGCCGTCCTTGATCTCGATGCGGCGCCTCTCCTTCGGCTGGCGGTGGATCGCCAGCTGCTGCTCGCCGGTCGGCACCAGGCCGGGCTCGTCGCCGCGCAGGTGCGACTCGAAGCGCGCCCGCGCCGACTCGTCCAGCTGGCCGATCAGCTCGCGCATCATGGTGATCAGCTGCTGCTGGCGCTGGCGCATCCGAAGGATGATGTCGACGCCGGCGAGGTTGACCCCCAGGTCGCGGGTCAGGCTGGCGATGCTGCGAAGCCGCGCCACGTCGGCCTCGCTGAACATCCGCGTGCGGCCGGCGGTGCGCTGCGGGGCGATCAGCCCCAGCCGCTCATACTGGCGGATGGTCTGCTCGTGCAGGCCGGTCAGGCGCGCCACCACGCCGATGCTGAAGACTCCGCCGCGCTCCTCCGCCATCACTTCCACCTCCCGACCCGCGGGTTGCCGGGGTTGCGCTCGGCGAACTCGCGCAGCAGGTCGCGGCTGCGCATGTCAATGCGCCGCGGCACCACGATCTCGACGTGCACAAGCTGGTCGCCGCGCCCGCGCCCGCCCTTGCGGCTGAAGCCCTTGCCCCGCAGACGGAACTCCTGGCCACTCTGGGTGCCGGCCGGAATCTTCATCTGCACCTTGCCCTCCAGCGTCGGTACCTCGATGGTGGTGCTTAGCGCCGCCTCGCTGAAGGTCACCGGTGCCGTCAGGTGGACGTTGTCGCCGCGCCGCTGGAAGTAGGGATGGTCCTGGACCGTCACGATCAGCAGCAGATCGCCGGGCGGGCCGCCGTTGACCCCCGGCTCGCCGTGACCCGCCACCCGCACCTTGCCGCCGCTGCTGATGCCCGCCGGGATCTTGACCTTGAGCCGCTCGCCACGGGAATCGCTGATGGTCAGCTCCTTGCCGCTGAACGACTCCTCGAAGCTGATCGAGACCGCCACATGGCGGTCGGCGCCCTTCTGGCGCACCTGCTCGCGGGCACCGCGGGCGAAGGGGCTGCCCTCCCAGCTCTGGGCGCCGCCGAAGCCCTGCTGAAACAGCTGCTCGAACAGACCGCCTACCCCCCGCGGATCGTCACCGCCGACGGTGTAGGTGTAGCTGACGCCGCCGGGCCCCCGGCGCCCGCGCCCGCCGAAAAAGTCCGCGACGTCGCCGAAGTCCACCTGCTGCCCGCCGGGACCGGCGGCGGACGCGCCATTGACATAAGCCTCGTGGCCGACCTGATCGTAGATCTCGCGCTGCTTGTCGTCCGTCAGCACGGCGTAGGCCTGCTGCAGCTCCTTGAAGCGGGCCTCGGCGGAGTTGTCGCCGGGATTGACGTCCGGGTGGTGCTTGCGCGCCAGCTTGCGGTAGGCCTTCTTGATCTCATCCTTCGAGGCCCCGCGCTTCACACCCAGAATGTCATAGAAGTCCCGTGCCATTCCTGTGCCTATTATCCGTCAGCGTCACCTGCGCTCGCGGGCTTCACCACCCGCACCATCGCCGGCTTGAGCACGGACTTGCCGAGGCGATAGCCCTCGACGAACACCTCGACGACGGTCGGCTCCGCCACTTCATCGCTCTCCTCGACGCTCAGCGCCTGGTGCAGTTCGCCGTCGAACGGCACCGGCGCGTCGCCGATCTTCTCGATGCCGTGTTTCAGCATCGCGCTCTCCAGCGACTTGACCGTCCGGCGCACCCCGTCCAGCAGCGGATTCTCGCTGTCCGGTGTGCCCCTGAAGGTCGCCGCCGCCTGGGCCAGCCCGTCCAGCGCCGGAAACAGATCTGCCAGCAGCGCCTCGACGGCGAAGCGGCGGGCGTCCTCGACGTCCTTCTGCACGCGCCTTCGATAGTTGCGGAACTCCGCCTCGCGCCGCTGGGCCAGCTCCAGGTACTGGGCCGCCTGCTCCGCGGGCGTCAGCTCCGCCTGCCCGGCCGCTTGCTCAGGAGCCGCCCGCTCCGGCTGCCGCCCGGCCGCCAGCGAACTGGGCGAGCCGCCGTTGCCCGCCTCGGGCTCCGGCTCGCCGTCCTCGCCGCGGGCGCGCTTGTCCTCGATCTCGATTCTGCGTCTGTCGCCTTTCTGCTTCGTCATACACGTGCCGTCTTCTGTCCCCGGTGGGGGGCCTCGGCCTTACGGCCGGGCCGCCCCACCGAATGCCGTCAGCGCCGCCGGGCGGCGC
>Ga0180434_10007640_pt1 | contig 12136 bp, 11 predicted proteins | sample SS_ome_7_FD_132453 | JGI IMG/M metagenome (GOLD analysis project Ga0180434, IMG submission 132453) | Hypersaline lake sediment archaeal communities from the Salton Sea, California, USA - SS_1_D_2 metaG | ecosystem: Environmental > Aquatic > Non-marine Saline and Alkaline > Hypersaline >... | reverse complement strand
TTGACCAACCGGCGCGGTCTACAATTTCTTGAACAATGTCTACCACGTCCCACTGATGTTCGGTGCCATCAACGCCTGACCCGGTGATTACTTTATTTACGAAGTTCGTAGTCTTTGCTTTGCCCTCAGCATCAGCTGTACTAGTTGGAGCTACGGCGTCATCAGTATCATTCCCATAAGCACGGTAATACAGGACGTCCGAGTCAGCTAGCGACTGCGTCAAGGTCAACGTTGCGGACTGAATGTTCGCGCCCTGTGGAATATAGATGAACTGGAAACGGTGCCACGTCGACCGACTTGTACCGCCGCTTCGTCCAATATACATCGGTGGGGCCACAAGGTAAGCGAACGTATAAACGCCATCGTCCGCGCCCGTGATAATTCGTGCTTCAAGCTCTTGCGGGGCTGCGCTGCTCGATGATGCCGCGCTACTGCTGCTGCTACTGCTCGAGCTAGCACAAGCAGTCAGCGTTACCGTGTCGCCTGACCACGAGCCGAAAACAGACAGCGGGTTGCTAACGTCAGTAAGCGGATCGCAGCTTGTACTCGTCCACACAGCGCCGTCGTTATGCGTTAAATAGTTGCAATTGTTTTCTGAGTGGCCCATGACCCACGATGGCTGACCGTCATAATCCGGGCACCAATACAAGTACACGTCTCCATATTCAACAGTGCCCCACACCCATGTTGGCTTGCCGTTCGATGTTCCCGTGTTTACAGCGTCATAAGTAACGCCATCAATCGAAAGAGTGAGACACTGGGACTCGAGGGACGTACTGCATGATGATTCGCTAACTGATTCGCTGACCGATGATGATTCTGAGACGCTCGCGCTGTCACAAACACACTTGACGACTTGCTCGCCCTCAAAACGCCCAGACACCTCAGGCGGCACGCCGGTCCCGCCGATCCATTCACCATCACACCATACCCACGTTTCACAATCACTAAAGCCAGAGCCGCTTGTGGGCCCACCGCCGCCGCCGCAGTCGCCCGTAAGGTCAATGTCCGTATCATCAAGCGGCGTTTCGGTGATGCACCCATTTTTAAGTGTAAACTGGGTCCATGAAATCGTCAAACCGCAACCATTTTGTACTAGCCCGGTGATTGCTGTCCACGTCTTGTCGCATGCTCCACTTGAAGGCTGCGACGGCGACCCGCTAATGCTTGAATCGCTTGAATCGCTTGACGCGCTCGCGCTGCCGCTTGACTCGGGCGTACAATAGGGTATAGCAACAAGACCAACACCCATCACCTCAGCTAGCTGCACGAGAACGCCGCTAGCGATCGGGTCTGGGCACAAGTTAAACGCTTCAATCTCCCATGGCTTCGCTCCATTAGTCGGGTCAAAGGCCTCTTGCAGAATGTCGCCCGCGTTTCGATAATTGACCCGCACAAAACCGGAGCCCATTTTTCCGGTATTACGATTATAGCCAGGGATTGTGCCGTACGTGTACCCGATGATGCCCTTCGGGTCGGGCGTTCGCATTACATCAACCTTACCATCCTTCGGTGGCGATATACAAACGAGGCCGTATCGGCTGTCAGCAGTCAAGCCATAGGTATCGTGTTTGATGCCACAAAAGTCGCCGATGCCTGGCGTGGTGCCCGACACCTGCAGGCGAGTCGGCTCGAAAAAGCCGATTGGACGAACATACCCTTGGCGCCCTTTATCTAGTTGAATGGGGCCGTTTGTTGCGAGCAGCGCCGGCGTTGCGATTGACCCAGCAGCGGTACCGACAGGCGCAACGCTAACAGGCGGCGGGTCGTTCCATGTTGGAAACGTGCCGCCGGTAATACCGAAAATAGAAAAGGCTGGAATGTTATCGGGCACTGCAAGACAGGGCAGCCACCGCGAAACAGACGTAGGCTTGTCCCGTGTGATTCGCATTTCTTCATCGGCCATACCTAGCGGCATCGAAAGCTCTTGCTTAATCGCATTTACGATAGCATTGAGCTCGTCAGCCGATATTCGGTCGCCGACTTCTTTGACCGGAATTGTATCCGCTGTCTTGCGTCCCATTAGCTCAGCCAGTCTGAAAAATCGCCCAGCGGATACGACTTGTAAGCGCCGGTCTCTTGGGTGTCATAAATTTCTTCATAGGTGCCTGACTTGGCACGGAAAAACTTGTTCCATGTTTGTGGCATGTACCCCATCTTAAGGGTCATGTCCCATGCCGTGTCGCCGGCCGTATCAATCGTCCGCGTAAGCACAGCGGGCGTAAACAGCAATGTTTCAACCGCAAACGTCAAGCCCAACAGCGTTGATGTATAGGCCGTATCATTTACATGGCCGGGCAACGTCAACGCTGACGCTGGTACTGATGCTGCCTTTTTGATCGTTCGCACCAAATTACACGACCGCATCTGGCGGCCAGGAGCTTCGGCCTCAAGCAACGGATCACCGTTCGGCGAGCCCCACCTAAAACGTTTGTAATCAAGCGTAATGAATTCAACAATGGGCTCTATCGATTCGGTATAGAGCTCTTCCGGCTCTTTGGTCGTATAGCTTGCGGTGACAAGCGCGTGGGTATAATCGATGCCTTGATTCGCTTGCTCATAATCGGTGGGCATGGGCACGCTACCGGCGCCGTTGCATATCGGCGGCTGGCCCCAACCAGCTAAATACGGATACGAATTGCCCAGCAAGTCCGATATTAAATCGAAGCGGTCGTCCCAAGCGCATTTGAGTGTAACCGATGCTGTGAACGAATCGCCCGTCCAATTTTCGGATAGCGTGCCGTGCACTTCGCAGCAATCCACCGTGCTCCAGATCGTGCTCATGTTAATGTTCCCACGTTCGATATATCTTTACGAAGCTCGCGGACCTCAGTGGCTGTAGCTTCTGCTGCCATTGCGCCCTTCTTCGTTGCGTTTTCAATATTCTTGCCTTGTTTGACTTGCGCCTCGCCCTGCTTTTTCACTTCGTCTTCAATTTTCTTTTCCGGTGTACTGGCTGCTGCTTGGGTGATGCGTGACTGCAAGGCGGTTAGCCCCTCAATTTTAGCGTCAAAGCCTTCGTCCTTTTTATCGTCCTCTTTTTTCGCCTTCACATCATCGCCGCCGCCAGTCGGCGTGCCAACAGGCGTTTTCTCTGGGATTTTGAATGGGTCTTCCCCGTCGCCGGCCATACTCGCAGCTACACGGTCGTCAAACTCTTTACGCTTTTCAGCAAATGACGTGCCGATAGCATCAGCCGCGTCGGCAATCGTCATTTCCAAGCCCTTTTCAGTATCAGTCTTTGCACGTTCCGCGATTTTCGGCAGCTCTTCAAGCGTTGACTCAAAGCCGTCGGTTAGACCTTTCCATTCCCAATCATTTTCGTTGCCTACAAGCCAGTCCCAAATGCTGCCGAAAAATCCAGTGAGGTTATCCCACATGTTGCTGACTACTGTGGTTGTTATATTGCCGATATCCGTGAATATGTTTTTCCACTGTCGACCGAACCACCCAAGCAAGTCGGGCATCGTACTTGTGAAGAAGTGCTTGATGTCCTCCCATGCGCTGACAACAGCAAGCGCAGTGCTGGCCGCGACCATCGTCACAATGCCGCCGAAATTTTCAAATGCGACTTGCATGAAAATCCACGTATTTATCCACAGCTCTTTTAACCAGTTGATGATGCTGCCGATCCACGAAAACAGCGTTCCGAATATCGACTCAGCCCCAGAAGAAAAGCCCTCGAATAATGGCAGTAGCGCAGCGATCACTTGTTCCCAAACCATTTGAAACATTACAACGTACTCTACTGCTGTCTCGCGGATCCATTCAACAGCCGGCTGGAAATAGTCCCAAATCGCTTGGGCTACGCCCATGATGTTTTCCATCCATGATTGAAACACCGGTAGGATGTATTCAGCTGCAGCAATAATACCATCGAATAACGGCATCAGCATTTCAAGCACGGGCACAAGCATCGAGCCCAGCACTTCCCATAAGTCGCCGATGCGATTGCTCAACTGTGTCATTTGACCCGTGAACGTTTTAGCTGCACCGCGTGCTGCGCCTTGAAACTGCCCTTCCAGTTCTTCGAGCATTACGTTCTGGGCACCGAGGACGTCACCCGCTTCCATAAGCGTAGTGATCTGCTCCTTCTGTTGGGCTGTGAACGCCACACCCGCGTCGGCCAACTTGGCCATCCCAGCTAGCGGATCGTTCAACGCTTTGGCCAGCATGTTTGTGGCGCCCTTAAGGTCGGTGCCTAATACTGTTGCCATATCCATCGCTGCTTCAACAGTACGGGCAAACGTTACTCCTTGAATGTTTTTGAACGTTGCCAAAATGGACATGGCGCTCATCGTGACTTCATCGCCGTACAGCGTCACCTTCTGCATTTCGGCAGCGTACTGCTTCATCTGGTCTGCAGTCCAGCCAGCGGCCATGCCCGTCGCTTTAACAACGGACTCAAGCTTTTTCTCCTCCTGTTCTTGAACGCCGTATGCTGCGAGCGCAGCTTTCGACCAGTCGAAGATTTTCTTGACCGCAAATGCAGCTAGCGCCACCTTCATAATTTTGGTGACGTTAGAGCCGAAACGTTCCACGCTTTTCGTGCCTTGTTTAAGGGCGCCGTCAAGCTGGGCGTTGTCGCCTTTCAGTACTACAACTGCATCATTGGCCATCGAGCCATCTCCGGTACTCTTGAATTGATTCAAAGTACAGCGTGTCCGCTGTCTGATCGTTATCGTCCGATAGCATCATCATGTATTGCTGCATCGGTGTTAGATCAGCTATTTGCGTCGGCGTCCACCCGAACCTTTTCGCGAGCGCTCGGTACGCTTGCGCTTTCGACGCTGTTGCTTGCTGTTTCGCTGCCCCAGGCTTGCCCCTTTTTTACTGCCCGGCTGTTCGGGCGCGGTGACATTTGCTTGCTCAAAAGCGATGCGAACCGCGTGGACGTTTTCTGGGTTGAACATTTCAGCTTGTAGCCACTCAAGCGTAACGTCAGCATGGCGCTTTCTGACGGATTGATAAGCTAGTCGGGCCATACCAGCAACGGTGCCGATAAGCTTCGCGCCTTCACCGCTGAGCCACGTCAAGCCGGCGGCGTGTTTCATGGCGAGGGCGAGTGCTTCCTCACGTTCGTTTTTCGTTGTAGAGTCGTCAAAGCTCGCCCTCACCATTTTAATATACTCACCGCGAACCCACATGTCCAGTTCGGCGATATCTTTATCCGTGAACGGCGAAAAATAAAGTTGCCGCCCACCCAATTCGACGGGCACGCCGGCCGCCGATAGTGCTTGTCTTTGGTCCATGTCGTCTCTCGTTTATTGTGTTAAATGTTACGCACCAGCGGGCGGCCACCAATTGGAGCCGGCGCCAGGCAAGAGTATACGGCCGGTGCCGTAATTCTCTAGGAATCCGTTCATTTCGAAGCTGATGCCCATCGACATAATAGCTCCAGTCTCGCGGTCAACGGTTAGACCAGTAAAGTCTTTGATATGCACCCACTTCAATTCCCAGAAGTCAGTGCCGTCCACATAAATGCGGATAATAACATCGTCCCAGATTTCAAGCCCAAACGAGCTCGGGTCGATGTCTTGCACGGTCATAGAGCCGGTCATGTCAATCGGACCGCCGTGCCGCTCTGTCCACCCATTCGTGCAAGATGTAACTGACGTTTGGGTCGCGCTTGTAATCGTGAAATTGAGATTGGTGACACAGAACTCCTCGCCACCAGAAGCGCTGCCCGAGTCGCTGCCCAGCACGTCGCCGCCCGGGTCAAGAATCAACACGCGGGCATCAAGCGGAGTATGCGCTTCAGGGTCAGTCGCATCGCTAACCACATCGCTCTTCCGAGCCAGCGCACCGTTGCCGCTGAATGACGTTTGAAAGTTAAACAGCTCGCTCGATTCGAAGTTCAACGTCAGCGCAATTGAGTCCACAATAGCGTTGCCGTAATACGTCAAACCGTTCGCGCCCCACGTATCGTTATCGGGCGCGGTGTAGCCTTCAAAGTCAAAGAACTCGCCGGGCATCGCTGGCGGCGTGTGCCCATAGCAGCTGTATTGGCCGCTCCAGTCTTTGACGCCGCGACGGCGGCCAGTGCCGCCCTTTGTATTTGATGCAACAAAAGGCTGGGACGCTGAAATTTGCTCGATGCCCCAGTTACGAACAGTGGTCACCGAGTCAACAGCTCCAAATTTGCCAGAATGTACGCCCATCTTATTCCTCCAATATATCAACGTGACTGAAGTGCATTTCGACTTCAAACATCCACGACGAGCTCCAGCCTTTTATGCCGCGGTTACGCGCCGGGTCGCTTAATGATTGGGCGAGCGACAACAGCTCTACCCGCTTAACAAATGTTTTGCTCTGCCATGTAATCGACGAAATATTCTTCTGCCAATTTATGAGCATCACAAATAGCTCCCACTCGACTGGAAACAACTGTTCCCGTAGCCGTTGGTCGCCTGTTGAAATATAAAATCCGTATTGTCTTGTGCAACGTGAAGAACACGAGCTCTGGTGCAAATTGCCATCGCCGCCGAAAGGCACCAAAACAAGCTCGGGCAAGTCAGCGTTTGATACCTGAAGGTCAAGGCTATTAGGCTGTACAAAGTCAATACGGTTACGCTTTGCGATTAAGTCAGCCAATGGGCTACCGATCACAGCGGTCCATAACGAATTGTACAAAATAGTAAACGGGTCCATTAGCCTTTTTCCAATATGATTACAGCGTCTTGCGCCATCATCCGAATAAACGCACGGTCAGGCGGTACGACCACTTTACGAACAGGCAAATGCCCGGCGCCCGTTTGATGAAAGCGCGCTATATCGGCAATCGTTGCACCACCGCCATCAGCATGCGCCTCAGCCCCACCGTAACCGACCATAACGCTAAAGCCTTGATGCTTTGCGATTGATCCGGGGGCCTTCACTTTCGGCGATAACGCGCCCAGCAGTAAGCCGGTGTTTCGTAATATCGCAGCAGCGGAAGTAGCACCGCGCCGACGCTTTGATGTCAGCGCGGGCCAATCGCCGCCGCCTCGCGAAAATTTAATAAATCGACGCTCAGCGAATACGCGGTATCGGAAAGCCCAGCGCGTAAGAATCCGCTTACGCACCGGACCGTCCTTTGTTAAGTCTGCCCGCATCCGCGTTAAGCCAGGCAGCCGAACTTTTACCTCAGCACTGGCCCAAGCCATTACGCGCTACCCGACGTGCCGCTTGTTGTAGTCCGGGTGCCCTTGATCAGGCACTGCGGGCGGGTGCACATGAACAACGGGTTGGACTGTGCGTGCAGCTCGACGCCCGTGTCGAAATCCATCCGGCGCTGTTTCACGTAGATCGGGCGCCCGATAGTATTGACCGTTTCGACAAAGTTGGCCGGCGCGTTGTACTGGGCGAAAAGCTTCGGGACACCCAGTGGGAAGAATCGCGCTGTGTCGGCATCGATGTATGAAACCGAGCCAACAGAGCCGCGATAGTTGCGCCAATAAACCCCGCCAAACGGGAAGCCAGTCTCGTTCTGCTGCGTTCGCAAGAACTCGCCGGTTTGCCATCGCTCGTACGCTTCGACGACCTTAGCATGGGACGTCAGCGCATCGAAGAAGTCGTCACCGCAAAGGGCTTCGATTCCCGTGTACGGCGCGGCGCCGAGAGCGTCTTGGATCAGACGAATCACATCGGTGCACAGCTGCTTGACGTCTGTCGTAGCGTCGCTAAAGTCAAACTCGACTTCGTGCTCCGTCAGACCAAACTCGTCAAACAGGTCGTAGATTTCGGTTGTGCCATCAGCGTCAAGAATGACGCCCGAGATAGCACCAACACGATGGTATTCCCAGGTGGCTTCGAAGCTCTGCTTCATATCGCCAAGACGTTCATTGACCAAACCAGCAACAGTCTGCATGGTGGTCTCCGAACCGAACGCTCGAATATTTTGTACGTCATCCGCCATGACCGCCTCGTTTAGCGGAATATGCGGAATAACAAAAGACCGAGCGTTGCGATCAGAGCGAGCAGCAGCGTTCGGGCGTGAGCCGCGAGCGGCCGTCGGAATAAGCGAGACTACGCCGTCCTTTTCATCCAACACAGCCGTGGTGGTCGTGATGCCCTTTTGGGCGAACAGACCCTTCTTGCCAAGGTACGATGGAACGTACGGCAGCTTGGCGATTGCTTCGGTCAGCGAGACCATCGAAAAGGCATCGCTTGTGAATACATCCAACATAGCATTTCTCCTTATAAAAATTCAAATTGTAGTGCTATGCAGTGTATTCAGAAAACAAACAAAAAAGGAGCGCTTACGTTGTCTGCTGCTCCGTGTTGGTCGGATCATCGCGGAACACGATGTCCAGAGCTTCAAGCGCCGTTTGAATCGTCGCCGTATTCAACGCCGCGCCTGCGGTATCGGTTGCAACGATGCCCGGAGTTCGGCAAGTTGCCGGCCCACGTTGTAGTACGTTGACCTGCTTCGATTCACCCGCCGGGATCGTGTGGCTGTCGAGCAAAATACCGTCAGTGTTCGCTTCGCCGCCCGCAACCACGGGCACGTTAGCGTCCATCGGATAGCCGGCATCAAGTTCAAGATCGGTCGCGCCCGCGTTCGTCACGGTCAGCGACTCGAAGTTGAAAGTGTCGGCAAAGTAGTTGAGCAGAATATCGGACTGCACAGGCCGCTTTTCAATGTTGGCCATAATTTTGTTCCTTATGATCGGATAAATAGCAAATGAATATCGAACCCGCCGTCAAGCTAACGTTAGCTGCTGGCGTTAGCCGCTGGCGTTTTTGGCACGCTGTTCGGCGTCAGCGATCAGCGGATTTTTCGTCGGATCAAGCGTTGTCTGCGGTCCGGTCTGTTCGCTTAATGAAATCGCCGCCGGATTCTTACCGAGCGTTTCAATCAGCGCGTCAAACCCGTCGCTTCCGCCCGAATTTTGCGACAAAGCAACAGTCAGCTTGTCATCGCTACAGTGCTGTCGCTGCAAGTCCGCTGCGACTGCGGGACTGATGCGCCCTTCCTTGACGAGCTGGCTGATCTTCGCAGTTCGGTTTTCACGCAGAATACCAAGCAACGATGCCGCGACCGGCGGTTCCTCGGGCTTCGGAGTGGGCGGTGTCGCATCGGGCGATGGCGGTGCATCGGGCGATGGCGGCGCCGGTGGCGTGTCGGGCTTCTTATCGCCCTCGGGCTTCGGCTCTTCAGCCTTAAACAAGTCCGTAAGCAGCTTGTCGAGCACGTCGATAATGCCCGCATCGTCCGTGCCTTCCGGTACGGCAATCTTGTGCTTTTCGATTAAGTCCATAAGTGTCATCGGCATTTCAGTACCTCCAGTAATTAGAGACGCTACAATGGAGAATGGAGCAAGACCAGGGATCACTGGATAGTCCGTTAACGCAACATGGCGCAGCGGACGGGTAAAAGACTTGCCCGTTCCATCAACAAATTTAGCAGGGGAAAATACGCTAACTTGTGAAGTGTTCGCAAGGCGCGCCGCGTCCTCATCCGCAAATTCAATAATGCCAAACAGCGACTTGCCGCCGGCTTCATTGTCTCGCGTTTCAAGCGCAAGCACCTTGCCACGATTTTTCTCGGGATCGGTCGTATGCTCGATTGGCACGGGCACTTGATGTCCGGCCTCAAGCATCTGGCTGAATGTCACAACCCAATGGTCAAACAGCTCAGGGGTCAAATCGAATTCGACGCCTTGGCAAACATACGTCCCGGTCCGAGCAAGCTCTTTCCAGTACTGCAAGCCGTCTTTACGTTCCACAATGGGTGAGGCCATTTCACAAATGATAGGCTTGTCGGCCAGTGCCCGCAACCGCCGTTCCACGCGCTTTGCTTGCCCGTGTGATCGTAAGCCGCAACGCACAAGCTGACCGCATGTCACCGTGTAGCTGCCGTCAATTAAAGTGATCCCCATAACGTCCCCTTTCCTATACAATTACATTATACCCGCATGGCACAAAATTTATACCAGCTTTCCAGCTTGGGCTCCGGCGTTAAAAGCAAAGCCGTCATCGGGCTCAAAAGCGCGGGCCCGTGTTGCACCGCGAGCACGTGCTTCGCTTTCGCCTTTCATAATCGGCGTAGCGATACACCGGCAGTTGTATCCGTTAGGCGGCCATGCAGCTTGCCAAAACGGGTCGTTCTTGGGCAGGCGAACGCCGTCAAGTACAGCATGCTCGGGTCGTACCCTATCATCGCCGACGGTTGAATATTCGTAGCCCCATAAAATGTCTTGAACGTCTTCGTCTTGATCAGCTTGCCAGCGACCCGCGTTGTATGCAGTCTGCGATTGGGTCCGGAATATCGCTTCGAGGCGAACTGGCGCGCTCTGCTTCGGCGTCAATCCAAGTCGGTCGAATAATTCGCCCAACACGCCGACGCCTTCGCGGACATGGGCACCGCGCCCAATGAGATCGGCGATTTCATCTCTTACGATGCGATTGACTCGCCGACTTTCGTTCCGTACCATGTTCAATGCTTCATCTGCAAACGTTCGATAGAGCAGCGGCAAACTGTGACCCGTTATCAACGCCAAATATTCTAGCGTTTTGACGTTTGGCGATACAGCCATCGAGATTGCGTCCTCTGGCGCTACCTTTGTCCCACGTCGTAACAATTGCGAACGCCTGAAGCCTTTCAAGTATGACGCCACGAGCGCGTTTAAAGCCGCAGGCATCAAACGTTCCTCTATGGCCCGTTCATAGTCCTGCGGCTGTTTTGTTCGCCATTCGCGTGTTGCAAGCTGACGTACTTTGACTGCGGCGGCCTGTGCTTCGCGTGCTCCGCGCCGCTGTACCTGCTGCGTCTCATTTTCGATACGTAAGACGTTGGTTAGTTTCGCCATCTTAGAACGCCCGTGGTGCGCTTTGTGTACGGTCCAAATTCAGTTTGATCTGGCCACTCAGGAGCTGCCGAATCCGCATGTCGATTATTTTCCTTTGCTGGCCCACTTCGTCGGTTATGGGGTCCTGCTCACGAATCAGACGGCCGTCATACAGCAACACGCCGGCCCATCGAGCGCATAGGTCAACGATGTCGGGTTCAATCGGCTCTTCAAAGGGAATCGTGTACGGCCCGTCTCTCAAGCGCGAATCGATCAAAGCGCTGGCAGTGCATATCGCCCACGCCCGCCGGTTTGTAATTGTTGTGGCATCGTCTTCGTTGTCCAGGTCCGCCCACTTATCAACGTTCGACTTGCCGTATATTAGGTCAAGGTATTCGTCCGGTGCGTAGCACTCCGGCGTACTCATGCCCGGAGTGGACAGCGTGTACGTTGTACAAGTCGGACCCAGCTCCAGCGCTTCTTCGGTGAACTGATAATCGCCCGAATCAGCCAGCTGTACGGTCGTTTCCAGCTTCTCTAGTGTTGCTGCCATTGCGTCAACGTCAACACCGCCCGCATCGCTAATAAGCAGCCCGCCCGCATTGTCAGCTGCAGCGTTCGGCAATGCGCTCATTCCGCCACGTGTAGCATCATACGGGTCAAGGTCAGTCAACGGTACTAGAAAATTCGCCTCTGCTAAATTCGTCGCACCATGCACCGATACAATCATCGATTTAGCGTTAGTCACAGCGAAGCGGGCATCGTCAAGATGGATTTCATAAATACCAGGATGCTGTGTACTATTAATCTCGGCGAAACGACACTTGCCCGGGTCCGGCGGATCATATGTACCGATGTCCCACGGCCATGACCCTACCGGTTGAATGTTACCGCCTGTTTGGTAATACGAAGTTGGGCTGCTTTCATTGTCGCAAATCGTGCTAATAATCAAGTTAGACGATGAGTAATTTAAGCCCGTAATACCCGAGCCGTCTGCGAGGTCCGAACGCATCAACCGCACCCGCAAAATGATGGACGTAGCGCCCCGCCTATATGCGTTGAATAGCATATCTGCCTCCGTATGAAATGGGAATACGCCACCGGCGCTTCCACCTGTTAATAGTGGGACAATTGGCATTAGAGTAGTTCCGTTGTTGGCGCCAATACCAAATCAAACCCGCCGGCCACCGCAACACCGCCGGCTATGTCGGTATACTCGCAGCGAATAATAATGTCAGTCATTTGCGGTATTTTGGCTGGCACTGGGTACCGGTACGTCCACCAGCTGGAGCCAGTCGATGTTAGCCCAATTTTCGACTGCGTCCGAAATGTCTTGCCATTTAGTCGGGCGCGCCATGTAAAGT
>Ga0180434_10007638_pt1 | contig 12136 bp, 8 predicted proteins | sample SS_ome_7_FD_132453 | JGI IMG/M metagenome (GOLD analysis project Ga0180434, IMG submission 132453) | Hypersaline lake sediment archaeal communities from the Salton Sea, California, USA - SS_1_D_2 metaG | ecosystem: Environmental > Aquatic > Non-marine Saline and Alkaline > Hypersaline > Sediment... | reverse complement strand
GAGATTGACCGCCTTCATTGTTTTGATATTAAAGTATCGCTTATCATCTAGAGAGTTAGGCAGTTTCCCGTCTTCAAAGGCCTCAACTAGACTGTCAACAGCATCTTGGATGGTATAGTTTGGTGTAAAGCCAAGCTTATCGGCGATCTTTTGAGAAGACACATGGTAAGAACGGTTATCATCGGTTGGGATTTTCTCAAGATCAACGTCCTTTTTTCTCCCGACGGTGGATTGAACGATATCCCCAAGCTCTTGTACCGAGTGATTGTGGTATCCTACGTTGAAGATTTCTCCCTGGATTTTTTCTGCTGGCGCTTCCAAAACATGCAAATAAGCACGGACCATATCGCGTACATGGATATTGGGGCGCAGTTGATCTCCTCCCATAACCTTGATCCTTCCAGTGTTAAAAGCCAGGTTTGTCAAAATATTGACCACAACGTCAAGGCGCTGGCGGGGAGCATACCCGCAGACAGTAGCAGGCCTGAGCACACAACATGTAAAGTTTTCATCTTGATACTTCAGGAGGATTTTTTCGCAGGCTGCCTTAAATTTCGAGTAATCGGTTAGAGGCTTGAGTTCCATGTCTTCGGTGACATTAGGAACATCTTTAACGCCATAAACTGATGATGATGAGGCATAGACGAATCGTTTTACTCCTTTTCTTTTTGCCATCTGAACAAATGGCTCGAAAGGGTCAAGATTGATCGACTTTCCAAGGTCCGGATTGAGTTCAAAACTAGGGTCATTTGAAATGCAGGCAAGATGGATGACAAAAGTACATCCGCCATTTAAGGCAGCTTCCATTTCTTTAAGATTGCGAATATCGCCCTTTATCAGTTTGAGTTTGGGGTGATCTTTGATGTCATCGAAGACTTCTTTCCCATAAAGGAAAAGGTCGTAAACAGTCACTTCATAACCAGCATCCAATAATGCTGGAACAAGGAGCGATCCAACGTAGCCTGCTCCACCTGGAATAAATACACGCATGTTACACATCCACAATTTAAGTCAAAGAAGAGGACTATACAAAATTTCTTGTCATCGCGCAAGCGCAAACCCTGTTTGCTTCCTATTTGACGTTCCTTTATATTGGTGGGCATGCGAGTTGCACTGGTACATGATTGGCTTACAACTATGGGCGGCGCGGAAAAGGTTTTGGAAACATTGACCGAAACTTTTCCTGCAAAGCTTTTTACTTTGGTTCAAGATCCAAAAAAACTTGAAGGGACACCCTTCGAAGAAATGGATGTTAAAACCTCCTTTATTCAGAAGCTTCCACGTGCAAAGAGCAAGTATCGCTCTTACCTTCCTCTTTTTCCTATGGCAATTGAGCAATTTGATCTATCGGACTATGACTTGGTTATTTCATCGTCCCATTCGATTGCGAAAGGGGTTCTCACTCACGCAGATCAACTGCATATTTGTTATTGTCATACCCCTATGCGCTATGCTTGGGACCTTTACCAACAGTACTTGAGAGAAGCAAAACTGAAGAGTGGATTAAAGGGAGTTCTTGCAAAGTTTTTTCTTCATTATCTTCGAATGTGGGACGCTCACTGTTCTTCTCGCGTGGATGCATATGTTGCGAATTCGGAGTATGTCGCGAGAAGGATCCAAAAGCTTTACGAAAAAGAGGCTATGGTTATCTATCCCCCCGTAGATGTTGACTATTTTTCACTCTTTGAGGAGAAAGAAGATTTTTATCTAACAGCATCAAGAATGGTTCCCTATAAGAAGATAGACCTTATCGTAGAAGCCTTTGGAGAAATGCCTGACAAGAAACTTGTGGTGATCGGGGATGGCCCAGAAATGGATAAAGTGAAGGCAAAAGCTAAGGGGAATATCGAGATTTTGGGATACCAAGAGGATTCTGTTCTCCGCTCTTATCTGCAACGCGCGAAGGGGTTTGTCTTTGCTGCACTAGAGGATTTTGGGATTCTCCCTGTTGAGGCTCAAGGCTGTGGTACTCCGGTTATTGCCTTTGGAAAAGGTGGGGCTTGTGAAACCGTGGTAGAAAATGAAACAGGACTTTTCTTTGAGGAACAATCAGTACCCTCTCTGATAAAAGCGATTAAAGCATTTGAAAAGCGAGAGTTTGACCCCAAAAAGATACGCGCGCATTCTGAGAAGTTTAGACCGGAAATCTTCAAAGCAAAATTCCAGACCTTAGTGGCTGCAACAATGGAAGGAGCTCGATGAAAGGACTGATTCTTGCAGGAGGAAGCGGCACCCGTTTATGGCCCTTGTCGCGCGAAGACTATCCTAAACAATTTTTATCTTTAGGTGAAGAAGGCTCACTTTTAGAACAAACCGTTTCCCGATTGTCCGATCACGATTTATTGGTAATAGCCAATCAAAAGCACCACGCTCTTGTTAAGGAGCAAGTAAAAAAACCAATTCTCATTGAGCCTTCAGCTAGAAGTACTGCTCCAGCCATTGCCTTAGGGTTGAAACATTGGATCGACTGCTGTGGAGCAACTTCTGAAGATGTCTGCGCCGTGACTCCCTCGGATCTTTATTTTGAGAATGAGGAAGATTTCATGAGACTTCTTCCAAGTGCTGAAGAAGGAGCACGCCGACGTGCTATTGTTACTTTCGGTGTGGTTCCAACCCATCCTGAAACTGGGTACGGCTATATCAAAACGCGCGGTGGAAAAGGAGTTCTTCCTGTTGAAAGGTTTGTAGAAAAACCTAGTTTTGAAACAGCGGTACGCCTGATTGAGAAAGGCAATTATTATTGGAATGCAGGAATTTTCGTCTTTCAGATTGGACATCTTTTAGAAGAATTTGAAAAGCATGCTCCTGAAATTTCAGCGTGGATGAAGACCCCATACGACTCTTGTATGGAAACGTTTTCTTCGCTTCCAAAAATTTCTTTTGACCATGCGATTATGGAAAAAACGGAGGATATTCTTATGATCCCCTATCCTTCAGTGTGGTCAGACCTAGGAACTTGGAAACGATTGGATGCAACCCTTCCAAAGGACGAAAAAGGGAATTATTTTTCTGGTGCTGTTGAAGCAATCGAAAGCGAAAATTGCTTGGTCTTTGGAGACGATATTGTCACTCTTGGAGTAAAGGATCTCGTCGTGGTAAAACACCAGGGGAAGGTGGTTGTTTGTTCGAAGAAAGATCTCCACCGTCTATCCGATTTGAAAACAGAGTCATATTAAACAGAAGAAAGACAAACCACGTAAGGTGGTGGTGCATGTTATGGTTTGTTGCAGCAAATAAAAAAACATGAATCAACCCTACAATAGTGATTTGATTATCGTTGAGTTGCACAAGTATTTTTCGAATCCGATGGCCATTTTCTCCGAAATAGTAAATGAGAGTGCCTCCTAACAGAAGGGTGCCTATGAGGCCCACTTCAAAAAGGAGTTCTAAATAGACATTATGGGCGAGAATATTAGCGCCAAATCCATTTCCTAAAAAAATGCTTTTGTTCAGGTCTTCAAATCCCTTTATCCATTCAGCAACTCGAATTCCAGTCGACCCATAAGTAAAACTAATTGCTTTGACTCCAGCGACAAAAATTTTAAAGAAGTCGATCGAGTAAGCTTTTAGAATCAACAAGAGTGTTAAGCCAAGAAGAGTGACTTTTGTAACTATTTTTCGGATTTCAAGGGATGCAATGCAAAGATAGATGAGCGTGACTCCAAAAGAGAGGTAGGCTGCTCGTGTTGTGGTGAGAAGAAATGCGATAAAAGTCAAACCAGCAAAGACGAAGGTTAAAAACCGCTTTTTCTTTGCGTATAGGAGAAGAAGAAGTGAAAGGGCAAAGCTGGATACATTGCCATATTCATTGGGATATGTTCCTGGGGAAAAACGAAGAAGTCCCCACCCCATTTGTGCTTCAACAGAGTAGCGGTGAATCGTTGCAAAAGAAATTTTTCCTGAATAAAAACCGATATAGAAGATATATCCGATCACAAGGGAAAGAAGAAATCCTGCTAGATAAATACGAATAAGCCTTACTCTCTCGTTTCGGTCACGAAGGCAAAACGCTGCACCAAACATAAAGAGACACTGAGCTACAAAAAGAAAGCATCGGAAAAGAGGGTACGCATCTCGGTGAAAGTCTTTATTATGAGTAAAATATGCCGAAAAGAGGCAATAGCCCATGAAAGGGACAAAAGCTAAAACTGTTCTCCACTCTTTTGTTCTGAGATTAACAAAGAAGAGGGGTGAGAGGATTAGCAAGAAATGGTAGAATCGGAATGCGTAGGGCATAAAGGAGGGGGTAAGAAGGGTTCCCAGTGGTCCAAAAAAGACAAAGCAATAGATCAAGAACCTTTGAAAACTGCTCAGAGTAATCATTTCAGGATGTGTTTGCTAAGGATGCCGGCAAGCTTCATCATGTCAATAGGATCGGAGTGGCCGAATACTTTAGCAAGCTTATCATCAGGAACAATAAGTCTTTTATTGTTAGGGTCTTGAAGGTCCTTTGACTTGATGTACTCCCAAACTTTTTTGGTTACCTCTGTGCGAGAGAGTTCTTTGGCTCCTACAATTGCCTGTAGCTCTGGAGAAAGGGGATTGGGTTTTCCAACGACTTTTTTTGCCCCTTTTTTCTTTACAGAGGTTTTTTTTGCTGCCGTTTTCTTGGTTGCTTTTTTCTTTGCACCCTTTTTTGCAGCGCCTTTCTTAGATGCCTTTTTGACATAAGGGGTTTTGGGATAGTCTTGATACTTGATTTCTAAGTCATCCAGCTGGTTCACAATTACATTACAGTCGGGGTAGTTTGAACAGCTAAAGAATGGCTTACCCCAACGACTTCGTCTTTGCTTGATATCTCCGTCACAGCCAATTGCTGGACATTTAGGCATATCTTCCGGAACAGGTTCGTCCTTTTTGGGAATGTTAACAATTCCGTTGCAATCAGGGTAACGTGTACAACCTAGGAAAGCACCAAAACGCCCAAAACGAATTTTCATTGGAGAACTGCACTTGGGGCAAATCTGGTCCCAGTCAAAGTTTTCTGCGTAATCTTCTTTTTTAAACTCAAGCGATTCAATCGAAACGGTAAATTTACAATCGGGATAGTTTGAACAACCATAAAAATATTTATCTCGCGCCCAAATTTTTTGAAGCTTGTTTCCACATTTCGGGCAGTTAATATCTGTCATCAACTTGGGGACAAATGCTTCTTTTTCAGCTTTTTCTAAAATGGGAACAAATTTTGTCCAAAACTCTTTTAAGAATTCTTGCCAGTCTTTTTTGTTTTCTGCGATCTCATCGAGATCAGCTTCCATCCGAGCTGTAAACTTGATATCCATGATCAAGTTGAAGTGGTTTTCCAGCATCTGGGCAATAATTTTTCCAAGTTCAGTTGGCTTGAGAGCTAAACGTTCCTTGGTTGTATAGGCGCGCCCTTGGATCTTGTTCATAATAGAGGCGTAAGTAGAGGGGCGTCCAATCCCGCATTTTTCCAGTTCTTTTACAAGAGAGGCCTCGGTAAAACGCGGAGGAGGTTTTGTAAATGATTGGTTTGAATCTACGTTAAGAAGTTTGAGGATTTGGCCTTCTTCTACTGGGGGAAGGAGTTTATCTTCATTTTGTTTTTTCTTTTCATCATCATCGAGATCTTCTTTTTCTTGGTAGACAGCTAAAAACCCTTGGAATTTGATGATAGAGCCAGAAGCACGGAGGGTTAAATCTTGATCTGTTTCAATTTCGCAAGAGACTGTATCGTAGATTGCTGGGTTCATTTGTGAAGCAAGGAACCGGCGCCAGATTAGGACATAAAGTTTATATTGATCGATCGAAAGGTGACTTTTAATTAAATCAGGAGGGTGATTCAGGTTAGTTGGTCGGATTGCTTCGTGAGCGTCTTGTGATCCTTTTTTGGTAGCATACATTTTTGGTTTTGAGGGAAGGTATTCCTTGCCATAGGCACCATCGATAAGTGTTCGAGCAGCATTGATTGCCTCCATTTCCACGCGAACAGAGTCTGTACGCATATAGGTAATCAAACCTTCTGTTCCTTCCGTACCAAGATCAACCCCTTCATAGAGACTCTGTGCGATTCCCATTGTTCGAGAGGCTGCATAACCATAATGGCGGCTGGCCTCTTGTTGAAGAGTTGAAGTGATAAACGGGGGAACAGGATTTCTCTTTTTCTCTTTCTTCTCGACCTTCGAAATTTTGTAGGAAGAGTTCTCAAGCCGAGTGACAAGTTTTTTGGCGTCTGCTTCATTAGAAATAAGGGCGACATCTTTTCCAGCAATCGCTTCCTTTTCAATCCGCTTTCCTTCGATTAAGTGGAGAGAAGCTGATATCGAACGTTCTTTCGGATCTCCTTGAAGGGTTGTTCCTATAGTCCAGTATTCCACTGGATCAAAGGCTTCAATTTCAAGTTCACGGTCGACAACTAGCTTGAGTGCAATAGATTGAACTCGACCTGCAGACAAGCTCGTCGTTCCGCTTCGTTTGATGCGTCTTTGCAATAGAGGGGAGATTTTATAGCCTACCATACGGTCTAGTAGGCGACGTGCTTGTTGAGCATTTACTGTTGAATGGTCAATCTCTCTAGGGTGTTTTAACGCCTCAGAAACCGCATCTTTAGTAATTGCATTGAAAGTCACCCGTTTAACTGTGGGGCCCTTTGGCAGGATATGTGCGATGTGCCATGCAATTGCCTCCCCCTCTCGGTCAGGGTCGGGAGAAAGATAAACGGTGTCACACTCTTTCGCGGTTTTTTTGAGTTTTGCGATGACATCCCTCTTATCAGGAAGGTTTTCATATGCCGGCTCAAAGTTGTTTTCGAGATCGATTCCAAATCCCTTTGAGGGAAGATCTCGAATATGGCCAACCGATGACTCCACATGATAAGAGTTCCCTAAAAACTTTTTTAGGGTCTTCACTTTCGTAGGAGACTCGACGATAATGAGTGTTTTGCCTTTCGACTTTGCCATATAGTTCATTAAATAAATGATAAACATTTCAGGCTACTTAATTTTTAGGATTTATTGCAACCTTTCAATGGGTAGCTATGAATTCTATTTTTTGGGTTGAATGAGAATTGTGAACCAAGTAACGTGTTTTTCAAAAAAATTACTGCCGTTGGAGTATACATTTCATGAAACGATTTTTCTTTATTCTGTTTTTGATTGGGATTGGATTTGCGCTTGGGGTAAGTTATCGAGAAATCAGAGCGGAAATTCAGACAAAAAGGCACCTACAAAGAAAGCAAACTGCTTATGCGACTGAACCTGTCATTCACAACAAATCCTTTGTCGTCATTACATATGCTCCAGATAGTAAAGGTGCGCATCAGCAAAGTTTGCTGTCAACTCTCAGTCAAAACTACCCTGATTTTCGGGTGATTTATATCGACGACGGCTTAAACCCAGACTCCTCATTTGTTGAAAAGTATGACCAAGAAGGGAAGGTGACCTATATAAGGAATAAGGAGTCTATCGGGAGCATTGAAAGTCTTTATAGAGCGGTTCACTCATGCAAATCTGATGAGATCGTGGTGCTCCTCAGAAATGAGGAGATGTTTGCTCACAATGATGTTCTCAATCGTCTGAACAGATACTTTGCAGATTCTGCAGTGTGGATGGCATCAGGTGAGGAAATGAGACTCAACTCATTTGAAAAAATTGCTGCAGGGAAAAGTTATCAAGTTTTTTATGCTGGACTTTTCAAACACATCAAATTGCAAGATTTTTTGACAGATGGTGCTTTTAAGACAGGAGAGTATGAGAGAGTCATTGCAACACCTCTCTCGGAGCTTTCTGGAGAACATGCATATTTAATTCCTGAGCCACTTATGTTAAGCGCATTAGATAAGGTGGAAGCGGATCAATTAGAAGTAAAAAACTATGCGCGCGTTAAGGAAAATCCATGGCATGACTATACCTTGGACGAGGAAAGGGTTGATATTGTGGTTTTTTCTTACAACCGGCCACTGCAGCTCTATGCCTTCCTAGAGTCTTCAGATAAATATCTTGAGAATCTTCATCGACAATTTGTGATTTATCGAGCAGGAAATGACCATTATGAGAAAGGCTATCAGAAAGTTAAAGAGGCGTTTCCTCACGTGATGTACATCCGCCAGTCAGTTGAAAATCCTTCTGAGGATTTTGCCCCTTTGGTCCAAAAAACTGTTTTTGATCGCAATGTATCGACTGCTCACTTTGTAGCTTTTGCCTTGGATGATAATGTAATAAAGGATTCTATTGATCTCAATAAAGCGACACAAGCTTTAAAGGAAACGGGTGCGTATGGGTTCTACTTTAGGTTAGGACGTCATTTAGATAATCATGTTGAGGAGAAAAGAATCCCCCTTGCTGAGGGTGTGAATGCTTGGCAATTTTCTGAAATGGATGGGGAGTGGTCACTCCCAAATTCTGTTAACATGACCCTATTTAGAAAGGAGGATATCTATCCTTATTTCTTATGTATGAAGTTTCACAGTCCAAATATTTTACAGGCTCTGTGGAATGAACATGCAGATTTATCTCAAGTTGGGTTATACTATGACCAATCAAAAGTTGTGAATTTGCCCCTGAACATTGTGATGGAAAATGAATGGGTGGTTGAGCAGGTCACAAATATATCGACAAAAGAGCTTCTGACCTTCTTTGATCAGGGTCTCAAGATGGATATTGCCCCCTTGGAAAGAGTTGAGAACGAAAGTGTTGAAATTGATTTTAAGCCAGAGTTTACGAAAAGGTAAGGTTTGAAAAAAACGTTGAACCCGCTACGCGCTTTACTGTCTGTCCGTGCGAGAAAAAATGCATTTAAGCACAGCGATGACTTCAGTACTTTGATGGGATCCAACAAGAGCGTTTGGAATTTTGTTAAAACTCATGAAGATCACCAAAATATTCGGCTTTTTACCGAGCAATACGAAAAGAATAGTAAACTGCAGTTTTTGAAGGGTGATGAAAACAGGATTCCTAAGGTCATTCACTTAATTTGGATTGGACCGAATCCTTTCCCTAAGGATGCTGTTGAGAATGTGAGTTCTTGGATCGAAAAGCACCCTGACTGGAAAATCAAATTTTGGACAGACCGCAAGCGCCCTCTTCCGAACGGAAACATGGAATTGAATCTTGTTTCGGATTTTAATTTTGAAACGTTGGGTGCCTATTATGAGGCTTCTGACAACTATGCTGAAAAGTCTGATCTTCTCAGGTATGAGGTTCTCTACCAAGAGGGAGGCCTTTATGTTGATCATGATGTAAAATGTTTTAAATCCTTTGCGCCGTTCCACCATAACTTCGATCTATACTGTGGTTTGGAGCCTCCCCATGAACCAGTGCTTAACAGTTCGATCTCTGTAAATAATAATGTTATTGGGACCTGCCCAAAACACCCGATTCTTAAGAAAACTATTGGACATGTGAAAGAGCGTTGGGATGAAGTTTCTGCTGCTTACCCAGGCAACGATAAGGAATCAACTATTTATCGCGTAGCGGAGCGTAGCTGGTCTTCTTTTGGCGACTCTGTAAGAGAGCTTATTGGAAAAGGTGAAACGAAAGATATTGCCTTTCCGGCAGCGTACTTTAACCGTATTGATGATTGGATTCCCTTGTTTGCTCACCACTATTACGCCTCAACGTGGTTTGAGGATGAGACAAAATTCGAGAGGAACGTTAGGAGGAGGCTTGTCTCGATCTCTCGCAAGAATAACCAGATTCTCCTTTTTAACGCATTGATCTTAACTGTGAATTTGGCTTTGTTTATAGGGCTAATATTAACATTGATTTTAAAAGGTAAGATTTGAAGAAGGAACTGATACTCTTATTATTTATCTGTCCCCTTGTGTTCTTTTATGTTTTTTCTAATAACCTTAAGAAAAGCAAGGTTCCCACATTTACAAACTTGACACTTCAGCACCCATTTGAAGAACTTGAGGGAAGTGGTACAGATGATTGGGGCTATATTCAGACAAAAAGAGATTACAAAGACATTGAGTACTTTAAGACTCTTTACAAAAAAAATCAGCAGTACCAGTTCAACTCAAGTCCAATTTTCAAGATTCCTAAAACAATTCACTTGATTTGGATCGGTCCCAAACCCTTCCCTTCTAGCTCGGTAGAAATTATTCGTACTTGGAAGGCTCATCATCCAGATTGGACCTTCATTTTTTGGACTGATAGAAAGCGCCCTCCTCCTTGTCGAGGAATGCAGGTTCGGTATGTGGAAGATTTCAATTTCCTATATCTAAAAGAGAAGTTTGAGGAATCAAAGAATTGGGGAGAAAAATCAGATATTTGGCGTTATGAAATTCTCTATCAACTTGGCGGGATTTATATCGATCACGATGCAAAGTGTCTTCGTCCTTTTCATGGACTCAATACCGGGTATGATTTTTATGCGTGTTTAGAGATGCCCCATGAGGGAATCGATAACCTGGCAGTGACAGCCGGGATTGGAATCATCGGCGCAAAACCCTATCACCCTGTGATGAAAGAAGCGATTAAAAAAGTCTTGGATCGTTGGGATAGTGTAACAGAAAACTTCTCATCGACAGACCCCTTGGTTCAGGCAAGGCGTGTTGTGCATCGCACTTTAATTGCCATGACCCATGCTTTTAGCACGGGTCTCAATCACCCAGAAAACACAGATATTATTTTTCCTGCTTGCTATTTTTACCCAAAACATGGGCTTCCAGGGTTCTATTCAGAACATCTCTATGGAACCACTTGGCATGATCTCGATGAATCTCCCAATGAAAGATATTTTTCGCAGTCACTGCGCTCTTTGAGAAGTCGCGATGCAAAAATTATTAAAGTTGAGCTGTTTAGTTTGCTTGCTTTGATGGGATGCTTCATTTTATACGTTCTCATTAACAGAGAGATAAAAAAGGAGGAATCATGAAATTGCTTAGGGTTTTAATTCCTCTTCTTTTTCTTACATTTGCTTGTGAGAAGAAAAATGAATTCAAACAGAGCGATGATTTTAACACACTGATGGGGTCCAACAAGAGCGTTTGGAAGTTTGTTGAAACGCATGAAGATTACCAAAATATTCGCCTTTTCAAGGCATTGTATGAGCAGAACAGTGCTCTGCAATTTCTAAAAGGAGACGAGGTGAAAATCCCAAAAGTCATCCATTTTATTTGGGTTGGACCGAACGCGTTTCCTAAGGAGTCTATTGAAAATGTGAATTCTTGGATTGAAAAGCACCCTGACTGGGCGGTCAAATTTTGGACAGACCGCAAGCGGCCTCTCCCAAATAAAAATATGGAAATGAAGCTCGTCGCGGACTTCAATTTCGAATCACTGAAATATTGTTATGAAGAGTCTGATAACTATGCTGAAAAGTCGGAGCTTCTTAGGTACGAGATTCTTAATCAGGAAGGTGGGGTTTACGTTGATCATGATGTAAAATGTTACAAACCTTTTGCTTCGTTTCATTATAATTACCATCTATATTGTGGCTTGGAAGCTCCCCATAAGCCAGTGCTTAGCAGTTCGATCTCCGTAAACAACAATGTTGTTGGAGCTTGTCCTAGGCATCCAGTTCTTAAGAAGACCATAGACAATGTAAAAGAACGTTGGGATGAAATTTCTGCGGCTTTTCCTGGAGATGATAAGGAGTCAGTGATCTATCGCGTGGCACACCGTAGTTGGTCGGCTTTTGATGATGCTGCAAGAGAGCTTTCTGGCAAGGGTGCAACAAAGGATATTGTCTTCCCCGCAGCCTATTTCAATCGCATTGATGAAGACTTTTCTCTTTTTGCCCACCATTACTATGCTTCAACGTGGTTTGAAGATGAGACAAAATTCGAGAGAAACGTTAGAAGACGTCTTGCCTCAATCTCTCGCAAGAATAACCAGATTCTTCTCTTCAATGCGGTAATCTTGATCGCAAATTTGGCTCTTTTTGCAGGTCTATTGATCCAGCTCAACACGATTAGAAAAAGAAACAATGCTAACTAAGAGAGTGTCTGTGAATTAAATTTGTTTAGATTTTTTTGTATTTTCTAAGAAAATTTTTCTGCGGAGAATACAGTCAACTTTGTAAAGTTGACAAATTTGAGCAGGAGAATTAACTAGAAAAGGCTAGAAAGATGAATAAATTTAATTCACAGACACTCTCTAAAGAGGAACTGAAGTCATTAGGGGAAGAGGGGATTATCCCCGGTCCAGATGAAACTGAGGCGGCCTTTGTC